>Ga0164306_10001007_pt1 | contig 12216 bp, 10 predicted proteins | sample Whisoiple_242_MG_FD_110213 | JGI IMG/M metagenome (GOLD analysis project Ga0164306, IMG submission 110213) | Soil microbial communities amended with fresh organic matter from upstate New York, USA - Whitman soil sample_242_MG | ecosystem: Environmental > Terrestrial > Soil > Unclassified >... | reverse complement strand
GCCGAGGCGCGGGCGGGGCAGGCCGACAAGGCCGAGCTGCTCGGCGAGCTGGACGTGCTGGTCGACGGCCGGTTCGAGCTCGCGCAGCGCGACCTCACGCTGGCGTTCCGGGGCAGCCCGAACCAGCGGGTGCTGGACGCGCCCGCCTCGCTCGCCGCGGGGCGTGCCGTGCTGCGGGGCGGCCTCGTCGGGGCCACGGACGTCGGACCGGCGCCGGACCGGCGCGCGCTCGTCTGAACCGGGGGGCCGACCCCGGGGGCCTCGCGGCCCGGGGGCGTCGCGGCCCGCGCGGCCCGGCCGCGCATCGCCCGCGGCGGATGAGGACGCCGCCTTGCGCCCGGAGTTGGCTCGGACCGGACCCGGTGACGCGACGGGCGCCACCCGGCCCGCCAGCCGAGGAGGCAGCGATGAGTGGATCCCGCGCGGCCACGGAGCCGCGACCCGCCGACGTCCTGGTCGTGTTCGGCATCACCGGCGACCTGGCCCGCGTCATGACCTTCCGGTCGCTGTACCGGTTGGAGAGCCGCGGCCTGCTGGACCTGCCGGTCGTCGGGGTCGCGGTCGACGACTGGCCGCTGGAGCGGCTGGTCGAGCGCGCGCGGACGTCGATCGAGGCGACCGGGCAGCCGATCGACGAGGAGGTGTTCGCCCGGTTCGCCGGGCGGCTGTCCTACGTCAGCGGCGACTTCACCGACCCGGAGACCTACGAGCGGGTCGCGAAGGCGGTCGACGGCGCGGCGACCCCCGTGTTCTACCTGGAGATCCCGCCGTCGCTGTTCGGCCGGGTCGTCGACGGGCTCGCCGCCGCGGAGCTCACCGCGCACGCGCGGGTCGTCGTCGAGAAGCCGTTCGGGCACGACCTGGCGTCCGCGCGGGCGCTCGCCGACCAGCTGCACGAGCACCTGGACGAGTCGCAGCTGTTCCGGATCGACCACTACCTCGGGAAGATGGGGCTCGAGGAGATCCTGCACCTGCGGTTCGCCAACGCGATCCTGGAGCCGCTGTGGAGCCGCAGCTACCTGGAGTGCGTGCAGATCACCATGGCCGAGGACTTCGGCGTCGACGACCGCGGGCACTTCTACGACCCGGTGGGCGCGCTGCGGGACGTCGTGGTCAACCACCTCATGCAGGTGGTGGCGGCCTCGGCGATGGAGCCGCCGTCGCGCGGCGACCCGGCGACGCTGAAGGACTCCGAGGCCGCGCTGTTCCGCGCGGTGGTCGAGGCCGACCCGCGGCACTACGTCCGGGGGCAGTACGCGGGGTACCGCGACGTCGCGGGCGTCGCGCCGGGGTCCACCACCGAGACCTACGCCGCGCTGCGGCTCGAGATCGAGAACTGGCGCTGGGCCGGCGTGCCGTTCTACCTGCGCACCGGGAAGCGGCTGCGCGCGACCCAGACCGAGCTGCGGCTCGTCTTCCAGCGGCCGCCGCGGCTCGGGTTCGGGCCGCGCGGCGGCGTGGTCGAGCCGAACCAGCTGATCGTGCGCCTGGACCCGTCGACCGGGATCCGGATCGTCGTCGACGCGCACCGGGCGGACGTCGCCCGCCTGGCCGCCCCGATCGAGCTCGACATGCAGTTCGCCGACGAGGGCGGCGAGGGCCCGACGCCGTACGAGGTGCTGCTCCAGGCCGCGCTCGACGGCGTGAGCACCCGGTTCGCCCGCCAGGACGCCGTCGAGGAGACCTGGCGGATCATGCAGCCGCTGCTGGACGACCCGCCGCCGGTGCACGCCTACGAGCCCGGCACCTGGGGGCCCACCGCCGCGGACGCGCTCACCGAGCGGTCGGGCGGCTGGCGCGGGCCCTGGGTCTGAGGCGGCGCACGTCGGCCCGGGGCGTCACGCCCCCGGGTCGATGTGCGGGACGTCCGCCGTCGCGTCCTCCCACGCGATCCGGTGCGGGGCGTCCGTCATCTCGACGAGCGCCGCGTGGTCCCGGTCGAAGTAGTCCCACGCCCAGGAGAGGAACGCGTCGGTCTTCGAGTGCGCGCCGCTGAGCAGCATCGCGTGCACCCCGAGCCACGCGGCGAACGCGACCGGGCCCTCGACCGTGTGGTGCCGGTGCCCGACCTCGGCGACCGCCGCGTTGCGGCCGATCATCGCCATGATGCCCTTGTCCTTGTACCGGAACGGCTCGGTCGGTGCGCCGCGCCGCTCGCGCAGCACGTTCGCCCCCGCCGCCCGGCCGGACTGCTGCGCCACCGAGCCGAGCTGCGGCAGCGTCCGGCCGTCCGCGCCGGGGACGTTGGCGGCGTCGCCGACCGCGTAGACCCCGGGCAGCCCGGGCACGCCCAGGTCCGCCGCCACGTCCACCCGCCCGCCGCGACCGGTCGGCACGCCGGCACCGAGCACGATCGGCGCGGCCGACTCCCCGCCGCCCCAGACGACGGTCCGGGTGGGCAGCGTCGTCCCGTCGTCGAGCTCCACCCGGTCCGCGTGCACGGCCGCGACCCCGGTGCCGAGCCGCACGTCGACGCCGACGCTGGTGAGGTGGCCGTGCGCGTAGTGGTGCGCCGCCTCGGTGAACGGCGCGAGCAGCGCGGCCCCGCGGTCGACCAGCGTGACCCGGGCGGGCGCGGCCAGCCGGCCGGTGCGGGTCAGCGCCGCCATCAGCTCCGCCACCGCGCCCGCCGTCTCGACGCCCGTCGGGCCGCCGCCGACCACGACCACGTCCAGCGCGCCGGGGCCGGGGTCCGGGGAGCCCGGCCCGCGCGCGTGCTCGCGCACCAGCCCGCCCAGGTGCCGCCGCAGCCGCTCGGCGTCCACCACCGAGTACAGCGGGAACGCGTGCTCGGCGGCACCGGGCACCCCGAAGAACTCCGGCTGCGCCCCCGCGGCGAGCACCAGCTGGGCCCCCGCGACGTCGGTGCCGTCGCCCAGCGTCACCCGGTGCGCCGCCGCGTCCACCGCGACCGCCTCGGCGGTCAGCACCCGCACCGTCGGGTGCTGGTGGAAGATGACCCGGTGCGGCCGGGCGACGTCCTCGGCCGGCAGCTGGGAGGTCGCCACCTGGTAGAGCAGCGGCTGGAACTGGTGGTAGTCGTTCCGGTCGACCAGCACGACCGGCTCCCCGGCGTCCCCGAGCACGTGGGCGCACGCGACGCCCGCGAGGCCGCCGCCCAGGACGACGACCGGCTCCTGCGGCAGGCCCACCGCGCCGCCGGCGGTCACAGCGACATCTCCTTGCGGAAGTCGGTGAGGATGATCCGGCCCGCGGCCTGCATCAGCGCCAGGTGGGAGAACGCCTGCGGCACGTTGCCGAGGTGCCGGGACCGCTCGACCTCGTACTCCTCGGCGTACAGGCCGAGCGGGGAGGCGATCCGCAGCAGCCGCTCCATCAGGTCGTTCGCCCGCTCGGACTCGCCGATCGCCGCGAGCGCCGACACCAGCCAGAACGAGCAGATGAGGAACGTGCCCTCCTTGCCCGACATCCCGTCGTCGGTCTCGTCGGTGCGGTAGCGCAGCACGTACCCGTTCTCGGTCAGCTCGCTGCCGACCGCCTCGACCGTGGCCCGGATCCGCGGGTCCTCCGGCGGCAGGAACCCGAACAGCGGCGCGAGCAGCGTGGAGGCGTCGAGCGCGTCGGTGTCGTAGTGCTGCCGCAGGGCGCCGTCGTCCCGCAGCCCGTGCTCCAGGATGTCGGCCCGGATCTCGTCGGCGGTCGCGCGCCACTGCTCCGCGTGCTCCCGGTCGTCCCGGATGCCCGCGAGCTGCGCCGCCCGGTCCATCGCGACCCAGCCCATGAGCTTGGAGGACACGTAGTGCTGCGGCTTGCCGCGCGCCTCCCAGATGCCCTGGTCCGGCTCCTTCCACGTGGCCATCGCCGCCGCGGCCTGCGACTCGACCAGCGGCCACAGGCGCCGGGGCACGTGCCGGCTGCGGACGGTGTGCAGCAGGATCGAGTCGAGCACCGCGCCGTAGACGTCGTTCTGCCGCTGGTCGAAGGCCGCGTTGCCGATCCGCACCGGGCGGGCGTGCTCGTAGCCGGTCAGCTCGTCCCGGGTGGACTCGGTGAGGTCCCGCCGCCCGTCGACGCCGTACATGATCTGCAGCCCGCCGTCCTCGGCCGGCTCCAGGTCGGCGACGAACTGCATGAACTCGTCCGCCTCCCAGTCCAGGTTGAGGTAGTGCAGCGCCTGCAGCGTGAACGTGGTGTCCCGGATCCAGGTGTAGCGGTAGTCCCAGTTCCGCTCGCCGCCGGGGGTCTCGGGCAGCGAGGTGGTGAGCGCGGCGACCGTGGCACCCGTCGGCATGTACGTCAGGCCCTTGATGGTCAGCGCGGAGCGCTCGATCGCGGGGCGCAGGTGGTGGTCGGGCACCCGGGCCCGGGCGAGCCAGTTCCGCCAGAAGTCCACCGTGGCCCGCACCCGGCCCTCCGCGTCGGCGTCGTCGGCGGGCACCGCGAGGCCGTCCGCCCAGGACACGACGCAGTACGCCGTCTCCCCCTCGGCGAGCACGTGCCGGGCGCGCGCGGACCCGCCCTCGATCCCGATCCGCATGTCGGTCGCGAGCCGGAACGTCTGCCCCGCGCCCGTCGCGTCGGCCGCGTGGCCGTCCTCGCCCACCGGGGTCCAGGTGGCCGGCGTGCGCCCGTAGTCGAACGCCGGCTCGCAGACCAGCTCGACCTCGATGCTGCCGCTCAGGCACTTCACGGTCCGGACCAGCAGGTGCTCGGCGTCGTCGTCGGCCGGCGGCCGGGTGTGCGGGGTGACGGCGTCGTGGCCGGTGCTCGGGCCCATCGTCAGCGCGTCGTGCACCAGCAGCCAGCCGCCGGGCGTGTGCCAGGTCGTCGTCATGACGTTCGTGCCCGGGACGTACGCGCGGGACGTCGGGACGTTGATGCCGTACGGCCCGAACCGGAACGACCCCGCCCCCCGGTCCAGCAGGTTGCCGAACACGGCCGGCGAGTCGAACGACGGCAGGCAGAGCCAGTCGACGGAGCCGTCCGGCGCGATCAGCGCGCCGGTGTGGCAGTCGGACAGGAACGCGTAGTCGGCGATCGGCGGGAACGGGGACACGCTCATGGTTCGACACCTTCCTCGGGGAGCAGCCGGCGCTGCGCCAGCACGTACAGCAGGACGAAGCCGGGGGCGACGAGCAGCACGCCCAGGCCCACCGCCGCGACCAGGGCCACGAGGGTCCCGTCGGGGGCCGCGGCGTCCGCGACCGACAGCGCGCCGGGCAGCAGGTCGGGCCACTGCGCGACGCCCCAGGCGGCGATCACGCTCGTCACGGCGAGCACGGCCAGGACCCGGGCGCCGCGCGGCGCGTCCCGCACCAGCAGCACCAGGGCGCCGACCGCGCCGAGCGTCCCGGCGACCACGAGCGGGAGCGCCGTCGTGACGAGGCCCTCGAACACCGGGTGCGCGTCGCGGTCCACCACGACCAGCCCGACCGCGGCCACGACGCCCGCCACCACGGCGGCGCCGACCGCCCGGCGCCGGAAGTAGCCCACCATCGCGGGGTCGTCGCCGTGCCGGGCGTCGCGCACCAGGTAGACCGCCGCCAGGTAGGCCGCGAGCGCCACCGCCAGCACGCCGACCGCGACCGACACCGGGTTCAGCCAGCTGGTGACCGGGTCGCCCGCCCGGCCGCCCGCCGGCACCTCCCCCGCCGCGATGCCGCCGGCGACCGCGCCGAGGCAGAACGGCACCAGCACCGAGGACAGCGCGAACCCGCCGCCGAACACCCGGCGCACCCGCGGCCCGACGACGGCCTTGCGGAACGCGAAGCTCGCGCCGCGCAGCACGATGCCCACCGCCGCGATCGTCAGCGGCACGAACATGGTGAGCCAGATCGCCGCGTACGCCTCCGGGAACGCGGTCCACGTCACCACCAGGACGAAGATCAGCCACACGTGGTTGGCCTCCCACACCGGCCCGATCGACCGCTCGACCACCGCCCGGGGCGCGGCGCCCCGCTCGGCGCCGCCGGCGGTCAGGTCCCAGAAGCCCGCGCCGAAGTCCGCACCCCCGAACGCCGCGTAGGCGGCGAGGGCCAGCAGCAGCACGACGGCGACGGCGGTGCTCACCGGGGCCCCCGGGCGTCGTGGTCGGGCGCCGTGCCGCCCGCCGCGGGCTCCGGGGCGCGGGCGTCGTCGGGCACCCGGCCCACCCCGTCCGGCGTCGGGCCGTAGGGCGTGTCGTCGTCCCGGAACGCCGCCTGCCGCCGGAACCGCCGGCTCATCGCCCGCAGCACCAGCACCGTCGTGGTGCCGAGCACCAGGTACAGCAGCACGACGCCGAGGAAGGTCGCCCACACGCCCTCGTTGCCGGTGGCGGCGTCCTCGACCCGCATCACCTCGTAGACGATCCACGGCTGCCGGCCGACCTCGGTGACGATCCAGCCGGCCTCCATCGCCAGCACCGCGAGCACGCCGGAGGCGGACACCGCCGCGAGGAACAGCCGGCCCCGCGGTGCCCGGCGTCGCACGAGCCACACCACCCCGTACCAGACCGCGAGCAGCAGGAGCAGCGTGCCGATCCCGACCATCACGTCCCAGGCCAGGTGCACCGTGTTGACCTCGCGGGTGGTCGGCCGCTCGTCCGCGGGCACCGCGTCGAGGCCCTGCACCACCGTGTCCCGCCCGGTGCTCGGGTCGGACAGCCAGGACGCCATGCCCGGGATCGGCAGGCCGCCCTCGACCTGGCCGTCGGGGCCGAGCCGGCCCAGCAGCGTCTCCGGCACGTCGGAGCTCGTCTCCGGCACCAGCTCGATCGCGGCGAACTTCACCGGCTGGTTCTCGTAGACCCAGCGCGCCAGCCCGTCGCCGACCGCCATCTGCACCGGCGCCGCGACCGCCGCCACCGTGAACGCGATCGTGAACCCGAGCCGGTGGTACCGGTCGCGGCGTCCGCGGAGCATCGCGAACGCGTACACCGACGCGACCAGGCAGCCGCCGACCAGGTACGCCGCGACCACCATGTGCGCGGCCTGCCACGGCATCGAGTCGTTGAAGATCACGCGCACCGGGTCGACGGCGACGATCGCGCCCGAGTCGTCGAGCGTGTACCCCGTCGGCGCGTTCATCCACGCGTTCGCCGCGACCACCGACACCGAGCCCAGCACGCCCGCCAGCACGATCGGCACGCCCGTCCAGAAGTGCGGCCACGGCCGCAGCCGGCGCCAGCCGAAGATGTAGATCGCGACGAAGATCGCCTCGAGGAAGAAGAAGATCCCCTCGAACGCGAACGGCACCCCGAACGCGTCGCCCCACTGCGCCATGAACCGCGGCCACAGCAGGCCGAACTCGAAGCTGAGCACCGTGCCGGTCACCGCGCCGACCGCGAACGTCACCGCCATGTACTTCGACCACCGCTGCGCGAGCTCGAGGGCGTCGCGGTCGCCGTGCTTGACCCCGCGGTAGTTCGCGATCAGCGCCATCGCCGCCCATGAGACGCCGAGCGGCACCAGGATGATGTGGAACCCGAGCGTGAAGGCCATCTGCGAGCGGGCCCACGGCACGGGGTCGACCGCGCTGACGGCGGCCGCGGCGGCGGCGAGCTGGTCGACAGAGGGCACCACGCGTCTCCTCACCCGTACGGGGGCGACCGCGTGCGGCGGCGCCCGTCCGGGGGGACGTGGCGACGATATCGGACATACCGGACACTGCGACAGGGGTCCCGCGCTCGGGGTGCGCGCACGTGGGACGCGCGTAGCGTCGGGAGCACGCAGGGCCGCGGCGCTCCGCACGCGGCCTGCCCCCGCGCGAAGGAGACCGCCATGACCACCACGCCGGACCCCCGGGACGAGCCGGTCCGCACGCCCGCCGAGCCGCCGACCCGCCCGTCGAGCCCCGGGCCCGACCCGGACGACATCAACCAGGACGACCCGCAGCACCTCGAGCACCGCGCCGCGCGCGCGTCGGGCGCCGTCGGGGCCGGGACCGAGGGGGTCCCGGGGGTGCCGTCCGGGGCGCCGGGGACCGCGCGGCCGACGAGCCCCGGGCCGGAGCCGGAGGACGTCGACCGCTGAGGGGCGGCGCGGGGCAGGCCGGCGTCGCAGGGCGGGCCGGCACCGCCGGGCGGGTCAGCGCCGGCGGCGGAAGTACCAGACCCGCGTCGCGAGCGAGCAGGCGAACAGCACGAGCACCCCGGCGATCGTGACCGCCGGGGTGCTCGTGACGACTCCGCCCAGGGTCAGCGCACCCCCGAGCACGAGGGTCGCGACGATCCGGATGATCGCGGGGCGGTCGTCGGCCGGCAGGCGGGGTGCGTCAGGCATGGCACGAGCCTCGCACGGCTCAGGCGTGCCCGAGGTGCTCGTGCGACCGGTGCGACGCGGGCTCGATCTGGAACGTCGAGTGCTCGACCGAGATCGGGAAGTGCGTGGCCAGGCAGTCCTGGAGCTGGTCGAGGATGCGGGCGGTGTGCCCGTCGGAGAAGCACTCGTCGTCGACGGTGAGGTGCGCGGTGACCACCGGCAGCCCGGTGGCGACGAGCGAGGCGTGCAGGTCGTGCACGGCGCGCACGTGCTCCACGCCGAGCAGGTGCTCGCGCACCGCGTCGAGGTCGAGCCCGGGCGGGGTGGACTCCAGCAGCACGGCGCTCGTCTCGCGGAGCAGCCGGATCGCGCGCGGCACGATCAGCGCGCCGATGAGCAGACCGGCGACGGCGTCGGCCTGCTGCCAGCCGGTGGTGGCGATGACGACCGCCGCCACGATGACGCCGACCGACCCCAGCGCGTCGTTGAGCACCTCCAGGAACGCCGCGCGCAGGTTGAAGTTCGCCTTCCGCCCGCCCGCGAGCACCGCGATGGCGACGAGGTTCGCGACCAGGCCGATCACGCCGAACACGATCAGCTCGGTCGAGGGCACGTCGGGCGGCTCGACCAGGCGGCGCACGCCCTCGACCAGCACGTACCCGCCGACGGCGAGCAGCACCGCGGACTGCGCCAGCGCGCCCAGCACCTCCGCCCGGCGGTAGCCCCAGGTCCGCCGCGACGTCGCCGGCTTGAGCGACAGGTGCGCGGCGACCAGCGCCATCGCCAGGCCCGCCGCGTCGGTGAGCATGTGGGCGGTGTCGACGAGCAGCGCGAGGCTGCCGGTGAGCGCGGCGCCGACCGCCTGGGCGACCAGGACGGTCGCCGTGAGGCCGAACGCGATCGCGAGCCGGCGGCGGTGGTCGGCCGGGGCGCCGGTGCCCGCGGGACCGTGCCCGTGGTCGTGCCCGTGGCTCACCGCCCGGCCTCCGTCAGGTGCGCGCACGCCTCCGGGCTCGACCCGCCGTCCAGCAGGTCCTCCGCCGCGCCGACCAGGGTCGCGAGCCGACCGGGGTCGGCGATCGCGTAGATCGAGGACCGCCCCCGCTGCCGCACCGTGACCAGCCCGCAGTCGCGCAGGCAGGCCAGGTGCGCGCTCACCGTGGACTGGGCGAGGCCGAGGTGGTCCGTGAGCTCGCGCACCGAGTGCTCCCCCGTGAACAGGTGCCGCAGCATCGTCAGCCGGGCGGGCTCCCCCAGGGCGCGGAACAGCGCGGCCGTCGGCGCGGTGAGCGCTGCGTCGTCGGCGGAACGGGCGTCGTTCTCATTATCGACCACTGGGGATGTCATCGCCATGTGGCGATGATAGGACGTCCGGGGCCCGGCGCGTCACCCGGTGTCCCGGCCGGCCGGCGGACCGGGCCCGCGTCCGCCGGCGCTCCCGGCCGCGGCGTGGACCGGGCTGGGGATCCTGCTCGTCGTGGCGCTCGCCGTCTTCGCGACCCGGTCCGGTCGTGGCGATCCACCAGATCGCGCACCTCGGCGACACGGTCGGGGACCTCCCGCGCCCCTGGCTCGACCGGCGGCCCGGCGGGACTCGTCCGCGTCGCCCACCCGACAGGAGCCCCGAGCGCGCGGGACGTAGCCTGCCGTCGTGAGCCCCCGCGCGACCGGCGACCCGTCCGGGACGCCGCCCCGGCACGCCCGCGGCGCGACCCGGCGGTCGCGGCTGCGCGGCACCGCGGCGGCCGCGCTCGCCGCGGTGGTGCTCACCGCCGCGCCGCTCGCGTGGCTGGTCGCGGACGGCTCCCCCGCGCCGGCGACCTCGGCGACCGCGGAGCCGGCCGCGCGCGCGGCAGCCCCGGATGCCGCGCCCTCCGCGACGCCCGCACCCACCCCCGCGTGCACGCCCGCGCCGCTGGAGCAGCGCGCGGCGGCCGTGCTCGTCGTCGGGCTGCCCGGCGTCACCCGCGTGGGAGACCCGCTCGCTCAGGAGGTCGTCGCGCTCGGCGTCGGCGGCGTGTTCCTCGCGGGCGGAAACGCGAGGAGCGGCGACCAGGTGTCGGCGCTCACGACGGGGCTGCGCGCCGCGGCCGGGCGACCGCTGCTCGTGGCCACCGACGAGGAGTCGGGGCGGGTCGCCCACATGCGCGACGTCGTCGGGCCCGGCCCGTCGCCGCGCCGGATGGCCGCGCAGGAGTCGCCCGACGACGTCCGCGCGCGGGCCGCGGAGACCGGTCAGGCGCTGTCCGCCGCCGGCGTCGGCCTGGACCTGGCGCCCGTGCTGGACCTCGACGACGGGCCCGCCGGCGGGGTGATCGGCGACCGGTCCTTCAGCGCCGACCCGGAGGAGGCCGCGGCGTACGGGCTCGCGTACGCCCGCGGCCTCGCCGACGCGGGCGTCACCGCGGCGGTCAAGCACTTCCCCGGCCACGGCCGCTCGGCCGTCGACTCGCACCGGGAGTCGTCCCTCGTCGAGGCCGACCTGGAGGAGCTGGCGACGACCGACCTCCTCCCCTTCCAGCGCGCCGTCGACGCGGGTGCGCCCGTCGTCATGCTCAACCACCTGCAGTACGCCGCGCTCGACCCGGACCTGCCCGCGTCCCTGAGCCCGCGCGCGTACGCCCTCCTGCGCGACATGGGCTTCCGGGGCGTCGCCATGACGGACTCGGTGGGCATGGGCGCGGTCAACCTCCGCTGGGACTTCCCCGACGCGGCGGTCCAGGCGGTCGCCGCCGGCGCCGACGCCGTGCTGGCGACCGACGGCCACCACGCGGCCCGTATGCGGGACGGGCTCGTCGCCGCCGTGCAGGACGGGACGCTGCCGGAGGCCCGGCTGTCGGAGGCGGCGGCGCGCGTCACCGCCCTCGCGGGCGGCGACCCCGTGGCGATGTCCTGCCTCGACGTCGACCTGCCGCGGCTCGACCTCGCCCCCGGCGAGGGAGCCGCCGCGGCAGCAGGAGCGGGAGCGGGAGCGGGAGCGGCAGCGACCGGGCCGTGAGGCCTGCGTCCCGCGTGGGGACGGCGACGGTTGCCACCACCGCACCGCCGACGCGGTACCTTCGACCTCGTCGTCGCCGCCGCGTCCCCCGCTGCGGCCGGCGGCGCGGGAGCGCACCCGAGGGATCCGCCGGCCGGGCCCTCGCCTCCCGGGCCTCTAGCTCAACTGGCAGAGCAGCGGACTTTTAATCCGCGGGTTGTGGGTTCGATCCCCACGGGGCCCACCTACACGGGGCGCTGACCAGCGGAAACGCTCGCATCGCGAACCCGGTCGGCCGTCGACGGGGCCCGACCCGCCGCTTACCCGCCGGAAACTCTGGAGTCGGCCCGCCGCTTGCGCTCCTCTCATCCGCGGTGGGCCAGGCACTCGACAGCTGCGCCGACATGTCTGCCGAGCTCCGCGACCGAGTCGGCGCGGAGCTCGCGGACGACGTACCCGCGCGGCCGAGTGAACTCGATGGCCCAGCGTCCGGGCTCGTCGACGACCACGGTCACGCCACGGATGGCGGAGCCGGCGGGCTGCAGGTCGATGTGCCCGGCGGCGGGCAGGCACTGTGCTGCCGTGACGATGTCGCGCGGGTGCAGCAGGACGGCGAGGGGCGAGCCGCCGCCGTCGGGCGTCCAGACCTGCCAGCGGAGCCCCGGTGGTGCGCCGAGCTCTAGGGCGGCCGGGAGAGGGAAGCCGGTAGCGACAGCCGCTGCGGTCCGGGCGGCGAGCGCGACGGGCAGCAGATCGGCGGTCGGCGCGCTTGGGTCGTGCGGGCGAGCGAGGAGCCATCGTGCACGCTCGTGCGGACCCTCGACGCTCACCGCGGTGGCGTGGCAGCTGCAGGCTGCAGGGTGCAGATGTAGCTCGTTGACGGGGCCGAGTGCGTCGACGCCGCGACCGGCAAGCAGCGCCCGCTCCGCCGACCGCGCGAGCGCGGCACGGACCCGAAGGCCACCGACCGCTTCGTGGTCACCGCCGTCGAGGACCAGGCGGCCCGCGGTCACCGCGTCGGCTCCGGCGCCAGCAACG
>Ga0164306_10001006_pt1 | contig 12219 bp, 13 predicted proteins | sample Whisoiple_242_MG_FD_110213 | JGI IMG/M metagenome (GOLD analysis project Ga0164306, IMG submission 110213) | Soil microbial communities amended with fresh organic matter from upstate New York, USA - Whitman soil sample_242_MG | ecosystem: Environmental > Terrestrial > Soil > Unclassified >... | reverse complement strand
GATGATGCCACGGCCAATCTAATCGAGGTGGACTACCGTGGCTCCCGCGGAGACGTTCTGAAGCGCCTATTCCACGAGCTACCTCAGCAGGCGCGTGTGGAGCCGGAAGCGGTACGCGGAAGCGGGCGCCCGAGGCTGGGCGTCGTCGCGCGAGAGGTCACCCTGCTGCCCCGCCATTGGCAATGGCTTAGCAGCCAACGCGGCGGCGCATCGGTAGTACTCCGCAAGCTGGTCGACGAAGCGCGGCTGGCGAATATTGGCAAGGATCGCGTACGCCAGAGCCAGGAGACGGCGTATCGCTTCATGTCGGCCACGGCCGGAGATGCCCCAGGTTTTGAGGAAGCGGCGCGAGCACTGTTTGCTGGAGACGAGCACCGCTTTGAGCAGTACATCAGCGTTTGGCCCGAAGATGTGCAGGATCACGCGAAGAGGCTCGCCAAGGACGCACTACACAATCAGTCGGGCGCGTGAGCGCCCCAAGCGATGAAGCTCGGGTTGCGCAGGCCCTGCTCTGTCTTGCCGTAGGGGAGAGGATTTCCCTCCGCATCTTCAACGTGCCCCCCTGCGGCGATCAGCACCGCGTGGCCGGCCGCGGTGTCCCATTCCATGGTTGGCCCAAACCGCGGATAGACGTCGGCCACGCCTTGGGCGACCTCTATGAATTTGAGCGCCGAGCCCGCGCTCGATCGACCCGCGATCTTGAGCTTGGCAAGGAACGCCTCGGTGGCGGAATCGAGGTGGGAACGGCTCACCACCGCGACGAGGCCATCAGGCAAGGGGACGCGCACATGCAAAGGACGGCAGTCGAGCTTGGTTAAGTCAGCGCCATCGTCGCTCGGGCCAAGCTTCGCCGCGACGGCTTTGCCGTCTTCGGTCGTGAGAGCGAGGAGGGAGCGCGCCGGCGCGTAAACCAGCCCGAAGCGCGGGATGCCGTCCTCGATAAGGGCGATGTTGATGGTGAAGTCGGAGCGCTTTTGGATGAATTCCTTGGTTCCGTCGAGCGGGTCGAGCAGGAAGAAACGGCGGCCGAGATGGGCCGAGCGGTCGCTGGCGACCTCCTCCGAGACCACGGGGATCTCCGGAGCAAGACGCTGCAAGGCCTTGATCACGATCACCTCGGACGCCTTGTCGGCTTGGGTGACCGGGCTCGCATCGGCCTTCAGCCTGACCTCCGTGCCCTCGTGATAATGCCGCATGATGGCGGCCCCGGCCCGCGCCGCCGCGTCGGTCAGGAGGCTCGCCGCTAGCACAACGTCGAATTCGGCGTGTTGGGATGTCCGTTGTTCTTGAGTTGTCTGTTTCGGGGCTGACAAGGCAAACTGCTTTCGTGGTGCATTGATTCGTTTCGTGCGCGCATCGATGCGGGACAAGCTACGGAACGCGCCGGCTCGATCTAGCAGATTTTGGCAAGTGGACCCGCCTCATTTTTCGGCAAGCGGTCCACAATGATTCCAGGGGGAAGACATGAGCGAGCCGACGGCGATCGGCGATCTTGAGCTTGTGGCGCTGATCTCAAGCCGGATCTGCCACGATGTGATCAGTCCGGTTGGCGCCATTGCCAATGGCCTCGAGATGCTCGGCGAGGAGCAGGACGAGGCCATGCGCGAACAGACCATGGACCTGATCCGCAAGAGCGCCCGTCAGGCTTCGGCCAAGCTCCAATTCGCGCGGCTTGCCTTTGGTGCCGCCGGGTCGGCCGGCGCCGAGATCGATCTCCGCGATGCCGAGAAGGTGTCGAGGGACTTCGTGCAAGGCGCCAAGCACACTCTGTCTTGGCAAGGTCCGGCGGCGACGCTGCCGAAGAATAAGGTCAAGCTGCTCTTGAACCTTGTGGCGCTCGGCGTGGTGGCCCTGCCCAGAGGTGGCACGGTCAGTGTGGAGATTAAAGGCGATGCTCCCGCCGTCACCTTCACCGTGCTCGCCCAAGGGGAGCCGGCGCGGTTGGCCGAGCACGTCACGAGCCTGCTTGCTGGCGCCAACGGCATCGCGCTCGATGCCCATTCGATCCAACCCTATTACGCGCACCGCGTGGCCGAGGCGGCCGGCATGAGGGTGACGGTCGAGGCCCGTGACAAGGAAGTCGAGCTGAAGGCCGCCTAGGAGGGTGGTCGCGAAACTTTCAAGGAGTGGAGAGTCGGAAGGGGTTTAGGCCGCCTCGGACTCGTCTTCCGGATTGCGCAGCACGTAGCCGCGGCCCCAGACCGTCTCGATATAGTGCTTGCCGCCGGTCGCAGCCGCGAGCTTTTTGCGCAACTTGCAGATAAAGACGTCGATGATCTTGAGCTCCGGCTCGTCCATGCCGCCATAGAGATGGTTCAGGAACATCTCCTTGGTCAGCGTGGTGCCTTTGCGCAAGGAGAGAAGCTCGAGCATCTGATATTCCTTGCCGGTCAGATGCACGCGCTGGCCGTTTACGTCGACGGTCTTGGTGTCGAGATTGACCTTCAGGCCGCCGGTCTGGATCACCGACTGGGCATGGCCCTTGGAGCGGCGCACGATGGCATGGATGCGGGCAACTAGCTCATCCTTGTGGAAGGGCTTGGTCATGTAGTCGTCGGCGCCGAAGCCTAAGCCCCTGACCTTGTCCTCAATGCCGGCGAGGCCTGACAGGATCAGGATCGGGGTCTGCACCTTGCTCACCCGCAAGGTCTTCAGCACCTCGTAACCGCTCATATCGGGCAGGTTCAGGTCGAGCAGGATAATGTCGTAGTCGTAGAGTTTACCGAGGTCGACGCCCTCTTCGCCAAGGTCGGTCGTATAGACGTTGAAGCCCTCGGACTGAAGCATCAGCTCGATGCTTTGGGCCGTAGCGCTGTCGTCCTCGATGAGAAGCACCCGCATTTTATTCCCCCGTCTCCCAGGCCGTTCCTACTCGTTCCCCCAGTGGCACGTGCGCTCGATCGCTCGACGCAAAAATGGATGGTTAATTCGAATCAACAAATTAGTGGCCAATAGTTAACAAAAGCTAAGTTTCTGGCGAGTGCTATCGGCGCTTGCGCTCGAGTTTTGGCTATTCGTCAAATGCCAAGCTCATGGTTTACCGCCCCTTAAGGCCTCTTGGCCAAGATCGGGCGGAAGAAGGGTGGGGGCAGGCTCCGGCAGCGAGCGCAGCGCGGGGTTATGCACGGATATTGAATTCCTCCGCTCAAGGTCCGAAAATGTCGAGGGGTATCGAACCATGAAGTCACGGGACGCATTGAGCCGGTTGAAGCGCTTCGACGTTGAGGAGAAGCAGCGCAAGGTCTCCGAGATCGAGGCCATGATCGGTGACTTCAATCAGATGGCGACCGACCTAGACCGTCAGATCGCCATTGAGCAGGAGCGCGCCGGCGTCTCTGACACCAACCACTACGCCTATCCGACCTTCGCCAAGGCCGCTATCCAGCGTCGGGACAATCTGTTGGCGTCCGCCGCGGATCTCGAGGCGAAGCTCGCGAGCGCCCGGGCGACCCTCACCGAGGCCTTCGAAGAGCTTAAGAAGATCGAGCTGCTGGAGGAACGCGACGCCGAGCGGATTAAGATCGAGCAGGCCCGCGCCGAGCTTGGTTCCGTGCCAGGCGTGCCGCACCGCGTGGCGAGCTGAGGGCCGCGGGCGCCTTTGCATCGCCTGAGCCGCGTCTCATCGGCGCCAAATTTGACCTGCACGGAAACGAGGGGAGGGACCCATGCCGTCCTTCGACATCGTGTCAAAGACCGACCTTGCCGAGATCGACAACGCGCTCGCCAACATGACGCGCGAGATGAGCCAGCGTTACGATTTCAAGGGATCCCAATCCCGCATCGAGCGGAAGGAAGCCGAGATCACCATCAATGCGGACGACGACCTCAAGCTCAAGCAGATGCACGAGCTGCTTCAGGGGCACCTCGCGCGACGCAAGATCGAGCCCGGCGTTCTCGACTATAAGACAGCAGAGAAGGCCGCTGGCCAGGCGGTCCGGCAGAAGGCGCTGATCCGCCAAGGCATCGACCGGGAGTTGGCGAAGCGCATCGTGAAAGAGATCAAGGACGGGAAATATAAAGTCCAGGTCACCGTGCAGGGTGACGAACTCAGGGTTTCAGGCAAGAAGCGGGATGATCTGCAGGCGGTGATCCAGCACATCAAGGGGCTTTCGGTTGAGCTGCCCCTGCAGTATGTGAACTTCCGCGACTAGTGCCGTGAAGGAGATGCGGGGGCATGCCTTGTCGCCAAGCGTTCGGTTGAGCACTCTGTTGCTGTTGATTGCCGGGACGTTGTCGGGCTGCGGTGTCAGTCTCAGCAGCTTCGGCATCGGCGGCGGCGCGGGCACGAGCCTCGCCGAGGAGGAAGCCACGGGGTCCACCCGGGCGCCAGGACCGACGAATGCCGCCGTCACCAGGGCGAGGCCATTCGACGCCTATGTGGCGATGGGTGGGATCATTAAGCGTTGCTGGTTCAATGCCACCGATCCGCTGTTGCCGAACTATGTCTATCGCGCCGATGTCACCCCCGGCGGCAGCACGGTCACCATCACCGTGCATCAGCGCGCCGATCTCGGCCGGGCGGGCATGCTCACCGACATCATCGATTTCAAGCCGGCTGGCGCATCGACGGTGATCACCACCGAGAATCGCAAGATGCCACCCGAGCTTGCCGCCAAGATGCAATACGACATCAACCGCTGGCAGCGCGGACAATCCGATTGCAGCAAGACCATGCCGGTCACGGCTTCGACCAAGGCAGCAAAACCACAGGCGATCGCTAGATAGATTCACCGCCATGGCGAGGATGCTTGGCCAGCGCTAGCGAACCCGTCCGGCCATGCAATCCCGGTACGCCGCCCAATAGATTTTGTCCGCAGTTCGCTGCCGCGCATGGGCTCCCGATAAGGCGCCGACGCCCCCGCCGATGGCGGCGCCGGCAGCGCCGCCGCCGGTAGCGGCCCCGATGCCAACGCCGAGCAGGCCGCCGAAGAGCCCGCGGCGAACCAACTGTCCTTGGCGGCTCGCGTTTTTCGCGTAGTCCCGGGCCCAGGCATCGCAAGCCCTCTATGACGCCGCGTGAGTCGGCTGCAAGGGCAAAGCGGCCAGCAGAAACGCAACAGCAACCCCGTGCTTAGTGATGGCAGACGACAACCGAGCTCTCACACGCGTTCCGAATGCAATGCGTGTGCACCGGCCCGATGGCCTTCCCATGCAAGCTGCTCAAATTGCCGGCAATATGGTGCTGCAACCTTCTTTGCGACCGCTCGGTGGAAACCTGCGGGTTTCTGGCGTCCGCTGTCGCCCGCACCACGTAGCAGCTGTCCGCCAGAGCTGGCCGCTGAGTGAAGACAATGGCGACAATCGCGCAAAGACCTAAAGCAACCAAAGGTAATTTGTTCACGGCACTCTCCCTGTCTAGATCACACCCTTAAGTCTTCGTTCCATGCGGACGCGCCTGGCACTGGCGCCACATCTGCGGTCAATCTGATTGAGCCGCGCCTAACCTGAGAGGTCGGCGCGTCAAACACACGTCAAGTGTTAAGCGCGGACGCGGAAGGCCCAAATGATCAGCGCCACGCCCTCGATGAGCAGGAGAACGCCGAACACGAACGGGACGGCGAGGGTGGCCATCACCGGAGAGCTCAGCAGCAAAATGCCGATGAGGAGATTGAGGACGCCGAAAATGAACGATCCAATGCCGCCACCGGCGAAGCCGCCGATGATCCCGAAAATGCCCATGACGATGCCGAGCACGCCGAGATAGATCACGAGGGTGGCGGGCAGGAGGATCGCCGCGAACAGCGGGTGGTTCAGCACCAGAACGCCGGCGACGATTCCGAGAATGCCAATGAGCAGAGACCAGATCCACGGGACGGAGCGATCGACGAACATACGCACAAGCTCCAGCACGCCGACGAACAGCCAGTAGAAGCCAAGGAAAATGGTGATGGCCACCACGGTCGAGGCTGGCTCGGTGAGGAGCAGGAAGCCGACCAGGATTGCCGCGATTCCCTCAAGCAGAAAGACCCACCAGTGAGCCGTCGGCATCGGAGTCATTATCGCCATGGCTAATCTCCCCTTTGCCGCGTTTAGGATCGCCAGAGGGCGCGTGGCACGTCCCGCCGGCACCAGCAATAAGGCCTGACTATACCCTCTTCTAGGTGCGTCTAGGGATTTTTGCATTCGTTTTGCAAAAGCGGGGTCGCATCAGTAGTTCCCTGGGGGCTCTCCCGGCACCGTGATCCATTCCGGTGTGAGCAGCTTGAGCTCCGCGCCGGGCCCGATTGACAGCGTATGAATGTAGAAGCCCGTGGTCTTTTCGTCCGTCACTTCCATCACTGGGGACGGTGCCGACACGATGCGCAGCCCGGCGCAGCGGCCGATCCAGTCGATGTGCCGGTGACCATGCATCACAATGACGCGGCCGGCCAAGGGGTGAAGCTTGCGCACGAACCAGTTGCCGTTGATCAGCGCCGTGCCGATGCGCTCTGACAGAGCCTTTGCCGGCCGCGGATATTCGACGACATGATGATGCAGGGCGACGATCCAGCAGGCGCGCGGGTACTGCTTGCAAGCGATCTCAAGCCCGACAACCTGCTCGGTCGTGACCATGCCGAGAGCGTTGGTGAAGGAGAAATGCGTGTCGGCATTGGAGTTCAGCAGGATGACGCCGAGGCCGTCCTCCCGGTCAGGCGCAAGCACCATGGGGAAGACCTTGGCCCAGAGCTCCGGCAGCACGTAGGAAAAGAGCGGCTTGGCCACATCGGCGAAGCGCGCCATCTGCTTGAAATGCGGCTCGAGAAATTCCTTGACTGTCCGGCCCACGCGCTTCCTTCCAATCTCGACCACGCGGACACGATTCCCTTGCAGCTCTTCCATGGCGGACAGAGCGCGAAGCTGGCGCAAGCGCCGGTTGGGGCTCGTGGGCAGGTCCATGCGCGCCGGATTGGCGCGGTCCACGATGTTGAGGTCGTGATTGCCGGGCAGGATCAGCAGGCGCTCGGCGATCGTTGGATGCGCGGCCACCGCGTCGAGAAACTCGGCCCATTCGGTAGAGCTGCCGGCGTCGGTCATGTCGCCAGTGATCAGGACGAGATCGAGCGGCGCCTTGGTGTGCAACGCCTCAAGCTCTTTCAGCAGCCGCTCCAGCCGTTCATTGCCGCGCGGGCCGGATCGGCCGCTCTCAATGCGAAAGCCGTAACCCTCGCCGACGACATGGACGTCCGATAGATGCACGACGCGCCACAGCCGGGCATTGTGAGGCGGGACGTCGAATGCGGTGAGATCGCGAGGTTGGTCCATCATCGCATCCGCCGTCCCCCAGATCAGGCCGCCCACGGCAAGATAGGCGGTCACCAGCACGACGCTGTTTGCGAGCGCCACGCCTATGAGGTTCTGCCAGGAGCCGATCCCGGCGAAGGTGCCGAACAGCTGGGCGCTCGGCCAAACGAGGTAAAGCACGAGGAGGGAAATGCAGAAGATCAAGAGGCCGGCCACGAAGGCGGAGGCGGCGCGCAGCTTCGCGTATTGATCCTTGCCCGCTGATTTGAGGAACAGCTTCTCGGCGAGCTGGCGCAGCACTTCGCGGACGGTGGCATATGCCGGTTGCACCACGACGGAGTTCAGGGCCCAGAAGCTGTTCTCGACCAAGCGGAACAGCGTGCGCCAGCCGAAATAGCCGAGCGCCAAGACGGCAGCGAGCACGAGCAGAGACCAGATCCCGACAACGAACGTCGCGATTGAGCCGGAGAGCGTTCGGACCCAGTCTGAGACGACGATCGGGCCGAGGCCGAGTAGAAGTCCTGGAACGAGAAGCAGCAGAGTCCAGGCCATGATGAGCTTGGGCAGGCTGATCTCGACGAGCAGGCCGCCGGCAAGTGAAAGCAACGAGCGGCGCTTGGTGCTCGACACGTCGGTTTCGACGTCGCCGTGACGCGGGTTGATGACCGGCTTCACGTCAGGTCTCCTCGATCAGATCAACCAGACCTCTCATCGCTTGGCGTCGCGATTTTGCGCCGAGCCCGACAGAAGCGTCGCGATCCAGCGGCTGGAGGGAGACAGCTCGCACAGAGTGAGAATGGCGATGGTGATGGGCACGCCGATGAACGCGCCCGGGATGCCCCACAGGAAGCTCCAAAAGAATACGGCAAAAATGACCGCGAGTGGCGAAATGGAAAGTGCCGCGCCGGCTACCAAAGGCTCGAGATAGTTGCCGATGGTGAACTGGATGGCGAACAGGCCGAGGACGATTATGACAATCGGCTGCCAGGAATCAAATTGGGCAATGGCGAACAGAGCAGGAAGGATCGTCGCCACCCACGGGCCAAGAAAGGGAATGTAGTTCAAGGCAAAGGCGATGATGCCCCACGCCGCGGCGAGCTCGAGGCCGGTGAGAAGTGCAAACGCCCAGACGGCAACGCCCGTGAGCGCGCTCAATTGCGTACGCACGAGCATGTATTTGCGGAATTTGGCGCCGATCTTCTCTCCGGCTTCCGCGAGCTCGCGACCTTTCTCCCGGTCCTTCAGCGAGGCGAGCCGCTGCCGCATGTCGCCGGCTTCGAGCAGCGCCAGCATCATGAAGACGAAAGCCAGGATGGCGAAGCCGACGGTGTTGTTGATGCGCCCGGCGACGGTCTGGGCAACCCGTATTAGCCACATCACATCGAAGCGCTCCGAGATCATGCCAACGATGAAAATGCCGTGCTCCTCGAGCCAATGCGTCCATTGCACGTACATGGCCTGGAACCGCGCGGCATTGGCGATCATCCATTGGGCGACGACGCTGAATCCCCAGGCAACCATGGAGGTGAACAGGATGAGCACGACCGCGGTCACGAACAGCGTGATGAACAGCGCGACGAACTGGGGAAGCATCCGCTCGAGCCCGCTTTGCAACGGCCAGGCGATGGCGACCATGAACAGCGCGAAGGCGAAGGGCGCGAAGATTGAGCGCGCAAAATCGAGTGCCACCGAGACGAGGATCGCGGTGCAGATGGCGAGCATGGCGCGCGTTTGACGATCTGTGATCATGGCTTCGACCCTAGCTCAGAACGATCCGAAGATCGAACCCAACACGATGACGGCGGCAAGGGCGAGCAGCGCGCTCACGATCGCAACCATGACGATATCGCGATTGCTCTCGCGATGGGTCATGCCGCAGACCGCGAGCAGCGTCACCACGGCGCCATTATACGGCAGGCTGTCGAGGGTGCCGGCGCTCGAGCCGCTGTCCTGCATGACCTTGCCGAATACGGCGCCAAGGAGACACAGCGGGAAGAATTGCGCAAGAAATTGGGCGGCACCGCCCATGAAGGTCTGGTCCAATGCGCAAGAAGCGGCTCGCCCGCTGCGAGAGCAGCGATCAGCGCCGCGAGCGGGGCCACCAGCAGGACGCTCCAGCTGCGATAGGACAGGAAGATCAGAAGTCCGAGGCCGACAAGGATACCAAGAAGTCCCATGAACCCCGGGTCAGACGTGGTCGAGAAGCACGTCGAGGTCGAGAGTGGAGCGCTGGCCGAGATCCGCGCTGTGCGCGGTGAGGAACGCGTCCGCAGAACGGCGACCTTCATTGCGCAGCATGATGAAGAAATCCCACTCGGCGTTGAGCTTCGAGGAATAACCGAGCTCGGTCATGGTGGCGCTCGAGATACGGTGGATGCGCATGCCGGCCCAGCGGGCGCCTTCTTTGTTGCCGGGGTCGGAAACCTGGCGCAGCACGGCCATCATGCGGAGCTCTTTCAGCAAGGTCGCGTTGAACGAAACCTCGTTGACGCGGTTGACGATGTCGCGCGCGCTGCGGGGGGTGCCGGGCCGTTCGACCGGATTGACCTGCACCAGGATCGTGTCGCTCGACGCGCATTCGCGGATCAAAGGCGTGATGGTGGGATTGCCGGCGTAGCCGCCGTCCCAATAGGCCTCGCCGTCGATCTCGATAGCCTGAAACATAGTTGGCAGGCAGGCGGAGGCGAGCAGGACCTCAGGCGTCAATTCGGCATTGCGGAAAACGTGCCCGCGCCCGGTGTGCACATTGGTGGCGGTGACGAACAGCTTCATCGGCGCCTTGGCGACTCGCCTGAAGTCGATGCAGTCAGCCAAGATGTCGCGCAACGGGTTGGCGCCACGCGGATTGAGGTCGTAGGGCGAGAAGATGCGCGCCATTAGATCGAGGGTGAGAAACATGGGAGAGGTATCGAGCGTCCATCGCCCGAGCATGATGTCGAGGGGCGTGCGGCGGAAGGGGCTGAGCAGGGCCGCGTCGGAGACCCGCCGCCAGAACTGCTCGAGTGAAACTTTGGCACCGTCTGCGCCGCCCGCCGCGTGGCCACTGATGAGCACGGCGGCGTTCATGGCGCCGGCGGAGGTCCCGGAAATACCCTCGATCTGAAGCCGGGGCTCTTCGAGCAGCCGGTCGAGGACGCCCCAGGTGAAGGCGCCGTGGGCGCCGCCGCCCTGAAGGGCCAGGTCCACGAGCAGGGGAGCACCGTCGCGGCTTTTGTCGGACTTGATTGGGGTGGCTGGCATCTCGCCCTGACATGGAATACGGCGGGACGGGGAGGGTACGGCGAGCGGCCCCCGATTGCCACCCTATTGAAGCTACGGCTCAATCAGTCCGGTTGCACCCCCGTCAGATCAAGGAACAGGTGGCGAAGCTTCTGCTCAGTTTCTCCGACCATGCGGTTTGCCACGATCATGCGGTGGCAGTGCTCTGGGTCGCGCTCGAGACATAGCAGGCAGACCGGCCGACTTTGCGCAAGCGCGATCGCCTCGCCGAGATCGAGCAACGCTTCCGGCTCATCCATATGGGCAAGAAAGATGCACTCGAAGCTTTCGAGGTCTCCGCCACGCGCCGCGTCTCGCCCGCGCTTCGGGGTGCCGAGCCCGCGCAAATGGCGGTAACCAATGCCGGCCTCGCTCAGGTGAGCGGCGAGTTGGTTCTTCGAGAAGCCTTTCTTGCGCGAGACTGGCGCGGCCCGGATGTCGAGGACGAGCTCAACGCCCGCGTCTTTGAGCGCGCGGATGAAGGCGGCTACGGTTCCGCCCTCATAGCCGATGGTGCAGATGGCCCCTGGCCGCATTGGAAGCTCCGGCCCATCACCAAGATGGACGGGTGCCAGTAAACCACAAACATGGCATGCCCGCCGGGCAGGTTGCCCGGCAGGTCAACATGCAGACTGAGAGGTCAGACGGAAATGGGACTAGCCGCGATATTCCTGGATGCGGGTGGCACGCAGGCCGGGCAGGCCGTGCTTGTCGATGGACCGCTGCCAGCTCAGGAACTCGTCGACCGTGAGCGTGTAGCGCTCACAGGCCTCCTCGAGGCTGATCAAGCCGCCCCGGACCGCGGCGACCACCTCTGCCTTGCGGCGAATGACCCACCGTTTGGTGTCCCTTGGCGGCAGATCGGCGACGGTAAGCGGACTGCCGTCGGGGCCGATCACATATCTGACACGGGGCCTAAAATGATCAGTCATGGACTCACAACACCAAAGGCTCAAAGCGAGCCAACACGCACTCTTCGAGCGAACCTAGGGAGGGAGACTACCCGGCCCAATTTAAGATTTGCCTAAGCCGTGAGGTAAAAGAAGCCCCAGAAAAGCCCTTAAAAATAATCGATTTTGCCGTCTATCGGGAGGCCTGCAGAGGGCCCAAGGAACCCAACTGCTTTGCCTTGCATGAGGGTCACCCGCCCCCTATCTTCTCCCTACATCTAAGCCACTCCTGGCGCCGCGGCTGGCGAAGCCTTGCGAGCACGTGGCCAATCCATTGTTGAAACTTCCGAGCCTGAGATCCGTGACTTCATCCAAGCCTGACGGGCTCAACAGCCTTTATCTGCGGGGGCGGCCGACCGACACGAGGGTGGTGGTCGCCATGTCCGGAGGGGTCGACTCCTCCGTGGTCGCAGCCTTGCTGAAGAGCCAGGGCTACGACGTGGTCGGCATTACGCTCCAGCTCTACGACCACGGCGAGGCGGTTGGCCGCAAGGGCGCCTGCTGTGCCGGCCAGGACATTCAGGACGCCCGCCGCGTGGCGGAAGGCTTGGGCATTCCGCATTACGTCCTCGATTACGAGGCGAGGTTTGCCGAGGCCGTAATGGGCGAGTTTGCCGACAGTTATCTTGCCGGCGAAACGCCGGTGCCCTGCGTTGCCTGCAACCAGAAGATCAAGTTTCGCGACCTGTTGCGGACTGCCGAAGATCTCGGCGCCTCGGCGCTCGCCACCGGTCATTATGTGAGGAGCCGGCCCGCCCCGCACGGCTTCGAGCTTTACCGGGCGCAGGAT
>Ga0164306_10001005_pt1 | contig 12220 bp, 9 predicted proteins | sample Whisoiple_242_MG_FD_110213 | JGI IMG/M metagenome (GOLD analysis project Ga0164306, IMG submission 110213) | Soil microbial communities amended with fresh organic matter from upstate New York, USA - Whitman soil sample_242_MG | ecosystem: Environmental > Terrestrial > Soil > Unclassified >... | reverse complement strand
CCGACCCGGACCGCTCGGCAGTTCGGGTCGACCTTCCCGACGTGCCGTGGCACGTCCGCGTCGTCGATCGCCCTGGCGGGCTACCGATCCCGCACGGCTGACGTGCCCTCTCGCGTCATCGCTCGTCGAGTTCGTTGCCGGATCTGGAGGCCAGCAACCTTCGGAAGGAGGCCAGCCGGCCGGGACTCGATTCACCGGACGCCACGAAAGCATCCAGCGCGCAGCCGGTTCCGGTGGTGTCGGCGCCACCGTCCGGTCCGGTGTGATCGCAGTTCGGCGGGCAGTTCACCGTGCCGGGCAACAGGTCGTCGAACGTCTCGAGCAGATCGTCCGGGGTGACATGGGCCAGCCCGAAGGAGCGGACGCCGGGAGTGTCGATCACCCACCCACCGTCGGCCAGTGGCAGGGCGATCGCCGATGTCGAGGTGTGCCGCCCCTTGCCGACGCCGGTCACCGAACCGGTGGCCCGCTTGGCATCCGGCACCAGCGCGTTGACCAGTGTCGACTTGCCGACCCCGGAATGACCGATCATCACCGACACCGTCCTGGCCAATCGCTCCCGGACTGCCTCGATGCCTTCCACCGACCTGCTGCCGTCGGGGGCGGTCACTCGGTGGGTGACCAGCATGGGCAGGTCGAGATCGGCATACACGGACTGCAATTCGGCCGGATCCGCGAGATCGGACTTGGTCAGCACCAACACCGGGTCCAGGTCGCCGGTGTAGGCGGCGACCAGGCAGCGGTCGATGAAACCGGTGCGCGGCACCGGGTCCGCAAGTGCGCAGACGATCACCAACTGGTCGGCGTTGGCCACCAGCACCCGTTCCGCCGGGTCGGTGTCGTCGGCGGACCGCCGGAGAACGCTGCGGCGCTTGGCGATCCGGACGATCCGGGCCAGCGTGTCGGGTGCGCCGTCGGTGTCGCCGACCAGATCGACCCGATCGCCGACCGCCACCGCGCGACGGCCGAGTTCCCTTGCCCGCATGGCGGTCACCACGTGCGCCCGCTTCGTTCCCTCGCCGACCAGGCAGGTGTACCGGCCCCGGTCGACCGTGGTGACAAAACCGCTGACCGCATCGGAATGGCTCGGCCGGGTCTTGGTGCGGGGACGGGAACCGCCGCGGGTCGGTCGGACCCGGACATCGTCGTTGTCCCACCGTTCCCCGAGGGTGCTCAGCGGGCCACCGCCGACGGGTTGCCGATCGAATCAGCTGCGGTGCCGAGCATGTCGGCCCACATCCGGTCGAAGCCGGGCAGGGTCTTCGCTGTGGTGGCGATGTCGTCGACGACGACACCCGGCACCCGGAGCCCGATGATGGCCCCGGCGGTGGCCATCCGGTGGTCCGCGTACGACCGCCACTGTCCGCCGTGCAAAGCGCGAGGAGTGATGGTCAATGCATCCTCCGACTCACCGACATCGCCGCCGAGGGAAGCGATGTCGGTCGCGATCGCCGCCAGCCGGTCGGTTTCGTGGCCCCGCAGATGACCGATACCGGAGAGCCTGCTGGGGGAGTCGGCGAAGACGGCGACGGCGGCGACGGTCGGGGTCAGTTCTCCGACGTCGTGCAGGTCGATGTCGATGCCGCGCAACCGATCCGGGCCGGTCACCGTCAATCCATCCGGACCGCTCGTGACGTGGGCGCCCATCGCCCGCAGGATCTCCCGGATGGCGTCGCCGGCCTGATCGGTGTCGGCCGGCCAGTGCGGAACGGTGATCTCGCCGCCGGTGACCGCTGCTGCCGCCAGAAACGGGGTGGCGTTCGACAGATCGGGTTCGATGACGGCCGTCCACGGCTGCACCGGACCGGGTTCTACCCGCCAACGATCGGGCACCGCATCGTCGACGACGACGCCGACCGATCGCAATGCCTGGACCGTCATCTCGATGTGCGGCATCGACGGCAGCGCGGACCCCTCGTGCAGAACGGTGACGCCATCGGTGAAGGATGCGGCGCAGAGCAGCAGCCCGGAGACGAACTGGGACGACGCACTGGCATCGATCCGGACGCTGCCGCCGCGCAACGACCCGGAACCCCGCACGGTGAACGGCAGCCGGTCGCCCTCGATATCGGCGCCCAGCGCGCGCAACGCATCCAGCACCGTCGACATCGGCCGGCGGCGCGCGGCTTCGTCACCGTCGATGACGACCTGCCCGGTCGCGGTGGCGGCCAAAGCCGGCACGAACCTCATCACGGTGCCGGCCAGACCACAGTCGATCTCCGCGGGACCGGTCAACGGGCCTGGGGTGACCGCCCAGTTGGCTCCGGAGTCGGTGATGGAGGTGCCGAGGGCGCGTAGCGCGGCCGCCATCAGATCGGTGTCCCGACTGCGCAGCGGCGCGGTGATCAGTGACGGTCCGGTCGCCTGCGCCGCCAGGATGAGCGCACGGTTCGTCAGCGATTTGGAACCGGGCACGGCAACGGTGCCGCGCACCGGTCGGTCCGCGACGGGTGCCTGCCAGGAGGTGGGCAGCGCAGCGGTGCGGGCGGAGGTCATCGACCAATGATCTCCCATCAGTCGGCGGAAATTGGCGGCCCGGGCGATTCGGGCGGGCGTCATTGCGTCTCTTATTGCCGCCGCGGTGTGGCAGACGTGACTGTCGGGGGTCGGTGGCACCATGCAAGGCATGTGCGGTCGCTATGCGCTGACGATGGAACCGGAGACCCTGTACGGGCTCTTCGATGCCGAACCCGATACACGTGCGGGTGGATTGGACGGCCTCTACGGCGGCGATCCGGTCCGGCCGCGGTACAACATCGCGCCCACCATCACCGTTCCGGTGGTCCGGCTGGAGCCGCGGGTCGCCGCCGAGGACGCCGCTCGGCAGATCGAGCCGATGCGCTGGGGTCTGGTGCCCTCCTGGGCGAAGGACATCTCGGTGGGCAGCGGGATGTTCAAAGACCGAGCCGAGTCCCTCGGTGAGAAGGCGGCGTTCCGCACGGCGCTGGCGAAGCGTCGGTGCCTGATACCCGCCAGCGGCTACTACGAGTGGAAGAAGCTGCACCCCGAGGGCACCGCTGCCGGGCACCCTCCGACCAGGTCGGGCAAGGGTCGGTCGAAGGTCGTCAAGCAGCCGTTCTACATGACGCCGGCCGACGGTTCGGTGATGGCGTTCGCGGGATTGTGGGAGTACTGGCGACCGGCCGACGGCGAACCCGTCGTCTCGATGACGATCATCACCACCGACTCGGTCGGTGACCTGCAGGACATTCACGACCGGATGCCGTTGATCCTGCCCGCCTCGGAGTGGGCTGCGTGGCTCGACCCGGGCGTCGACCCGGCCCCGATGCTCGCGCCGCCGTCCCCCGATCTGGTGGCGGGCCTGGAACTGCGCCCGGTCAGCGCGCTGGTCGGCAACGTCGCCAACGACAGTCCGAACCTGGTGGATCCGGTTGCCGAACTGCTCCCCGAGTTGGGCGCGCCGACGTTGATCTGACGGTGCGAGCGAGTGAGACCCGATCGTCGGCACGAGGACGTCCGATCAGGAAAACCCGGATGACTGGTATCTGTACGGCCCAATCGTCACTCCTTCGGATGGCCTCGGGCCTGACGGCGCCACGGGGCGTGACACCCGCGTGGCGCCTTGGCTAAGGTTGCCCGGTAAGACTTTTCTCGGATGGGGGTACGGCACGTGGTGTTCGCCGCGGGCGAGGAATTCGCCGGTTACACCATTGAGTCCGTTCTCGGTACCGGCGGAATGGGTGCCGTCTACCTGGCCAAACACCCGAGGTTGCCGCGCCGTGACGCGCTCAAGCTGCTGAACCCGGCCTTCTCGACAGACCCGAACTTCCGGACCAGGTTCGAGCGCGAGGCCGACCTGGCGTCCGGTCTGATCCACCGCAACATCGTCGCCGTGTACGACCGCGGCGCGGTCGACGGCCAGTTGTGGATCTCGATGCAGTACGTGGCCGGAGTGGACGCCTCGGTGGCGGCCAGGGCGGGCGACGGCTCGATGACACCGGCCAGGGTGGTGCACATCATCAGTGATGGCGGGTCCGGGCTCGACTTCGCGCACCGCTCGGGTCTGCTGCACCGAGACGTCAAACCGGCCAACATCCTGCTCGCCGCTGCCGACGATCCGAGCGAGCCGGAACATGTGCTGCTCACCGACTTCGGCATCGCGAAATCCACCGACGAGGTGCAGCACCTGACCGGCACCGGCAACCTGTTGGCCACCCTGGCCTACGCCTCGCCGGAACAGATCGAGGCTCGGCCGCTCGACCACCGGGTCGACATCTATGCGCTGGGCTGCGTGCTCTACGAACTGCTGGCCGGCAGCGTGCCGTTCCCGGAGGCCTCTCCGTTCGCCACCATGACCGCCCATCTGAAGAACCCGCCGCCGCGGCCGTCGGAGAAGGTGCCGTGGTTGCCACCCGGCTTCGACGACGTGGTCGCAAAGGCGATGGCGAAGGATCCCCAGGATCGGTACAGCAGCTGTCGGGAGTTGAGCCTGGCCGCCCGCGCGGCGCTGACCTCGGCGGATCCGGCCGCGTCCAGCCCGACCCGCGCCGAGATCGCGTCCCCGATGATCACACCACCGGTGCGGGAGGGCGACCACACCTCGATCGAGCCGGCGGCGGCCGCGAAGCCGGAGCCCGAGCAGGTCATCGAATCGGTGGCGTTGACGACGCCCCGCCCGCCCTACACCGTGTCGGTGCGCCGAACGGCACCCAAGCAGGGAACGGTCAGCGAACTCGGCCCGGTCAGCACCAACTACCTGTCGGCGACGAACCGGATCGCGCTCGAGGAGTTGCTGCACCAGGCGCGGTTCTTCGACCTGCCGCCGCGGTTGCCGCTCGTCGAGGTGGTGCCGGGCGATGTCCTGCAGGAGATCACCGTCGGCAACAACGAGATCACCCGCACCGTCGTCTACGAGCGGGAGGGCGCCAGGCGGCCCAAGGAGCTGGACTCGATCGTCAGCCTGCTGGAACAGTTGGCCGGCTGGCAGGTGCTGCACGAATCGGGCGCCATTCAGCGCAGCGCGGTCCCGGCCGCCTGGACCCCGACCGGCACCGTGCCCCCACTCGGCGGCGGCTCGGTGCGGCCCACCGAGTCCTACCTCCCGCCCGGGCAGGGCGGCAACGGTCCGCCGGGATCGGGGTACTACCCGACGGGGCAGTTCGGGCCACCCGGCAACCCGCCGCCCGGCGGGACGTACCACTCCGGACAGCACACCGGCGGCTACCCGCAGCAGTTCGTCACCGGTCCGCACACCGGCCCGGCGCCGACGATGCCGAAGCAGAACTCGTCGAAGAAGTGGATTCTGATCGGGCTGGCCGCCATCCTGATCATCGTCGGCGGCGCCGGCACCGCCTATTTCGTGAACCGGTCGAGCACGCCGACGGTGTCCGCACCGGCCACTCCCGCCAACCTCGCGGTGGCGGCGGACGGTCGAGACGTCACGATCTCCTGGTCGGGCGTGACCGGTGCTACCGGGTACACCCTGACCCGCAGCGGCGAGAGTGTGTATGCCGGGGTGGCGACGACCTACCTGGATCCCAAGCTGGTGCCGGGAAAGTACAACTACTCGGTCACCGCGTCGAACTCCGCCGGCCTGACCTCGGCGCCCAGTGAAACGGTCTCGGTGACGATCACCGATCCCTGGGGCCCGGTCGCCTTCCTGGTCGACGACTTTCCGGAGATGCTCCCCGCGACACCGTCCGGAACCGGTTACGACGGGGCGAGTTGCTCCGTCGCCAGCGACACCGAGGACAGCAAGGCCGACGGGATCATCTCGTGCACCGACCCGAACGGTGTCTACTTCGAGGTCATGCACTTCCCGACGGTGGCCGACAAGGACGCCTACATCGAACGCGACTGGGCCAGCTCGCCGAAAATCGAGCCCTGGAACGTCGACGGCGACGTGATGGGCAAGCTCTACCGGTCCGCCGACGAGGAAGCCTCGCTCCCGTACATCATCACCACCTTCAACGACGACGCCAGGGCGCAGTACCTGCTGTACGCGCACTGGAAGGACCACACGATGACGGACCTGATGGACAACTGGTGGGGTCCGGCAACGTTCTGAACCCACGCCGGGCCTGCTGTTGCCGGCACAGATCCGGGCAGCCGGGCGGTGGGTCGTGACCGGATGCCTGCGGGACTGCGCCTAGGATTGACCAGGGATTCGGGCGGTATTTCCACTTTCCGGCCCTGATCGAATCCCTGATCCCAACAACGCCCACCCGACCCCCGAAGGAACCCGCCATGTCCAATTTCTGGGACATCATCTGGTACATGCTCACGATTTTCGTCTTCGTGGCGTACCTGATGGTGTTGTTCCGGATCATCAGCGACCTGTTCAGCGACCATGAACTGGCCGGTGGCTGGAAGGCCGTCTGGATCATCGCGTTGATCTTCGCCCCGTTCCTGTCCGCGCTGGTCTACCTGATCGCCCGCGGCCGCGGGATGGCCGAGCGGCAGATCGCCCGGATGCGGCAGATGCAGAGCGAGACCGATTCGTACATCAAGCATGTGGCCGGTTCCGCCGGGTCGAAGTCGTCCGCCGAGCAGATCGCGGACGCCAAGCGTCTGCTGGACAGCGGCGCCGTCACCCAGGCCGAGTTCGACAAGCTGAAGGCCAAGGCCCTCGCCTGAGCCCAGTGCGCCCGAGCCGGGCCCGTTGAGCGCCGGCATTCCCGGGAGCGACAGCTGTCAGCCGGCCGCGGCGCGGATCTCGGCGATCCGGTCGGCCACCTCGAGCGCGGTGGCCGGCCGGCTCCCGGGGGCGGCCAGGCAGGCGTGCACCAAGGCGGCCTCATCCGCCGTCAGCACGGGATCCAGCGCCGGCGGGGTGGTCTGCACCCTTCGGATCGCCAGCAGTGGTTGGCGTTCGGGGAGCTCTCCGTACAGACCCTTGCCGGACAGTGCGCGGTGCAAGGTGGCGCCCAGCGCCCAGATGTCCGTCGCCCGGGATGGTGGCTCACCGAGCAGCAACGACGGATCGAGGTACTCCACCGAGGTCTCCGGTGCCATCCCGGTCAACGCGGCGCCGGCGGTGAAGACCCGGGCGAGGCCGAGATCGGAGAGCTTGCCACCGTTCTCGTGCAGCATCACGTTGCCGGGCTTCACATCGCCGTGGGCCAAGCCGCCCTCGTGCAGTGCGTGCACCGCACGCGCCGCGTGTTCGACGGCCCGCAGGACGTCGTCATGGGTCAGCGGCCGGGCGGGTGCCGCCAACGATCCCAGCGGGAAGTACTCCATCGCGTAGAGGAAGTTGTCCTCGAGCACCGCGTCGTACACCCGGGCGAGATATGGCGAATCAACCGCGGCGAACGCCCGCAGCTCGCGTGTCCCGCGCCGGTAGGCGTCCTCGCTGCACTGCCCGGCGAACACCTTGACCGCGACGAATTCGTCGTCGATGCCGAGCCGGGCCGGCGGATGCGCCAGGTAGAACCGGCCGTGGTTGCCCTCGCCGATCAGCCGCACCACCCGGAAGTCCGCCAACACCGGCACCGCCTGGACCGGGGTGTCTTGCAGCACCACGTGGACTCCTCAAAGCGCTGTTCCGTTGACGCGCGGGAAGTTATCATTTGGCCTAGCGCATGTCATCCTATCGGCCACCCGCCGTTCATGTCAGGTGGTTGCTCCTGAGTCATCCACTGCGCAGGTGGGGTTTCGCATTCGCTCCGCACAGTTCTGCTGTGTGCAGCTTCCGACGTCGGCAGGGCCGTCCCGAACCGCAGACAGGACAGCAGATGCACATTGCCGGGCTGGTGTTCATCGACATCGCGATCATCATGATCGTGGCGCGGGTGTTCGGCCGATTGGCCATCGCGGTGGGTCAACCACCGGTGGTCGGAGAGATCATCGCCGGGATCGCGCTGGGGCCCAGCCTGCTCGGTCTGCTACCGGGTGATCTCGAGACGAAGCTCTTCCCAGCGGAGGTCCTGCCGAACCTGTCGATCCTGGCCCAGCTCGGCCTCGTGCTGTTCATGTTCATCGTCGGCCTCGAGCTGGATGTGCTGCTGATCCGGGGCCGGGAAAGGTTGGCCGGGACCATCTCGGCGGCGTCGGTGATGTTGCCGTTCGCACTCGGCGCCGGATTGGCGTTGGTGCTCTACCCCAGCCACGACGAGACGGCGGCCGGGCCGGTGGCGCCGCTGGCATTGGCGTTGTTCCTCGGCGTCGCGATGTCGATCACCGCCTTCCCGGTGCTCGCCCGCATCCTGACCGATCGCGGGATGCACCGCACCAGCACCGGCGTGCTCGCCCTTGCCTGCGCAGCGGTCGACGACATCATCGCCTGGACGCTGCTGGCCTTCGTGGTCGCCGTCGTGCAGGGCAACGGTCCGCTCGACGTGCTGCGGATCGTCGCCCTTACCGCCGTTTTCGCCGGCTTCATGTTCGGTCTCGTCCGGCCGGCGCTGCGCCGGCTGAACGACTGGTACCGCCGCGTCGGCAGGCTCACCCCCGACATCCTGGCCGTGGTGCTGATCGGGGTGCTGGTCTCCGCCTACATCACCGAGATCATCGGCATCCACGCCATTTTCGGGGCGTTCATCTTCGGTGCAGTGATGCCGCGGCAGGGCGCCGCCGAGATGACCCGGGAGATTCTCGAACGCCTGGAGCAGGTCAGCGTGCTGCTGTTGCTGCCGCTGTTCTTCGTCGTCACCGGCCTGAACACCAATGTCGGCGGGCTCACCGGCACCGGCCTCTGGCAATTGGCGTTGATCCTGCTCGCAGCCATCGGGGGCAAGTTCCTGGGCGCCTTCGCCGCCGCCAGGGCGATGAAGGTGCCGAGTCGGCAATCCGCCGCCATCGGCGTGCTGATGAACACCCGCGGGTTGACCGAGCTGGTGATCCTGAATGTCGGACGGCAGCTCGGTGTGCTGGATGACGAGCTGTTCACGATGCTGGTGTTGATGGCATTGATCACCACGGCGATGACCGGCCCATTGCTCAAACGCGTGTACTCGGACCGGGTGATGCAGCGCGACATCGCCGCCGCCGAGCGGGCGGCGCTCGGCCTCATCGACTCCTACCGGGTGCTGGTGATGGTCGACGACGATCCACAGCGAGCCAGGTCGCTGGCCGCGGTGGGGGCCGCGCTGCTGGGCACCGGCCGTCCGGCGGAAGTGGTGCTGAGCCGGCTGATCAGCCGGCCGGCCGCGCCGCTCGAGGTCGGTGCCGCCGTGGTTCCGGATCTCGCCCGGATGGCGACCACCGTCGACGAACTCAATGCGTTGGCCGGCGAGCTGAAGGCCGACGGGACCGCCGTCTCGGTGCTCACCAGGTTCTCCGGCGACCCCTGGGCGGACGTTGTCGCCCAGGCAAAGGCCGTCGAGGCGAACGTGGTGCTGGTCGACCGTGCCTTCATCGACCAGCCGGGTTCCACAACGGTGCCGGCAGACCCGGAGTTCACCCTTGTCCTCGCCCGATTGGGCGTCGATCCAGTGACGGCCGGTGACCAAGTCGGCGTGATCCTGGACAACGGCCCGGACGGTCGGACAGCGCTCGTGCTCGGCTCCGCGGCGGCCGGGCGACTCGGCGGCACCCTGGTCGTCGCCGCCCGGGATGGCGGCCGGGCCGCCCGCAAGGCCGCGGCTGCCCTGGCCCCGTTGCGCTCCGGTGGACTCGACGTGCAGATCGTCGACGGTTCGCACGACGCATCGGATGCCGGGCTGGTGCTGATCGGCGTCGACAGCGTGCTCGAGCCGCTCACCGGCGCACCGGCGCTCTCCTCCGGCACCGTGCTCGCCGTGCGGGCCGGGTTGGACGATCGTGAGGCCGAGTTGGTCGAACAGGTCGCCAAGCTGGCTGCCGACTGACCCCTTTGGTGTTTCTGACGGCGATGCTGACCGAATTCGATCAGCCCCACGGGAGCAGGTCGAACACGGCGCCGCCGCCCGGTTTCAGAGCCGGGCGTGCGGCGACTCGAAGGTGAAGGTCCGGCGGCCGGTGCGGACGTGGGTTCCGGGGGAGAGCACCACAGGAGTGTTGGGCGCCAACCGGTTCCAGCCCGGCTGTCCAGTTGCCGCAACGTAGGTGCCGTTGGCCGACCCGCGGTCGATCAACAGCACATCCCAGCCCTCCAACCGGATCTCGGCATGCACCCTGGACAGGGTGCCGCTGTCGTCGTCCAGCCGGATTGGTCGCAGTCTGCTCTGGATGACGGCCTGATCGACCTCCGGGTTTCGGCCGAGCAGGTAGTTGTCGTCGAGCACGAAGGTCGACCCGATGTCCAGCACCAGGAGCCCCAGTGGCGGACGCCGACCGTCGACCAGGATGCCGGTCCGCTGATCCATCCGGATCCCACACACCGAGCAGAACGAGACCCGCGGATCGTTGTGATGGTTGCGGGAACAGCGAAAACCCTTCACCAGGACGTGCGCCGGCTGCTCGGGCACCGGGGCTCCCGGGCGCGGTGGAGGGGGTTTGACGCCGGCGACCGGAAGCGGTGCCCGCCGTGCCTCGTGCACCCGGGAACCGAAGATCTGCTCGGACACCTTCGGCGGCCGCAACTGGGCCGGCGCGGCGCCGGGTGGTGGCGGCACGCTGCCGCCTTGCGGTTGCAGGCTCCCGCCTGGCTGGAGGTTCCCGCCTGGCTGCAGGTTCCCACCCGGCGGCGGCGCACCGGCCGGAACTGGTGCCGGGTCCGGGCCAGGCACCGGCGGCGCCGGCGGGCGAAGGGGAGGCGGGTCCGGGATGGGAATGTTCACGGCCGGAGGTACCGCCGGTGGTACCGGTGGCGGCTGGGGGACCGGGAGTCGCGGTGCCGGGTCGGGAGCGGGGGGCGGCGGCGGCGACACGGCCGCAGGCTGCGCCGGCTCGGGAACGGGTGGCAGCAGCGCGGGATCAGGTAGGGGTGGAGCCGGCGGGAGACGCGGTGCCGGATCGGGGCGACCCGGGGTCGGGTCCGGCCGGGCGGACGGGTGCTCCTGGGTCACGTCGAGGAACGGCTCGGGTGCTTCGGTGACCAGGGCCGAGGCGGGGGGCGGCGGGGCCGCCGGCATCGGAGAGTGATGCCGACCCGCGCGCTGGCCCGCGACGCTGCTCGGCGCGGCCATCACGATGCCCTCGCCGGGCACGAGTCCCTCGATCAAGCCCGACCAGCCGAGGACACCGATCGCGGTGCCGCCGTCCTCGGGATCCGGTGACGACCCGGCCGCCAGGACGATCGGTCCCTTCGGCCACGGCAGTAGCCGGTCGACGGTGAAGGCAGCCGTCCGGCCGGAGAGTTGCAGCAGATCGCCTGCGCCTGCCACGGCTCCTGGTTCTGGGAGCTCGGAGAGGCTGACGTCGCCGTGCAGGAAGACCGCAATGCCCTCCTCGGTGGCGGCGATGGTGCCGAACCCCGGCACTGCGCTGGTGGTCACCACCCACTCGGTCAGCAGTCGAGCCAGGTCCCTACCGGGTGCGGGCGCGCCGTCCACGGCGGCTTCCCGGATCAATCCGAGCAGGTCGGCCGACGACGCCTGACCGGCGCCCTCGTCCCGCCGGATGACGACCACGATGCCGGGCACCCTGGCCACCAGGTGCCCGCCGGGCAGCACCTCACCGCGGATGTCGTCGAAGCTGACGTTCACCAGAACCGGCCTCCCCGGAATCGCCAGCGCGAGAAGAAGATCTGCACCGGACCGTTGGCCACCAGCCAGACCACCAGCCACGTGGTGATGAATTGAATCAGGAACGCCGAGGGTGGGACAGAGTCGATGCCGGGCACGACGCCGGCGTTCAGCAGCAACCAGACCAGGATCCCCTCGTTGATCATGGTGAGCAGGCCGAAGAAGGTGGGCCAGTCCTTCTCCCAGCGGAACTGCTGGAGCCCGTGGTAGACAAATTCCCAGAGCACGCCGAGGACCAACACCGTCAGGAGCACCAGGAAAGTGGTCCGGTAGGAGGTGCTCAGCGGTTGGCCGGTGGGCAGGAACGGCGTGATGATCAACGTCCAGATACCGCCGACCACGATCAGCAGCACGATCCGCGTCTGGATCCGCCCGTACAGGGTGGGTACCACCGCTGCCCCCTAGATTTTCTTGTGGCGCGCCCAGCGCCACCACTGCCGGGTCGAGGCGGCAACCCCGAACTTCTTGCAGAAACCCAGCTTTGCCAGGTCGTCACAGATTTCCTGGGCAGCGATCTGCAGCCCGAGGAAGGTGTCGACCCCGGGGAAGTAGCCGCCGAGCGTGGCACTTCCGGAGGCGTACAGCTTTCCCGGCTGGCTGCGCGCGCCGATCACCTCGAAGTTGCGATCGACGTCGAGCCGGCCGACCGGATT
>Ga0164306_10001004_pt1 | contig 12222 bp, 13 predicted proteins | sample Whisoiple_242_MG_FD_110213 | JGI IMG/M metagenome (GOLD analysis project Ga0164306, IMG submission 110213) | Soil microbial communities amended with fresh organic matter from upstate New York, USA - Whitman soil sample_242_MG | ecosystem: Environmental > Terrestrial > Soil > Unclassified >... | reverse complement strand
TTTGTCCTCTGGCCAGTTCGCGCATGCGCGGGCCATTCGGTCCGGCCGGTCCGGATCTCGGTTCAGGATCCGTCCGTGGAGTAGTTCGGCGACCAAGCGGTCGCGGCCGTCCAGGAGGTGCTCGCGGCCGACGCCGGGTCGTGGACAGCGGAAGACCTGCGGTCTGATTGATCTCGACAAGGCTGAGGGCGGGCGCCGGGCGGCCATCGAACGCATCGAGGATGGAAAGCACCCGACCGGTAACCCAGCGAGGTACCCCGGACTTGCGTGGCATGTACACCGGGATTCTCCGTTCGTCAGGAGGTGGGCCAGCCGGTGTAGGACTCGGCCAGGTAGGCCGACCCGGGCCGGGAGTTGACCACCCCGGGCCAGTTCACCGAGCTGGCGCTTGCGCTCGAACGGGCTGCATCGACGAACCGGATCTTCGGGGTGTCGGTCGTCTGGTCGGCAACGGAGGTGTCCGTGACCGAGTAGTACGCCTGGCCGTCGTCGCGTTCCCGGGCGGCGGCCAGGTCGATGAACACCTCGTTCTGCGGGTAGAGCCAGACGGCCTCGCCGACCAGGTCGGTGAAGTCGATGCGGTGGCTTTCCCCGCCGAAGCGCAGATCGATGCCCTCGTGCTTGTAACCCGCGGTCAGGACCCGGTCCGAGACACCGGAATCGAGGTACCGCCGACTGCTGTCGCCCGCCAACCGGCGCGCCACGCTCGTGCTGTGGGCCGCGTTCCTCCTGGTCCTGGGCGGTTTAACCCGTCTGTCACGCTGAGCAGGACGCAGACCGCGATGGCCAGTCGCTGGATGGGACGCACCGGGCCTTGGTGCAGACTCTCTCGAAGTGAGAGATTCTCTGGGTTGTCTTGAGAAACAACAGCTTTCGGGGACATGTCTATGTCAGAACTCCATTGTTCGTCGGCGGCGAGACCGGGTGGTGGACCGGTCGCTTGGGGTTTCGGGCGGACGGTGTCGGTCAAGAAGACTGCTCGTATGCTGGTCGACCCGTCGGGCCGGGGGAACAGCACTTCCATTGAATGGGGACACTCTGGGGTCTTCACGTTCTGTCCTCCAGAATCAACCCATGGCGCGATCCCAGAGCGGGGAGTCTGTCCTTCAGCGGGTTGTCCGCATCCTGGAGTCATTCGGTCCGGATACACCGGTCCTGTCCATCACTTCCGTCGCGCGACGTGCCGACCTGCCCCTGGCGACAGCGTCCCGCCTGGTCGCGGACATGACCGTCCACGGTCTGCTGACGCGGGTGGAAGACGGCCGAGTGCGGATTGGGCTGCGTCTCTGGGAACTGGCTGCCCGGGCCTCGCCAACACTTCCGCTGCGTGAGATCGCTATGCCCTTCATGCAGGACCTCCACAGCGTGACCGGTCATCACGTCCAACTCGGAGTTCTCGACGGCGACGAGGTGCTGTTCGTCGAACGACTCGCTGCCGCTACCAAAGCGGTCATCAACATCACCAAGATCGCTGGCCGCCTACCCCTGCACGCATCCTCATCCGGCTTGGTGTTGCTCGCGTTCGCGCCGACCGAGATGCAGGAGCGGATCTTCAACCAACCGCTGCGGACTTACACAGACAACACCATCGCCAGTGCACAGGAGTTGCGGATGGTGTTGGCGGACATCCGCCGTCAACACGTGGTGGTGTGCCGGGGGCACATCCATCCAGACGCTTGCGGAATCGCGGTCCCGATCCGTAATCCCGCGGGGGCGGTGATAGCGGCGCTGTCCGTGGTCCTGCCGAATGACGATCACGCGCGCGAACAGGTCCCAGCCCTGATGGCTACCGCCCGCGGGATCTCCGCGACGTTGGCAGCCCCTCGCTGGACCCACGCCGCTATCGAATGACGGCGAAGCCGGCGAGGTTCGCAGATCTCTCGAAAGACGTCGACGGTCGCGTTCTCCGGCCCGACCCTGTCGATCGGCCTGTGTTGGGGGGGCGTCGACCGGGCGTCGGCGGTGAGGGTGGAACTCGTCGGTACGTGAACGATCGTTGATGAGACGTCGAGATCGGAAGGCCGTCACCGCAGGTCGTTGATGTAACTCGGCTCGTGTCCGTGGGCAGTTTCGCGCGTTCGCCCGGTTCGCGATCCGCTGGGGCGGCTCGTCATGCCTCGTGTCATGTCCGGGTCTGCACCGCCTCCCTCCGACGGCTCGGCCGAGGTCCGCTCGGCGCATTGCTGGCCTGGGGCGGCGGCCTGTCGTTCCAGCGCCCGGAAGAGCGTGGTACGGCTGACTCCGAAGACGTCGCCGATCTGCCGACTGTGAGTTGCTTCTGCTCGTAGAGCCGGCGGGCAATCTTGACCCGGTCTGCAGTAGCCGGGGGTGGGCGGCCGCCGTGTTGCTTGTTGTGCCGGTCTCGGGCCCGGGCTGCGGCGAGCCCAGCGTTGGTGCGCTCGGGGATCAGTCGGTGAGGACGTTGATCGGGTGCCGGGTGCAACGGCCCAGCCGGCCAAGCCGGCAGGCAGACAAACTCCCGTCCGACAATCACGGGAGATCAGCGGAATCGGTGCTTTGGCCAGAGTGCTCCGGTCGCAGGTTCGAATCCTGCCGGGCGCGCTCGCCGGTATGGGTGGCTCCCGACCGGTTGACCGAACGCTGGCGTGTTGACGCTGGAGCCAGGCTCGCTGCGCGACGGCCCGATATCGGACGACAGAACCGCCATTCGTATCATGCGGCGGTGGGCTCGTGAACCTCCGCCAGCGGTGCGGCGACGTCTTCCAAGGACTTCCCGGCGGCCTCTATTCCGAAGAACCACATGATCACTCCGCCGAGTGCGACCATGCCGGCGGCAACCAGATATCCGACCATCAGTGGGCCGCGTTCGGTGCCGTCCCCGATCAAGGTGCCGAAGATGATCGGTCCGGTGGCCCCGACGGCCTGCGCCACGACAAAGAACAGGGAGAGTGCCGCGGCGCGCATTTCCACCGGGAAGACCTCGCTGGCGACGACATAGGACGCACCGGCGCCCGCGGAGGCGATGAAGAAGGTGACCAACCAAAGCAGGGTGATCGTCAGGGCGCTGAGAACATTGATGTAAAACAGCCAGCCGGTGAAGGCGAGCACGATCCCGCTGCCGCAGTAACTGACCAGCATCATGAGGCGACGTCCGACGGTGTCGAACAGTGGCCCCACCAGCGCGCCCAGCGCGTTTCCGGCGCCGAAGATAAAGATGTAGTAGGACAACGCCGCGGGTTCGATGCCGTAGAAGTTCGCCAGAACCAGCGAGAAGGTGAAGAAGATCGCGTTGTACAGGAAGCCCTGCGTGGTCAGCACCGAGAGGGCTGCAAAAGACCGCTTGGGGTACCGCTTGAACATCACTTTGAGCGCCATCCAGTAGGTCACCTTTTCGGGGTCGGTCCGGATGGTGATCGCTTTGTCGGCGGGCACCTCATCCAGGGTCCGGCCGTGACTCAGCACCCGGGCCTCAATACCGGCCGTGACCTTTTCGGCTTCGGCGCCGTGCCCGTGGGTCATCAACCAGCGCGCGCTTTCCGGTATGCTGCGCCGCAGGAACATCACCCCGATGCACAGTACCGGGCCCACACACAGAGCCACTCGCCATCCCACATTCGGCGGGAAGATCTCCGGGTTGTAGAACACAAACCCGGCGAGGGCGCCGACCATGACGCCGACCCAGATCGTGGCCCCGATGAAGATGTTCGCCCGGCCACGGTATTTGGCTGGGATCATCTCGTCGATCGCCGACACGATCGCCACCTGCTCGCCCCCGACGCCGAAGCCGGCGATGAACCGGAACACGAGCAGGAACCAGAAGCTCGGCGCAATCGCGGACAACAGGTTGCCGACGATAAACACACCGAGGGTGACGAAGAACAGTTTCCGGCGGCCGAAGAGGTCGGCGAGCCGGGCGAAGACCAACGCGCCGAGCATCTCCCCGACCAGGTACAGGGAGGGCAGCAGCGCGACCTGCGCGGTGCTCAGGCCCAGCGAACCGGAACCCAGCAGCACCACGCCACCCTGGGAGAACAGCTGAATCTCCACGCCGTTGAGGAACCAGGACGTGCCCAGCCCGACGAGGACCACGGTGTGGAACGAGGTCCACGGCAGCCGGTCAAGTCGGGCCGGCACGAGCGTCCTGAATGTGGTCGGCGCTGGATCCTTGGTTGAGGTGGTGCTATCCATGGGTTTCCTCCATTGCAGAACCCGAAGGCGGACAGAGGTGATCACGCAGTGAGCCGGGTGATCACACTTGGTCCAGCGGCCCGGCCGCCGGCGCGGTCAGTGATGGACGAGAGCCAACGTCGGCGATGACCTGCCGGGACCCGGAGTGCTGTTACCGGTGGGCCGGCGGGTCTCGTCGTCATAGTCGAACAAGGCATGAGTGAGCCCATAGAGCGCCAAACCCACCGCGAGCCGAGTGCGCCCCGGGGCGCTGCTGATGCCGTACCCGAGGGCGGTTTCCAGGACCGGGATCCGGTGCTGCAGTGTGGAATGGTGGATGCGGAGCAAGTCCGCGCAGGCTCGCACGCTGTCGGTGATGGCGGCCGCATGCAGGGTATCCAATGCCCACCCGTTCGCGGCCACCGCGACCTCGATTCCGCGGACGTCGGGGTGCGGCCCTGGCTGGGAGTCGGTGGCGTCGGCGAGCACCGCGATACCGCCGAGGTGCTCGTACCGGACGACCGGCCGCACCGTGCTGGTCAACCGCAGCGCGGTCACCGCGCAGGCCCACGACTGCGGCAGTTGAAGCAGCCCACCGGCCGGCCCGATACCCCTGGCCGGATGGGTGTACGACGACGCCGGGGCGTCGTCGCCGGAGCCAGTGCTGATCTCGGCGCGCACTGGCCCGACCGCGCTGATGATCACGCTCGACCGTGGCGGAAGCCGGAGATTCCGGCCGCCCGGCGGCCCGGCCAGCGCCCGCAGCTGGTCATGCTCGCCGAGCTCCAGCCGCCACGCCGCCCGCCGACGGGCGTCCGCGGTCGCCATTGGGTCGAGCAGGATCTCCACCGCGGCCCGATCATCGGGCCAGCGGAATCGGTGGGTCCGTTCGACGGTGACCCGCACCCCGGCGGCGAAACGCTCCAACACCATGTCGTCGATCAGCGCCGTCGGTCCTTGACGCTCGAGCCACACCGCGGCGCCCGGATCCGGCCCAAGCAACTGCCGCGGCCAACCCTTGCTCGGGTCGCCGACCTGGTCAGCAGGATCCTCCCGGTGACCGGTCGGCAGGCAGCGCATCAGGATGCCGTGGTCCCTGTGCAACACACCCGCCGGCCGGCCGGTCAACGCAGCTGCACCCCGAACGAAGGCCTCCAACCCGGCCAAGCCGTCGACCAACGCATCGAAATAGGCGATCACATTCAGGCTCTCCCCGGCGTCCGGATCCAGCGATGTCAACCGGCCCAGGAGTTCCCTCATCGCCGATCACCCACCGAGGGCGCAGGGCCGACCCCCGACAGTTCGCGGGCGAAATTATCGACCCGGCCGGTGTTGCCCTTCCCTAGTAACCGATCCAACCAATTGTGCCGAGCCTGTTTTGCCGCATGGGACACCGCGGCATGCTCTATCTGCCAAAAGCAATGGAATCCGCCCGACCAGACCGTCAACTCGGCGTCTCCACCGGCCGCCCAAATCCGCGACGCGTACTGCACGTCCTCGTCCCGGAACACCTCCGCCGACCCGACCTCGATGTACGCGGGGGGTAGACCAGTCAGGTCGCCGGCCCGGCCCGGCGCCGCGTACTCGGACACCGACTCCCCGCCACACGCCGACCCCAACAACGCCGACCAGGCCACCCGATTGTTGCCCCGATGCCACGGCCCGATGTCGAACTGGCTGGCCGACGATGTCGTGTCCCGGTCGTCCAGCATGGGACAGATCAGCAGCTGCCCGATCAATCCGGGGCCACCACGGTCCCGCGCCCGCAGCGCAGTCGACGCCGCCAGGCCGCCACCCGCGCTGATGCCTGCTACCAGGACTTGAGCTGGGTCGATACCCAACGCGCCCGCGTGCTCGACCGTCCACACCAATCCCCGGTAGCAGTCCTCGGACGGCGCTGGATCAGGGTGTTCCGGGGCGAGGCGATACTCCACCGAAACCACCGTCAAACCGAAGCTGTGCACCCACTCCGGGAACAATTCGGCATCGGAGAACCGGTTACCGACGATCATGCCGCCGCCATGGCTGAAATACATGCACGGGCCGGGCGCGACGCGATCGGCGGCATGAAACACCGACAACACCAGGCCGGCCGCGCTGCTGTCATGGTCGATCACATACTCGGTGTGCACCACATCCGAGCCTGCCAACACCGTGGCGATCGGCCGATCGAACTGCTCCGCCTCCCGCCGCATCTGCGGGATGTCCTGCAGGTCGAACGATGGCGCCGCCGGCAACGTCGCCAGGGCGGCGGCCAACTCGACGTCATACGAAGGGCGGACCATGCCCATCAGTTCCTCCTCGCACAAACCGGCTGGACAGCGTGTGCAACGCTAATCCCGGCCCCTCCTCCACCGACACCGACACCACGCACGCAAATCCGTGCCACCGGACCGCCAAACGGCGGAATGAACCAACCAGACTGCCGGGATGCCGAATGGATGCTCCGAACCGCAGGTTCCTCAAAGCGGTTGACAGACGCAAAGTTGGACGTGCGGAACGACTTCTCGATCTGCCGGGGCCGGTAATGGGCGTCGATGAAGAACTCGCTGGTCGGTCGGGCAGGTTGGTGCTGCATCGGCTTCTCATTTCCCCTCTTGCCTCCATTGCGCTCGAACCACTCCGGGCCCGGCGCGTCCGTTTGGCAAGACTCGGGTCATATCCTCGGCGAGCTGATCACGCCGCCGAGTACGCGCCGTTGCGCAGTGCCTCGCGGGCAACCTTGGGTGTAGAGCCGTTGATGACTGAGGTTGCAGCACAGTCGCTCTCTCAGTTCCGGCTCGGCTGGTTCGTGGCCAGCTGATGCCCGGGTAGGCGCGCCGTCGACCGGTGGGTGCTACGAGTTGGTCCGCCGAGGTCCTCGGTGCCTTGGACAGTCACCGCGGAGGGGGACCCTCTTGTGTGCAGTGGTCTGAGTAAAGCAACTCCATCCAACTCTGTCAAGCACTTCTACTAAAGCACTTTATCCATGGCAGCGACCGTCGAAGAGCGCTCTGCGCAGGGGTCAGCCCGACCGGGCGGGCGCCGTTGACTCCCGTTCGATCAGCGACGGGTCGAGCAGCGTTACCCCGCGCTGCGGCGGCCCGTTCAACGCAGAGAACAGGATCTGGGCGGCCACCGACCCGGTCTGCTCGAACGGCTGGCGGACAGAGGTCAGCCCGACGGCGGCAGCGGCCGGCCCATCGTCGTAGCCCATCACCGCGAGTTCGTCCGGCACTCGGATGCCGAGGTCACGCGCGGCCAGCAGCACCCCGATTGCGAGATCGTCGAAATAGCCCAGCACCGCATCCGGACGGTCGGCCCGGTCCAGCATCTCCCGGGCCGCCGACCTGGCCGCCTCGACCGTCGCCATCGAGGAGACGACGAGCAGTGAGCGGCCGCTCAACTCCTCCAAGGTCTGGCGGAAGCCGGCCAGCCGGTGCAGTGCCTGCGACTCGTAGGGCATTGCCTGCCGTTCGATCATGAAACCGAACCGCCGATGGCCCAGTTCGAGTAGGTACGACGCGGCGAGCCGGCCGCCGGCCACGTCGTCAGTGCCCACCGAGCTGAACCGGCCGCTGGGCGCGTCCACCACAACCGTCGGCGTACCGCGGTCGAACAAGCGCCGCTCGATCGAATCCTCGATCCGCTCGCCCATCACGATCAGTCCATCGAGCTGACCCCGGATCGGAATCCCGGCGAGGACCGGAGACGCGGCCGTGGCCGCCGACTCAACGTCGAAGACGGACACTTCGACGAATCGGCTCGCCGCCTCGGTCAGCACACCACTGAGCCGCCGGTAGAACGACGAATAGCTGGAGAACGGTGCCACCACGCCGATCCGGCCCATGGCCTTACGGGCCTGGCTGACCGCCTGCAGCCGGGGGACGAAGCCCAACTCATCGGCGATAGCCAGGACCCTGTCCCGAGTCGCCGCTCCGACCCGACCCGGTCGGTTCAGCGCATTGGAAACTGTGGCAATGCTGACGCCAGCCCGCTCAGCGACCTGATAGATGGTCACGGCACGGGGATTGGGACCGTTCTTCATATTAAGCACTTTACTGATCTGATTGCCCACGTGCGGACGAGACCTGCAGCGGATCGGCCGGATTCAGCTATCAAGAAGTCGTCCCACGAGGTCGGCCGTCCTGCTCGCGCCTGCCCGCCGAAGCGCGGCAAGGGTCGATTCGTCGGTCGCACGGGGGAGCCGCGACACCGTGAGCCGATGTGCTGCCAGCATCTGGTCCGGGAACTCGGTGACGACAAGCGACAGCAGGGCGTCCGATGAGATGAGCTGGATGCCGGCCTCATCCATCGTGTCGGTCGGGAAATCCTTGAGGTTGTCGGTGCAGAGCACGTCGGCCGGGACGGCGACCGCGGCTGCGAGCACGTGCCGGTCGTCCTCGTCGGGCAGCCTCAGGTCGGCGACAGCCTCGACGGCGTCAGCGTCCGGCTCCACTTCGGCCGCCGGGAAGGCGGCGTTCATCGCCGTGACCAACCGCGCGCCGGCCGCCGCGTCGAACCCGGCGATGTTCTCCGTCAGGTGCGCGACTACTTCGGCGAGGATCGCTGCGCTCCAACGAATCTCCAGCACACCCTGGACCGCCGCGTACAGCAGGTAGTCCCGCAGGACGCGGGAGTAGAGCATGTTCGAGTCCGCGAGGACGACGCGAATCGGCGGTCGGTCGTCGCCTCCGGTGGAAGTCAATCGAACAGGCCCTGCTCGTTCTGTAGCCGGGACAGCTCCTCCATGCCCTTCGCCATCTGGCCGCGCTCCCACGCCTTGAACGCCTCGATGGACTCGATCGGAATGCGGTGGTGCGCGCCGACCATGCGGAAGCCGAGCTTGCCCTCGTCCATCAGCTTGCGGACCTGGGGACGCGAGACGCCCAGCAGCGCCGCGGCCTCGGCGGGGGTGACCTCGGCATGGCCGTGCGTGACGACGACGCGCTGACCGCGCGACCGGGCGTCCACGATGCGCGCCAGCCACTCCGCCGTCTCCCGGGAAACGCTGACCTTGACCTCATCGCCTTCGCCATCGAGCGCGCGGTGCAGCGCGTCGGCGTCGCGGCTCAGGACATCAGTCATGTCGCACCTCCATCTGCTGTAAGTGAAACACCTGTAGCAGGTGGCTCGCACCGCAGGCGGCAAACATCTCATGATCATTTGAGGTGCACGCTTACGGCACACTTTCCCAGTGAATGGTGAGGTACGCCGATGGCCGAGCCACCGGGTCAGTTCGTGCTGCCGTCAATCAGTTGGACTCTTCCGGTCAGATGACGACCAAGTGCCGGCCCCCTGCACCGCGTACGGCACCGGACGGCACGGACCGATCGAACGTGACGAACCGGCCGTCGTTGCTGACCGCAAGGGCGAGCAGATAAAGGTCGGTCACCTGTTTAGGCCCATGAACCCGGGCGCTGTCGAGCACGGCATCATCGAGCAGGCTGACGTCGCAGGACCAGAACTGATGATGAGGGGGGACGCAGGCCTGACGCACGAGCGCGAACGCCTGCGACGTCGGTATGGGACTGGGATAGCACGGCTGACTGATGATCCGGACAAAGCCGTTCTCCGTCACCGGACACGACGCCCATCCGTGCACGATCTCCGCGTCAAGCCACTCCCAGGCCCGGCGGTGGTCAACATGGTCTCCGTCGACAAGCGCCAGCAGAATGTTGATGTCGAGGAGGGCGCGGCTCACTCCCCGTCCTCCTCCCGCAGCCGGTCGATCAACGCGTTCGTGACCGCTTCACCGCGTGGCGACAGCGTGGGAAAGCCGAAGCGGCCCGACTCGACCGCAGCGGGTGCGGTCAAGCCCTTTCGGGCGACCTCGGAGAGGACGGCACCCGCCGACCTCTTCTCTCGCCGGGCCCTTTCCTTCACGGCAAGCAGGACGTCCTCATCGATATCGAGGGTGGTGCGCATGCATCTGATGCTAGCGCATCACCGCTCCGAACCGCCCACCCGAAGGTCTGACTGCTCACGGTCGGTGTCGCGATGCGCTCGCAGGGCTGTGACCGGCAGTTTCGTGGCGACGCCGGGCGAAGTCTGTGCACCGGTCGAGGCCCTATTGCGGGTCGTGGCCCTTACGTGCGCACCGTTCAGGCCCTCCGGGGTGACGGCGATGATCGCGTCATCGATGCGCGCGGTTCGCGGAGGGTGGAGCACCTGGGGCCGCCGCACACCGATACCGAGGTGTTATTGAAGGGGGTGGGTGTTGTTGAAGGCGGCGGCGAGGCAGAAGCTCTCGGCATGGCCGGGCGCCGATCCGCTGCAGTGCTGCCGATGGCGTGGAGTGTCGGCGTCGATTCGCGCGACATCGCCACGGTCGCAATCAGTGTGGCCGGGTGCTGAGCGGGCTGCTAGCGGACCTGACGAACTGAATTAATCCCTAAACGACGCTTCGGTTTGCGATGTGTCTTCGGTTCCTCGGTAGTAACAGATCTTGTCATCACGGAATCTGAACCAGTGATGCAGATCCTGATCTGTCTCTTTGCCCGTGGCAAGGTTGGATCCACGGAAGTGAACGACGGTGAACACGTCGGTGTCATTGGAGCCGAACACTTTCGGAGTGAACTCAAGAACCTCGACCGTTGAGCCGAACTGTTGGAAGAAGGCCGCAACGCCTTCCTTGCCCGAGTGTGGGCCATACCAGGGAACCATCGCAGACGACGCCTCTGAAGCCCAATCGACGTCGTCTGTGAGGACAGCGAGTATGCCCTCGACGTCGCCACGACCGAACGCTTCGTAGACCGACTGGATGGTCTTGATGTTGTCCTCAGCGCCCACAGCCGGGCTCCTTCCGTCGTGTCTTGACGGCAGGACCCGCGCTGGTCCGCTTGCGAGCCACGCGGGCCGCAACCATTTCGAGTGAGCAGGTTACTCCGACTGGGCCCGGTGGACCAGAACTATCACCTTCTGTAACTCGGTGGGTTCTCTCAGTTCGTGATCGCGCTTGTCGCATGGATGTGAGGAGCCAGGCTTGTTGTCGTCGCCGTGGTGGGTTGCGCCGTCGGCGGTTTGGCGTCACGGCAAGACGGCAAGTGAAATGCAAACATGGGGTCGATTGCTGGACGTGACATCCCAATGCTCCTGATAGCCGGCACCCTGCGTCGTCGTGCGCCGACCAGGTGCGCTCGATGGGCCGCCGATGCGCGCCGTCAATGACGCGAACGCCCCCGCTCCGCTCATCCTGCGTGTCCTTCACCGATACTGCCCCACGTCGGCTGATCGTTTGAGTGAGATCTGCCGGTGCGCACGATTCATTTCCTCCGCGAGGGCCGGGTTGTGCGGCTCGAGGTGCGCGATCACATTCTGCGTGACGTCGGGTCGTTTGTTCTGGCTGAGCTTGGCGCGGGCGTCGAAGCGGCGGACGTGCATGCGAAGGCCTACTGTGCCTTTCGCGGCTCGGCGGGTGCCTGCTTCGTCCTCGCTGAGGCGTCGACCACCGGGATGGTGCTGCTCGAAGTGGTCGGTGAGCAGAGAGAGCATGGCGTAGTTCTCCTCGTCCGAGAGGATCTCGGGAGTGCCATACAGGTGTGCGGTGACGTGATTCCAGGTGGGCACCAGGTCGCCCGGCGGGTACCAGCTCGGTGAGACGTAGTCGTGTGGTCCTTGAATTATGACCAGGATCTCGTGTCGTCCGAGCTCGTGCAGAGTGTCGTCGGGGCGGCCGAAGTGGCTCACGATGCAGATGTCGTCGCGATCCTCGAGCAGCACCGGGTAGTGGGATGCGACGAGTCCGGTCGAGGTCGGTGAGACGAAGGTGGCCCATGGGTGCTGCCGGATCAGGCGTTTGACCTCGTTCGGGTCGGTCATGAGGAAGCGGGGGGTGTGCCGCATCAGCGGGTTCCGTTGCGGCCGAGGCGGGTCCGGACGGCCAGGCCCGCGCAGAGAATGACGGCGACGCCGCCCATGATGGTGGGCCAGGTGAGCTGTTCGCGAAGGATGAGCGCCGCCCACAGGATGCTCATCACGGGCTGGACGAGCTGCACCTGGCTGACCTGGGCCATGGGTCCGATCGCGAGGCCGCGGTACCAGGCGAAAAACCCGAGGAACATGCTGACCACTGCGAGGTACGCAAAGGCCAACCACTGGACCGGGGTTCCGGTG
>Ga0164306_10001001_pt1 | contig 12234 bp, 14 predicted proteins | sample Whisoiple_242_MG_FD_110213 | JGI IMG/M metagenome (GOLD analysis project Ga0164306, IMG submission 110213) | Soil microbial communities amended with fresh organic matter from upstate New York, USA - Whitman soil sample_242_MG | ecosystem: Environmental > Terrestrial > Soil > Unclassified >... | reverse complement strand
GCCGCCGTCTGGGTCGCGGCCTTGATTGACTCATCGTCGACGGTCAAGCCGCACCCCCGGTAATCATTCCGTTGATGATAGACGGCGCGCTGGTCACTATGGCTTGCAGGATGCTGGGCAACGCGGCCATGATCCAGAACCCAAACCCGAAGCCCAACAGAAGCCGAAGCCCGATGTTCCTTCGGCGCCCCTTCTTCGCGTCCTCGACGGTTACTCCGACTTTCTTGGCAAACGCGATGCCGCGATTTTCGGCAAGCCATGCCGCAGCGGTTGAGGCTACCGCCCCGAGAACGATATAGAGCCAGTCGACATGATAGGCGGTGTTGGCGATCCTGGCAGAATAGACCATCTCACAGAACGCTCCGAAGAACGTCACCAAGTAGACCACCGCCTCATCCCAGTTTTCAGAAAGCCACTTTTTCATCCGTCGCTCCTTGGAGGTTTTCGACATTGTCGCCCGAAAGAAACCGGTTGTCTAGCGGATCCTCGCTGCCGGCGATCATAAGCTAAGGCGATTTCCAATAACCCCACGCGGTCCAGTCTACCGTTTGATCGTTCGCGGTGGCCGCACCGCTGAATTGACACCCTGAAACCGTATCAGCACCGTTGAAATGGTATACCGCGAAGTTTTGGCCGCCGAAGGATCTCGCCGTGATCTGGACATAGTAGGTCGTATTGAAGAAATCCTCCGGGAAGGAGATTGGAAGCGTACCGCCGCCTGTCGCTGGCTTGGGCGCTCGCCCGGTCTGCATCATCGTTCCGTCAGGAAACTTGATCCACAATCCGTTCGCATTCGAACCGCTGGACGGATACCCTAGGTTGCCAATCGCCGCGCCCTGATTCTTCGTCGACATCGCCATCTGAGTCGTTATCGTCGGGGGCGCCTTGTCGAAGGTCGGGACCAAGTCGTAGCCTAGCGGCTCCCAGGATTCCTGAATCGCGGTGATCTGAACATCCTCCGAGAAGTCATAAGCGGCTACCGTGACGAAGTCGCCGAGGTTGTAGTCGGATCCGTACACTAAGGGCGACTTTGCAAGGATCGAGGCATCCAGAGTCTTGGTATATATGAAGGCGTCGAGCTGCTGAGACCCCTTGAGCGTCAGATCTGGTGTCGACGTGAGATTGTTCGCATTGACCGTGGTTTCGAATCGGTCGAAACCAGAAGGTTCTGTTCCGTTGAACACGTCAAGTACCGTCCGAAGCTGGCCCGTACCCTGGCCAGTGACCGTAGCCAGGTTCTTGTACTGCTCGTTCGATTCCTTGAGCGTTGCCGAACGCAGTGTATCATAGTCGGTCGAGAACACCGCGCTAGGGGTATTGCCTGCCGTCAGGTCATTGCCTAGGGCGCAGTCAAGAACTAGTAGCTTGTTTGTCCGGTCCAGCGTGATAAACCACCCGAGGCGGGTAGCGACGGAACATGCCGAAAGCTCGCCAAGGAGTTCCGTATAGGCGGCCGAAAGAAGGTAGGTATCCCCTCGAGCCTGGTCAGCCGCAATGCTCAAAAGCGGAAACGCACGGTTGACGTTCGTTGCCGTTGGGCCGGCCTGCGCAGAAACTGCGGTTTTGATGACGGTTTCGGCGGGATCGTTCAGGGTATAGAAGTCGCTGCCGCTTGGAACGTCGACCATCCGGCGGTTGAAGATCACAGTGGGTTCATAGCCCGAGACCACGATGTCCTGACTCTGCTTGCCAGCTTCGTCGATCGGCTTCTCGATGCTGGTGATGATTCCGCATTTCGAGCCGTCATTGTCGATGGTGATGAACCCGCCAATCTCGAAGAGCGCGGCATACTGAATCATTCCCTTGTCGTCGGTGATGTTCCAGTTGATCTTGAGGCTGAACGGCCCCGGAGCGTTCCAGCCGCGGGTATGGGTCACGGAGGAGCAGACGTCAACCTCGGCCACGAAGTTCAAATCCGGGTCGAAGATCTGAATCGGAACTTTCGGCGGAATGGCGTCGGACATTCGGACTCCTGGGATGCACTCTACTACGAAATCACCGGATTGAAAAGTTACCCTTGATTTAGTTTGACGTAACGGTTAGACTTGAAGAAAGGAGATTTTTATGGACACGATTTTTCAAGTTTTGACTTTGGCTTGGTCGATTCAGGGCGGGGTGCTGCCGGGGATGGAGACGTCTGACATAGTCCACGATTCCATCGTTCTCGGTCCAACATTCTACTCTGAGTACAGCTTTGAATTCAGCTACCCAATTTTCAGTGGCCAGAAGACAGACCAGAATGGATTATATCTCGGAACATCGGTCAGGAATGTCTTTATCAATACTAGCGATGACAGCGTTCAAATCGCGTCTCTGCAAGACACGTACACCGTTTTCGGAGGTCTGCGCTGGGACGTCCTGACCATTGGAGTCGAACATGCATGTACTCATTCGGTCGACAGCTTCGTCGAAAGTACGATAATCACTCAAATGATGTTCGGCAATATGGACCGCGTTTTCGTAAAGCTGGCCGGGAAGATCTAGCTTTTCACGTACTGCCCCCGGCCAGCCCTACAAAATCAGCGCATCACTACCCGAGGCCCTTCGGCATCTTCGACGGCGCGTTCCTCGTCGGTCAGGGCATCGCGCCTGGCAACTTCGGCCCGAACCATGTCGAGCCATTGAACCGGATTGCCGAAGTGCTGACGATCACCCGAGTGCTCGAGGCAGATGGTTGGGTCAAGCCAAACCTCGTCGAGCTTCAAGCACATGGCGATGTCCTCGCCGGTTTCCTCGCCATTGACGATCGGGAATTCAAAGACAGCCCGGAACTCGACGTCGGTACCGTATCGGCTGTACGGCATCGAGGAATCCCAAAGGTGCTGAACAGCCTCGCGCGTCAACCGGAAGAAGCCCATTCCCAGGCCCTGAACTTTCATCAGTCCGTTGGGCTGAAACTCCGGCGCTTTGCCGTCGCCGGTTTTCATGACGAACCGCAAATCGTTCTGCTTGTACGGGTAGGTCGCGCCGACAACGCTGACATCGTGATTCAGCAACTTGAAGAAATCCTCCGGAACCCAGGAAATGTCCGCGTCGATGAAAACCAGGTCCGTGAAGTCTGTCTTCAGGAACTGCTGGATGATCTCGTTCCTTGCCGAATGGATCATCGCGTTTCCCGGAATGAATAGGGGATACACGTCGAAGCCGAGCTTCAAGCCCAGCCGAACGGTAGCACTCATCGAGTTTGCCCATCGGCAATGTACGTTTGCCGAGTGGCAAGGTGTGCCGATCATAACCTTTCTCATAGAATCTCCTTTGTCGATCAGAGTACCGCTAGGCCCCGGTCTTGTCTACTTTCGCGGAAATGGAATCAACCCGGTCGGCCAGTTCCTGAACAGCTTTGATGAGCGGGAGTAGCAGATTGGCCGGCGTAGCCTCGAGGCGGTTCGGGTTCGATTCTTCGACGAGATTCAGGTAGGGCATATTGAACTCTTCCTGAACCTTCTTCAGTTGCTGACTGATTACGCCGAGGGTCGCGTGAGTATCGGCGAGCGATCCGTTCGGCTTCTTGTCATAAATCGGATACCCGTCTTCGTCGCGCTTGACTTGGCCATCCTGGCCCTTGGTCGCATAACGCTCGCGAGGATCCCACCGGAACGTGACAGTCGGGATCGCCCGGATCAGGGGGAGCATCTCGGGCAATGGGTTGATGTCCCGCTTGTCGCGCTCATCCGAAAGCGCCGTGATCGTCGTGACTTGAGCCCGGATGATGGTCACGGAGGCGTTGCCCAGCGTGATCTGGTTCGAAGCGGTGGCGGAGGTTGATACGGCGCCGAATCCGAGTCCGGTATTGTTGACGCCCGTAGTCGTAGATGCGAGAGATCCGGAACCTACGGCGGTGTTTTGGATGGCGGTAGTATTGGCAACGAGTGCCGAGCTCCCCACGGCGGTATTGTCAACACCTGTAGTATTCACCCCTAGTGAGTTTGCACCGATAGAGGTATTGTCAGATCCGGTACTATTGGTGCTGAGGGCGTTTGATCCTATGGCCGTATCCCTACTTCCTGTCGAGTTCTGCAGAGCTTGATAGCCAACTGCTAGGTTGTCCGAACCAGTGGTTAATGTGGTGAGAGTCTGGTAACCGATTCCTGTATTCCTAGCCCCTGTCGTATTGGATTTCAGAGCTTGAAACCCCACGGCGGTATTTGATACCGGTGTAGTATTCGCCTGCAACGCCTGGTACCCAACCGCCGTAACGATACCGGCACCCGTCGCCGCGGCACCAGCGCTCGAGCCAACGGCCGTCGAGCCGATCGAAGTCGTCAGGGCAGCCAAGGCGGATCTACCGACTGCCGTATTGTCTGTCCCGGTAGTCAATGAACTGAGCGCGGCGCGGCCTACTGCGGTATTCTCGATGCCAGTAGTGAGCGACTGGAGTGCGACATACCCGATAGCAGTATTGCTGATTGCGGTCGTTGCCGCAGTCAGCGCTAGGTACCCGACGGCAGTATTTCCGACGCCCGTGGTACTCGCCTTGAGTGCCTGATAGCCCATGGCAGTATTGCCTGTCCCGGTCGTCAAGGCCGTTAGCGACTCATAGCCAACCGCCGTATTTTGCGCCCCAGTAGTCAAGGCCTTGAGTGATCGGAAGCCGATACCTGTTGAAGGTACGGTAGTCGACGCATTCGTCAACGCCTCAAACCCAACCGCAGTAAACCCGATCCCCGTCGAAGCATACTGCAGTGACAGAGCGGACTTACCATAGAACGTGTCCTGGCCTGCTGGCCCAATCCCCGCGAAGGTGCGCGCATCAGTCACGGTATAGACGATCGTTCCGGCGGTATTCACGGCTTTGATGTAGGCCAGGAGAACGTCAGTAGCCGCGACGATCGAGGGATTGACGGCGGGTCCAGGGTTCGCAATAGTCGAGCCTGCAATAGCCACGATCGCGCCGGTAGCCGTAGCCGATGTGAACCGCACCACGACGGCATAGGCCGTCTGAAATCCAGAAGCAGGAGCGGGCGAGAGTGCCGTGGTGACCGGCCCACCCGACATCAGGTACGACCGACCAGTCAGGAACGCTGCGCCGTTCTGAGTCAGTGCGTTTCCGATCCCGTCAGCAGTAACGGCGAGTGCTAGGTCAAGATCCTGAGCGACGCCGTCGTTCCGCCTCAGGAGTTGCCATGCCCAGTTGAGCAGCTGGTTGGAGGTATACTGCGGATTGTTCGCAGAGATCGCGTCAAACGCGAATACAGTTTCAGTGGCTGCCATTTTCTTCTCCTATCTACCGGAGTACCGGTTTGTCCAAGTCACGGTGCATGATTCTTGTGCCTGCTGCGTGTCATCGCTGAAAGTGATCAAGTTGTTTCCTATTGCCATCTGCCAGAACGTCGAAGTCGAATCGAGGGTGGACATCTCGTTGATGGTCTGACCGCCAGATGTCAGGAGCATGATCGACTTCGACCCGAATTTCGTATTGATGACCAGAATGTCGCCCGTCGTGAGCGTGATGTTGCACCGGATCAATTCCCCAGTCGTCGTGTTCGTGATCACCGGATTGGCACACGGTCCAAACACGGAAATGATGACAGGCGTCACGGAGTCGCCGTCGTTTACAGCGGCGGTCGGGATGCTGCCAATGTAGGTTCCAAAAGAGAATGGGAAACTGAAGGGGAACGTAAAGCCGCCGATGACCAGGCTCATCGAAATCGAGTCCGAATCCTCGGCATACCAATACGGGTCATTGCAGTAGAATTGAATCTGAAAGGCCTGAAAGGGATCGGTCGCCAGTTTGTTCGGGAACTGTGCCAGGTTAACCGTGGCGACCGTCGTATAGACGGCGTTGTCATTGGTATAGGTTAGGGTGCCAGGTCCGTTTTTGGGGTTCAGGGCGGCGAGGATCGAAGCTCGATCGGTGAAAATCGGACCTAGCAATTGAACGTTGATGATGGCCCCGGTGACAACGATCGTCCGCGGATCGAAGAGCGCGTCGAGATAGGTAGTTCCGTCCTGATAGGGTGCCTTCTGTTCCTGCTCGTTCACCGTAGGAAGGTCGATGCCGTCGAGCGTCGTGATGAGGTATGGATCCTTGTACAGAGTCAGAGAAACGCCCAGGGGATTGGTAAAGACGAGACTTCTCATTCTTTACCGCCATTCATGCGACGACTCACAGAACACCCCCGAAGGCTAGTTTCCGGCTCAAGGCCTCGGCCTGGCGCATAAGAGCCCCAACACTATCCCGACGAACTTCGCCGACATTGAAGTTGATCGTCGCACCCTTCTTTCCGCCCATGGCCTTGAGCGTATCTTGCGCGTTCAGGACCACGGACCCTTGAGCCAAATTGTGAACGCTCGGAGCCATGACAAGTTCGGGGCCGGCCTCGGCAAGCATAGCCGCGCCACCAGTCGAATACGGAGTCCCCTTTTCGAAAGCCGACAACGCACCAGCCGCCGTATATGCGGCGGTAGCAGCCCCCGCCTCGATTGCGGCCTGGGCATAGTAGCCAGGCGCTGCCGGTGCCGTGAATGGGTTCGACGAGTAGGCGATAGCTTGTGCCAGGTCGAGTGCGGCTTTCGCGGACATCTGGTCGCCGAGCGCTTTGACGACGGCGCCAATCGAATGAACCGCTGCTTTCCCGAGTGCCATCCAAAGGTTCTCGCCATTGACCAGCGCGGCACCGAGCGCCTGGAAAGGTCCGGAAATCATGGCGTCAATAGTTCCCGAAATTAGCCCAGCATTCTCCTGGAACGTTTTGGCGGCGTAAGCCGAAGCCGCGGCGGTCTGCAAGGTCAACGCGGTCAGGCTCCGTTCAGCCTGTTGCTGGGTTTGATAGGCAGCCTGGAGTTCCTTAGCCGCCTTGATCCGATCTTGAATGCTGATATCGTAGGTCTTCGCCTCATCATTGATGATCTTCTGACGGGCGGCGGCCTGCTTGCCGAGTTCCTTCGTTGCCTGGTCGCCCTCGGTTTCAAGAGAGTCGTACAGAGCTTTGATGGTAGCGTTCAGACCGGAGACTTCGGCAAGTGAGACTTTTGCGATTGCGGAGACGTGAACGCCGACAGCCTCGAGCGTAGTCCGAAGCGCGTTCGTCATATTGTTGATAATTCCGATGATCTCGTTCGCCATGGCCGAGAAGAAATCGAGTACGGCTTTGACGACGTTCAAAACGATCAGTTGCGCCTCGGTCCACGCAGTTTTCCAATCGCCGCGGATCAGCGCCCCAACCGTGCCGAAAACCGCCTTGACGACGTCGCCAAGATCGCGGAACTCGTCTCGGATCAGATCAAGCGCGGGACTTAGGATGTTGTTCAGAACCTCAAAGAGCATATTCCCGACGTCGACCAGGATTTTCCCGATGCCGATCATGACTTCTCCCAACGGCTCAACTGCGGCCATGGCCTTATTTCCGAAGGCCGCCCACTTATCCCCTAGCGACTCCGTAGCTTCGTTTGTCTTCTCGACGGTTCCACCGGCTGCGGCAATCGCTGCAGTAAAACCTTCAAGATCAAACTTGGCGTTCCGGAGAGCGTCGACCATCTTCGGAGCCGCGCGCGAGCCGAACAAATCGACGGCGTCGTTCAAGGCCTCCTGCGGAGATTGAGCGCTCTGGATAGCCTCGACCGCATCATGGAACCGTTCGGCGACGTTTCCGCCAGATTGCGAAAGTTGGACAACGGCGGTATTGAGAGCTCGAGTCGTGACGCTGATATCGGCGCCGGCCTTGTCGAAGGCCGTCAGGAACCCGATCGAGTCTGTCAGTGAAAGCCCTAGCTGCTTGAACTGCGCGCCATTCTGCATGATCGCCTGGGTGAGCTCCGTAACCGGACGGCCCGTGATCTGTGCTGCCCGGGTCAGCTGGTCCATCAAGAGAACCGCATCCTCGGTCTCGATGTTCCATTCGTTCATGACCTGAGTAATCAGCCGTACCGACTCCGTAACCGACGTTCGATTCACGTCTGCGAACGCCGAGAAATCGGTCGTCAGTTTCTGGAGCTCGTCCCCGGTCACGTCGAGTTTCTGCGCCAGCAATGCGAAGGCCTGCGCCAAGTCGTCAATATCCTGAACGACGCCAGACCCCATCACCTTGACGAAGCCATCGGAGAGTTCGCGCAACTGCGGACCTACCGCGCCGGTAGCTTTCCCGATGATCGAGAACGATTCGTCGAATTTCTCGCCAACCTCAAAGACTTCTTTGCCGACTTCGAAGAGCGCAACGCCAGCCGCAGCAATCCCAGTCAACAGCGGAGCGCTAACGCCGAACTTTCCGGCGAAAGCGTCAATATCGACGCCGAACTTCTTAAAGAGTTCGCCGCCTTCCTCGGTCATCTTCTCGAGGTCGAGCCCATAGCCTTTGAGCATGGCCTGCGCGGACTCGAGTGAATGCGCCAGGCCCGAACCATCGCCGAGGAGTTTTGCGGTTAGGCTGAATTCTTCTCCCATTATTTTGCCTTACCCATCATTCGCCTATGCATCAGAAGATTCCTTTGAGCATCGCGAGTCCGGCGTCATTGGTCGTGACGATCTTCGGCGGTTTGTTCTTGCGCTCGGGCAACGCGGGTTCCTTGGCGCCTTCGCTGAAGAGCAGAGCAATGAATTGAAGATTGTAGGATCCGGCTTCGTAGTTTTTCATATGCTCCAGGTACCAGTATTCGTCGAGGCTGGCGATCAGCTTTCGAGGCGTCGTCAGCCAGAAATCCCATTCAGTAAAGTTCAAGTAGGCGCGGGCTGCCGTGTACAGATAGTCCCACGGGAATTCCAGGTCCGCGCCTATAGAGGGTCTTCCGCTCCCCCTTCGTTTTCGGCCGGCTTCGGAAAGGAAAGCTGATAGCTGGCCAGAACCAGCCGCGCCATCCCCAGCAGCTCGCCGACTGACAAAGATGCCTGAATCTCAAACACGGTCGGGATATCGCGGATCTTTTTGCCTTCCCGGTCGAACTGATTGTGAATCAGCGACGCGCGCACCCAATGGCAGAGTATCTCGCGCGATTCCTTGTCGATAGCGCCGGACTGGAACTTCTTACCCATCTCTACGAACTGCTCCATTGCCGCGCCCGAGGCACCATACTGTTCGTCCAGATAGTCCATCCCGAGCATGGTCAAGCTCAGTCCGTACTCTTCGCCGAGAATCGTCACCGAGACCCCGGTATTCATTCCGATGTTCTTTGTCATTTTTCCCTCCCTTTGGGAAAAGGCAGCCCGACCGGCTTCGGCGGAAAAAGGGAGCAAACCCACGTCCACCGGCCGAACTGCTCAAAAATCAAAACAACTCAAATCAACCCAACTCGAGTCAGACCCGCTTAGGCCAGGGTCAAGAAGCCCTTACCGACACCCGTCGCACTGGTGCCGTTGTTATCCACGACCGTCGAGCTCGAGCGCAAGGCCGCCGTGATCTTGTCGGTGGCCGCAGCACCAGCGCCCAAGGTCGCCGTAAAGACGATGGTGTTGTTCGAGAACCCTGCCCCTGGAGTCGAGAGAACCCAGGTAGCAGGAACCGCGCCGCCTACGCTAGCCGTAGTCGCGTTGACGAACTGAACCTCGGCCGTCAATGCCGTGATCTGGGAAGCGCTGGCCATCGTGAAGGGAATCGACCCAGAGGTCGAGGCCTTCGAGAAGGTCGCCGTAACCGTCTTGGTGGTCACGCCGGCCGCGAAGACAACCGAAAGCGCGGTGTTGTCGATGTTCGGCAGCTGCACGGTAGTGAACCAAGCCGAGAGCGCCGCGGCGCTTCCGTTCGGATCATCCGCGCGCTGGGTCAGGCCATAGTAGCCGTTGCACGTCAGCGCGACCGTCGACCCGTCGAGTTGGACTTCGACAAAGGTGATCTTGTCGGCCTTCGTCTTCCAGTCGCTCTTGGGCTTCATGAGCTGGATCTTGTAGAACACGACGTATTGCTGTGTCGGTGCGCCTCCGGTCGTACCGTTGCGTAGAACCTTTCCGGCCAGCGCAAAGTACGGCGAGATGTCCGGACCCTGGTCGAGCACCTGGCCCTGTCCGTAGGTCTGACCGAGAAGCGTAGCCAGCGCCTGCGGGTCGATGTCGTAGAGCTTCGCCGAGATCGACCGGAAGCCGGTGGTACCGCCGACAGCGATCAAAGAGTTGTCGCCGAAGTACGGAGTCTGGCTGGACTTCGGATCGAAGTTCAGCTCCGCGATGCCTGGCAGAGAGACAGCGGTCCCGTAGGTGGGCGACCCCGTGGTCGGGTCCGAAGTCAACGGCCAGTAAGTGAGATTCGAAAGGCCGATTACACCGGCCTGGGGGGTTCCGCTGCTCATTTTGAGCCTCCTAAACTAGATCTTGCTGGACGATATTGTCCCTTGAAAACTTCATAACTTTGTGACGAACCTTCGTACTCGGGTCGTCTTGATCTGCCTGATAGTCGCGCGTAAAGAGCAGCGCGGCCATCCGGTCGCTTACAAGATCCGCGATCGTAGTCGTCGGCGTATTGAACTCCGTGAAAACGTGAACGTCGACCGCCTCGCTCGCGCCCAACGGGGCATTGTCATAGAACGATTCGTTCCGGTTGTTCGCCTCGAGGAACGCCAGGACCGGAAGGTTATCGACGGTGTTCGGGTAAGATCGAACGATCTTCGACGAACTTCCCAGGGCCGCGACAAGTGCCGTATCTGCGATCAGCTTCTGGTAAAGCCATCCGATGATGTTCATGACGAACCCCCGGAAGAATCGCCAGACTTCATTGCTTCTTCCATGTCGGCCTGGATTTCCTTGATCAGCGAGTAGAACGCCGGGCCGAGGTAGGGATGGGGCTTCGTGCCATGCTTCCGAATATGCTGGATCAGAGCGCGAATCTGGCTTTCGTCCATCCCCTTGCGTCGGCCCCATCGCTCGATGTTCGCGACGAAATCCTCGGTTCCTTCCGAACTGACATGCGGTCCGCTGCCAAACTCGACCAAGGCACCATAGGCAACGGTGGGGCCACCGCGGATCTCGAGCCGCCCTTCGCCATCTTTCTCGATGGGTCCAGATAGAATCGAGTCGGCCAAATGCCCAGTATCCTTCGGCGCATTGATTTTGGCTTGGCGAACGATCTTGAGCATCCCCTTGACCATGGCTTTCCCGAGCCGGTCCTGGACATGCTGGCCAAAGAGGTTAATTTTCTGCGATGCGACTTCAAGCTGCGCGGCCATGTCGCTCATACTGGCGCCTGCCCCTGGTACTTTTCCGCGATGATTTCGGTGTGACGGATCCAGGGATTCGTGCCTCGGAGTTCGTACCGTTCGGTGGTGGCAAGATCCTTGATGAGCCACGACTGACCAAGTCGAACGACGCCGGGGATGAAAATGTGTTTCGCGTCCGCCCCGATCGTCGTGATTCCCCATTGCTCGAGCTTCGCTTCGGACAATGCCAACGGCTGAACACTCGCGCGCGTAGTCAGAAACAGATCGTAGGTGAATTTCGGGATTCCTTCATTGTCGGCGTCCTCGCGTTCGGTTCGGCTGTAGATTTCGATGGTAGTGTTCAGGATCATGCTATGGCCCACCTTCGGTAGGGATTGAGCATCGACGCGAACTGCAGCGGCATTCCGGCGGTCATGGCGAAGAGTTCCGCCGACCCGGTAGATGATCCCTCGGCCTGATAACCGTAGGCAAGTCCGCCTTCCTTGATCGACGTCAAGTTCTGGCCGAGGTTGCCGGCGTTCGAAAGTCCGTAAGTCTTCGAAACCATCTGCATGGCGCAAAGCTGGATGTCGGCCGGAAGATCCTCGCCAGTCCATCCTACGGGCGCGTCATCGCCGGGGAGGAGATATCCAGAATTGTAGCTGGCCTCGAAAATCAGTTGACCGGCATAGGGATCGGCGGTCAGCCCGCGCACCCAAGCGGGGCCAGTCCATCCCTGTCCGCGATAGATCTGTCCGGCCTCGAGGTATTGCGGAAGGACCAAATAGTCCTGTTCGGGAACCAGCGTTACGCCTGATTCCTTGACAAACGTCACGATGTTCGTCGGCCACTGTTCCAGTTGCAGGATTTGGCGATTGTTCGCGGCCAAGGTCTCGAGGTAATCGCGCTGCCCAAGCCTGCGCGAAAGATAGGATTCGATCTGCTTGCTGACGGTCTGGATCAAGAGCGTGAGGAGAGCGTCCTGACTAGTATCGCCTGACGGAATTTGGAGAAGTGTTTTGCAATTTGCTACCGTCGTCAAACCGATACTGGCCATGGTCTCCCTTTTCAAAAATGGCCCCGAACCACGAATGATCCGGGGCCATACTTACTTCGCTTGCCCGCTTACTGGGTGGGCAGAACTCCCGTATTGGTTCCGGTGGCCGTCGGGGGCTCGTT
>Ga0164306_10000998_pt1 | contig 12240 bp, 12 predicted proteins | sample Whisoiple_242_MG_FD_110213 | JGI IMG/M metagenome (GOLD analysis project Ga0164306, IMG submission 110213) | Soil microbial communities amended with fresh organic matter from upstate New York, USA - Whitman soil sample_242_MG | ecosystem: Environmental > Terrestrial > Soil > Unclassified >... | reverse complement strand
GACCGGTGTCGGCGCCACGAGGGGCACGGGACCGGGTGCCGCCGCCGGGGCGCGAGGCGCCGGGACGGCCGGTGCCGGCCACGCGGCCGGACGAGGACGCACCCGGGCGACCCGAGGAGGACGCGCCGGGGCGGCCCGACCCGGGCCGGCCGCCGGAGCCGCCGCCGTAGCCCTGGCCCGCGCCGGAGCCCGACCGCCCGCCGCCGTAGCCGCCGCCCTGACCCGCGCCCGAGCCCGACCGCCCGCCGCCGTACCCGGCGCCGCCGGAGCGGCCGCCGCCCTGGCCGGCGCCGCCGCGCCCGGCGCCGCCGGACCGCCCGCCGGACCCGCCGGCCCCGCGGGCACCGCCGCCCGAGTTGCCGCGGCCGCGGCCGCCCTGCCCTGCTGCACTCATCACACGTCTCCTGTCGTCACTGCGGCCCCGTCCAGCCCGTCGAACGCGTCGATCTCGGGCAAGTACGGGGCGAGCGGGGGCAGCTCGTCGAGGCTCGTGAGGCCCATCCGCTCGAGGAAGTATCCCGTGGTCCGGTACAGCAGCGCACCCGACCCCGGGTCGGTGCCGGCCTCGGCGACCAGCCCGCGGGCCGTCAGCGTGCGCACCACGCCGTCCACGTTGACCCCGCGGACGCCCGAGACCTGCCCGCGCGTCACCGGCTGCCGGTACGCGATCACGGCCAGCGTCTCCAGCGCGGCCTGGGTCAGCCGCGCCGTCTGGCCGTCCAGCACGAACTGCCCGACGACCTGGTGGAACGCCGGCGCCGAGTAGACCCGCCAGCCCTCGCCGGCCTGGCGCAGCTCGTACCCGCGGGGGCGGCCGCCGTGCTCGCCGCGGTACTCCTCGGCGAGGGTGCGCAGCAGGTCGACGACCTCGCCCGTGGGCAGGCCGAGCACCGTGGCGAGGCGCACAGCGGGGATCGGCTCGTCGGCGACCATCAGCACGGCCTCCAGCGCCGCGAGGGCGCCGCCGGGCAGGTCGTGCACGTCGGGCGCCTCCGTCGCGGGCTCGGGGGGCAGCTCGCCCTCGCCGAGCCCGTCCGCGGGCACGCCGCCGGGCACCGCTGCCGTCGGGTCGTCGGTCATGCGTCCTCCCCCTGCTCTCCGGCCACCGGGGCGGCGGCGCCCGCGGCCACCGCCGCCGGCACGTCGTCGCCCTCGTCGAAGTCCGAGGCCACCGCCACGTCGCCGTCCTCGGCCCCGGTCCACCGCACGGTCAGCTCGCCCAGCGGCGTCACCTGGTCGAACGCCACGGCGCCCTCCCGGAACAGCTCCAGCAGCGCGAGGAACCGCGCCACGACGAGCAGCGTCGAGTCGGCGTCCGCGGTCAGCGTCCGGAACGAGGCCGCGCCGCCGTGCCGCAGCCGGTCCGCGAGCACCGCGGCCTGCTCCCGCACGCTCACGGCGGGCGCGTGCAGGTGGCTCAGGTCCACCCCGGGCGGCGGGGGCGGCGGCGCGAGCGCCTTGGCGGCCAGCGCCGCGAGCTCCGCCGGCCCGATCTGCCAGATCAGCTCCGGCAGCATCGCCGCGAGGTGCGGCTCGAGCTGCACGGTGCGCGGCAGCCGGCGGCCCTGCTCGGTGAGCCGGGTGCCGATGTCGGCGGCCACCACCTTGTACGCGCGGTACTGCAGCAGCCGCGCGAACAGCAGGTCGCGCGCCTCCAGCAGCTCCAGGTCCTCGGCGTCCTCGACCTCGCCCGCGGGCAGCAGCCGCGCGGCCTTGAGGTCGAGCAGCGTCGCCGCCACCAGCAGGAACTCGGACGCCTGCCCGAGGTCCCAGGGCCGGCCGCCCGCGGCCTCCGCCCGCTCGGCGGCCCGGATGTGGGCGATGAACTCGTCCGTGACCGCGGCGAGCGCGACCTCGGTGATGTCGAGCTTGTGCTTGGAGATCAGCCCCAGCAGCAGGTCGAACGGCCCGGAGAAGTTCTCCAGGTGCACCTCGAAGGCGCCGGACCCGGGCCGCGGCGCGTCGTCGGGCGCACCGGGTCCGCCGGGGACGGCGGCAACGGCCTCGGCGGTCGGCGCCGTCTCAGGCGGCGTCGCCACGGGCGACGAGCTCCCGCGCCAGCTGCCGGTACGCGTGCGCCCCGGCGTGCGTCGGCGCGTACGTCGTGATCGGCTCCGCGGCCACCGACGCGTCCGGGAACTTCACCGTGCGGCCGATGACGGTGTGCAGCAGCGTGTCGCCGAACGCCTCGTACACCCGGGCCACGACCTCGCGGGCGTGCAGGGTGCGCGGGTCGTACATCGTGGCGAGGATGCCGTCGACCTCCAGGCGCGGGTTCAGCCGGTCCCGGACCTTCTCGATCGTCTCGACCAGCAGCGCCACGCCGCGCAGCGCGAAGAACTCGCACTCCAGCGGGATGAGCACGCCGTGCGCCGCGGTCAGCGCGTTGACGGTCAGCAGGCCCAGCGACGGCTGGCAGTCGACCAGCACGACGTCGTAGTCGTCCAGCACGGGCCGCAGCACGCGGGACAGGATCGACTCGCGGGCGACCTCGCTGACCAGCTGCACCTCGGCGGCGGACAGGTCGATGTTGGCCGGCAGCAGGTCCAGGCCGGGGATCTCCGTCGGCCGGATCAGGTCCTCGACCCGCGCGTGCCGGTAAACCAGCAGGTCGTACACCGTGCGGTCGAGCTCGTGCGGGTTGGCGCCCAGGCCGACCGACGCCGCGCCCTGCGGGTCGAAGTCGACGATCAGCACCCGGCGGCCGTACTCGGCCAGCGCCGCGGCGAGGTTGATCGTGGTGGTCGTCTTGCCGACGCCGCCCTTCTGGTTGCACATCGCGATGACGCGGGCGGGACCGTGGGCGGCGAGCGGCGCGGGGACGGGGAAGTCGGGCAGGGGCCTGCCCACCGGGTCGGTTGCGATCTCGGTCGTCTCCTCGCGTGCCACCCGCACAACCTACCGGAGCACCCGGCCGGTCAGCCGTCTCCCGCGCCGGTGCGCGCGGCGCCCGCCGCGGCCCGGACGGCGCCGTCCCGCCTGGCGCGCGGGTGGCTGGTCGCGTACACCTCGCGCAGCGTGTCCGGCGTCACCTTCGTGTAGATCTGCGTCGTCGTCACCGAGGCGTGCCCCAGCAGCTCCTGCACCACCCGGACGTCCGCCCCGCCGGCGAGCAGGTGCGTCGCGAACGAGTGCCGCAGCGTGTGCGGGGACACGTGGTCGGCGCCCGGCAGGCCCGCGCGCTCGGCGGCGGTGCGCAGCACCGCCCACGCGCTCTGCCGGGACAGCCGGGCGCCGCGGGTGTTGAGGAACACCGCGGCTCCCCCGCGCCCGGCGGCGGCCAGCGTGGGCCGGGCCCGCACCAGGTACGCCTCCAGCGCCTCGACGGCGTACGCCCCCACGGGGACCACCCGCTCCTTGCTGCCCTTGCCGAGCAGGCGGACCGCCGCGCGCCCCTCGGTGAGGTCCAGGTCGTCCACGTCGAGCCCCACGGCCTCCGAGATGCGCGCCCCGGTCGAGTAGACGAGCTCCAGCAGCGCCCGGTCCCGCAGCGGCACCGGGCCGTCGCCGAGCGACGCGGCCTCGAGCAGCCGCAGCACCTCGTCGGTGCCGATGGCCTTGGGCAGCACCTGCGACTGCTTGGGCGGGCGCACGGCCCGCGCGGGGTCGGCGGCGGTCAGCCCCTCCAGCACCGAGAACCGGTGCCAGCCCCGCACGGCGACGACGGCGCGCTTCGCCGACGACGCCGACAGCACGGCCCGGCCGTCCGCGCCGGTCCGCACGGCGGTGAGGAAGTCCTCGACGTCGGACTCCGCCACCTCGGCCACGGACGCGCGGCCCGCGGCGGCGAGGTGCTCGACGTACCGGGTCAGGTCGCGCCGGTAGGCGGCCAGCGTGTTGGCGGACAGGCCGCGCTCGACGGTCAGGTGCGCGAGGTAGCCGTCCAGGGCGGCGCGCAGCGCGGCGGGCGGCTGCTCGTCCGTCATCCCGGTGCCTCCCCGCGGTCCCTCCGGTGGGTCAGAGCGGGAGGAAGACGTCGACCGCCACCGCGACCGACAGCAGCGACAGGTACGTGATCGACCCGTGGAACACCGACATCGCGCGGAGCCTGCCGCGGCTCGGGTCCCTGGCGCGACGGTACAGCGCGATGTTCGACCAGAGGAACCACACGCCGAGGACGGTCGCGACGACCGCGTACACCCAGGTCATCCCGGCGACGGGGACCAGCAGCAGCGAGCAGGCGATCATCGCGACGGTGTACGCGATCATCTCCTTCGCGACCTTCGACTCGGCCGCGACGACCGGCAGCATCGGGACGCCCGCGGCCGCGTAGTCCTTGCGGAACTTCATCGACAGCGGCCAGTAGTGCGGCGGCGTCCAGAAGAAGATCACGCCGAACAGCAGCACCGCCGCCCAGGACAGCCCACCGGTCACCGAGGACCAGCCGATGAGCACCGGCATGCAGCCGGCGGCGCCGCCCCACACGATGTTCTGCGGCGTGCGCCGCTTGAGGATCATCGTGTAGCCGACGACGTAGATGAGGATCGCGCCGCCGGTGAGCAGCGCGGACGGCACGTTGACCAGCAGCGCGAGCCAGAGCAGCGAGCCGACGCCGAGCGCCAGGCCGAACAGCAGCGCCGCCCGCGGGGTGATCTCCCCCGTGACCAGGGGCCGCCGCTTGGTGCGGTTCATCACCTGGTCGATGTCGCGGTCGAGGTAGCAGTTGAGCACGTTCGCCGCGCCGGCCGCGGCCGCGCCGCCGACCAGCGTCGCCAGCACCAGCCCGATCGGCGGGAACCCGCCCTGCGCCAGGATCATCGTCGGCAGCGTCGTGACCAGCAGCAGCTCGATGACCCGCGGCTTGGTGAGCGCGACGTAGGCGGCGAGGCGGCGGCGCAGCGCGCTGCGGCCGTCCTGGGCCTGGGCGCCCGGGGCCCGCGACGAGGCCCCGGCGGGAGCGGCTGGGCTCATCGTGCGCACGCTCCGGTCCTCCGCCCGTCGCAAGACCGCGCCGGCCGGACGGCCCCGCGGATGATCGCTCACCATCGTACGGCCCCCCGGGCAGCAGGTGCGGCCGTGAACCGCCTGGGACCAGGGTCCCGGTCGTGTGACGTCCGTCGCCCCGGGGCCCCACGGCGTGGACCGGACGGCGGACCCCCGCCCTGCGGGTCTAGGCTCGAAAGGCACGCCCGGCCCCGGGGGAATCAGGTCCGGGCGTGAGCGGCGCCCGGCCTGGTCAGGACGGGCCCGACCGTCGACGCCCCGGCCCGGAGTCCGGGGCGAGAAGTGAGGTGGCACGACGATGACAGAGGGCATCACGCCGCTCGACCAGGTGGCCGACGCGGGCGTCGCGGTATGGCTGGACGACCTGTCCCGGGAGCGGCTGCGCACCGGGAACCTGCGGGACCTCGTGGCGCAGCGTCGCGTGGTCGGGGTGACGACCAACCCGACGATCTTCGCGAGCGCGCTGGCCAAGGGCGAGTCCTACGACGAGCAGCTGAAGCAGCTGCGGGCGCAGGGCACCGACGTGGACGGCGCCGTGTTCGCGATCACGACCGACGACGTGCGCGAGGCCGCCGACGTGCTGCGCCCCGTCTACGACGCCACCGACGGCGTGGACGGCCGCGTGTCGATCGAGGTCGACCCGCGCCTCGCGCACGACGCCCAGGCGACCGTCGACTCGGCCCGCGCGCTGTGGTCCACCGTCGACCGGCCGAACCTGTTCATCAAGATCCCCGCCACGCTCGACGGCCTGAAGGCCATCACCGAGGTGCTCGCGGACGGCATCAGCGTCAACGTCACGCTGATCTTCTCCCTCGACCGGTACCGCGCCGTGCTCGACGCGTTCGTCGAGGGCCTGGAGCGGGCGAAGGCCAACGGCCACGACCTCGCGCCGATCGCCTCCGTGGCGTCGTTCTTCGTGTCCCGCGTGGACGCGGCGATCGACCCGCGGCTGGACGAGATCGGCTCCCCCGAGGCCGCCGACCTGCGCGGCAAGGCCGCCATCGCCAACGCCCGGCTCGCCTACGGCGTGTACGAGGAGGTCGTCGCCGGCGAGCGCTGGCAGGCCCTCGCCGCCGCCGGCGCGAAGCCGCAGCGCCCGCTCTGGGCGTCCACCGGCGTCAAGGACAAGGCCTACCCCGACACGCGCTACGTCGACGAGCTCGTCGTCGCCGGCGTCGTCAACACCATGCCCGAGGCCACGCTGCAGGCGGTGCACGACCACGGCGACTTCCGCGGCGACACCGTCACCGGCACCCAGGCCGAGGCGCAGCGCGTGATCGACGCGCTCGGCGCCCTGGGCATCGCGATCGACGAGGTCACCGACCAGCTCGAGCGCGAGGGCGTCGACAAGTTCGAGAAGTCCTGGGCCGAGCTGCTCGACACCGTCCGCGGCGGCCTGGAGCAGGTGGCCGAGTGAGGCCCGCGAAGGTCACCGCGGAGCACAACCCGCTCCGCGACCCGCGCGACCGCCGGCTCCCCCGGATCGCCGGGCCCTCGGGCCTGGTGATCTTCGGGGTCACCGGCGACCTCGCCCGCAAGAAGCTCATGCCCGCGGTGTACGACCTCACCAACCGGGGCCTGCTCCCGCCCGGCTTCGCGCTCACCGGGTTCGCCCGGCGCGACTGGGAGGACCAGGACTTCGCGCAGATCGTGCACGACTCCGTGAAGGAGCACGCCCGCACCCCGTTCCGCGAGTCCACCTGGCGCCAGCTGTCCGAGGGCATCCGGTTCGTCCAGGGCACCTTCGACGACGACGACGCGTTCGACCGGCTGCGGCAGACCGTCGAGGACCTCGACGTCACCCGCGGCACCGGCGGCAACCACGCGTTCTACCTGTCGGTCCCGCCGAGCGCGTTCCCGGTCGTGTGCAAGCAGCTCGCCCGCTCCGGGCTGTCCGAGTCCGTCGAGGACGCCTGGCGCCGCGTCGTCATCGAGAAGCCGTTCGGGCACGACCTGCAGTCGGCCCGCGAGCTGAACGACGTCGTGTCCTCGGTGTTCCACCCGGACGACGTGTTCCGGATCGACCACTACCTCGGCAAGGAGACGGTCCAGAACCTGCTGGCGCTGCGGTTCGCCAACCAGCTGTTCGAGCCGATCTGGAACGCCAACTACGTCGACCACGTGCAGATCACGATGGCCGAGGACATCGGCGTCGGCGGCCGCGCCGGGTACTACGACGGCATCGGCGCCGCGCGCGACGTCATCCAGAACCACCTGCTGCAGCTCCTGGCCCTCACGGCCATGGAGGAGCCGGTCACGTTCGACGCGCACGACCTGACCGCCGAGAAGATCAAGGTCCTCTCCGCGGTCCGCGTGCCCAAGGACATCGGCAAGCACACCGCCCGCGGGCAGTACGCCGAGGGCTGGCAGGGCGGCGAGAAGGTCGTCGGCTACCTCGACGAGGGCGGCTTCGACCCGAACTCGACCACCGAGACCTTCGCCGCGATCCGCGTCGACGTGGACACCCGGCGCTGGGCCGGCGTCCCGTTCTACCTGCGCACCGGCAAGCGCCTCGGCCGCCGCGTGACCGAGATCGCCGTCGTGTTCAAGAAGGCGCCGCACCTGCCCTTCGAGTCGACCGCGACCGAGGAGCTCGGCAAGAACGCCCTGGTCATCCGGGTGCAGCCCGACGAGGGCGTCACCCTGCGGTTCGGCGCCAAGGTGCCGGGCACCGCGATGGAGGTCCGCGACGTCACGATGGACTTCGGCTACGGCCACGCGTTCACCGAGTCGTCCCCCGAGGCCTACGAGCGCCTCATCCTCGACGTCCTGCTGGGCGACCCGCCGCTGTTCCCGCGGCACGAGGAGGTCGAGCTCTCCTGGAAGATCCTCGACCCGATCACGTCCTACTGGGCGTCGAAGGGCAAGCCGGAGCCGTACCGCGCCGGCACCTGGGGGCCGGAGTCGGCCGACCGCATGATGGAGCGCGACGGACGGACCTGGAGGCGACCGTGATCATCGACCTGCCCAAGACGACCACCCGCGACATCAACAAGCGGCTGGTGCAGGAGCGCGAGGAGGGCGGCGCCGTCGCCCTCGGGCGCGTGCTGACGCTCCTCATCGACGTCGGCGCCAACGACCCCGAGGACGCCATCGCGGCCGCGAACGACGCGAGCCGCGAGCACCCCTGCCGCGTCATCGTGCTCACCGAGTCCGGCCCCGAGGCCGCCGACTCCGAGCTCGACGCGCAGATCCGGCTCGGCGGCGACGCCGGCGCCTCCGAGGTCGTCCTGCTGCACCCGTCGGCCGCGCAGGCCCGGCACCTGGACACCCTGGTGCTCCCCCTGCTGCTGCCGGACGCACCGATCGTCGCCTGGTGGCCGTACCAGGTGCCCGACGACCCGTCGCAGCACCCGCTCGGCCAGCTGGCGCGGCGCCGGATCACCGACACCACCGAGTGCAGCAGCCCGTCCGACGCGCTGCACCGGCTCGCCGGCGGCTACGCCGAGGGCGACACCGACCTCGCGTGGACCCGCACCACCCTGTGGCGCGGCCTGATCGCCGCGACGCTCGACCAGCCGCCGTACGAGCCCGTCACCCGCGCGGTCGTGGCCGGCGAGAGCACCCACCCGTCCGTCGACCTCATGGCGGCGTGGCTGGGCTGGGCGCTGAACTGCCCGGTCGACATCGAGCGCCAGGCCGACGCCCCGGCGATCACCCAGGTGCGGCTCGAGCGGAAGTCCGGCCCGATCGTGCTCGACCGGCCCGACGGCAAGACCGCCGCGCTGCGCCAGCCCGACCAGCCCGAGCACCGGATCGCCCTGCCGATCCGGCAGCTGCGGGAGTGCCTCGCCGAGGAGCTGCGCCGGCTCGACGCCGACGAGGTCTACGGCGAGGTCCTGCGCAAGGGCCTGACGAAGGTGGGCGCGTGACGGGGGCGCCGCGCACGGTGCTCGTGCACCCGGACGCGGGCACGCTCGCCGAGGCCACGGCCGCGCGGCTGATCACGCGGCTCGTCGACCTGCAGTCGGCCGCCGCGCCCGTGCACGTCGTGCTCACCGGCGGGACGGTGGGGATCAAGACGCTCGCCGCCGTGGCGTCGTCCCCGGCGGCCGGGGCCGTCGACTGGACCGGCGTGCACCTGTGGTGGGGCGACGAGCGGTTCCTGCCCGACGGCGACGGCGACCGGAACGAGACCCAGGCGCGGACCGCGCTCATCGACGGGCTGGGCGACGCCCTCCCGGCGGCGAACGTGCACCCGATGCCGCCGCTCGACCCGGCCGCGGGCGTCGCGACCCCGGAGGACTCGGCCGCGGCCTACGCCGCCGAGCTCGCCGCGTTCGCGCCCGAGGGGGCCGACGTGCCGACGTTCGACGTGCTCATGCTCGGCATGGGCCCGGACGGGCACGTGGCGTCGCTGTTCCCCGGGCACGAGGGCGTGGACGTCACCGGCGTCCCGACCGTGGGGATCCACGGCTCCCCCAAGCCGCCGCCCGAGCGGGTCTCGCTGACGTTCGAGTCCCTCCGCGCGGCGCGCGAGGTGTGGGTCGTGGCGGCGGGCGCGGAGAAGGCCGGCGCGGTGGCGTCGGCGCTGTCCGACGCGCCGGTGGCGACGACGCCGGCCGCGGGCGCCCGCGGCACGGAGGCGACGCTCTGGCTCGTCGACGCGGCCGCGGTGTCGGAGGTCGGCGCGGCCCCGGGCGCGGCGTAGCGCGCACTCCCCGGAACGACGAGGGCCCCGCAGCCACGGTGCTGCGGGGCCCTCGCTCGTCCGCCCCTCCCCCGCGCGGCGGCCCCTCATCCGCCGAGTTCGGCAGTCCGGCACCGACTTCGGCACCTCGGACTGCCGAACTCGGCATCGAACTGCCGAACTCGGCCACCCCGGAGACGCCGCGAGGGCCCCGCAGCTGGTGCTGCGGGGCCCTCGTGCGTTCGTGCGGGTGCTGCTCTAGCGCACCCCGCCGCGCCGGCGGGCGCGGAGCGCGGCCAGCGCCTCGTCCAGGATCGCCTCGCCGTCCTCGGCGGACCGGCGCTCCTTCACGTAGGCCAGGTGGGTCTTGTACGGCTCGTTGCGCACGGGCGACGGCGGGTTCGCCTCGTCCTGGCCGGCCGGGAAGCCGCAGCGCGGGCAGTCCCAGGTCTCGGGCGCCTCGGCGGCGGCCTCCTCCGCGAAGGACGGCCGGGTCTCGTGGCCGTTCGCGCACCAGTAGGAGATCCACACGCGGGGCGCGGCGTCGCCGCGCTCGGCCTCGCCCATGGGGCCCGCGCCGACGCGGGACCCCCGGATCGCACTTCCGCTCGCCATGAGGTCTCTCCCTCAGCTCACGCGCTCGATGAGACCGAGCAGCACGATCACGACCGCCCACACGAGGCTGACGCCCACGGTGATGCGGTTGAGGTTGCGCTCGGCCACGCCGGAGGACCCGGCGCTGCTGGTGATGCCGCCGCCGAACATGTCGGACAGGCCGCCGCCCTTGCCCTTGTGCAGCAGGACGAGCGGGACGAGCAGCAGGCTCGTGACCACCAGGAGGACCTGGAGGGCGATGGTGAGGGCTGTCACGGCGGGTCTGGCTCTTCTCGCTGTCGGGGACCCCGGGCGGGGTCGGTCGGGTGGACCGCGGTCCAGGGTAGGCGACGCGCGGCGCAGGAATCCAGCACGACAGGCCAGATCGGGCCGCGGGTCGCCCGGTCGGCCGGGGCGCGCGCCGGCGTGCTGCCGCCGCGCGCCCCGGCCCGGGTGGCTCAGGCGCCCGCGTGCTCCTGGAAGCGCGCGATCTTGGCGAACTCCTCGGCGTCGAGCGACGCACCGCCGACGAGCGCGCCGTCGACGTCGGGCTTGCCGATGATCTGCGCGGCGTTGCCGGACTTCACCGAGCCGCCGTAGAGCACGCGCACGGCGTCGGCGACCTCGGCCGAGTACAGCTCGGCGAGCTTGCCGCGGATCGCCGCGCAGACCTCCTGCGCGTCCTCGGGGGTCGCGACCTCGCCGGTGCCGATGGCCCAGACGGGCTCGTAGGCGATGACGACGGTCGGCGCCTGCTCGGCGGTGACGCCGGCCAGGGAGCCCTCGAGCTGCGCGAGGGTGTACTCGACGTGGGTGCCCGCCTTGCGGATCTCCAGGCCCTCGCCGACGCAGACGATCGGGGTGATGCCGGCGCCGAGCGCCGCGACCGTCTTGGCCGCCACGACCGCGTCGGACTCGGCGTGGTACTCGCGGCGCTCCGAGTGGCCGGTGGCCACGTAGGTGACGCCGAGCTTGGCGAGCTGCGCCGCCGAGACCTCGCCGGTGTAGGCGCCCGAGGCGTGCGCGGACACGTCCTGCGCGCCGTAGCCGATCGCCAGCTTGTCCGCGTCGACCAGGGTCTGCACGGAGCGGATGTTGGTGAACGACGGCAGCACGACGACCTCGGCGGTGCCGAAGTCGTGCTTGGCGTCCTTCAGCGTCCACGCGAGCTTCTGCACCAGGTGCACGGCCTCGTGGTGGTCGAGGTTGAGCTTCCAGTTGCCCGCGATGAGGGGGGTACGTGCCATGTGGATCAGTCCTCCAGGACCGCGATGCCGGGGAGGGTCTTGCCCTCGAGGAGCTCCAGCGACGCGCCGCCGCCGGTCGAGATGTGGCCGAAGCCGGCCTCGTCGAAGCCGAGGCGACGGACCGCCGCGGCCGAGTCGCCGCCGCCCACGATGGAGAAGCCGTCGGTGTCGACGAGCGCCTGCGCGACGGCCTTGGTGCCCTCGGCGAACGCCGGGAACTCGAACACGCCCATCGGGCCGTTCCAGGCGATGGTCTTCGCGTCGAGGATCGCGGCACGGAACAGCTCGCCCGACTTCGGGCCGATGTCCAGGCCCATCTTGCCGGCCGGGATCTTGTCCGCGTCGACGGTCTCGTGCGGGGCGTCGGCGGCGAAGCCGTCGGCCGCGACGATGTCGACGGGCAGCACGATCTCGACGCCGGACTCCTGCGCCTGCGCGAGGTAGCCCTTGACCGTCTCGACCTGGTCCTCCTCGAGCAGCGAGGAGCCGACCTCGTGGCCCTGGGCCTTGAGGAAGGTGAAGACCATGCCGCCGCCGATGAGCAGCTTGTCGGCCTTGGTCAGCAGGTTCGCGATGACGCCGAGCTTGTCGGAGACCTTCGAGCCGCCGAGCACGACCACGTAGGGGCGCTCCGGGTCCTCGACGGCCTTGCGCAGCGCCTCGACCTCGGTGAGGACGAGCTGGCCCGCGGCGTGCGGGAGGCGCAGCGCGACGTCGTAGACCGACGCCTGCTTGCGGTGCACGACGCCGAAGCCGTCGGACACGAACGCGTCCGCGAGGGCCGCGAGCTCGTCGGCCAGCGCGCCGCGCTCGGCCTCGTCCTTG
>Ga0164306_10000997_pt1 | contig 12248 bp, 6 predicted proteins | sample Whisoiple_242_MG_FD_110213 | JGI IMG/M metagenome (GOLD analysis project Ga0164306, IMG submission 110213) | Soil microbial communities amended with fresh organic matter from upstate New York, USA - Whitman soil sample_242_MG | ecosystem: Environmental > Terrestrial > Soil > Unclassified >... | reverse complement strand
GAACGCGGTCGACGCCATGGTCCCGCTGGCCGAAATGGGCGTCGACTCGGTCCACGCGGTCAGCCTCGTCGGTGACGTCGAACTCCATTTCGACATCGACGTCGACCCGACGATGATCTTCGACTACCCCACCCTCTCAGCCATCGCCGAATTCATCAGCACCGCCGTCGGCCAGCATCAGCAGCAGCAGGTTGCATAAACATTTGCCAAGCGCTGAACCGTCCGACGCGGCCAACACTCACATCTGACCAGTATTCAGGGGTTGAAAAACCATACTTATGGGGCCACTATCATCACAGCGCCGGTTTGCTGGAAGTGGCCGCAGCGGGTCCGGTGCCGTCCAAGGGGCGTCGCGCATGGTCTGCGTTACCCAGGTCCCGCCGGCTCGCCGGCGCGGCCCCGATGAGGAGCAGCGATGACCATGGCCGACAACGCAAACCGACCGACGCCTGGTCTTGACGGGAACGACCTCGTGTCGCATGTGCGGTCGCAGTTCGAGATTCACGCCGATACGCGTTGTGTAACGCACTTGAACGAGTCCGGACGGCATCTCGTCCCCGAAGTGACGAGTTTCGGCGATCTCGACCGCGATGCGCGCGAGGTCGCCGGCTGGCTGAGCACCCGCCCGGAGGCTGAGCGGCCGGTGTTGCTTTTGTTCGAGCCGGGAATCGATTTCTGGCGGGCGTTCCTCGGCTGTCTCTACGCCGGAGTCGTCGCCGTGCCCACGCCGCTGCCTCTCGATGAGCGGAGCATGAAGCGCGTCGCCGGGATACTTCGCGACGCGGACAGCAGCTTGGCACTGACCACCGAGAAATTGCGCGGTCTGCTCACCGCGGGTATCGACGGGTTCGATCTCGTGCGCCCGCTGCAATGCGCGGCCATCGATGACGCGCCGCTTGCCGACCCCGACTCGTGGACCATGCCGCGCCTCACCGACGACACCGTCGCATTCCTTCAATACACGTCCGGGTCGACGGGTGACCCAAAAGGCGTCGCCGTTACTCACGGCAACGTGGTGAACAACGAAACCGCGATATCGGAGGCGCTCGCCGCCGACGCCACGTCGGTACTGGTCGGCTGGATCCCGCACTGGCACGACATGGGCCTCATCGGCCAGTTGCTGGCATTCTTCACCGGGGGAAACCTCGTCACGATGTCGCCGCTGGCCTTTCTGAAGCAGCCGATCAGGCTGCTGAAGGCGCTGAGCGATTACCGCGGAACCATCACCGCCGCACCAAATTTCGCTTATGACCTGATCGCACGCCGGGTCACTCCAGAGCAACTCGTCGGCCTGGACCTGTCCGCTTGGGAGGTCGCTCTCAACGGCGCGGAGCCCGTTCGCCGCCGCACCGTCGAGCGGATCACGGAACTGCTCGCCCCGGCCGGCTTCGCACCGTCGGTGATGCGCCCCGGCTACGGCATGGCAGAGGTGACGCTGATGGCCACCGTGAGCCGCGGTGTGCCGCGCCACCTCGACGCCGACGCCGACGCCCTCGAACAACACCGCTACCTACCGGCCAAGGACCGTGCGATCAGTCTGGTGAGCTCCGGCGAGCCCGCACCCGGCGTCGAGGTGCGGATCGTGGAGCCCGACACCTTTCGCGTGCTGGCCGACGACCAGGTAGGCGAGATATGGCTGCGTAGCGCCAGCGTGGCAAGCGGATACCACAACCGCCCCGAGGAGACAGTCGAACGGTTTCACGCTCGCACCTCGGACGGCGAGCAGCCCTATCTGCGCACCGGCGACCTCGGGCTACTGCACGCAAACGAGCTGTACGTCACCGGCCGCCTCAAAGACCTGTTGATTGTCAACGGTCGCAACCTGTACCCGCAGGACATCGAAGAGTTCGTACAAGATGTGCACCTGGCGGTGGCCGGGTCACGCGGGTGTGTGATCCCGGTCGACGTCGACGACGCCGAACGCCTTGTTCTGATCCAGGCCGTCAAGACCGAGTTGCTCGGCGAGACGAGCTTCGACGAGCTCGCCGCCGCCGTCAAGAGCGCCGTCGCACGTGCCTTCGAGGTGCCCGCCCCGGCCGTCGTGTTCGTCAATCGTGCCGGAATTCACCTCACCACGAGCGGGAAGGTGCAGCGCGCATCAATGCGGGCAGCGTTCCGTAACGGCGAGCTCACCGACGTCGTCCACCAGGAGCACCTCACATGAGCCCCGTCGACATCGCGGTCGTGGGGCTGGACTGCCGCTTCCCGAAGGCAGATGACCCCGCCGCGCTATGGAAACTGCTGCTCGACGGCGCGGACGCTATCGACCAGATCCCCGGCGACCGGTGGAACGCGGCCGACTTGTATCGCGACGGCTCCATCAATCACCGTTCCGGCGGGCTGATCAGCGATGCCGATGCCTTCGACAACGACTTCTTCGGCATCGCCCCGCGCGAGGCCATGGCAATGGATCCGCAGCAACGCCTGCTCCTGCAGACGGCGTGGCGCGCGCTGGAAAACGCGACCCTCGACCCGCGCGGGCAGGCCGGTTCCACCACGGGAGTATTCGTCGGCGTGATGGCCAACGAATGGGCCCACCTGCACATGAGCGACTACCGCGACATCACGGCGCAGGACGGTTCGGGCAACGGCTACTTCATGACCGCGAACCGGCTCTCCTATCAGCTCGATTTCAAAGGCCCAAGCCTGGCTGTGGACACCGCGTGCTCGTCGTCGTTGGTCGCAGCGCATCTGGCCGCGCAGGCACTACGCAATGCGGAATGCGATCAGGCGGTCGCCGCGGGCGTCAACCTCACACTGACCCCGGCGCTGAACGTCTTCTATTCGAAGGCAGGCCTCGCGGCGCCGGACGGCCGCTGTAAACCGTTCAGCGGCAAGGCCGACGGAATCGGTAGGGGCGAAGGCGTCGCCGTCGTCGTGCTGCGGCGTCTGCAGGACGCGATCGCTGCGGGCTTGCCGATCTACGCCGTGATCAAGGGCAGCGCGGTCAACAGCGACGGCCGCAGCAATGGGATCACTGCGCCGAACCGGTGGGCGCAGCAGCAGGTCGTTGCCTCGGCGTGCGAGTCTGCCGGGATCGTGCCCGAGCAGATCAACTTCCTCGAAGCACACGGGACCGGCACCCTCCTTGGTGACATGATCGAGGCGAAAGCGCTTGCACACGCGCATCGTTCGCGCCGTGAGACACCTTGCGCGATCGGCTCGATCAAGGGCAATCTGGGACACACCGAGGGCGCAGCGGGTATCGCCGGTCTGATCAAGGTCGTGCTCGGCCTGCACCATCGCGTTGCCCCGCCGTCGCGCTTCGCCGACACAGAGAACGAACAGCTTCGGCTCGCCGACGGCGGACTGAGGATGCTGTCCGAACCGATGGAGCTGCCGGCGGAGACCGTTTATGCCGGTGTCTCCAGCTTCGGTCTCGGCGGCACCAACTGTCACATGGTGCTCGCCAGCGCCCCAGTGGCCCCAGTGGCCGAACGCACGCCGACGGCGAACGGCGCCGGTGTCCTCACCATCTCGGCAGACAATCCAGAGGCTCTGCGCCGCAATGCTTTGCAGCTGGCCCTCGACATCGAAAACAGCGATGTCCCGCTGGCACAGCTGTGTTGGTCAACCAACCGGATCAAGGCCTCCGGCAAGGCGCGGGCTGCGATCAGTGCCGGAGACCGCGCGGAGGCCGTCGCTGCGCTGCGCGGCGAGCTCGAGATCGGCACCGCTGCGGGGATGTCGACGGGTTGGCTGTTCAGTGGCCAAGGCACGCAGTCACCCGGCATGGCGGCCGAACTATACGACAGCAGCGCGGTTTTCCGCGAGGCGTTCGACGAAGTCGACGAAGCGCTGGCGCCCCATCTCGGGTGCCGGATTCGCGAGGTCATGGACGACGACCGCGTCGACCGCACAGAGTTCGCCCAGCCCGCGATCTTCGCGGTGCAGTATGCGCAGGCACAGGCACTCATTCGGCTCGGTGCCGAACCAGCCTGGCTGCTCGGGCACAGCATCGGCGAGTACGCCGCAGCCGCCATCGCCGAGGTCGTCAGCCTCGACGACGCCTGCCGCCTGGTTGTCGCTCGCGGCCGTCTCATGCAACACCTGCCTGCCGGCGGCGCCATGCTCGCGGTCCGCGCCATGGCCGACGACGTCGCAGGCCTTCCGCTCGATCTGGCCGCGGTGAACGGCCCGAGCGAAGTGGTGTTGTCCGGTGCAACGGAAGCGATCGAAGCCGCCGCGCGCACGTTGCAACACGCGGGTGTCACCGCGCGTCAGCTCAACGTGTCGCACGCTTTCCACTCCCAGCTCATGGAGCCGATGACAACGGAGTTCGCGGCGGTGGCCGCGGAATGCTCCTACGAGTTGCCCGTGTTCCCGGTCTTCTCCACATTGCACGGCCGACTGCTCGGCGATGACGAACCGATGGATGCGGCCTACTGGACGGCCCATGTTCGCGCAACGGTTCGATTCGCCGATGCAGCGGCGGCAGCGATGAAGGCCGAACCCACGCACCTCGTCGAGTTCGGCGCTAAACGCACTCTCGGCCCGATGATCACGCGATCGCACCAAGGCGCGCCGCCTGCACTGAATGTCGCGACGGATCTGACCGAAACGGTCGCCGCGCTCTATCGCGATGGCCTCAATCCTGACTGGAACCTGCTCTACCCCAACGAAGCCCGGGTGGCACATCGGCTCAGCGGCTACGTGTTCAGTACCGCAAACCGGTTCTGGATCAGGGAGGGCGCTCAGCGCCCTGCCCCGAAGGCGATCATCGCGACCGACACACCAAAGGATTCGACGATGGACAATCTCATCGCGCTGTTTCGCGAACAGGCCGCCGTGCTCGCCGCATACGGGCAGGGCGGCATATCAGCCGTGGCACCGATCGAGCCTGCGCCGCAAGCTAATACAGCGGTTGACACGGCAACGATCGTGCGCTCTGAGATCGCGCGCGTCAGTGGATTCCCCGAAAAGAATCTGCGCCCAACGCAGACCATCTCCGGCGACCTTGGATTCGACTCGATCATGGTGGCCGATGTGTTCAGTGGGCTCACCCGCAAGATCCCAGGCGTACCTCTCGACCCGGCGGGCTTCGGTCCGGAGACAACGATCGCCGACGTGATCGGCATGGCGGGCGGCCAGCCACATGAGGTCACAGCAGCGGATGATCCGGAGGCGGCGACAGTTACCCCGCAATTTCAGATCGGCGAGTTCGAGGAGGTCAAGGCGCTGGCCGACCGGTTCGCTTTCGGCGAGGCGATCGGTGTCGAGAACCCCTACTTCATGGTCAACGACGGCGTCACCCGTGACACCTCGATCATCAACGGCGCGAAGGTTATCAACTTCTCCAGCTACAACTATCTGGGTATGTCTGGCCATCCCGCGGTGGCGGAGGCGGTGTCGGATGCGGTGCGACGATGGGGAAGCTCCTGCTCGGCGTCACGCCCGATCTCCGGCGAGAAGCCTGTCCACCGTGAACTGGAGCTCGAGCTGGCGGAACTGCTCGGCACCGAAGACGCGATCGCTCTGGTCAGCGGCCACGCCACCAACGTCACGGTGATCGGGCACCTGCTCGGCGAAGGCGACCTGGTGATCCACGACAGCCTCGCGCACGACAGCATCATGCAGGGCTGCATGCTCTCCGGCGCCACGCGCCGCCCGTTCCCGCACAACGACCACGCCGCGCTCGACGAGCTGCTCGCGAGCATCCGTCACCAATACCGCCGAGTGCTGATCATCATCGAAGGCATATACAGCCAGGATGGTGACATCCCCGATCTGCCTGCCTTCATCGCGGTCAAGCGCAAGCACCATGCGTTGCTGATGATCGACGAAGCGCACAGCATCGGTGTGCTCGGCGCGACCGGCGGTGGCATCGGCGAACACTTCGGCGTCGACCGCACCGACGTCGAGCTCTGGGCGGGCACCATGTCGAAGGCCCTGGCCGGCTGCGGCGGCTACGTCGGCGGAAGCCGGGAGCTTGTCGAGTTCCTCAAGTACACGACGCCGGGCTTCGTCTACAGCGTCGGCATGCCACCTCCCACCGCGGCGGCATCGCTCGCGGCGATCCGTACGATTCGCAGCGAGCCGGAGCACCTGCGTCGACTTCGTGAACTGTCCGCACTATTCCTGGGTCTGGCGCAAGAAGCCGGCTTGGACACCGGAGACAGCGAAGGCACGCCGGTCATTCCATGCATTGTGGGCAGCTCGGCCACGGCACTGAAACTATCCAACGCGCTTCTTGGGCGAGGCGTCAACGCGAACCCGATCATCTACCCGGCGGTGCCGGAAGACAAAGCGCGACTGCGGTTCTTCGTCACCAGTTGCCATTCCGACGAGCAGATCCGGTACACAGTGAAGGCGATTGCCGAGGAGCTCGCGCTCCTCACGGAAACCTCGTGAAAGCGCATAAACCATGCGGTTATTCTGCTTCCCTCACGCCGGCGGTGCCGCGGCGATGTTCAACGCCTGGAATAAGGGCCTCGGTCCCCGGGTCGACGTCGTTCCGGTGGAGATTCTCAACCGCGAGCGATTCGCCACCCTGCGCCAGCTCGTGGATGAGGCGAATGATCAACTGCGACCGGCACTCGACGGTCCGCACGTGTTCTTCGGCCATAGCTTTGGCGCGCTGCTCGCATACAGGTTGGCATGCCGGCGCGCGGCCTCGGGCTATCCTCTGCCACGCGCACTGATGGTGTCTTCCTTTCCGCCACCGCACCTTCCGGCACCGATGCCGGCGGTCGACCACCTCGACGATCACCAGCTGACGGCGCTGTTGTCCGATCTGGGCGGTATTCCGCCCGAGCTCACCGAATGGCCCGCTCTGCGTGACAACGCCGTCGCGACGGCTCGAGTCGACCTGCGCTTGTGCACGACGGACGAGGAAGCCGAACCAGTGGCGCTGTCCTGCCCGATTCACGCCTTCGGTGGCAGCGACGACCCCTTGGTGACCGAATCCGATTTGCACGAATGGCGTTCGCGGACAACGGGCGCGTTCAGCGTGCACGTTCTGCGGGGCGGTCACTTCTATCTCAATGACGGTCCGCAATTGGTCGCCGCACTGCTCCCACTGCTGAACAGACTCCCGCACATGAGCGAAAAATGCTGAGCCGGTTAGCCGTTTTCACGGTGCGGCGTCCCAAGCTGGTCCTGACCGCCGTCCTAGCCCTACTCGCCATCAGCATCGTATTCGGCGGCACGGTGACCGAGAAACTTGGCGTCGGCGGATTCGTCGACCCGGCCGCGGAATCGGCTCAGGTCGCTGACTACCTTGACCAGAACTTCCCCACGACACCCAACCTGGTGCTGGAGGTCATCGCGCGCGATGGGGTCCTCGACGATCCCGACGTCGCGGCGGCTGCGGAGGGGGTGCGGCAATTGGTCGAGGCCGAACCGTCGGCGACGGTGGTCGGATCGTTGCGCCAGGAATCCGCAGCCGATCTGCGCAGCACGGACGGACGCTCCGGTCTCATCCTCGTTCACGTGGGCGGGACCCTTGACGAAGCCACGAAGACGTCGATTCGGATCATCGACAAGTTGCCCGCTGACGACCCCGCGGTCGAAGTGCGCGCAGGCGGCCCGCTCGGCGTGTCGGTGGAGATCGAGGACCGGGTCGGCCACGATCTCGTCATCAGCGAGAGCGTTGCGCTGCCTCTTCTGCTCGTCGTTCTGGTGATCGTCTTCGGCGGCCTCGTCGCGGCCTTTGTGCCCCTCGCGCTCGGTATCACGTCGATCGTCATGACACTGCTGGTGCTGGCGATCATGGTCAGCGTCACCGATGTGTCGGTGCACGCGCTCACGGTCGCAACGGCGTTCGGCCTCGGGTTGTCCATCGACTTCGGATTGCTGATGGTGTCGCGGTTCCGTGAAGAACGCGACAAGGGCAGAGACCATGAGGCAGCCATCGTCGCGACCGTCGCGACCGCCGGTCGAACAATCATCTTCAGCGCGGCGACGGTCACCTTGGCCATGTCCGGCCTTCTGGTGTTCCCCCTCTACTTCCTTCGGTCGACCGCACTCACTGCCAGCGCCGTCGTGGTCCTGTCGGCACTCTGCGCCATCGTGGTGTTGCCGGCCTTGCTGGCCCTGCTCGGAAAGCGAATCGACTCGCTCGCGGTAATTCGCCGAAAGGTTCCGCCCTCAGCGGATTCGGCCTTTTGGCGACGTTGCGCCGAGGCGGTGATCAAACGGCCTCTGCTGTGCGCCCTGCCGGTGATTGCGGTGCTGCTCCTGCTCGGCATTCCCTTCCTTGGCGTGCAGCTCGCGATGCCCGATGAACGGGCATTACCGTCCGACTCGAACGCTCGGTTGGTGACCGAATCGCTACGTCAGAATTACCCGGCGGACAGCTCACAGGTGGTGACGCTGTTGTCCCGCAACGGCACCCGTGCACTCGATGACCTTGTCGGCCCGGTGTCGTCAATGGACGGTGTGGTCCGGGTCGTTGCACCCAGCGGCACCTATGAACGCGGCAAGCTGACCGCCGGCCCAACGCCAGGGTTTGAAAATAACGCCGCTGCTTACGGACTCGTGTATCTGTCCGCACCCGCCCAGACGGATGCCGCGCAGCAGGTGGTACACGCCATCCGCGCGAAGATCGTCGACCAGCAAGTCGAAGTCGGCGGTCCGACCGCCACGCTCATCGACACCAGCGCGGCCGTCGGCGACCGACTTCCGGTAGCTATTCTTCTGATCGCCCTGACCACGTTCGTGCTGCTGTTCCTGTTCACGGGCAGCATCGTCGTGCCGATCAAGGCACTCGTCCTCAACCTGTTGATGCTGAGCGCGGTACTCGGCACAATGGTCTGGATCTTCCAGCACGGACACCTGGCGCCGATACTCGGAGTCACTCCGGCGCCGCTGAACCTGTCGATGGTCGTCTTGCTCTGCTGTATCGCGTTCAGCTTGTCCGTCGATTATGAGATCTTTCTACTCAGCCGGATCAAGGAAGCCCGCGACTCGGGGCTATCGAACAACGATGCCATCGTCGTCGGACTGGGCCGGGTGGGCCGGATCATCAGCAGCGCCGCACTTCTGCTCACCATCACGTTGTTGTCTTTCGCCAACGGTTTGTCCTTCATGAAGATGTTCGGCATCGGCACCGCGTTGGCCATCGTCATTGACGCCACTGTGATCCGTGGAGTCGTGGTTCCGGCGTTTCTGCGCGTCGCGGGCGACCTCAACTGGTGGGCGCCACGTCCGTTGAAGTGGCTGCACGCACGCATCGGCTTGAGCGAAGCTCCGAGCCAGATCGAGATTCCATCGGTGGCACCTGAGCAAGACGAGGTCACGCAGCGGCTCCGACCGGTCCACGCGCCCGAACCCGACACCATCCGGCATCCGAGGCCGACACTCCGGCAAGACGACGAGACACAGCGACTCCCAACTATCCGCACGCCCGAACCCGACACCGTCCGTCACCCGAGGCCGAAACTCCGGCAAGACGAGGAGACGCAACGCTTCTCCCCGCTCGATCCGCCCGAACCGGACACCGTCCGGCATGCAGCGCCCGGGGTGACGGGCGATGTCGCCACGACCCCGGGTAGCAACGACCAGCTTTCCGACGACACCACGATCCGACAACGTCCGCGCCGCTGAAACGTCACGCTTGAAGACAGCCGACGCGCGACTTCCGCAAACACGTGTTCCGAATGGTTCAGATCTGTCACGCTTCGTGCGGGAGGAGGTCTGATGCGCTGCATCCGTACGATCGTGAGCCGCATCTGGCACGCGCTGCTAACCGCGAGAGGTGAGTCGGGGTGAAGATCGGGCTTGTTTCTGGCGATGGCTTACCTGTCTCGGGATTGCTGACGGTGTTTCGCAACGTGTTTCATCTCGGGCAGTCGATGAAACTCTTCGACGACGTGGTCGTCGCCGATCTCGGGTACTCATGGCGATCGGATAAAGCGCGATTCTTTCCGAACGGCCCGAATCCTCACCGTTACCCGCCGTGGCTCAGACCAACGATCAACAGCTCGATCGCAGGTTTGAACCGGGCTGAGTTGTCGGACGAGCTGGAGGACATCCGACGGCGCGTCGCCATATTCGAGCAACTCGATGAACCCCAGCAGACGTCAATGGCGGACCGGATCGAAAATCTGCGCAAAGTGTACTTCGACCATTTTTCATCATGGCTGGAGCGTGATGAGCCCGATTGGGTCTTCGCGATGAACCTCACTCTTCCGCACGCGGTGAGTGTCACCTCCGCGCTGTACATGGCCGCGGACCTTCATTTCTGCGGACGCCCGGGTGGACTCGTGGTGTGGGACCATGATCTGTGTGGATCAAACGGGCGCTGGGACAACGCGATTGATCGACGGTTCTATCCATCCGCCCCTAACAGCGTGACGCCCCTGCCTGCCGACGCGCGTCACATCAAGTGGATCGTCGTTTCCGAAGCGCTTGCGCGGGAGACTGAAAGCTACACGACCACAGCGCGCCCACAGATCCTCGCCAACATGCTCCCCGCGGTTCCACCGGGAATCGAACAACGCCATCGTGAATTTGCGCATCAGTTCGACTTGAATCTGCAACGGCCAATACTCGTGAGCCCGGTACGCATATATCGGGTGAAGGGCGTGAGTCAGGCACTGCGATTTCACGCAGAAGTCGTGAGTGAATGTTCCCGCCGGTCCCGCCCTGCGCCCTACCTCCTCATTTTCGGCAGCCTCGATGAAGATCCGGAGTACGCAGAGGAGCTCGTCGCACTCCGCGACGAACTTGACACCGCGGAATACGTCCGATTCCTCGACGGCGTCCCTCTCGAGACGTTCCGGGAAGCCAACGGAGACTGGCGGTTAGATGAAGTCGACCTATTGCGGCTGGCCCGGGTGACCAGCGGCGGTGTTGTCTTCACGCCTTCCGTCAGCGACTTCGAGACGGTCGGGCTGGGTCCCGGCTTGGCAGCGGCCGCGGAGATTCCCGCCGTGTCGACGAGATACAACGCCTTCGACGAGGTCTACGGTGCTGCCGGCGTGTCCTGCACGATGTTCGAGCCTGCCGGAAGTGGCATGACCCAAGCGGCGACGGAGTTTGTCGACGTGCTGGCAAGATTTGCCCGTCAGGACGCCGTCCTGGTCGCCGGCCTGAAACGGAACAGGCGAGCCGCAGAGTCACTGTTTCCGGCGGATCCGTGGAGGGCACTGCTCGAGTCGATGGACGACGTCATCGCCACGTCGGGTGATGTTGTGGCGAAGAGCGATTGATGTGAACTCCGAACAACTGGGAGTGGCTCTTGTCGCGCCGCCGTATTTCGAGGTTCCGCCAAAGGATTACGGCGGAACCGAGACGGTCATCGCGGATCTGGCTGATGGCCTTGTCGCGCGTGGCCACAACGTCTTCGTGCTCGGCGCGGGGCGATCCACGACGAACGCGCGGTTTGTCGCGATTTCTCCTGAGGCTGTGCCAGAAAGACTCGGAAAGGTTCGCCCCGAAATCGTGCACGCCATAGAAGTGCGCCGGGCAATCGCGCGAATCGCGAGCCGCGATGGCGTGGATATCGTTCATGACCACACCATGTCCGGCGCCCTGAATGCATCGGAGTACGGCAGCCTCGGCGTCAAGACGGTATCCACAGTGCACGCGACGATTGACGCAGACATGCGCCGTTACTACACGGCTCTCGGTCGCGACCTCGGCCTCGTGGCGATCAGTTCTCGTCAACGAATGTTGGCGCCAGATCTCAACTGGGTAGGGACCGTTCACCACGGCCTTCGTGTCACCGATTGGCCTTTTCGCGCGATAAAGGACGACTTTGCGTTGTTCCTTGGTCGCTTCTGTCCAGAGAAAGCGCCGCACTTGGCGTTGGATGCCGCTCACTTTGCCGGCATTCCCTTAGTCCTCGCCGGAACCTTTGTCGAGCCGGCCGACCGCCCATATTTCGAGCGGCAGGTGCGGCCACGATTAACCGACAGCGACAAGGTCATCGGGCCTGTCGGCGGCCTAGCGAAGCGTGAACTGCTCGCTGCGGCGCGGTGCCTGTTGTTTCCGATCCGTTGGGAGGAACCATTCGGGCTGGTGATGATCGAGGCGATGGCGACTGGCACACCCGTCGTGGCCCTGCGGGCCGGCTCGGTCGGAGAGGTCGTCGTCGACGGCAAAACCGGGTACGTCTGCGACGAGCCGTCGGACCTCGGAGCCGCCTTGGAGGCTGTCGGCGATATCGATCCGAAGGCATGCCGATCTCATGTCCAGGAATGCTTCGGTTTGGACCGCATGGTTGCCGGTTACGAGGCGGTCTACGAAGGACTGTGCTGAAGTGCAGGATTCGAACTCGCACAGTCGCCGCGGCTACGCTCGGT
>Ga0164306_10000996_pt1 | contig 12248 bp, 10 predicted proteins | sample Whisoiple_242_MG_FD_110213 | JGI IMG/M metagenome (GOLD analysis project Ga0164306, IMG submission 110213) | Soil microbial communities amended with fresh organic matter from upstate New York, USA - Whitman soil sample_242_MG | ecosystem: Environmental > Terrestrial > Soil > Unclassified >... | reverse complement strand
GCGGGCATGGGCGTCGTCCTTCGTGAGCTGGCGGGGCAGCCCGGACGTCACCGGCGCGGCGGCGGCGACATGGGCATGGCTGGCGATTTCCTCGCGCAGCCGCAGGGTGATCTCAGCGGCCAGAGCACCCACCGCAGGATGCTCGATCGTCCGCGGACCGCGGATGTTGATCTCCCACTCGCCGACGACCCGGCCGGGCCGGGAGGACAGCAGCACGACGCGCTGCCCCAGCCGGACGGCCTCGCGGACGTTGTGGGTGACGAAGACGATGCTGTTGCCCGTCGCCTTCCACACCCGGGTCAGCTCGTCGTGCATGACGTCCCGGGTGATCGCGTCGAGCGCGGCGAACGGCTCGTCCATCAGCAGCACGTCGCTGTCCTGGGCCAGGGCCCGGGCCAGCGCGACCCGCTGCCGCTGGCCGCCGGACAGCTCGTGCACCCGCCGGTCGGAATGACCGGACAGGCGCACCAGGTCCAGCAGTTCCTCGACCCGCGCGGACCGTTGCTGGCGCGGGACGCCGGCATACTTCAGCGCGAGCGAGATGTTCTGGCCCGCGGTCAACCACGGGAACAACGCGGACTCCTGGAACATCAGCGCCGGCCGCCCGGTGCTGGTGACCGTGCCGGAGGTGGGGGTGTCCAGGTGGCTGATCAGGTTCAGCAACGTAGATTTCCCGCACCCTGAGGCGCCCAGCAGGCAGACGAACTCGCCGGGAGCCACCGAGAGGCTGACGTCGTCCAACGCCTTGACCGCGCCCCGCCGGCTGCGGAACACCTTGGTGACGTGGTCGATGTGGACGGCGTCATCGGCGCTCTCGGCCTTGTCGGCCAGCAGGGGCACGACCCGGGGGTCGTCCTCGGCGTACCCGACTTCCGACTCGTCGACGAGTGTCATCTCTGCTCTCCCTACTCCTGGCCGAGGCCGGCCGCGCCGACCGGCTGTGCACCCTGCTCGGCCAGCACCGCGTTGAGCTGGCGCAGGTCGTAAATCCCGTTCAGGTCTGGCTTCTCGGTGAGAGTGCCAGCCGCGAGGCCGTTCTCCGCGATGGTGTCGAGGGTGCCGGCCAGCGGATCCCAGGTCGGTTCGATGTTGGCAAAGGCCGATGTGATGGTGGCGTCCGCCAGCGGCTTGCCGGTGAGTTCGCCCAGCGCCGCGTTCAAATCGGTCTGCGCCTTGGCCGGATCGGCCTCGATCGCCTTGATCTCCTTGATCTCCCCGCCGATCAGCGCCTTCACGGTGTCCGGGTGCTGCTCGAGGAAGGGCGTGGCGACGATCAGGATGGTCGTCTGGAACTTCTCATCCGGCCAGAGGGTCTTCTCGTCGACCAGCACCTTGCCATCGGCCTCGTTGACCAGCCGCGATGCCCACGGCTCGGGCAGCCAGGCGCCGGCGATCTCCCCGGACTTGAACAGGTCCAGGGTCTGCGAGTTCTCCTGGTTGACGATGTCGACGTCGCTGCCGCCGGTCGTCTGCGTCTTGAGTCCGTTGTCCAACAACCACTTGCGCAGGGCGACGTCCTGGGTGCCGCCCAACTGCGGGGTGGCCAGCGTCTTGCCGGCCAGGTCGGCCGGCCCGTTGATGTCCTTGGCGACCACGAAGCTCGCGCCGTTGTCGGTGGCGCCGGCGACGATCCGGATCGCCTCACCGTTGGACTTGGCGAAGGAGTTGATGGCCGGGTTCGGGCCGATGAAGGTGGCGTCGATGGCACCGGACAGCAGGGCCTCGGTGGCGGCCGGGCCGGCGTTGAACGTGGTGGTTTCGAGCTTGGTGGCGCCCAGGGCTTCCTGGAACGTGCCGTTCTTGACGCCGAGGACGGCGGCGGCGTGCGTGACGTTCGGGAAGTAGCCAAGGCGCAGGGTGTCGGCGGCGGTGCCACCGCCCGCGGCGGCGGAACCGCTGGCGGCACCGGAACCGGCGGCGGCCGAGGTGGCGGCGCTGGTGGTGCCGGATGAGGAGGACGAGCCGCAGGCGGCCAGCGCGAGCAGCGCAGCGACGGCGCCACCGAGCAGAGCGACGGATTTGAGGCGGGTAGAGGTGCGGCGGATCAACACGGATGTTTCCTTCAGGGCGAGGCCCCGGTCATGGACCGGGAGTGTGGGCATTGCTGGGGGTGAGCGGGTAAGCGCGGCCGGTACAGGCCGGCTGCGGACATCGCTCCAGGTGGATCGTTTCGTGACGGCTCATGACAGCCAGTCCTCCTCGGTCTCGGCGGGGGTCGCGGGGGCGGTGGTCTGGGGGTGCAGGGCGGCGAGCCGATCGCCGACCATGCCTGCGGCCAGCGAGGTTCCGTCAGCCGGGTCGATGATCAGCAACGACCCGACGGCTCCGCCGGGGCGGTAGGCCTCGACCGGCACCGGATCGGCGGTGCGGATGGTCACCTGGGCGATGTCGTTGAGCGCCAACGACTCCGGCGCCGGCCCGTAGGTCAGCGTGTCGATGTCCAACAGGTGGTCCAGCGAGGTGACCAACGCCCGGGTGGAAGTGGTGCCATAGCGCAGCAGCGCCCGCGCCCCGGGCTTCAGTGGATTCTCGGCGAGCTGGGTGACAGTTGCGGTGAACTGGGTGACCGGCTCCGGCGCCCGGCCGGCGGCGATCAGGTCACCGCGGGACAGGTCGACGTCGTCGGACAGCAGCAGCGTCACCGAGTCGCCGGCGACCGCGACGTCGCGCGGCCCGTCGGCGGTGTCGATCCCGCTGACCGTCGACCGGCGGCCGGAGGGGAGCACGACCACGTCGTCACCGGGGCGCACCGTGCCGGCGGCGACCCGACCCGCGTAGCCGCGGTAGTCGGGCAGCTCGGCCGACCGCGGCCGGATGACGTACTGCACCGGAAACCGGAGATCCTCGGCCGCCGAGCTGTTCTCCAGCTCCACGGTCTCCAGGTGCTCCAGCACGCTGGGCCCGTCGTACCAGTCGATCCGCTCGGACCGGGTCACCACGTTGTCGCCGTTCAGCGCCGAGATCGGGATCCCGGTGATCTCGTGAATGCCCAGACCCTTGGCGTAGGCGGAAAATTCGGCGGCGATGGCGTCGAACACCGCCTGGTCGTAGTCGACCAGGTCGATCTTGTTGACGGCCAACAGCAGGTGCGGCACGCCGAGCAGGGCGGCCACCGCGGCATGGCGCCGGGTCTGCGCGACGACGCCGGTGCGGGCATCGGTGAGGATCACCACCAGGTCGGCCGTGGACGCCCCGGTGACGGTGTTGCGGGTGTATTGCACGTGCCCTGGGGTGTCGGCCAGGATGAAGGTGCGGGTCGGGGTAGCGAAGTAGCGGTACGCCACGTCGATGGTGATGCCCTGCTCACGTTCCGCCCGCAGCCCGTCGACCAGCAGGGACAGGTCGACGGTCTCCAGGCCGCGCGCCTCGGACGTGCGTTGGACGGCGTCCAACTGGTCGGACAGGACCGACTTGGAGTCGTGCAGCAGCCGGCCGACCAGGGTCGACTTGCCGTCGTCGACCGAGCCGGCGGTCGCGAACCGGAGCAGGCCACGCGAATGCGACAGTTCCTCGGCCAGTTCGTGCGCTTCGGCGCCGAGGTGGGCGGAACCGTTGATGGCGGTCGTCATCTAGAAGTATCCCTCACGCTTGCGGTCCTCCATGGCGGCCTCGGACAGCTTGTCGTCGGCGCGGGTGGCCCCGCGTTCGGTGATCCGAGTGGCGATGATCTCCTCGATCACCGCGCGCACGTCGGTGGCCTGCGAGTCGACGGCGCCGGTGCAGGACATGTCGCCGACGGTCCGGTAGCGGACCCACCGGTTCTCCAGCGTCTCGCCCTTGGCCGGGCCGCCCCACTCGCCGGGCGTGAGCCACATGCCGCTGCGCGCGAACACGTCTCGCCGGTGCGCGTAGTAGATCTCCGGCAGGTCGATGTTCTCGGCCTGGATGTAGTTCCACACGTCCAGCTCGGTCCAGTTGGACAGCGGGAACACCCGGACATGTTCGCCCGGTGCGTGCTTGCCGTTGTACAGCCCCCACAGCTCGGGGCGCTGCCTGCGCGGGTCCCAGCCGCCGAACGCATCGCGCAACGAGAAGATCCGCTCCTTGGCCCGGGCCCGTTCCTCGTCCCGACGGGCCCCGCCGATCACCGCGTCGTACTTCTCGGCGGCGATGGTGTCGACCAGCGGCACCGTCTGCAACGGGTTGCGGGTGCCGTCCGGACGCTCGGTCAACCGGCCGTCGTCGATCCAGTCCTGGACCTTGGCCACGGTCAGCCGCAGTCCGCCGGCGGCCACGACCCGGTCGCGGTAGGCGATGACCTCCGAGAAGTTGTGGCCGGTGTCCACGTGCAGCAATGAGAACGGCAGCGGAGCGGGGTGAAACGCCTTGCGGGCCAGGTGCAGCACCAGCACCGAGTCCTTGCCGGCGGAGAACAGGATGACCGGCTTGTCGAACTGACCGGCCACCTCCCGCAGGATGTGAATGGACTCGGATTCGAGCGCGCGCAGGTGCGGGCTGTCGACCCGGCGCGTGGCGAACTTCTCTTCGGTCGTTGTCATATCAATCCCCGGGAGGTCAGCAGGTCCAATAGCAGCGCCACCGACGACTGCTGGTCGACGGCCGAGGTATCGATGCGCAGGTCGGGATTCTCGGGGATCTCGTACGGATCGTCGACCCCGGTCATCGAGTTGATCTCGCCCCGGAACGCCTTGGCGTACAAACCCTTGACATCTCGGTCGGCGCACACCTCGACCGGCGTGGACAGGTGCACCTGCACCAACTCGGTGCCCCGCTCCGCGTGGTGGGCGCGGACCTTGTCCCGGGCGTCGGCGTACGGCGCGATGACCGGCACCAGCGCCAGCACACCGTGCCGAGCAAGCAGCTCGGCGACGAAACCGATTCGGGTGACCTGGGTGTCGCGGTCGTCCTTGGAGAAGCCGAGCCCGGCGGACAGGTGCGTGCGCACCTCGTCGCCGTCGAGCAGTTCGGTGTCGATCCCCCGCTGGGACAACACCTCGATCAGCGCGCGGGCCAGCGTAGTCTTGCCCGCGCTGGGCAGGCCGGTCAGCCAAAGGGTGGCGCCCGGCCGGGATCGATTCCCGGGCGGGGCCTCGCCTTCGGCGAGAGTCTGAGTTGTCGTCATGTATTGATCCCACATTCGGTTTTGGTGAGTCCGGCCCATCGGCCGGCCCGAGAGTCCTGACCCCGCATCACACGCCGGGTACAGGGCTCGCAGCCGATCGACGGATATTCGTCGGACAGCAGCGGGTTGACCAGAACGTCGTTGTTCTCGATGTAGTGGGCGACATCGTCGTCGGACCAAGCGGCCAAGGGGGCGATGCGGACTTTCCCGCGTTTGGCGTCGAACTGCACGACCGGGGTGTTCGCCCGGGTGACGGCTTCGGAGCGCCGCATCCCGGTGGCCCAGGCCTCGTACCCGCGCAGCGCCTTGTTCAGCGGCGCCACCTTGCGCAGTGCGCAACACAGATCCGGATCGCGGGCGAACAGGTCCTTGCCGTGTTCGGCGTCCTGCTCGGCCACCGTCTGCAGCGGCAGCAGCCGGCGCAGCGTCACCGGGTAGACCGCCTCGATCGCGTCCGCGGTGCCGATCGTCTCGACGAAGTGGTAGCCGGTGTCCAGGAACAACACGTCGACCCCGGGCACGACGACGGACGCCAGGTGGACCAGCACATTGTCCTGCATCGAGCCGGCCACGGCGAAAGCCGCACCGAAGGTATCGGCGGCCCAGCTCAGGATCGCCTCCGCGGACGCGTCGGCGAGATCGACCGCGGCCTTGCTGGCGATCGCCTCCAACTCGGCCGGGGACCGCAGGGCGGCGGCCGTCGTCACGAGGTCACCTGCTCTGGCATCGACCCAGCCACCGGCGCCGTCGAGTCGCGACCGGCCAGCCCGATGAACTTCACCGAAAACACCCGCAGGCAGTCCCGGCAGCTCCAGGCGCCGTGACCGGATTCGCTGGGCCACAGGTTCGTCTCGCCACAGTACGGGCAGTACTGGGCTGGAGCGCGGTTCTCGCTCATGTCTTCGCTCCCTCGGGGCTCCTCGCAGGCTCGATCGCCCCGAGGTGCGCGCCGACATTCGAGTGTTCAAGGTCCGCTCGGCAAGCCTCGCTCATGTCTTCGCTCCCTCGGGGCTCCTCGCAGGCTCGATCGCCCCGAGGTGCGCGCCGACATTCGAGTGTTCAAGGTTCGCTCGGCAAGCCTCGCTCATCAGCGCAGCACCGCTTCGTCGGCCCGGGCCACCCACTGGGCGAACCGTTCGCCCTGCTCGCGCTGGGCGTCGAAGGATTTGACGATGCGCTCGACGAAGTCGGGCAACTCGTCACCGGTCACCTTGTGACCGCGAACCTTCCGGCCGAACCCGGCGTCCAGGCCCAGTCCACCGCCCAGGTGCACCTGGAAGCCCTCGACCTGCTCGCCCGCGTCGTTGGTGACGATCATGCCCTTGAGCCCGATGTCGGCGATCTGCGTGCGTGCACAGGCGTTCGGGCACCCGTTGAGGTTGATCGTGATGGACGGCAATTCCGCGGCCAGATCGCCCAGCCGCGTCTCCAACTCGTCGACGAGGGCAATGCCTCGCGCCTTGGTGTCGACGATGGCCAGCTTGCAGAACTCCAGGCCGGTGCAGGCCATCATGTTCCGCCGGAAGGTCGACGGTCGGGTGGAAAGGCCGAGCTCGTCCAGCCCGGCGACCATCGAGTCGACCCGATCGGGCTCGACGTCGAGGATGACCAGGCCCTGGTCGGTGGTCATCCGGATCCGGTCGGAGCCGTGCGCCCGCACCAGTTCGGCCAGCTCGATCAGCAACGTGCCGCTGACCCGCCCGACGGTCGGGTTGACCCCGACGTAGAACTTGCCGTCCTTCTGCGGATGAACGCCGACGTGGTCGCGGGGACCGTCGTAGTCCGCCGGCGCCGGGCCGTCGATCAGCGCCCGCTTGAGGTACTCGGTCTCCAGCACCTCGCGGAACTTCTGCGCACCCCAGTCGGCGACGAGGAACTTCAGCCGGGCGCGGTTGCGCAGCCGCCGGTAGCCGTAGTCGCGGAAGATCGACACGACGCCGGCCCACACGTCCGGGATCTCGTCCAACGGCACCCAGGCACCCAGCCGCTGGCCGAGCATCGGATTCGTGGACAGGCCGCCGCCGACCCACAGGTCGAAGCCGGGTCCGTGCTCGGGGTGCACAACGCCGACGAACGCGACGTCGTGGATCTCGTGGGCGACGTCCTGCCGTGGGGATCCGGAGATGGCCGTCTTGAACTTGCGGGGCAGGTTGGAGAACTCCTCGCTGCCGATGTAGCGACGCAGGATCTCGTGCACCGCCGGGGTACCGTCGATGATCTCGTCGGCGGCCACGCCGGCCAACGGCGAACCGAGGATGACCCGGGGCACGTCGCCGCAGGCCTCGGCGGTGGTCAGGCCGACGCCCTCGATCGCGTCCCAGATGTCCGGCACGTCCTGGACCTGCACCCAGTGCAGCTGAATGTTCTGCCGGTCGGTCAGGTCGGCGGTGTCCCGGGCGTACTTGACGGAGACCTCGCCGACGGTGCGCAGGGCGTCCACCGACAGTTGGCCGCCGTCGATGCGCACCCGCATCATGAAGTACTTGTCCTCGAGTTCCTCGGGTTCCAGCACCGCGGTGCGGCCGCCGTCGATGCCGGGCGCGCGCTGCGTGTATAGCCCCCACCAGCGGAAACGGCCCCGGAGGTCACCCGGATCGATGTCGTCGAAGCCGGTATGGCGGTAGCGGTTCTCAATGCGGGCGCGGACGTGCAGGCCGTCGTCGTCCTTCTTCATCCGCTCGTTGGGGTTCAGCGGCTCGCGGTACCCCAACGCCCACTGGCCCTGCCCACCGGGCCGGCGGTGCGCCCGAGCACCGCGGGCGGCCGCCGCGGAGGTCGCTGCGTCGGCGGCTCTGGCGCCGTCCCGAACAGGAACGGTCCGTCGGGCAGGCCGACCGGCCGCCGGTTGCGCGGCGGGGTCGATCGACTCCGGAGTGTGACCGGTCGAGGTCTGGGTGGCAGGCTGTGCGGTGGGCATCTGAATCCTTGGCGGGATAGCCGGGCGCCGTCAGGCCGACACGATGAATCCGCTGGTGAGCGATCGCGCCGGATTGACAGCCCGGCGCAGGGTGCGGCGGCGGGTTGTCAGGCGGCGAGGCAACAGGTAGCGCTGGCGACGCGCACGAGGTCGACCTCGCGGCGGCACACCAAAAACACTCCCTGGTCAGACATGGACCAGATCATACCGGTAACGCGGGCTCCGACCGATCGGCCGAACAGGGCGACCCGTCGAACACGGCGTTTCACGATACGTATGCTCGGCCGCGTGCTCGCCCGCCTGGCCGTCGTGGACCGGATCAGTCACGCCCTTTCCGCCGAACCGGCGACCGTGGTGGTCGAGCCTCCTGGACGGGGGACGGGATTCTGGGCCGGCGGGCCCAGCGTCGTGCACGACGACGGGTGGTTCCACCTGGCCTATCGCCTGCGCCGGCCCGTCGACCAGGGCCGCGGGTATGCCAACGTTGTCGCCCGTTCGGCCGACGGAATCCACTTCGAAACTGTGGCGACGCTCGCCGCCGAGACCTTCGACTGTGCCTCGCTGGAGCGGCCGGCGTTGATTCGCCGGCCCGACGGCGGCTGGCGGCTCTTTGTGAGCTGTTCCACATTCGGGTCCAAGCATTGGTGGGTCGAGGCCGTGGACACCGCCCTCGGCGGTGACATCGCCGAGCTCACGACCGGCACCCGGAGAGTCGTGTTGGCGGGTGACGCGACGTCGGCCTGGAAGGACGTCGTGGTCACCCGCGACGGCGACGACTGGCGGATGTGGGCGTGCGAGCACCGGCTCGACCACGGCGACGACGAGGCCGACCGGATGCGCTCGGTCTACTTGACCAGCACCGACGGTCTGTCGTGGGTTCCGCAACGCGTCGCGCTCGGGCCGACGCCGGAGTCCTGGGATGCCCGCGGCGTCCGCATCACCAGTGCCTGGGAGTCCGATGGCGCGTGGCTGGCCACCTATGACGGCCGGGCCAGCGCCGCGGAGAACTGGTTCGAGCGCACCGGGTTCGCGGCCGGCTCGACGCCCGACGACCTCGCCCCGGTGGCCGGGCCGATCGACCGGGACGGGCACACCCTGCGGTACGTGACCATCGCCCAGATCCCCGACGGGTTGCGGGTGTACTTCGAGGCGCAGCGGCCGGACGGGTCCAACGACCTACGGACCGTGTTCGTACCGGCCTGATCGGAAGCGCGCGTGCGGTCGAGGTCGCGCTGCGCCGGCACACTCGCCCGCGGCCCCGCCGTTCACCACGCTCGACTTGTCGTTCCCGGCCCTCCGCTTTCCGTCGGGAGGGCCGAAAGCGGCAAGTCGAGCCGGGTCAGGGGCGTGGGGTGCGGTCGATGAACGCGCCCCGACCCTTCGGGTTCTGCCAGTCGGAGTGATCGACGCCGGTCAGGTCCGTCAGCAGGGTGTTGTCGTCCTCGAAGTAGGGCAGCAATTCGGCGCGCTGCTCCACCGACAGCGACGGACGTCGGTGATGGCCGTGCTGCAGCACCGACAGCGCCACCCGTTCGCCCTGCCGCCAGACCTGGGGTGGCAGGAACGCTCCGGCGGCGGCACCCGCCTGTACGCCGTAGCGGAGCAGCCGGTTGACGGGCGTGTCGGGCACCCAGTCCTTGACGTTGGCGCCGGGGATCGTCCGGACCACCCCCGTCGGCACGCCCAGAAAATCGGTGATCCGGTCCAGAACCGCCGCGGTGTCATCGATGAGCTGTCGGTAGCGCAACACGAAAACCTGCTCGCGCGGGAAGATGCCGTACAGGTGCTCGAGTTGTCGTCCGTACAGCCCCGTTTCCAGGTAGCGCCAGAACGGCGCATAGCCCGCCGCGATCCGCTGGGGTTCTTTCCGGCAGGCCGTCAGGAAGTCGGCCTCGGGTTCCAGGCCGTCACACCACAGGTGGACCCAGTTCGAGTAGGCGCGGTCCACCGGGTCCCGCACGACGGCGATCATCTTCACCTCCGGGATCAGCGCGTGGATGCGCCGGTGCGCCGCGGTGTCCCACAGGTAGAACGGCGTCGATTCACCACGCAGCGTGCCGGTCGGAGCCGGGTCGAACAGCTTCTCGTAGGCGGCGCGGTCCCAGACCCATTCCCGAGCGCTGTGCGCGTCGCCCGGACCCCGCTGATGCACGGGATCGGGTCTGCGCTCGTCGCACATGAAGAACTTCGGTTCCTTCGGCGTGGACAGGAACAGCTCCGGGTGCGGGACGAGCGCATCGTGCAAGGCGGTGGATCCGCACTTGGGCGAGCCGATGATGAGGAAATCGGGCAGGGCCATGGGGTTTGCTCCGGTGGGTGCAGGCAGTGGGTGCGGACGCGCGACGGTGCACCCCGAACACGGGTGATGAGCGAAGCGATCCGCGGACGATGCCGGAAAGCGGCGGGCGGACGCGAGAACGTCAGGAACAGGCGGCGCTGGTCACGCGCCGGAGGTCAACCACGTGGCGGCACACCAGCCGCAGGCCCTCGTTCACCATGGCCCGGGAGCGTAGCGCATCCGTCGGCCACCACTGGCCCGCCCGCGCGGATCATCCGGGCTGAGCAATGCGGCTCCGGCGTCGTCGATTTGCGTCACGCGCCGGGCCGCCCTCGTTTGATGGGGCCTTCGCAAGGTCTGACGTGGCATGGCGAACTCGACCGACTCAGGCCCGCCGCGAGTCAACTTGTCGACTCCTTCACTCCCACGCATTCCCGGTGGTTTCATCCGCCCGGGGGCCGGCCCGGCCGCGCCATCCCGGGCAGTGTCGGACCACCCGGGCATCATCACGGTCATGGACACCTCGGCGCTCCTCATCGGCGGTTTGCTGCTGGTCGCGGGCATTGTGATCGGCGTGCTCCTGGGCCGCGCCCATCCCCGCGACCGGACGGCGGGTCCCGCGCTGGACGCCCTGCTGGCTCCGGCTTCGGACGCGATGCAACGGGTGGAGGAGCACCTGCACGACGTGGAGCGGGACCGGGCGGCGGCGTATGCGGGTCTGCGCGAGCAGGTGTCCGCGTTGCATCTCACGTCGGCGGACCTGAACCGGCATACCCGCGCCCTGGCCCGCGCACTCAGCGCTCCCCAGATGCGCGGACGGTGGGGCGAGATGCAGTTGCAGCGGGTCGTCGAGCTGGCCGGGATGGTGGAGCACTGCGACTTCGACACCCAGGTCGGCGCGCGATCGGCCGATCCCGAGGCGGCCGGGGTGCGGCCGGACATGATCATCCGGCTGTCCGGCGGTCGGCAGATACCGGTCGACGCCAAAGTTCCCTTCGCCTCCTACCTGGAGGCCGCCGAATGCCCTGACGAGCGCCGCCGGACCGCCCTGCTGGCCGCGCACGCCCGTGCCTTGCGCGCGCACGTCGACGCGCTGGCCGGCAAGGCGTACTGGCGACACTTCCAGCCCGCGCCCGAATTCGTCGTGCTCTTCGTGCCCGGGGATCCACTGCTGGACGCCGCGCTGTCGGTGGACGCCGGACTGACCGACCACGCGTTCGCCCGCAACGTCGTGATCGCGACGCCCAGCACACTGATCGCCCTGCTCCGCACGGTGGCGCACGTGTGGCGTCAGGAGCAGCTGTCGTCGACCGCGATCGAGGTCTACGAGCTGGGTCGGGACCTGCATCGACGGCTGGCCACGCTGTCCGGCCATCTGGCGGCCGTCGGCACCGGCCTCGACCGGGCGGTCCGGTCGTACAACAACACCGTCCGCTCGCTGGAGACGCGGGTGCTCGTCTCCGCCCGCCGGATGGCCGACCTGGGGGTGACGGGCGAAGAACTACCGAGCCCCAGCCAGGTGGAAACGGCTCCGCTCGTGCCGCAGGAGACCAGGCCAGTCGACCCGATCGCGGCGGCCGCGCGCGCCACCGCCGACGCGGCCCTGCAGCGCGAGGCGGCCGAATCGGTGTATGTCGGGCGTTTGTCCAACCGCCCGCCACGCACCCGGGACGCTAACGTTGACGGGTGACCACCAACGCCGCGACCCGACCGCGCCTGGCCGACGCCTCGGTGGTGTCCTCGGTTCGGGGTTGGCCGTCCTGGGCGGTCATCATCCTCGCGCTCGGCTGCACCCTGGCCGGCGCGGCCATCGACGGGCTGACGGTCGGGGTCCTGTCCTGGTGTCTGCGGATCGGGTTCTACCTGGGCGTGCTGGGGGCAGCGCTGCTGGTGCGGCGCGCCTCGATCTTCACCGCCATGGTGCAGCCGCCGTTGGTGCTCGTTGTCGGTCTCGTCATCGGCGGCATGCT
>Ga0164306_10000994_pt1 | contig 12259 bp, 12 predicted proteins | sample Whisoiple_242_MG_FD_110213 | JGI IMG/M metagenome (GOLD analysis project Ga0164306, IMG submission 110213) | Soil microbial communities amended with fresh organic matter from upstate New York, USA - Whitman soil sample_242_MG | ecosystem: Environmental > Terrestrial > Soil > Unclassified >... | reverse complement strand
GGCAGGAGCCCGAGCGACAACACGCGCTGGAAGCGCGACCGGGGGACGGACGACGGCGCCGAGCCGGCCAAGCCTTCCGGCGGGACGCGCGCGAAGCGCGACGACGAGAAGTCGAGCTCCGGCTCGTCCGGCAAGAGCGGAAAGTCGCAGGCCAAATCCGAGTCCAGCTCCTCGCAGGCCTCGCGCACCCGCAGCGTTCGTCAGGAGCCGCCGCCGAGCAAGAGCAGCGGCCGCGCCAACGCCTCGGTGCGCCGGGAAAGCCCCGCGGGCGGAGGCAGTACGCCGCCCGCCGCGCCGCCGGCCCCGCCCACCGACTCCAGCGCGACCGCCGCCACGCAAGCGCCCAGCTCCGCCCGCGCCGGCGGTACCCTCGGCGATACCTTCGACGAGAAGCTCGGCGAGGTGTTCAAGGCGAGGATCGACGAGCTCGTCAAGCAGTCGAATTAGCCGGGCGCGGCCGAAGGTACCGGCCGAGCACCGGAGCCGTCATATTTGCGTCAGATCGCTCCCACGTTGGGTATATCCGACGTCATGCATTTGATGCCGCCTTCGGCGGCCGAGTTTAGCGCCACTGTTGGCAGATAAGCGGCCCCATCGGGCATTGCGAAACCGACGCTATTGATCCGAAGCGGTCATTCGCTCGCACCAAAGCCAGCGACTGAGGATGACGGCCGGAGCTGGGACACGATGCCGAGAGTGGACGTGTTCGTGGATTTCCCGCGATAACAGGGATAATATCGACCAGTCAGTCGATGTGCAGTTTCGGGCTGCGGGTTGCTGTCGTGAAAGCGAGCAGATCTCCGGATCGGCGCTTGCATCTCAATTGACGTAACCGGCAGGGACGATGACCACACACAATTTCAATTCTCCTGTGCAGGTCCAAGCAAAGCGGCGGCGATTTGATCGTTATGTCCTGGATTTGGATCGCGGCTCTCTGCTTTTTGACGGAAACGAGATTGCGCTGCGGCCAAAGACCTTCGCGGTGCTGCACTACCTGGTCGACAATTGCGGCCGCCTTGTCTCGAAGGACGAACTCTTTGCCGCGGTCTGGCCGAATATTGCCGTCACGGACGATGCGCTGGTGCAGAGCATCGGCGAATTGCGGCGCGCGCTCGGGGATGACGGAGCACGCCTGATCAGAACGATTCCGCGTCGCGGCTATCGATTTGAATCCGACGTGTCGGTTGTCGGCTCGGTCGGCCAGCCTTGGGCCGAGGCCGCATCGGTTGCGGCTGCGTCGCTCGATGCCACCCGCTCGTCGACGCCCGGCGCGCGCATCAGGTTATTCGCCGCGCTGGGTGTCGCGGTCGTGCTCGCGGGAATGCTGTGGGCCGGGGTTGCAATCGACTGGAAATCTTTGAACGCTCCGGGATACGCCAGTCGATCCGCGACCAAAAACCCCGAGATGGTCGCGAAACCCGCGATCGCCATTCTCCCCTTCGCGAATCAGGGTGGTGATGCGGCGCGAGATTATTTCGCTGACGGGTTGACGCAGGACATCATCAACGCGCTCGGCCGGTTTTCCGAGTTGACTGTGATGTCGTGGAATGCCGTCTCCCCCTACAAGGGCAGAGCCGCGAGCCCCGGGGAGATCGCCCGCAGCCTTGCGGTGCGCTATCAGGTCGAGAGCAACGTCCTGCGGACTGCCAACCGCGTGCGGGTGACCGCGCAACTCGTCGATTCGGATGGCCGGGTGCTTTGGTCGGGCCGTTTCGACGAGGCGCTTGCCGATCTTTTTGCGCTGCAAGACAAAATCACCACTCAGATCGCCGGCGCCTTGGCGATCCGCGTGACGGAAGTCGAGCAACGGCGGGTACTCGCCAAACCGACCGAGAGTCTTGAAGCCTACGAATACGTGCTTCGCGCCAGGCCGGCCTTGCAGCGCCCGACGCGCGCGGACCTCGTGGAGGCTCGCGTCCTGCTCAGACGCGCGATCGCGCTCGATCCGAACTATGCGGCCGCCTATGCATCGCTCGCAGAAACCTATCACATCGCCATGGTAATGGGCTGGGCGGAATCGCCAGCCGACACCCTAAGCCGTGCGGAGGAGTTGGCCAACAAGGCACTGAGCATCAACGATTCCGAAGTACGCGCACGCATCATCCTCGGCCGCGTCCATATCTTCCATCAGCGATACGAGCAGGCCAAAGCGGAGATGGACCGCGCGATCGCGATCAATCCGAACGATGCCCTTGGTCTCGCCGGCCACGGCAATCTCCTGATGTGGCTGGGACAGACGGATGCCGCGATCGAGGTCCTGGAGCTGGCCCAGCGCATCGATCCCGAACTCAATGCGCTTGATCGCAATGCGCTCAGCCTCGCGTACTATCTGAAAGGTCGCTATGACGCGGCGATCGAGGAGGCGAAGCTCAATCTTCGCAGAACCACGGCCGCTAATTTCAGCCGGATCGTGCTCGCGGCCGCCTACGCCGAGCGCAACCAAGCCGAGGACGCCGCGCGTGTCGTGACCGAGGTTCGCCGTCTGGACCCGACATTCGATCCGCGGGAGTTTGGAAGCAAATTCCTCAGTACCGCGGATCTCGAGCACCTACGCGACGGCATCCGCAAGGCGGGCCTGGATGCGACTCCGCCTTGGACGACCGACCGTTAGAGCTTCGGAAGCATCGGCCGGTTCTGATTTGCCTTCGTGATGTTTCCGGCAAGATCCTTCTGGAACAAAGCGGGGCCTGCCGGGGCCGGGCTGCCGAATACATAAAGCTTGCCCTCGCTGATCAGCCAGTTCTCTGGATTGGCCACGACGATCCGGCCCACGGCCAGCGCCATGGCGCAGAAGTTTCCAAATTGCGGCGCGTAGCGCACGGGTTCGGCCTTGAAAAGCTCGCGATGCTCCATACTCGCGAAGCGATAGGTGTGTTCATCCCATTGATACTCGATGTCCGGCCGGCCGGGTGTCGGCCGCCCGTCGGTGAAATAGGCGACCGGGTCATAGCCCTTGATCGCCAGCGGAACGTCCTGCGCGACTGCGGATGGGGCGGTCGCCAATGCGTAGGCTATGACCAGGGCGGTCAGACCGAGGGCGACTCGCCGGTTCAAGCGCGTATTCATGGGTATGCTCCTGCGTTTGCGTTGATTGACGCCGGCGAGGTCATCATGGTGGGTGGATTGCCGTAACGAAAGAAGCCGAAGGAAAGGCGGAGCAAACGCCGAAATTTGTAGGGACGACGGAAACCTAGGCTCTGAGCGGCGGTGCATCGGTTCAACTGCACCGGCCCCTTGCGCCGAAGGGGGTCTCTGGCCCCAAGAATGGGCCGTTAACGGGACCGAATGAGCGGGCGGTTCTGGTTTGCTTTAGCGATGTTGTCGCTAAGGTTCTGCCGGAACAGCTCCGGCCCCTCCCGTTTGCCGAAGAAATAGAGCTTGCCGTCGCTGATCAGCCAGCTTTCGGGGTCGGCCTCGACGAGCTCGCCGTTGGCCAGCGACATGGCACAAAAATTTGCGAACTGCGGCGCGTAGCGCACGGGGTCGGTCTTGAAAAGCTCACGATGCTCCGCGCGCGAGAAACGGTAGCGGCGCTCGTCCCATTCATATTCGATGTCCGGCCTACCGCGCACCGGCATTCCGTCGGTAAAATAGGCGACCGGATCATAGCCCTTGATCGCCAGCGGTGCATTTTCCGCAGCCATCGAGCGTGATGCCGGGGCAAGGCTTCCAAGCAGCAAGATGGAACCGCGAATGGCGCTTCGCCGAGACAAGTCGTGCATAACGGGCTCCACCAAGGACGCCAACATCAAACTGAGCGAATAGCAAAAATGGCTCTGAGTCGCGTTTGAAATATTTGGGTCTGGTAGGGCTCGTCCTCGGCATCAAATACGCAAGAGCCGTGGGCAATGAAGAGCGACGATGGCGGCATGTTGCTTCTGCGAACGCACCGATGATCAGGTAACGCATCTTTTGCGAGAGAGCCGTCCTGATAAAAATTCGTTATGGTTTAGTTTCTCTGACAGATCAATCTATAGTTGAAAAGTGCCATTTCTCGGAGTACTATGGCTGTGGGCGGCGACGACCGGGTGCCTTCGGGCAAACGGAGCCCAGCATGAGAGTCGACCGCAAGTGGGTCGAGAGAAATCTCGGCTTCGATCCAATCGCGACCCCACCGCCCGAGACGACCTTCGCTTCCCCACGTGCCGCCAAGGCGGCGACGCCTGAGGACTTTCAGCGCGAGATCATCGATTTCGATTCCGAGTCTCCCGCCGGCCTGCAGTTCCTGGCTTTCAGTACGGCGACCGGCCTGTCGCGCTACACCGATGTTCAATGGCCCACGGGACTGGCGCCCAAGACCGGGCGCGCGCCCGGCCGCAGCAGCAACAGCCCGCTGCCGCGTGCAGACGTGCTGGTGGTGACGTGGACCGTCGATGAAGGTCACGCGCTGAGCCGCGTGCTCACCCCCGGCAAGGATTCCCGCAACGACTACCAGTCCTACACGCACAACTTCGCGCAGATCTCCAGGAAGATGCGCAAGGGTAGCCCGGCGCTGCAGGCAAAGCGTCTGGGCGCGTACTGGACCACGACCATCGGCGACAAATCGGTCGTGATTTTCAAGTCGGACTCGCACATGTCGCAAGACGGTCCGCAACTGCCGAACATCGACGTATGGCGCCAGATCGTCCTCGAAGTGCAACCCAAGCTGGTCATCACGACCGGAACCGCGGGCGGCATCGGCAAGCAATTCGAAGTCGGCGACGTGATCGTCAGCCCCATCGTCCGCTTCGATTGCACGGCTAAGTTCAATAAGGAGCCATTCGCACAGGCGCATTTCGCCAGCTCGGCGGCGAAAGCGACGCACTTCGCCACCGCACGATCGCTGTTCAAGGCGAATTCGGCGCAGCTCCCGAAGGAAAATCAGCGCCTGCCGAAGATCATCCGCGTGCCGGTGAAAGGGCTGGGCTCTTCCGTTGTCACGACCGACTTCTTCGGCTTCGACACGTCGAACGACCACTACAAGCTGCAAGGGCTCGGCGACGTTTGCGAAATGGGAGATGCGATCCTCGGATTGGTAGCCTCCGACATGGGGGAAAGCGCGCCGCGCTGGCTCGCCATCCGGAACGTCTCCGACCCGCAGATCAAGGCCGACGGCCTGACGCTCAGGCAACAAGCGATGGTGGCGGCGCAGATTTACAAGGGCTTCGGCCGGTGGAGCTCGGTCTGCAGCGCGATCACGTGCTGGGCGAGCATCGCGGCGGAATAATTCGGCTTAGTAACCCGACGCAGCAGAATGTCACTCAACTGAACAGGAGGCACTCATGAACACCATCCACGCGGCCCAAGCCGGGCAAGGAGGCCCGGTCACCATCGCCTGCATCAACAAGGCGACGGTCGACCTCGGCGTACCCTTCGACCGGCTCACCGTGACACTGCAGAAATGCTACGACGAGCAATTTCTTCCGGTCTGGGGCTACCCGGTAAAGCTTTACAACGCCAAGGTCGCAAAGCCCTCTGATTGGCAGTTCGTCTATTTCGATGATGCCGACACGGCGGGCGCGCTCGGCTATCACGACCTGACCAAGGACGGGCAGCCGGTCTCGAAGATCTTCGTCAAGACCACGCTCGCGGACAATCAGCTCGTGAGCGTCACCGCATGCCACGAGTTGTTCGAGATGGTTATCGACCCGATCGCAAACTTGTGGGCGGAGGCGGCCGACGGCACGGAATACGCCTATGAAATGTGCGACCCGGTCGAAGAAGACACCTTCCTGGTCGACGGGATCGAGATGTCGAATTTCCTGCACCCGTCATGGTTCGAACCGTTCAAGCATCCGCCCGGCACGAAATACGATCATCTTGGACTGCTCAAGAAGCCCTTCAGCATGACCAAAGGCGGCTACGTGATTATCAAGAAGAAGGGCAAGGTCAGCGAACATTTCGCCTCCAAGGCGAAGGAGAAGCGCTTCGCGAAGGAGGATCGACTCGGCCATCGCAGCGAGTATCGCAAGCCGCACGGCCTGGTCATCAAGCCGAGCCGGGGTCGAACCTCAGTTGAGCGCCGGGCCGCTTGACCGCCTGGGAAGCCGCGTGAGGCCCGCATGATCTCCGCCCGCGCGAAAGCGGCCTTGGCTGCCGCCAAGCGGCGCGGCGTGAAACTTGGCGGGGATCGTGGAAGGCTGACGGCGAAGGCCCGTTTGGGCGGCAATGCGGCCCAGCGGGCAAAAGCGCAGGCGCGGGCGGCGTGGGGGACGCCTGCCACCGTGGCGGCCAAGAATGCGAGCGGGACCATTCCCATCGTCATGACGTCGACCGCCGATCCGTTTGCCGTGGTCGGACATATTGCGCGGCCAGGCGGAAATGTGACCGGGATGGCCAGCCTACTGGTTGATTTGACTTCGAAGCGGCTCGCACTACTTACCGAGATCGTGCCTGGTCTCGCCCGCGTCGGAATCCTGAGCAATCCTGATAATCCGAACTACGCGCGCACCCGCAAGAACTACGAGACAGCCGCACAGTCGCTGGGCATGCAGCTTGTGCTGTTTGATGCGAGGACACCCGAGGACATTGCGGCTGCCTTCGTTGCCGCGGGCCGTCAGCGACCAGACGCGCTTAGCGCCGCGACCGAAACGGTCACCCAGGCAAATCGAAGCCTCATCGCAGGCCTAGCGACCGAGCACCGGCTGCCAGCGGTCTACGGCTCGCGAGAGTTCGTCGATGCTGGCGGATTGATCGCATACGGCGTGAGCTGTCCCGACCTCTATCGCCGCGCGGCGATCTTCGTCGACAAAATCTTCAAGGGTGCGAAACCGGCCGATCTGCCGGTGGAACAGCCGACGAGGTTCGAGCTGATTGTCAATCTCAAGGCTGCCAGAGGGATCGGCTTGAGCATCCCCGAGACATTCCTAGCCCGCGCTGACGAGGTGATTGAATGATGCGGCGAGAGTTCATCACGCTACTCGCCGGCGCGGCGGCTGCGTGGCCGCTCGCGGCGTGCGCGCAGCAGGGCGAGCGAATGCGGCGCAACGGCGTCCTCTCCTGCCCACACACGGACATCCGAAAGTTCAGGCCCGCATGCGGGGCTACCGGAATTGACTGGAGCATCGGCCGCAACCACCCTGTATGACTTATCCTGGTGGATTATTTGTCAGAGCGCAGGATGACCAAAGTTTTCCTTTCCTATCGTCGTGAGGATTCCGGGGGCTATGCGGGCCGCATCCAAGATCAGCTTGTTCAAGCTCTTGGGTCCGACATTCTGTTCATGGACGTGGACGCTATTCCACTTGGGGCAAATTTTGTAAGGGTCTTGCACGATGAAGTTGCCAAGTGCGAGGTGTTGCTCGCGGTCATTGGACGAAATTGGCTCGATGCGCGTGATGAACATGGAAACCATCGTCTGGAGAATCCAAACGATTTCGTTCGAGTCGAGATTGGAGCGGCGCTTCAACGCGATATCCCTGTGGTCCCAATCTTGGTGGATGGCGCCAGGATTCCGGATGCACGCCAACTGCCCAAGGAACTCGAAGAACTTTCTCTCAGGAATGGCATTGAAGTGCGTCTTGCATCGTTTCACGAAGACGTAAGCAGACTGATTCATGGCCTTAAGACGCAATTGAATATCGACATCAAGCGTCGGCGAGAAATTAGCAGCCTCGCCTTTTTCTGTGCGATTGGCACTGGGCTATTATATATACCTTCTGCCCTCTTTTTCTTCCTGGTCTGGCATCTGGCAAAGATCGATCCTACCTCTATAGTGCTTTCCACCATTCTTTGGATGGGCTTCGGCGCTGCCGCTGGAGTGCGCAGCCTACGACACGGCGTTCTTGCAGCTGGGGCGGCGGCAAGCATCATAGTGTTCTTTCTCGGTGCTTGGACGGGTCCTTCGCTCGACGACAGGTCTTTAGCTTTCATCGCGTGGGCAAGTGCGCTAAATGCTGTGTGGTTCGGCGCTTCCTTTTATGGGACAACTTGGATTTATAGTAAGCTTCGGAAGGTCCCGGCTGACTTCCGGTGGACCGTGCTGACGAGGTAATCGAATAAATGCTCTCCGGGATTCCGGCTTGGTCGCGCGCAGGTCCCTCGATCAGCTTCGGAGAGCCTCGGTTCGTGGCCGGACGTCGCGACGGCCGTCGCGCCCCTCGGTCCCCTCCTGTCCGTCCGACGTCCTGACGGTTTTATGTAGATTTCATTGGCGCCTTCGTTCACTTCGGCATAGCCTCGAATACATCATCGGGAGCGACACAACGCAGACGCCGGCTGAGAGATTGGTCGGGGACCCCTACGACGGGTCGATGGTCTACGAGGTGGCGGATGCGCCGTCGGGACTTCATTACCCTTCTCAGCGGTGCCGCGGTGCTCCCGGGTGCGGCAGCGGTCGCGGCGGAGCCATATCCGAGCCGGCCGATCAGGCTCATCGTGCCGTTCCCAGCAGGTGGCGGTACCGACATCGTCGGCCGCGTGCTCGGCCAGAAGCTGCACGAGAGCCTGGGCCAGCCAGTCGTGATCGACAATCGCAGCGGCGCCGGTGGCACGCTCGGCACTGGGCTCGCGGCCAAGTCGTCTCCGGACGGCTACACGCTACTGCTGGTGCCGACCAGTCACGTCATCAATCCGAGCATCTATGCGAAACTGCCCTACGACACAGAGCGGGATTTCTCGCCGATCACGATGGTCGCTTCTGCTGCAATCCTGATGGCGGTGAACTCGCGCGTGCCTGCCGAAACAATGCGCGGCTTCATCGAGGCCGCCAAGGCCAGTCCGCGAGCCATCGCCAACTACGGCTCGGCCGGCGCCGGCACTGTGTTCCACCTGACCGGAGAGCTGTTCAAACAGCTGACCGGCTTGGCGCTGCAGCACGTGCCCTATCGCGGTGGCGGCCCGACCGTAACCGCCCTAATCGCGGGCGAGATCCCGGTCGCCTTCGAGACTATGTTGGCGCTGCAGCCCCATTTCCGCGCCGGCACATTGCGCGCGCTAGCGATCACGAGCCCGCGGCGTAGCGCAATAATGCCTGATATCCCGACCACCGCAGAGGCCGGTTTCCCCTCGATGGTCGCGGACAATTCGTACGCCCTGTTTGCACCCACCGGCACCCCGCCTCCGATCCTGGCCCGGCTGCACGACGCAACGGTCGTGGCGCTCAGGTTACCGGACGTCGGCGACCGGCTGCGCGAGCAAGGCGCGGAGGTGGTCGGCAACAGCCCGACGGAGCTGGCCGCCTATGTCGCAGCCGAGATCCCGAAATGGGCCGCGCTGGCACGCCAGGCCGGCGTGAAGCCCGAATGACAGGAGACACCGAGACATGAGCGATGTGATCATCCGTGACAAAGCCGAGTACCACGCGCGCACCAGCGAGCAGATGGAGCGCCATCTGGATCTGCCGCCCTGGTCGCTGCGCCAGAAGATTGCTCTCACCTGCCGGATTCTCGCCAACGAGGGCCATGAGTCCGGGCTCGCCGGCCAGATCACCGCACGCGGCGACCGCCCCGGCACCTACTGGATGCTGAGCTTCGGTCTCGGCTTCGACGAGGCACGCGCCAGCAATATCGTGCTGGTCGACGACGATCTCCAACTGCTCGCCGGCGACGGCATGGTCAACCCGTCGAATCGCTTCCATCTATGGATCTACCGTCATCGGCCCAACGTGACCGCGATCGTGCACACCCATCCGCCATACTGCTCAGCCCTGTCGATGGTCGGCCAGCCACTGGTCGCCGCCCACATGGACACGGCGATGTTCTACGACGACTGCGCCTATCTCGCCGAATGGCCCGGGCCGCCCATCGGTGACGAGGAAGGGCAGATCATTCACGAGGCGCTGGGCAACAAGCGTGCCATCCTGCTTGCTCATCACGGCCAGCTGGTGGCGACCGCGACGATCGAGGAGGCGGCTGTGCTCGCAGTGTTCATCGAGCGCGCAGCGCGCATGCAGGTGCTCGCGCAATCGATCGGTACGATCAAATCGATCGATCCCCCTTTCGCGCGCGAGGCGCACGACTACCGGCTGAAGCCACGCGCGGTCGCCGCGACCTTCCATTATTTCGGGCGCCGCGTGCTCAAGCAGGAGCCCGACGTGCTGGCGTAGCCCGTCTCTCCTGTAAGAGTGTGAGGAGCCGCGACCGAATTGCGGGAAGTTGGGTGGAGGCTATCGCCACTTAGGTACATCGACACGCGCATAGCTGCGCAGCTTGTCGATCAAGGCGCTCGCGTCCGCATCCACGGATATCGATTGCCGATGCGCTGCCGGCAGAAATTTCGTGTCGACCATATGGTCGATGAACCCTAGAAACGCTGTGAAAAAACCGGCGGTGTTCAATAGGCCTACGGGTTTGTCGATCTCCGAGAGCTGGTTCATGGTCCACACCTCCATGAGCTCTTCGATCGTCCCGATACCCCCCGGCAGTGCGATGAACGCATCGGCTAGCGCGACCATGCGTTCCTTCCGGCCGCGCAGGGTCGGCGCGATTTCATGTTGAGTCAGACCGGAATGCGAATGCCCGCGCCGATGCAGAGTGTCGGTGATCACGCCCATGTACGTTGCCGCCAGAAGCCAAAGCGGCATCAGCGACAACGCCCATCAGCCCCCTTGTCGTTCCGCCATAACTCCTCCGATGCGCCGAAGTTCGATCCGCAAAATACGGCAATGGCCTTGATTGAACGTATCGTCACCGGACTGCTTTCCATCCGTCCCGGGCATTGTTGTCGGCTGGCTGCCCCTCGAGACGTAGTCGTCTCGACGTTCACCACCCGAGTGATGCGGATGTGTGCGGCAACGCCGCAGCGGAAGGAGGGGGCAAAACACCGCTCACAGATCGGGTGCAAAACGACGCAAAGTACTCTTGCAGGGTTCGATCTGCCTTGGCTCTGGCCGCAGCTACGGCAACCGGTCCGGAGCCTGTTCCTTGAACCGAAAAGAACGTCAGATCATGCAGTCCGATGGTGCCGAGGACGGCTTTCAGATACGGGGTCAGGAAATCCGGCTGACGCGCACGCTCGCCGGAAAATCGTCCGCCCGAGGATACGGCGACGAAGACCGGACGATCGCGCAGCCTGCCAACCTTGCCCTCCTTGGTCACATTGAACGTCCGGCGCGCTCGAACGACATGATCGATCCACGCCTTCAGCGCAGAGGGCACGGTGAAGTTATGCATGGGAGTTCCAATGACCACAAAGTCTGAACTCTCTATTTCCGCAATGAGCTCTTCGGACCGGGAGATCGAGCCCTCCTGCGATACGTCCTCGGACGACTGTTGGGAAATCGCGTAATTTTCATCGACATGCGATATGGCGCCGCCGCCGATCACCCGATTCACCAGTACTGCCGTCGGCTCTTTCTGCAGCAAGAAGCCGATGATCTTTTGCGCGAGCCGATGGCTCTCGGCCGCCTGCCCGCGGGGGCTGCAACTGACATGCAGGATTTTCTTCATCGGCCCATCTCCAATTCTTTTGATGGCGTCACTCACGCCGGAACTCCGGACGCCACGTGATCAATCTAGAAACCTCATGACCTACCTCCAAGGTCCATGAATGGAAATGACAACTGGTCCATGATCGTTGTGTGCGGGCAAAAGTGTTCGTTTTTGCCGCTCGGCGTCATGGCATAATCAGTTTTTAACTCACTCGCAGAGATGGCTAGTCCATGAGCGTCGCGAAGGCCAGCAGGATCTCGCCGTTGGATCCAACGGCGGCCGAACCTTTTTATCGCCAGATCTACAATCGGTTTCGCGGCGCTATTGCGAGCGGATTGCTGAAGCCGGGTGACCGCATCCCCTCGGCGCGTGCGCTGACCAGGGAATTGGGTCTGGCTAGAGGCACTATTGAAGCGGCTTATTCCCTGTTGGCTGCCGAGGGTTACATTCAGGCCCGCGGCCAGGCAGGCACCATTGTGACGCCGGACCTCAAGCCGCAAGCGCCTATTGCGACCCCGATGCCCCGATCCAACAGCGGCATTGCCGCGGCTGGTTTTCGTCCGGATTCGATTTTGCCGTTCCAGATGGGTTTGCCTGCCTTGGACATGTTTCCTCGAAAGATCTGGGCACGCCTGGGCGCGCGGTGTGTACGCGCCATGCAACCGTCCGACATGGTTCATCCCTCGGTATACGGCTTGCCGGCACTGCGTGCGGAGATCGCCGCATATCTCCAGGTTTCGCGCGGAATCAACTGCTCGCCATCGCAGATATTCGTGACCTCGGGATATCGCCACACTATCGAGTTGATTGGTCATGCCTTGTTGAAGGCAGGAGACCGCGTTTGGCTCGAAGACCCCGGCTATCCGCCGACGTGAGAAGTCTGGGAGCATATGAAGATTACGGCCGTCTCG
>Ga0164306_10000992_pt1 | contig 12262 bp, 7 predicted proteins | sample Whisoiple_242_MG_FD_110213 | JGI IMG/M metagenome (GOLD analysis project Ga0164306, IMG submission 110213) | Soil microbial communities amended with fresh organic matter from upstate New York, USA - Whitman soil sample_242_MG | ecosystem: Environmental > Terrestrial > Soil > Unclassified >... | reverse complement strand
GGCGCCGGTTCGCGCCGATGGAAGACAGATGGCGCTTCCACGCGGGCCTCAGTCTTTTCCTCTTGCTCAAACTGGCGCGGAATCGGCCCGGCGGATTCGGCATCCTGCAGGAAACCATGCTCTTGCTCTTGCTCTTGCGCTTCGGCAACGGCTGTTTCCGGCCTCGCGGTCTCGGTCGCGCTCTGCGCCGGCCGTTCCTTGCCATACTTGGCCAGCGACTCGCCCGGAAGCACCATAGACCCGGCGGCAAATGCCGAAGGATCGATGGAGTACTCGGTCGAAGGCTTGGGACGCGGCGTGGATTCGGTCCTCACAGGCGACTGAGAAGTCCCTGCGGCAGATTGCGCTCCCTGCGGCTGGTATTTGGAAATCGATTCGCCCGGCAACAAGATTGGCTCAGGGCGCTGTTCAAATCTGTGCTCCGAGCGGCCTTCCTGACGCTCCGGACGATCGTAGCGCGATTCCGGGCGGCTTTCATGCCGATCATAGCGAGGTTCGGGCCGGCTCTCCGGCCGTGATTCGCCACGCTCTTCCGGCGCTGCTTCTGCCGGCTTTTCGCGCTCTCCGCGATCGCCGGATGGCGGATCGTTTGCGCCGCGCTCGGCAAAGCGGTCCCGGCCGCCTCTCCCGCGGCGGCGGCGTCCGCGCCATTTGCGCGCGCCTTCACGTTCCTGCTCCTGAGGCGCGCCGTTTTCGGCAGGCGCAGCCTCGGCCGATTCAGCTTGCTCGTCTTCTTCGTCGCCCACTACGATGGGCGGCATGATCTCCTGCGCCTCTATCGGCCCGCGCTGGCCTTCAGCGCTGCGGACCTCAATCACTGGGGCATTCCTGGAACTTGCCACGGCTTCGCCAATGGCGTCTGCGTCTTCATCCTCTTCCATGAGGAAGTCGGAAACATATAGGAACGCGTCGCGCTCCAGTCCGATGTTCACAAAAGCGGACTGCATGCCGGGCAGCACGCGGGTCACGCGTCCTTTGTAAATCGAGCCGGCCAGGGTGTATTCGTTTTCTCGTTCGAAATAAATTTCTGAAAGCTGGTCCTCTTCCACCACCGCCACCTTGGTTTCATGCGGTGTGGAAGAGACATATAGTTCTTTCGCCATGGATCTTCTCCGGTTTCTACCGGCGGGAAGAAGCTGCAGGAGGGTCCAGAAAAAAGGTCAGGAAGCCGGCGCTTGCGGCGCGGTTTGACTGGCTTTGTGTGCCCGGAAATTCAATCTGATCTTATGCAGGAAATACAATTCGGCTGCGGCGAGTAGACTCTGCCGGCCAACATCTGCAATCTGCCTATGACTTGTTTGAAAAATCTGTGCACCTTTGCACTCCGGGTTTGTGGCCACACTGCGTTCCCCGGACAAAACGCCAATAGTTGGAGTCTGTCTGGGTAGTTTACGCGGGGCCGTTCCCTGCCCGGTAATGCTTTCTGATACTCTCCGGCTTTCTTCCATCGGCCGGCGCCCTTTTTTTACCGTCAAGGGCGTAACGTTCAATCTTTTAAAAAATTCTGATGCTATCGCGCCTCTTGGCGCGGTTTGTTCCTTCCCTCAGTTCACGAAACGGCGCATCCGAATATTCATCACAATACCCAGCGCCAGAAACATGAACAACACTGACGAACCGCCATAGCTCATCAGCGGTAAGGGAATACCGGTGACGGGCATAAACCCAACCACCATTCCCGCGTTGACCAGGATGTGGAAGAGCAAAACCGCCACCACACCCATCACCACAAAGCCGCCCGCGCTGTCTGGCGCGGTCTGCGCGTTATGGATCAAACGCATTAACACCATGAAGTATAACAGTAGTAAGGCCACTGCGCCCACAAAGCCGTGTTCTTCAGACCATGCCGCAAAAATAAAGTCGGTATGAGGCTCGGGAAGGAATGAACCCTGTGTTTGCGAGCCTTTCCGCACCCCTTTGCCCCAAATCCCGCCCGAACCCACGGCAATCTTGGATTGCTCAAGTTGATACCCTGACCCTTTGCCATCGACCTCAGGATGCAGAAAAGTAGTTAAACGGTCTTTTTGATAAGGCTTAAGGCCATAATGCCAGACCCCCGGCATTAGGACTCCGGCGATCAGAAGGATGGCAGCGGCGTGGCGGAATTGGATTCCGCCCAGAAACAATCCCATCAGGGCGACAGGAACGTAAGTGAGGGCAGTACCAAGATCGGGCTGCTTCAGGACCAGAAGCATCGGCACGCCGGCAATCAAACCCGCCTTTACGATGTCAGACAGCGATGCCTCGCGTTCACCCTCACCGCTGAAATACTTGGCCAGCATAAGAATCAAAACGAGTTTGACCCATTCCGACGGCTGAAAGTGCTGTCCGCCGGGGAGTTGAATCCACCGTTTCGCACCCAGATATTTCTTGCCGAAGAAAGTAACAGCCAGCAGGGACACTACGGAAGCAATGTAAAACCAGTGCGCATTTTCCAGCAGGACCTGATAGTTGATGAGGCTCACGGTCAGCATCACGGCCAGACCGAACATGATCCAGTAGATCTGGCGGATGTGCGCTCCGGCAAACTTTGTGCCGTAGGTTGTGCTGTAAATTTCCAGGACACCCAGCGAGCAGATGAGCAGCACAAAGGTAAGCAGCAGCCAGTCAAAATCACGGAAAGAGATCATCCGCCGCATCAGTTCACTCCAGCAGACCCAAACGCCAAGGGCGTGGGTGGCTTGGCCGCCTTTGACCGTTTGACGGGAATAAGAATAGTGCCGCCCTGCAAACGGCTTTCTCCGGCGTCACCCTGACCATCTGCGTCTTGCGCATGAGCGCCGTCCGCATCGCCATCCACATCATGGTGAGCAATGGAGTCCGGCTGGTTCCATACGCCGGCGATCGGGACGGAGCTGGGGTCAGCTTTGTCACTGAACAACATGGGATTGTTGCGCAGGCGGCGCTGCTTCTCCACAAACGCCTTTACTACCTGCGCGCCGATGCGCGCGGCAAGAGGCCCGTGCTCACCGCCCTCAAAGTAGACCACCACCACGATCTCCGGATTGCGCCGGGGAGTAACTCCGGCGAACCAGCCGTTGCCCTTGAGGTCACCTTTCAGGTTCTTTTCTTTCAGGCCATGGGTTTCAAGATAGTGGTGGCTCACCCGCTGCGTGCTACCTGTTTTTCCCGCAAAGTCGACGCCTTGAATATGCGAGGCGACACCCGTTCCGCCCGGATTCAGCACGTGGGCCATCGCATCCGTGATGGTAATCCAATTTTGCGGGTCGATGGGCACGCGCACGGCATCACCCTGGCCGCTTTTGCTCGCAGCTTCCTTGAACTGCGAGGGAAGCTGTTCAGGGTTCACCAGATGCGGCGTATAAAAAACACCGCCCATAGCAATTCCACCGATGGCGCGGGCAATCTGAATGGGACTCACGGCCACGGCGCCTTGCCCGATACCCACTGAGATGACCTCACCCGCATACCATTTTTGGCGGAAGGTCTTCATCTTCCACTCTTCCGACGGCATGATGCCGCTGACCTCGTTGGGCAAATCAATTCCCGTTTTTTTGCCAATGCCCACGGCGCTTGCCCATTTCGCGATCTTTTCAATGCCCAGGCGCTCTGCGAGCGTGTAAAAGAAAACGTCGCACGACTGGTAAATTCCCTTGGACACGTCAACCGGGCCGTGAGCGCGTTGCGCATCGTGTTTCACCCAGCACTCGTGATAGCCGCCAAAGAAGACCCCCCCGCCCTGGCAGTTCACTTTCAGGTTCTGCGCCACGCCTTCCTGCAGGCCCGCAACTGACATGATGATCTTGAACACCGACCCCGGAGCCACCTGGGCTTGAATTGCCTTGTTCAGCAACGGGTGGTCGGGATCTTCCATCAGCTGCTTCCACTCTTTTGCGGAAATGCGAACGGCAAAATCATTGGGATCAAAAGCGGGCCGGCTGACCATGGCCAGGATTTCGCCGTTGCGCGGGTCCATAGCGACAATGGCCCCGTTCTTCCCCTCCAATGCCTGCTCGGCGGCTTTCTGCAGATCGATATCGATCGTTAGCCGCAGTTTTTGTCCTGGCACAGCGGGAAGGTTCGCGTTCGGAGGCCGCCCGACTTCTCTGCCTTTGCTGTTGACCAGCACGCGCCGCGAGCCGTCTTTACCCATCAGCATATCGTTGTACTGCAATTCCAGGCCGGACTGTCCTACGATGTCGCCTTTCTGATACAGCTCAAACCTTTCGGAATTGAGCATGTCTTCACTGACCTCGCCTACGTAGCCGATGGCGTGCGCCATGAATCCATCTTTCGGATACAGGCGGCGATGGATCATCAGCGTTTCCAGCTCGGGAAATTCGTCGCGATGCGACTCGATAAAGGCGCGCTCATCGGGAGTGATATCGTCCTTGATGATGATGGGCTCATAGGCCGCTTTGCCCGCAAGCCGTGAGCGCCGGACCTTTTCCAGCACGTCCGCGACAGGAAGGTGCAGGCCGTCAGCGATCTTCTGCGCATCAGCGTTGACGTCGCGCATCTGGTCGCGCAGCAGCAGCGCCGAAAAAGACGGGTAATTATCGACGATCAACTGGCCGTCGCGGTCATAGATCTTTCCGCGCGGGGCCAGGATCGGCACTTCCTTGATGCGGTTCTGCTCCGAACGCGTAACGTACTCTTCACTCTTGCGCACCTGCAGAGTCCACAGACCATAGGCAAGAAAGATGAAGACTGCCAGAATGACGTACTGGACGACTGAGAATTTTGTCTGCGGAATTTTTTCGTCGCGACCGGGCATACCTGTTACGATCTGTTGCCGGCAACAGATCAGGATCCTTTTTCCTCTGTATTGGGGTCCCACGCATAGAGTACCGCAAAACGGTCACACGTGGCGTAAGACAAAGACCTCAATATAGTTACTGAAGGATTAAATGTCCTTCATGAACGGCCACTCCGGCCCATTGCCGGCGAACTCAACGCCTATGGCCTTCGAATGCCCTTCATGCGGCGCTCCAAAGCTGGAGATCAGCTCCTCCCTGGAGTTGCCTCCCCAGGGCGATGATGGCTGGGTTACTCTCCAAAACCTCAAGTGTGCCGGGTACGGCTTTCACGCGTGTGGCTCTGTACCGGGAATCCCGGCGGGCCGTAAGTCCAGACCGAACTGCACATGTCATTGATTCTTTGAAACGGCCTGGTGCTCAGACAGAAACTTTGTGCGGCAAGCTGGAACGGGAGAAAACTTGTCAGCCGCGAGGCGCCGCAGGTCAAAAACGAAGACCCTGCTTTGAAAAAAAGCACTGCGAATTTTGACAGTCGTTACGCTGAGTCGAGAGCGCTATAGTCAACGCAGAACTAACCAGCTTTGCCGCCGAAAGATAACTTCTCGGCGCAGGCGAAACTGAGAGATCGATTTCAATTACACCAGTTCTGCGAGCGCGTGGAAGCAGAGACTGCAATTCCAACGCCGATAAAGATTTCGACTAGTTCAGTAATCATCAACTTAACTCGAACCCAAAATCAATCACTACAATTCAGGAGGAAATTCATGCCAGTTAGAGACCCAAAGGAAGTGTTTCTACTACTTCTCAGCAACGTTCGGCAGGGCGCGGAGCGCGGGACGAAAATTTATCAGGAGATCAGTCAACTCGCTCAGGACCCGGATATAAAAGAAGCACTGGAGTCAAGGGCTTTCATCTCCGAGCAAACCCTCGCCAAACTAGATCGGTGCTTCGAACTTATCGGCGAGAAGCCGGTGAAAGGCACTGGACGTCTGCAAGAAACTTTTGTTGAGGACTTCCGCAAGGAACTCGCCGAGATACAGTCGCCGGTTGCCAAGCGCCTGTTCATCCTGGCTAAAGCCAACCACCTGACTCACCTTCGCATTGGTGAGTACGTGACCCTCACTCATGCAGCCGACCTAACGGGCCACTATGCCGTCGGCGTATTGCTGGAAAGCTGTCTTGCCGACAGGCTTGCCTTCGTGGAAAGAAACCGGCGGTTAATCCGGCACATGGTCGAGGCCAAAGTGCGAGAGAGGATTGCCGCGTAACTTGCACGTACAGAATACCCGAACTAGTCGATTCTGCGCTGTGGCCGGGTACCCAAGGTTTGCGTTTGGTTTTTCCATCATCACTAGACAATTGGGTGCCCTGTCCTTCGCGGGCAGCCGTCGTGGGTGGTTTCTGCCGGCCGGAGTTCTCCAACGTTCGGCTTTGACATGGCCCGCAGCATCGAAATTCACCCTTACTCAACTGAAAAAGGCTAGCGAGAAAGAATAGCCGGCTGTAAGGCGATTTTGGGCAAAAATAGAGTGATCAATTCCTCAGCTTGAGCTTATCCAGCAGGATAAACAGGACAACAGCAGCCAGCCCGTTGACCAGCGCCGAGAGCAGCGTATGGCTCCACATCCAGGCTTCGCTGCCGCCCACCAATTGCAGGCTAATGGCCATGTAAACGAAGCGGTGAATCAACACAAAGGCAAAGGTCATCAGGAAGCGCGATCCCGGGTTTTCCACGTCCAGCTTTACCCCGATCGAAGACCCAAGGTAACCGACAATGGTCTTGGCGATCCCATACAAGCCGATCGGGTGCAGTGTCCATGCGTCCTGCAAGGTGCCGATCAAAGCGCCGGTAATCATGCCCGGGATGGGCCGGCGGCGGGCGACGGCAAAAAAGATGGTTACCAGCAGCGGCAAATCCAGGATTGTGAGCAGGCGGATGCGCACAAAAACCTGGAGAAAGATGGCCACCAATGGGATGCCAATGGAAACGAGCCAGCTAAACCGATGTACCTCAATTTCCTCGCGGGAGGTCAACGAAACGCTGGAATTCATCGCGGCGGCTTCTCCGGGGCGGGCGACGGCGTAGCTGCCGGCGTGGCCGCGGGGGCATTCGTTCCAGACTGGTCAGGGGCCTTCGGTTGGGAAGCGCCCGCATTTGAATCCGCAGGAACCGCAGGCGTCTTCTTCGGCGCAGGTCTGGGCTTGGGGGGCGTTGCGGTGGCGCCAGGCGCGGCTCCGCTCGCGCCCGCAGGAGTTGTCAAGCCTGTTCCAGTACTCGGCGGCTTTTTCGTTTCTGCGCCAGCTTTGTTGGCGGATGAACCTGGCGTTGCCGTTGTGGTCCCCGTCGCTGACCGCTTCGCCGAGTCGTTGGCCGGCACTGTAGTTCCTGTTCCCGGCGCCGGCGGTTTCAACGGATTGGCTGCAATCCCCGGCTTCTGCTCTGTTGCCGCTGCCGCGGAGTTAGGCGCCTTGACCGGGGTCGGCGAGGCCGTTGCTGCCGGCGCGCCGGTTGTGGTCCCACCTGGGACCTTTGGGGCATTGGGGTCCTGCTTGGGAACGCTGGGCAATCTCTGCGAGAGGATGTCCGCGGCGCGCATTGGCGTGGGGCCCTCGCCAGCCTGCGTATCCTCCGCAATTTTGGTGATGACCAGTACTTCTTCCAACCGGCTTAGATCGGCCGCCGGCTTGATCTTGATGGCCAGGAATGGATCGTTGTCCCTGTCCGGCGTTGACGAGATCACCCTGCCCACGGCGTATCCCTTGGGATAAATACGGTCGCCGCCGCTGGTGATCACGCGTTCCCCGGGCTCCACTTTCTCGTCAGACATAATGTCATTGATCTGAAGCTCGCCCAGAGGAGTGCCCTTTATGATGCCCTGGAGACGCGTGCTTTCCAGAATTACGCCGGCTCCGCTGTCGTGGTCGTTGATCAGCAGCACCTGCGAACTCAGCGGGAAAACTTCTTTGACTTTGCCAACGATCCCATCGGGCGTAATCACCGGCATATCGACCTTAATGTGGTCGCTGGAGCCCTTGTCGATGGTGATGACGCGCGATTGCTCGGTGCCGCTGGTGCCGATCACCTGCGCCGCGACGGTCTTGGAGATGAATTTTTCCTTGAACTCCAGCAAGGCTTGCAATCGACGGGCCTGGTCAGCATCCTGCTTGAGCCGCACCTGCTCCATCTGCAGGCGGGCGACTTCATCCTGGAGTTCACGGTTCTGTTTGCGCACGCCGCGAAGATCGGCGTAATTGTGCCAGCCACTGCTGAAAAAATGCCCGGTGGAAACGAACATCTTTTCAATCGGAGTGAACGCAGTCACGGTCCAGACGCGAATCAGCCGTGTCCCGCTCCCGGTGGTCCCTGGCTTGGCGCCTTCCGGGCGTTTTACCTGTGTGGCCAATCCCACCACCTGAATGAATAGGACCGCCATCAGGGTCAGCGGGTTCTTGTACCGAGAAAAGAAATTTTCCATGACCTGCGCTAAGGAGGGCCAGATGGGGACGGACTTACCAGGTCCGTCCCAGGTTTAACATCGCGCCTGATTGATAGACGCCTTACTCAATCGAAATCTTTCTCAAGAGTTTGAAATCACTGAGCATTTTTCCCGTGCCCAGCACCACGCTGGCCAGCGGATCGTCGGCAATCGAGACCGGCAATCCGGTTTCTTCGCGGATGCGCTTGTCCAGGTTCTTGAGCAGAGCGCCGCCGCCGGTAAGGACAATGCCGCGGTCACTGATGTCCGCGCTCAACTCCGGAGGCGTGCGCTCCAGGGCCACGCGGATGGCATTCATGATGGTGCTGATGCATTCGCTCAGGGCCTCGCGAATTTCACTGTCGTCAATGGTAATGGTTTTGGGCACGCCCTCAATCAGGTTGCGGCCCTTGATCTCCATGGTCAGCGGCTTGTCCAGGGGATACGCCGAGCCAATCTCGATCTTGATGGTTTCGGCGGTGCGCTCGCCGATGAGCAAATTGTATTTCCGCTTCAGGTAATTCATGATGGCTTCATCCATCTGATTACCGGCCATGCGCACGGAGCGCGAATAAACGATGCCGCTGAGCGAGATCACCGCGATGTCCGTGGTCCCGCCGCCAATATCCACCACCATGTTGCCGCTGGGCTCGGTGATGGGCAATCCGGCGCCGATGGCGGCCACCATGGCCTGCTCCACCAGATGCACTTCACTGGCCTTGGCGCGATAGGCCGAATCCATCACGGCGCGTTTTTCCACCTGCGTGATTTCCGAAGGCACGCCGATTACGATGCGTGGATGCACCAGCATTTTCCTGTTATGCGCCTTCTGGATGAAATAGTTCAGCATTTTTTCCGTGACCTTGAAGTCGGCGATCACGCCATCCTTCATCGGCTTGATGGCCACGATGTTTCCCGGCGTCCGGCCCAGCATCTCTTTCGCTTCCTTGCCCACGGCCTCCACTTCCCCGGTGTTTTTATTGATGGCCACGATAGAGGGCTCATTCACCACGATGCCCTTGCCTTTGGCGTACACCAATGTATTGGCCGTTCCCAGGTCGATGGCAAGATCGCTGGAGAACATGCTAAAAAGCGAGCGCAGGTTGTGGATGCGCGAATTCTCTGATTTAAAACCGTTTTTCGACATACCAGATTCTTTCTTCTATTTGTTGAATTCACGGGCCCGCCCACCGGACCGCCTTCAGGCAGACCACTTCACTCCGTGCGCACAGCTTCTTGCTCAACCTGTTCCGGGGACCTAATACTGTGATACAAAAACCAAAATGCGGCAATAAGCGATTCTACTGTATTGTGACCGGCTTGGTTTGGGTATTCACCTCGCCCTTTGCGTTCTGTGCCGTAACCGTAATCAGGTTCTCACCGGTGGGGAGCGGATTGGTGAAGTGGTGGAATGCGCCGTCACTCGCCACCACCGCCTCCTGCCCATTCACCATCACGTGAGCGTTTGGTTCAGTATGCCCTCTCACTTCAATCACGTGCCCCATCTGCACAAGATCTCCTATTTCCAGCGCCAGGGACCCCGTGCCCTTGGGCACCACCGTAAACTTATAGGTTTCGCTTTCAATGGACTCTTTGCCGTCATGCCCAATTGAGCTGACCTGCCACCAGTACGTAGCGCCTTCCTGAAGATTGGTAACCAGCACCTGGGTGGAAGGCTTTTTATCATCCACCACTACCGGGCCGGCAAAGGATGCGTTCCGGCTCACCCGGATGCGGTATTCCCGCACGTTGTCTACCGGCGCCCAGGAGAAACTCACGGCTTTTGTTGCTTGATCGACAAACACGTTCTGCATGGGCGCGGGAGAAATCAGGGTAGGCGGCTGCAATACCTTGCTCTTGATCATCTCCTTTGAGTTGCTGCTGAATGCGGCCTTCGTGTAACTCTCCAGGGGAACTGTCTGCCCCTCGCGCGTTACCTCGCCGGAACCTTTCTTCACCAGGATCTCATGCTGGTCGGCACGGTTGTCATTCACCACTTCGGCGGAGCTGTCTGAGGCGATCGTCGCCGTGGCGTCGCCCACAATCACCTGCGATTTGGACCCGCCCATCAGCGTTGAGGTAGCCATGTCCACTTTGCCCGTGGTCACCTCAACCTTGATCTTGGTCTGCTGTGCCGAGTTCATCGAACTTTCCTGGATCGTGATGAGCGAGCCGGGCTTCACCGTGTAATTGGTCCCATCAGAAAATACGACCTTGGCGACGCCCTCCGGCGAGGTCTGCACCACATCGCCTCTTTCCAGCGCCACTGAGTAATCTGCCACGATCCAGTTGTTGGTGCTGGCTTTACGCACGCGCACATTGCCGTCAATGTTGGTGAAGTGCGCCTGCTGCGGGCCAGGTTCCGGACTCAATCCATTGCCGCCGTTGGAAAACCCCATCTTCGCAAACACTTTTCCCAGCCCCATTTGCCCGGACAGGATCAATTTGTTCGCGGTATCAGGAAAAGCGAAATACATCACCACGCCGGCAAGCAGAAGCACGCCAAACATCCCCATCAAAACACTGCGATAGGTGATGGTGACGTAAGAAATCTGAAAGGCGGATTTTCGCTTTTGCGCCACTGCTTTGAAAAATGTGGGGAGTTACCGGTGGCTACAGATTATCACAACCTGCGCCGGCCGGATGGGACCCCTTAATCCTCAACTAAGGTGTTCTGATTACTGCGCCGCAACTAAAAAGCCCGTCAAATCAGTAATTAAAGCAGAAACCATGCGCGCTGGCAGTAGCCATTTTGGTTCTGGGAGCAAACACAAGGTCATGCACCTGTATGCCCCGGTCCAACTCAGGGCCAATACGGATTGCCTGGAATGACCCTCAGGCCGCAAAATCATAAGGATGCCATCTCCAACTGGAAACCGCCCTCAATCTCTCGAGCAGAGGCTCGGACGCATTCAGGCCCGCACCGCAAAGATAGGAATCATCGGGCTCGGCTACGTGGGCCTGCCGCTGGCGCTGCTCTTCAATGAAGCCGGCTTTCCCGTCACCGGGTTTGATATCGACCCGGAAAAGGTGAAGGCCCTGAACAACGGCCGCTCCTATATCTACCGCATCCCGCAGACGGAGATTGCCGCCGCCGCGGCCAAAGGCTTCTGGGCGACCGATGAGTACACCCACGCCAATGACATGGATGCGATCATCATTTGTGTCCCCACGCCGCTCAACGAATACCATGAGCCCGATCTGAGCTATATCCGCGACACGGCCAAAGCCATTGCCCCGCATGTCCGCGCCGGGCAGCTCATCGTCCTGGAGAGCACAACGTATCCCGGAACAACCGAGGAAGTACTGGTTCCTGTGATCGAAGCCGGCAACAAGGCGGGACTGAAAGCCGCGCGCAATAGCAATGGCCAGGACGATCCTGCGTCGACTTTTCTCGTCGCATTTTCTCCCGAACGCGAAGATCCCGGCAATGACACGGTGGCGCGCAAAGACATTCCCAAGGTGGTTGGCGGCTTGAACCCGCCGGCATCGGAGCTTGCCGGCGCCGTTTACAACTCCATCTTTAACCGCGTCGTCCCGGTTTCCAGCCCCGCCGTAGCGGAGATGACCAAGTTGCTGGAGAATATTTATCGCTGCGTGAACATCGCGCTGGTGAATGAATTAAAGATGCTTTCCCTGCGCATGGGCATCGACATCTGGGAGGTCATTCGAGCGGCCTCGACCAAGCCTTTCGGATTCCAGCCGTTTTATCCCGGGCCGGGCCTGGGAGGACACTGCATTCCCGTCGACCCTTTCTACCTGTCCTGGAAAGCAAAAGAGTGGGACTTCCACACGCGCTTCATCGAACTCGCCGGGGAGATCAACTCGGCAATGCCCTATAACGTGGTTGACGCCGTAACCGGCGCGCTCAACCGCTACAAAAAATCCTTGAACGGATCGAAAGTGCTGGTGCTGGGCGTGGCCTACAAACGCGACATCGACGATCTGCGCGAATCGCCGGCGCTCACCATCATCGAAGAGTTGCAGCGCCGCGGCGCCGACGTTGCCTACAACGATCCCTATTTCCCTAAAGTCGGCCGCGGCCGGAAATACAACCTGCAAATG
>Ga0164306_10000991_pt1 | contig 12263 bp, 13 predicted proteins | sample Whisoiple_242_MG_FD_110213 | JGI IMG/M metagenome (GOLD analysis project Ga0164306, IMG submission 110213) | Soil microbial communities amended with fresh organic matter from upstate New York, USA - Whitman soil sample_242_MG | ecosystem: Environmental > Terrestrial > Soil > Unclassified >... | reverse complement strand
GGCCAGGACCTCGGCCTTGGCGGCGTCGACGTGTCCGGCCTCCAGGGCCTCGCGCGTCCCGGCCAGCATCCCGTCCAGCACGACCGCCCGGCGCACCACCCGGTTCGCGGTCATCCGCGCCCAGCCCAGCCGCATCGCCAGCTCGTCCCCGGCCACGCTCGTCTGGGTCGGCGGTGCGCCGGCCAGCGGGGACCAGTCCGGGCGCATCTCCTCCCGGCTCGCGAGCTCGGCGACCAGACCCAGCTTGCGCGCGTGCTGCTGGGACTCGAGACGGTCCTGCGCCGCGATGACCTCCAGCAGCACCGCCGGCGCCAGTACACGCGGGTTCAGACCTCGCACCCAGGCATCCAGCTCGGGCCCCGGCTCGCACGCGCGGATCGCCTCGATCTGCCGCTGCTCCCCGGTCCGCGGGGCGCGCCCGGCCGCCACGACGGGGTCCGGGCCGCAGTCCGTCAGGCACGTCCCGTCCACCGCGTAGACCGGCAGCACCGGGGCGGCGACCACGTCGCCGTCCGAGTGTTCCTGCAGGTCAGATGCCATAAAGCAACACTACCGACGGCCACCCACACGACCCGAGCGACGAGCCCCGGCCTGGGGACGGAGCACCACCACCGCACCTGTGGAGGACTCGGCACCCCCACGACCAGCGGCATCCGAGCCCTCCGCCACCGCAGCGCGCCCAGCGGTGCGCCGGTCACCGGCACCGCCATCACCGGGCACCCCGGTCACCGGCACCGCCGTCACCGGCACCGCGTCAGCCACGGGCGCCTCCGCCGACCGGACCCTCACCCCACCCCGAGCAGCCCCATCGCCGCCCGCGCCCGCGCTGCGGTCGCCGCGGCCACCGGCGCCGCGGCGTCCCGCCCCGCGCGCAGCACCCGGTCCACCTCGGCCGGGTCCGCCGCAAGGTCGGCGTACCGGCGCCGGACCGGCTCCAGCGCCCCCACGACCGCCTCGGTCACCGCCGCCTTGAGCGCCCCCGAGCCGCGCAGCCCGACGAGCGCCTCCGCCGCCGACCGGCCGGTCAGCGCCCCGAGCAGCGTGGCGAGGTTCGCCACGCCCGGCCGGGTCGCCGGGTCGTGGATCAGCGACGGCTCGGCGTCCGTCACCGCGCGCCGGACCTTCGCGGCCGCCGTGTCGGGGTCGTCGAGCAGGAACAGCACCCCCGCGCCGTCCGACCCGGTCTTGCCCATCTTCGCGCGCGGGTCGCGCAGGTCCTTGAGCCGCGCGGTCGCCGGCGGGGTGCTCCCGCGCGGGACGACGAACGTCTCGCCGTACCGGGCGTTGAACCGGCGGGCGAGGGCGGTGGTCAGCTCCAGGTGCTGCCGCTGGTCCTCCCCCACCGGCACGACCTCGGTGTCGTACGCCAGGATGTCGGCCGCCATCAGCGCGGGGTAGGTGAGCAGCGACAGCCGGACCGAGTCGCTGCCCGCCGCCTTCTCCTTGAACTGCACCATCCGCGTCATCTCGCCGTGCGTCGCGGTGCACTCCAGCAGGTAGGACAGCTCGGTGTGCGCCGGGACGGCCGACTGCACGAACAGCCGGGCGCCCGGGTCCAGGCCGCAGGCCAGCAGGGTCGTCGCCATCTCCCGGGTGCGGGCCCGGAGCAGCGCGGGGTCGTGGTCGACGGTGAGGGCGTGCAGGTCGGCGACGCAGACGAGCACGTCCGTGCCGGGGTCGGCGGCGAGGTCGAGCAGCGGCCGGACGGCGCCGAGGTAGTTGCCGAGCTGCAGGCTGCCGGTGGGCTTGAGGCCGGTGAAGACGCGCGTGGTCACGAGGGGCTCCTACGGGGTGGGGTCGTGCGCGCCCACGACGGGTCCGGAGCCCTGCCCGACAGCAGGAGCGGCCGCCCGTGGTGGGCGGCCGGGGACGATGAGGTCAGGCGGCGCCCTGCGAGCGCCACCACCAGCCGTTGCCGGACGTCAGGAACCTCATGCGCCCACTGTGCCGCACCCGCCCGGGGCCGCGCGAGCCCCGGGCGGGCCGGTGCCGTCAGCCCAGGTGCAGGACCGGGGCCCGCTCCTCGTGCGCCGCGTCCCGCATGGCGTCCTTCCCGACCAGCGCCGCCGCGAGGACGGCGGCGGCCACCAGGAGCCCGGCCGCCAGCAGGAACACCGCGGAGTAGCCGTCGACCGCGGCGGCGGGCGAGCCCGGGTCCGCCGCGCCGTCCACGACCGCCACGTACAGGGCGGTCACCACGGCGAGGCCGATCGAGCCACCGACCTGGTTGGACGCGTTGGCGGTCGCGGCCGCCGCGCCGGCGTCGTGCGGCGCGACGCCGAGCAGGGACAGGTTCTGCAGCGGGACGAAGGTGAAGCCCATACCCACGCCCATCACCAGGACGCCGGGGAAGACGTGCGACCAGTACCCGCCGTCGACCGTGACGAGGCTGAGGTACGCGACGCCGGCGGCGCTGATGACCGGGCCGAAGATCAGCTGGCGGCGCGGGCCGATCTGGTTCAGCAGCCGCGTGGCGAACGGGACCGTGATCATGATGCCGGCCGTGATCGGCAGCGTGGCCAGGCCCGCGAACAGCGGGCTCAGCCCCAGGACGATCTGCAGGTGGAACGTCAGGTAGAGCATCGCGCCGATCATCACGGCGCCGGTGAGGCCCTGGAGCAGGAACGCGGCGGCGCGGGCGCGGTGCCGCACGACCCGCAGCGGCAACAGCGGGTGGCTGGACCGGGCCTCGACGACGACGAACAGCACGAGCAGCAGCACCCCGAGCGCGAGCAGGCCGAGCGTGCTGACGGAGGTCCACGACTCCTCGGCCAGGGTGAGGCCGTACACGAGCGAGGCGAGCCCGGCGGTGACGGTCAGGGTGCCCAGCACGTCGTACCGCCGGTCGCCCTCGGCGCGGCTCTCGGTCAGCAGGGCGGCCGCGGCGACGACGCCGAGCACGACGAACGGCACGTTCACCAGGAGGCACCACCGCCAGCTGAGGTACTCGGTGAGCACGCCGCCCAGCAGCAGGCCGACGGCGGAGCCCGCGCCGGCGACGGCGCCGAAGATCGCGAACGCCGTGTTGCGCTCCCGGCCGGAGGGGAACGTCACGGTCATGATCGCCAGCGCGGCGGGCGCCATGAGCGCGGCGGCGACGCCCTGGGCGCCGCGGGCGATCAGCAGCTCGCCCGCGGAGTGCGCCAGGCCGCCCCAGGCGGACCCGGCGCCGAACAGGACGAGGCCCAGCACGAACGTGCGGCGCCGGCCCCAGAAGTCGGCGACGCGGCCGCCGAGGAGCAGGAGCGCGCCGAACGCGAGCGCGTAGGCGGTGATGACCCACTGGCGGGTCGTGTCCGACAGGCCGAGGTCGGCCTGCGCGCTGGGCAGGGCGACGTTGACGATGGTGCCGTCGAGGACGACGAGCAGCTGGGTCAGCGAGACGGTGGCGAGGATCCACCAGCGCCGCGTGGGCGCGTTCGGAGCAGGGGTCGGCACAGGGAGGCCCTTCGACGGCGGTGGGTGGTGTCCGGGGTTTCCAGCCCCGATCGGCACCCACGGCACGCGACCAGACCCGACGCTCTCGTCGGTCAGACCGGGACACGGTAGACGACGCCGCCCCGGAACCGTCAGACCGGGGCGCTGTGAGCGTCCTCACGCCACTCGTCGCGCAGCAGCGCGTAGGCGTAGGAGTCCAGCCACCGCCCGTCCCGGTGCAGCGAGTCGGCGCGGTACTCGCCCTCGCGCCGCATCCCGACGCGCTCCATCAGCCGCCAGGACGGCGCGTTGTCCGCGAAGCACAGCGCGGTCAGCCGGCGCAGCCCGAGGTCGGTGAAGCACACGGCGAGCAGCCGGCGCACCGCCTCGGTCGCCAGTCCCCGGCCCTGCACGGCCGGGTCGAAGGCCCAGCCGATCTCCGCCTGGGTGGCCCGGGCCTGCTCGGCGACCTCGGTCTGCCCCCAGCCGTCCTCGATCCGCACCATGAGGTCGCCGACGACGGCGCCGTCCCGCTCGACGACGAGCGTCGGGCCGAGGCGGTCGGGCTCGACGAACCGCTCGGCGAAGGACCGCTCGTGCGCCGGCAGGGCGGTCATCCACCGGGCGACCTCGGGGAGCCGGCGGTAGGCCCAGACGGCCGCCGCGTCGTCCGGGGTGGCGGGGCGCAGCGTCAGGCGCTCGGTGGCGACCGGCCACGGGGCGTCGAGGTAGGGGACGGTCACACGGGCAGGCTAGCCGGGCCGGACAGCCTGTGGACGCGGGCGGACAGGTTGTGCCGGACGACGGCCGCGGGCCCCGGGCTTCGGCTTTCCTGTCCTCGGCCCCGGGACGGTCCGGGCGCGCCGACGCAGGAGGACCCGCATGTTCAGCCGCACCCGCCGCGCCTGGCGGCGCTTCGCCGAGGGCCGCCCGGCCGTCGCCGAGTTCGTCCTGTTCACGGCGATCAGCATGGGCATGACGGTCCTGCAGCTCGCGCTGATGCCGGTGCTGAAGTGGGTGTTCGGGCTGACGCCGCTGGTCGACACGGCGTTCCAGGTGCTCGGCGTGAACACGAACGCCGACGGCAGCACGTTCTACGTCTTCGACTACGCGGCCGGTGCGCTCCCCGCGGGCGGCGGCGGGCTCGCGTACTTCCTGGCGGTGCAGATCACGCTGGCGATCGCGCAGATCATCAACTTCTTCCTGCAGCGGAACGTGACGTTCAAGTCGGACACGAACGTGTGGCGGGCGGCGGCCTGGTACGCGTTCGCCTACGTCGTGATCACGTTCGCGGCCGCCTGGCTGCAGGGCTTCTACAAGGCCCCGATCTACGCGTGGATGATCGAGCGGTGGGGCAGCACGGGCGAGGCCGGGGCCGACGTGGTCACGATGATCATCAACGCGCTGCTGTCGTTCGTGGTGTTCTTCCCGATCCTCAAGATCATCTTCCGCAGGGCGCCGGCCGACGACGACGCGCGCTCGGGCCGGGGGGCGGGCGCCCCGGCCCTCGCGGACGCCGCCTGACCCGACCCCGCGGCCGTCAGCCCGCGGCCGTCAGCCGGAGCACCGCCGCCTGCTGCGGCGTGAGCAGCGGCCACGCCAGCCCGGTCTCCGCGAGCGCCCGCCCCGGCAGCACGACGGACCCGCCGCCGGCCGCCGCGGTCCACCAGGCCGGCGCGCCCGCGTCGAGCACCCGCGGCAGCCCGGCGCCCAGGTCGACGACCTCGACCCGGTAGGACCGGTCCGGGTCCAGCCCCGGCACCCGCGCGGGCGCGGGGCGGGAGGTCCCGGGCGCGGACAGCGCCACGAGCGCCACGACCGCCGCCGACCGGTCCTCCGCGACCACCCCGTGCACCGCGAGCGCCGGGTCCGCGACGTCCGCCCGGACGACGGTCCCCGCGTGCAGCAGCCCCCGCAGGTCCCGGTACGCGGCGGCCCAGGTCGCGACCGCGGCGCGCTCCTCGTCGGACGCCCGGGTCAGGTCCCACTCGATCCCGGCGTGCCCGAACAGGGCCGTCGCGAACCGGAACCCCAGGTCGCTCGACCGCCCGGTGGTGTGCGCGCGGGCGTCGCCGAGGTGCGCGCCCAGGTGCTCCGGCGGGACCAGCACCGAGGTCCAGCGGTGGATCTCCTGCCGGTCGAGCGGGTCGTTGGTGTCGGACGGCCAGAACCGGTCCACCCGGTCGAGGATCCCGAGGTCGACCCGCCCGCCGCCGGAGGCGCAGGACTCGATCTCGACGTCGGGGAACTCGTCCCGCAGCGCGTCGAGCAGCCGGTACAGCGCCGCGGTCTGCCGGTGCGCGGAGCCGCCGAGCAGGTCGCGGTTGTGGTCCCACTTCAGGTACGCGACCGGGTACTCGCGGAGCAGCGCCGCCAGGGCGTCGTGCACGTGCGCCCACGCGCCCGGCTGCGCGAGGTCGAGCACGCGCTGGTGCCGCCACTCCGGGGTCGACGGCCGGCCCAGGACCCACTCGGGGTGGGCCCGCGCCAGGTCCGAGTCGGGGCTGACCATCTCCGGCTCGACCCACAGGCCGAGCTCCATGCCCGCGTCCCGGACCAGCGTCGCCAGCGGGTGCAGCCCCTCGGGCCAGACGTCGGCGTCGACCGTCCAGTCGCCGAGCGACGTGCGGTCGTCGCGGCGGCCGTGGAACCAGCCGTCGTCCAGCACGAACCGCTCGACCCCGGCCGCCGCGGCGGCGTCCACCAGGCGCGCGAGGGTGGGCAGGTCGTGGTCGAAGTAGACGGCCTCCCAGGTGTTGAGCACGAGCGGGCGCGGCCGCAGCGGGCCCCGGCGGCGCCGGTGCCGGCGGTGCAGCCGGTCGCTCGCGCCGTCGACGCCCTCGTCCGACCAGGTGGCCACGAGCCACGGCGTGGCGAGCACCTCCCCCGGCCCCAGGACGACCTCGCCCGGGTCGAGCCGCTCGCCGCCGCCGACGGCGGACGGCCCGAGCGGGTTGCGCTCGGCCCACAGCCGGCGGTCGCCGCTCCACGCGACGTGCGCGGTCCACACCTCGCCGGACCGGAAGCCGAACCCCGGCGTCCCCGCCGCGAGCAGGTACGCGTCGTCGTGCCCGGGCCGGCCGTGCCGCGCCTCGCGCAGCCAGACGCCGTGCCCGGGGGTCAGCCGCTGCGGCCGGCGCTCGTGCGACCACAGCCCGGTGTGGTCGGCCACCTCCCGCGCCCGGTCGGGCACCGGCAGCACGACGTCGAGGGTCCCGACGCCGAGCGGGGTGCCGTCGACGTTGCGCAGCTCGTGCCGCACGGCCAGCACGCCCTCGGGCGACAGCCGCAGCTCGGTGCGTACCTCGAGGCCCGCCTCCGCGTCCCCGACGTCGACCAGCAGCACGTCGTCCCAGTCGACGTTGGCCCGCTCGACGTGCAGCAGCGTGGGGTCGACGTCGAGCCGGCCCGCCCGCTGCACGGCGAGCGCCTGCTGCCCCGACCAGCCCTGCGAGAGCGTCGGCAGCAGCGACAGCCGGAGCGGGTCGTCGACCGAGCTGGGCGGCACCGCCGGCGCCAGCGCGTCCGCGAGCGCCGCGAGGGCGTCGTCGTCGAGGTGCCCGAGGTCGGCGCCCCAGTGCAGCACGGCGGGCACCGCGGTGCCCCGGGCGTCGACCACGAGGCTGACGCCCCCGGCGCGCAGATGGTGGATCATCGGTTCCCTGCTTCGTCGAGGGGACGGGCGTTCGCCTCCGTACTCTGCCAGGTCAGGCGCCCCGCCCGGCGGCGGCCCCCACCGCCGGCCCCGCGCCCCGCGCGGACACCAGCGCGAGCCCCGCGGCCAGCGAGCCCAGCCCGCCGAGCGCCATGTCGCCGATCGTGTCCCGGTACCCGACGTGGATCGAGGCGTCGATGTAGGTGTTCCCCAGGTACTCGCCGATCTCCCACAGCACGCTGAGCCCGAGCCCGAGCGCCGTCGTCACGCCGACCGACCCGACCCGCACCCGGCGCGCCGCCGGAACGACGGGGTCGACGACGGCGCCGGTCGCGCGCGCGACGACCAGGTGCCCGACGGCCGCGATCAGGCCCGTGACCACCAGGTGCATGACCACGTCGAGCCACGAGATCCGCTGGTAGAGGTCGAGCGCGCCCGCCCAGCCGGCGGCGAGCAGCCCGACCCCGTAGGCCGCGTCGAGCCGCGGGTCCACCGCGACGCTCGGGGGGACCACGAGGCCCGCCAGCACGAGGAGCATCAGCGCGGCCCCCACCGGCCCCTCGACGACGGCCGCGGCGACCACGCTCGCGGCGCCGAGCACGCGCACCGCGCCGCCCGGGCCGCGCAGCAGCAGCACGAGGGCCGCGCGCCGATCCGTCACGCCGTCACGCCGTCGCGTCGGCCGCCGTGCCCTCGCGACCCTCCGGCTCCGCCGGGCCCGACGCCGACGTGGGCGGGGAGCCGAGCCGGGACGCCATGTGCCCGCCGAGGTAGCCGCTCGCGCCGAGCACGCCGCCCGCGCCCAGGGCGACCGCGACGCCCAGCCCGCGGCGCCCGCGGCGGCGGAGCAGCCACGACGTGCCGTACAGCCCGAGCGCGACGTTGTTGAGGAACCCGTGCACCGTCCCGACGCGCAGGGTCCGCCGGTCCGAGACGACCCAGTCGGCGAGGCCGGTGACCGCCGCGGGCACGGCCGACAGGATGCCGAGGCCGAGCAGCCGGTCGGCGGCGCGGCGGCGCCCGTCCCCGCCGCCCGGGGTCAGGTCGAGCACCGTCGCGCTCACCCAGAACCCGATGGGCGCGTCCGTGAGGAGCGGGTGCGCGGCGTGCCCGAGCGGGCGGCCGTGCAGCAGGGACGCCAGCCGCGGGCTGGTCCGCAGGGCGCGGAGGACGACGGGCTGGACCCGGTCGACCGCCGCGTCCAGGGCGGTGGCGCGCTCCAGGCGCCGGGTCGCGGTCAGCAGGGGGCTCTCGTCGGCGTGCACGGCGTCTCCTCGTCGGCGGGGGTCGGGGCGTCCTGGGTCCGAGCATCGCGCCCGCGCCCCGGTCGCGCACGGCGGGAGCGCGCGGGTCGCGCACGGCGGGAGCGCGCGGGTCGCGCACCGCGGGACGCCCCGGACCGCACGGCGGGACGCCCCGGACCGCCCGAGGTGCGGACCGGCCGGCGCCGACGGATGCTGGCCGTCGCGTCCAGCACCGGCGCCGCCCCCGCGCGACACCGGCCCCGCGGCACGACCGCACGCCGGCGCGCACGACGGAGGGACTCGCCATGTCCGCCTCGACCCCCGCAGCACGCCCGGCCGGCACGACCACCGCCCGCCAGCCGCACCAGTACCTCGCGCTCGTCATCGGGATCGTCTACCTGGTGGTCGGCCTCGCCGGGTTCCTCGTCACCGGCTTCGACGGGTTCACCGAGCACGACCACTCGCAGACGCTCGTCGGGTTCGCGATCAACCCGCTGCACAACATCGTGCACATCGTGATCGGCCTGCTCGGCATCGCGCTGTGGTCCACCGCGAGCCGCGCCCGGACCTACGGCTGGCTGCTGTTCGTCGGCTACGGCGCGACGTTCGTGTACGGCCTGGTGGTCGCGAACAACCCGGATGCGAACGTCCTCAACATCAACGGCGCGGACAACGGCCTGCACCTCGTGTCGGCGCTGGCGGGCCTCGCCATCGCCCTGTGGCCGCGCCGCGACCGCGACCGCACCACCTCGACGACGGTGCGCGCCTGACCCGCGCGCACGGGGCACCGCACCCCGCCCGGACCGTGCCGGTGGCCGACGCCGCCGGCGCGGTCCTGGCCGCGCTCGTCGGCGCCGTGGACCGCGTCCGGCCGTCGCCCCGGCCGCTGCACCCGCGCGGCGTGGTGCGGCACGGCACCCTGCTGGTCGACGACGCCGACGCCCCGGGCGCCCGCGAGCTCGGCGCACCTCTGGTGGTCCCGGCGGTGGCGCGGGTGTCCCGCGCCGCCGGGCTGCCCGCCCCGCTGCCCGACGTGTTCGGCGTGGCCGTGCGGTGGGGGGGCGGCGGCCGGACGCACGACCTCCTGCTGTCCGGCACGGGCCTCGGCCGGCTGACCCGGTTCGCGCTCGTGCCGCGGCGGCGGCCGCTGGCCGGCCCGCACGGGACGCTCATGCCGTTCGTGGACGCCGGCGGGCGGGCGCTGCTCGTCGCCGCCGTGCCGACGCCCGGCGCACCGCGGGACGGCGGGATCGACCTGCTGCTGCTGTCCGCGCGTCCGGGCGGCCGCTGGCACCGGCTCGGCCGGCTGGTGTGCCCGGCGCGACCGGACGACCACGACGACCCCGCGGTGCGGTTCGACCCGGTGCGGCACGTCCCCGGCGACCTCCGGGTCCCGGTGTGGGCCGCCCGCCTGCGCCTGCCGTCGTACCGCCGCGCCCGCGCCGGGTGAGCCGCGCCGCCCATTGTGCACCGATCGGTTCAGCGTTATGGTGAACCGCATGGTTCAGCAACAGCGCCTGGACGAGGTGTTCGCCGCCCTGTCCGACGCGACCCGGCGCGACGTCCTCGTGCGCCTCGGCGACGGCCCCGCCACGATCGGGCAGCTCGCCGAGCCGTACGGCATCACCCTCACCGGCATGACGAAGCACGTGCGGGTGCTCGAGGACGCGGGCCTGGTCGTCACCGAGAAGGTCGGACGCGCCCGGCAGTGCCGCCTCGGGGCGGAGCGCCTGGACGACGCGATGTCCTGGATCGGGTTCTACCAGCGGCTCTGGGAGCGCCGGCTGGACGGGCTCGAGGCCTTCTTCACCCTGCAGCGCGGGCGCGCCGACGAGGCCGCCCGCCGGACGCGACCGGAAGGACCCACGCCATGACCACCGACGCCACCGACCTCGAGCTGCGCGCCCAGCGCGTCCTGCCCGCCACCCCGGACGAGGTCTTCGACGCCTACACCGACGCGGAGAAGCAGCGCGCCTGGTTCGCGATCCTCGACACCGAGCCCGGGATCGTCGAGATCGAGGTCGACCTGCGGGTCGGCGGGCAGCAGACCGCGGTCTGGGGCCCGAGCCGCGACGAGCTGTTCCGCGAGACCCAGACGTTCCTGGAGATCGACCGCCCGCACCGGCTGGTCACCGACTCGGTCGGCAGCAGCCCGGACGGCGCGACGATGGCCACCCGCGTGGTCGTCACGTTCGAGGCGGTCGACGGCGGCACGCTGATGAGCGTCGTGCAGAGCGGCTTCCCGACGCCGGAGATCCGGGACTTCTTCGCCGAGCACGCCTGGGAGGGCGCGTTCGACCGGATCGGCGCGTACCTGACCCGCGCCTGACGCGCGCCTGACCCCGCCGGGCCGACCGGCCGCGCGCCGGCGCCCGCCCCGGGCCCTTCGGGCTCAGGGGCGGGCGTCGCCCGCGCCGTACCGCAGCCCGTCCACGACCAGGTCGAGCAGCCCGCGCACGCGCTCGGCCCACCGGTCGGAGTCGGGCACGTTCCACACGCCGCCCATCGCGAGCATCACCTGCTCGCCGTCGACGTCCGGGCGCACGGAGCCGTCCGCGCGACCGGCCGCGAGCAGCTCGTCGATCGCGGCGATGATCCCGGCCTTCGTCTCGGCGAACAGCGACGAGTCCGAGCCGACCGCCGTGCGCAGCGCCGCGCCCATCCCCCGCTTCGTGGCGGCGTACCGGACGAACCGGCCCATCCACTCGCGCAGCGCCTCGACCGCCGGGCGGTCGTCGCCGAGCAGCGCCGGCGCCGCGTCGCAGAGCGCGCTCACCTCCTGGCGGTAGGCCGCCTCGACCAGCGCGCTGCGCTCCGGGAAGTGCCGGTACAGCGTGCCGATCCCGACGCCGGCCTGCTGGGCGATCGACTCCAGCGGGGCGTCCCCGTCGGCGGCCAGCGCGGTGGCGGCGCACGCCAGCAGCCGGGCGCGGTTGCGGGCGGCGTCGGCGCGCAGCGGGCGCTCGGCGGACCGCTCGGCGGGGGCGGACGGGGTGGTCACGGCACGTCTCCTCGGGATTGCTCTTGCGATGCGGAGGACCCTCCGGTTAGAGTCGCAAGCGAAACGGAGGCACCTCCGTTCCAGGGTACGCCGCCTCCGACGCCCGGTCACCTCCCCGCCCGCGGGGAGCCGGGCACCGTCGACGCCGGCCCGCGAACCCCGCACCACGACCACCCCAGGAGGCCCCCATGGCCAGCACCTTCCACGGCGTGACGTTCGACGCCTACGACGCCCAGGCCGTCGCCCGGTTCTGGGGCGCCGCGCTCGGCCGGGACGTCGCCCCCGGCGCCAGCCCCGAGCACGCCGAGCTGCTCGACCACACCGGCGCCCCGCGCCTCGTCTTCGACCGCGTGCCCTCCGGCGGCGTCGTCCGCAACGCGCTGCACCTCGACCTGGTCACCAGCGACCTCGAGTCCGAGTCCGAGCGCCTGGTCCGCCTCGGCGCGCGCCGCGTCGGCGCGGTCGGCGGCACGGCCCGCTGGGTCAACCTCACCGACCCCGAGGGCAACGCCTTCGCGCTGCTGCCCGCCGCCTGACCCCGCGCGCCGCGCCGCCACCCGGACGGGTGACGGTGCGGCCTCGACGGGCGGGCGTGTCCCTTTCGCCCTAGTTTTCGGCGTGCCGCCCCGATGGCGGCCGGAACTGCGCACCACCCGTGCCGAGAACGAGACAGGGGACACGCCATGACGCACCCGTACGGTCAGGACCCGCACCAGCCCGCCGCCTCGACCCCGCCCGCCGCGCCGCCCGCCGGCGCCGCCGGCTACGGGGCGGTCGCCCCGGCCGCCACCGGCACGCCGGTGCTGTCGATCATCACGTTCGTCCTGTCGGCGATCGCGATCCTGTTCCTGCCGATCGTGTTCGGCATCGCCGGCATCGTCACCGGCATCGTCGCCGTGGTGCGCAAGGAGCGGCTCGGCAAGATCGCGCTGATCGTCGCGATCGT
>Ga0164306_10000990_pt1 | contig 12264 bp, 8 predicted proteins | sample Whisoiple_242_MG_FD_110213 | JGI IMG/M metagenome (GOLD analysis project Ga0164306, IMG submission 110213) | Soil microbial communities amended with fresh organic matter from upstate New York, USA - Whitman soil sample_242_MG | ecosystem: Environmental > Terrestrial > Soil > Unclassified >... | reverse complement strand
TACGCGAACTCGGGCCACATGATCACGATGAATGAGCCGCGTGCTTTTGCGGAGGATCTGAGCGCCTGGCTGACGAGCCACGCGCCCTAGCCGAGCTTGCATCCGGCGTCGGGCGCGGGCAGGGTTCCCGCATGAGCTCTCGGTGGGTGCGCTCGCGGCTGATGATAACGGGGGCGATTCAGTTTTGCCTTGCTTGCGGCAGTTCCGGAGGCCACGACGCGGGCATGGCAGGCGCGAGTGACGCTTGCGAAAGCATGAGCGCTGCTACGGCCCGCTCAGTAGACGGCGCGCTCGTGATCGGCGAAGGCGGGCCAAACGACTTTCGAGCGATCGTTGACGGCGCTTCCGAAGAGCTCGTGCTCGGCAGTCAAGGCGGCTACATGGTCACACCGGTTCTCCGCATCGATTCACAGATGCTCGGCACCGACGGCAGCTGCCCAACGCTCGACGTCACGCATCTGGTGGAATCGCTAGCTCCCGCACAGTTTCACTTCAAGCTTCCGCCATTCGACCCCCAGGAGCGCTATTGGTACGTGGGTAGCCTTCCGCTGTTCTTGTCCTGGGAGACGGCGAGTCTCGTTGGCAAAACCTGCGTACTGGCCGCCACCTTTCAAGACCATGGCATGGCTGCGACGGCCGAAATACACACCAGCCTGGTCGACAGGGATTGACTCAGTCCAGCGCGGGCGGCGTTCCCAGACACACGTCACCAGTCTCGAACGGCTCAGCCCCACATTTTCCGGCGCGGCAGGCGAGGCCTCGCGCGCAACCGTAGTCGAACTGGCAGGGTGCACCGAGCTGCGCCTTCGGATTGCACGTAGACACGCAGAAACCAGCCGAGCCGCACGCCTCGTCCCACGTGCACTCCTCACCCTCCGCCGCCAAGGGGGCGCAGCCTTCGCCAATCGGACAATAGAGCCCATCTTCTTCGTGGCACAGTGCAGTCGGTACGCTCGCGTCGGACGCAAACGTCGTGGTCGAGCAGATCTCACCACGGGCGCAGCTCCCCGCACAGACGGTGCCAGCCTCGCCTCGCGCTGCAGCGACGCAAGTCCCCATCACCTCACCGCCGAGGCGCAAGCAGACCTTCGGCGCGCTACCGCGATCACATTCCAGCACGCTCGAGCAGCTTCCCCCGTCCGGGACCTTGCCCACGAACACCCCATGACAGGCTGAACGGACCTCAGCCAGCGTGCACGTGCTCTTCGCGCTTTGGTAAGCGGCAACGCAGGCGGCGAGCGCGGTTGGGTCGAGTTCCAACTTTCCGGCGAGGACGAGCGCGACCGCGTCGACCTGTGCGGAGAAGTTCCGCTCACATTTCGCGAGTGCATCGCCGCTCGAGCAACAGCTCCGCGCCGCGCCACAGAAAGCCTGCACCATCGGGGTGAGCGGGCCAGCGTCGACGCCGGCCTCTCCTCCTTCGCCACTGCCGCCTTCGCCGTTGCCCGCCGCTCCCGCGGAGTCCGCTGCACCGGCATTCCCCGCAGAGCCGCCCGGCGCGTCTGTGCCACCGCCCCCGGCCACTCCCCCTGCCCCTGCACGCCCGCCAGCGTCGTTGGGCGCCGAGTCACTACTGCAAGCGTAGACGGCGGATGAAACGGCCAGCAGCAGACTCACGCGCACAGTGAACTTCATGGCAAGACTTCTAGGCAGAGGCGATACGCGGCGCATTCGGGATCGCCGCTTTTACTGCGTTTGCGACTGACAGACCAAGAACACGTCGGTCCCTGGGCCGCCGATGCAGACATCGTGTGGCCCGCTGCCGTCGAGTGAGTCGTTCCCGTTGCCGCCATCCAGGCGATCGTCACCCGCTTCGCCGACGAGCGTGTCATCCCCATTTTCTCCAAAGAGCTGGTCTTGGCCGTTACCGCCGAGAATCGTGTCCGAGTTGTCACCGCCGAAGCAGGTGTCGTCGCCGTCGCCGCCGGACATGAAGTCGTTGCCCAGGTTGCCGCTGACCCGATCTTGTCCGGCTCCGCCGCACAAGAAGTCGTTGCCATCGCCACCGCTGATGATGTCATCCCCATCGCCGCCGGAGATGAGATCATCACCGCCGTTGCCGTTGATGGTGTCCTGCCCACCGCGACCAAAGATGCAATCCCGGCCCGAACCACCATTGAGGTTGTCGTTGTTGGACGTACCGAGGATCACGTTCGTGCCAGCAGGGCAACACACGGGGTTGTCTCCCAGCAAAACGGAGATATTGAAAGAGCAAGTGGACCGGTTGCCCGAAGCGTCGGTGACGCTGCAGTTGTTCACCCGCGTGCCGAGCGCGTATTGTGCGCCGGACGCGAGCGAGCAAGTCGGTTGCAGTGAGCCACTGCAGTTATCCTGGGCCGAGACGGTGTAGGACGAAACCGCGCCGCTCGGACTCGTGCACAGGGTGTTGATGCTCGTCGGACAATTCAGCACTGGCTTCGTCGCGTCAACCACGGTCACTTGGCTCGTACAGCTCGCGCTCGCCCCCTCGTTGTCCGTACAAGTCAGAGTAAGCGTTCTCGTGCCGAGCGGAAACGGACCAGTCGCGTTCAACGTACAGTTCGGGGTCGGCCCATCCGGATCGACCGAGCCGTTATTCACGTCGGACGCGGAGACGGTTCCCTGGCAGGCTGAGTTTGCAGTAATCGTCGCGTCCTTACAAACCGCGACCGGCGGCTTGTTGAAGGACAAGTCGATCTCATCTGGCCCGAGCGTGAAGCCGACTCCCTCGTCGTTGGTACACAGCGTGAAGCGGTCGGCAAAAGCGGCGAACACGCTGTCCGCCGTGGAGCTCAGATCGCGCGCATTCGCATTCGCTAGGCAGTCTGCAGTTCCCGGGCTCGTGACGTCTTCAAATGCAGACGCAATTGCGGAGGCCAGCTGCGCTGCGGTCTGACCGACCGTCGTCGTAATGACCCGAGAGCAGGTGCCGATCCCCGTGCGCTCGGTGATCGTCAAGCTGCCACCTGCCGCCCCGTTGGTTGCGGTGATCGGCTTCAACTTCATGATCGTAGACTGCCCGACATCCATCGAGAGCAGATCATCGGCCGTGAAACACACGCCTGACGCGGACCCCGGTAGAATGCGCATGGTCGTTAGGATGCGCGAGCCGACCAACGTCGGAGCGGTCACGACGACTTTTGGCTGTTTTTCGAATTGGTCCTCGATCTCCGCGGGCATGTCGTCAGGACCGTCGAAGTGCGCGACCGCCCCGGAAGCGATGCAATCCGCGTCGGCGTTCAGTTGGTTCGCGACGCGCTTCATGATCTCGTCCTCGGTCTCGGAGTACGAGAAGTCCACGCGCGTGTGACATAGCTGTCGGGTGATCCCCGATCCTGATTGCAACGACACCGCGACGTCGAAGGTGCCACTGCCCGAGGCGATGTCCCGAGAGGCATCGCCAGCTGGATTCGACACGCGCAAGGGCATCCCCGCCGGCGGGGGCAAGTTGATTTGGAAAATGTTCGGCGGGGGCGCGGTCATCGCGGGCGCACCGGAGACCTGCCCCACCGCAACTGGGCTGCCTGGACAAGTGACGCGCACGGACGTCACGGGGTTCGGCGTAGAGGTGGGATTTCCCGAGCCATCGAGCACGAAGTTGCAGTGCGAGATGGGGGTGTTGTTGATGCAGTTCCCGTTGAAGCACCCCCAAAACACCGGCAGCCCATTGTACCCACCGCCATTCGAGGTCACCAGCGTGCCGCCGCTATCGACGCTGTTCGCGGCGACCTGGGCGGTGCCACCCCGCGCGTCCACGCTGCCCGAGGCGCACACGGTTCCGTTCTGTTGAACGAGCTCGACGTTGCACGTCACCGTCGATGCGCTGGTGTTCAAGAAGCCAACGCCGGTGATCGGAATGTCCCAGATAGTTCCCATCGCCCAGCCCTCGAGAGTGCGCAGGGTCGGCGTGGTGCGCAGCCAGAGGCCACGGCCATGCGTTGCCGCGACCACGCGACTGTGCTGGGAATCGACCGCCACATCGTAAATGGGTACGGACGGGAATACTCCCCCTTCCTGCTCCCACGGAGTCGCACCAACGCGGTGAAAGAGGCCGACTTCAGTTCCCAACCAAAGCTCGGTCGGATCGATCAGACCAATACGAACGACGTTGATCGGCGTATTCGCTGGCAAGCCCTGGCTGAGGTCTTCCCAACCATTCGCGGCGGCTGCGGTGTTGCGCAGCACGTGCGGTCCGTTCCCGAACCCTGACACCGTCATGTAAACCGTGCTGGGGGTGGTGGCGTTCACGCTGAACGAAGTGATGGGCCCGGTCGGAATGGTGATGTTGGTGGTCACTCCTGTACCCGCGATTTGCGTCCAGCAAGACGCACTCGTGCTCGGGCAGCCGGCACCACCGCTACTGACGAAGACCTGGCCGTTGTAATTTCCGACGTACACGAAATTCGCGTTGCTGGGTGCGAGCCCAATGGCCGTGATGTTGTTCTGTGTTTCGATGGCGTCAATTCTGGTGGTGGTGTCACCGAATGCCGGTGAGATAGCGATGAAGCTGTCGCCACGAACGGCGTCCGTATCAGTCGATTTGAAGAGTGCCTGACGCCCATAGTAGAGATCGTGCGTCGATGGGTGTTGCTCGAGGGGCCAGTAAAAGGCCGCCGTATCGCCGGTATTCGTAGCGATCTTCACTGAATCGGATGAGAGACCGGTAGCGGAACGGAGCAACGTCGTGGCTTGTTCCACCATCGCGTACTTGACCGTGCGCGTCGTGCCATTGTCGTTGACGACATCCAGCACGGTGTCGCCGCCGTCACCGTCTTGGAATCGCTTCATGGCACTCGTGCCTGAGAAGGTCACATTCGCGTTGTCCTGCAGCCCACCGATGATGTCTTCGGTGCCAGAACTGACCGCAACGGACTGGAACGCGGCGATGTTCAAGTGGCGAGCAGGCGAGCTGAATGTACTGCCCGAGTCGAGCGACGAATAGAAGCCACCGTCCGTGGCAGCGTAAATGGTGCTGCCAGATTGCAAACTGACGATTTCGTGAATGTCCGGGTGGGTATCGTCCGAGCCAAAGCCCGTGCACGTATACGCGGTGGCGCCCCCCGAATTGCTGCAGTTGTACATGACCAACCCCCCCAGATAGAACTGCTGCGCGTTCGTCGGATGAGGGGTGAGGACGTGCGTATACGACGGGTATGATTGGAGCCCGGTCTGGGTGCTGTCCTCGACCAAACCAATGCTGAGGGCTGCCCAGGTGGTGCCGCCATCGAGCGAGCGGAAGACCTGGACGCTGTTCAAACCGCACGAATTTCCCGTCCGGTTGAAGCACTTGCCGAAGCTCGCAAACACGACATTGTTGTCCGCGGGCGAGACCGCGAGCTCCACGTGGAAAAACGGCGTAGTCGGCGTCAAGCCAGATGCACCGGTACACGGCGTGCCGGCGCCTGAGTTGAGCCCGCACCAATGGGCGCCGTTATCCGTGGATCGAAACACGCCCACTCCCGAATACCCCATGAACAAAGTTTGAGGTTGATCGGGTCGTCGCTCGAGGTCCGTCGGGAACGCAGTACCGGAGCCAGAAACGGGGATGTTCGTCACGCTGTTGGCGCTCTCGGAAATCCGGAACAGGCCGTAGCCAGAGCTCGGCGCTGGAGCAACGACGGTCGCGTGCGTACTGTTTGCGGTGACGCCTTCGGAAACGACGACCAGCGCGCTGTCCGCGCTCTCGGGCAGAATCTTGAACACGTTCCCGTGGTTGAACGCCGTGGCGGTGCTCGCGACCTCCTGAAACTCGAATGACGTGAACTCGCCCGAACCGCGCCGCGCCAGACGATACACCCCCGCCCCGTAGTGCGTGTCGCGCCGACGCCCGTTCTCGCCGGTCCCGACCCACACGACGCTACAACCGCAGATCTCGCCCGCGGGACCGCAGGTAGGCCCAGCCGCGGTGCATGTCGAGCTGTCGACTGCGATCGCGCCGATCGCCGCGGACTTGAAATTGTTCGTGCCGCTGATACCGGCGGACCATACTGGGTCAGGATCCAACGCATCGCGCGTGTGCCAGAGACCGCCCGCTGCGGTGCCCAAGAACACCTCGTCGGTCTTCGCCGGATTGACCGCGATGACGGTGGCGCGCCCAGTCGCCTTCACCTGATTGGTGCTCGAAGAATAGATCTGCGAAAACTCGATTGGAGTCGGCCCGATCGGAAACCAGTTTTGGCCGCTCGTCACCGCATCCCGTTGGCTCGCCTGCGTAGCGGGCGAGTCCTTGTCGCTGCAGCCCGCCAACGAGCTGCCCACCACCAGCACGACCGCCGACAACGCAATTGAGCGTACGAGCATTCGAACCTCCCTGGCCTCCCTGGCCCTCAGCTGTTCGAATCAGGCCCCTCATTCAACGCGGAGTCAATGACTTTGAGTTTGAGCCGCCGCGCATCGGCACTTTCTCGGGTACGGCTACGGCGTGTCTAGATTTGCCACGTGACAAACTCTGAAACTGCCCGTAACGGTAACAGGGACTCCCGTAGGTGACCCCTGCGCCTGGAACGAACCTGCGTAGACTTTCCCCACTCCATCGTTGGAACCCGAGCTCACACTCGTCCAGTCGGTAACCGGCTGTTCCGCGATGGTCCACTCGGTAACATCCAAGCCACGCCAAAGGCGATCGACCGCGTAACTCAGCGACGTCGACTCACTTCGATTGTGAAAAGCTGGTGATTGATCGAAACGCACAGCCAACGCACCGCCATCGCAGGCCACGATTCCGATCTCGATCCCGCCAGACTCAGGGGGTGGCCGGCTGAAGCTCACCGGAACTGCGAACACGCCAGGGCGTGCATCCGCGCAACCCAAGGTTAGCTTCTGGTCCGCCCCGAATCCGCCGGGAAGATCACCATTGACCTTCACGAAGAAGTCACCCGCGCCGCACGGATTGTTCGCCCCTCCTGCGACTGAGCCACTCGCGCCCGCGCTCGCAACCGCTCCGCCACTCGCGTTGCCCGTTGTCCCGCCGTCACTCCCGCCCTCGCTCGTGGCGCCCGCGAGTTCGTCAGTCCCCGCCGCCGGTGCACCGCCCGTGGTCGTGGTCGCACCTCCGACGTGCACAGGGGTGCCGCCATTGGCCGAGCCTCCTTGCGCCGCGCTCACCCCACCGGAACCTTTAGCGCCGTCGCGAACCGCGCGCCCGCAGCCGACAATGATGCCGAAACAGCACACGCACGCTAGCAAGGCCCGCACCGCACCATTCTGCAAGGCGCCGAACGCACGGTCAAGCCGCTGGGACCGGATCATTGTCACTTTGGGAAAACTAATTGACGACTCCCCCAACGGCTGAAGCTTTTGCCCATTTCGATACCCGTCGTGAGCGGTGCGCTGGCGCGCGCCCGCCACTGGGCTGGTACGCCGCCTGCGCTCTCTCCCATGACTCGAACCGACACCAAAGGGAGCACCCGTTTCCCCTCCGACCAACACAGAGCAAGGAGCGGGCGCTGTCGCTGCCCGTATTGACGCCACTCGACCGATGGAAGGATCGGAACATGAGATCAGTCGCGCAGTTGGGAGTCCTCTGTGTGTTCGCCTCGGCGACAGCAGCGTGTTCGCACGCAGTCAGTGGAGCTGAAACCAAGGGCGATGACGAACTGTACGGCGGCGGAACCGTCTCTACGTTCTGGACCACTAGCTCGATTCCGGTGTGCTTTGCCTCAGGCGATCAGGCTCACCGGGATGCAACTCGCAGCATCTTGGCCGACAACTGGTCGCGCGTCGCAAAGGTGCCTTTCACGGGCTTCGGAACTTGTTCGAGCAGCAATCCGCGCAACACCATTCGTGTCACCTTCGAGAACGATACCTACGGATACACGGCCAACTTCGGTCCGACGTCTGCGGGCTCGACGAACGTCACGCTGATCTCGAACGGAACCGCTCAACACTTTCGCTACGAGGTGCTGCACGAGTTCGGCCATGCAATCGGCTTTCGGCACGACCAGCAGCGACCAGACAACTGGGATAAGCAAGGTAACACGATCTACTGCGGCGAACGGGACGGCGGGCCCAGCGCTCCTGGCGGAATCTACTACGGCCCGGCGGACAACCTTTCCATCATGTCTTACTGCGCCTATTGGGCCACGCACCTGAGCGCGACGGACGTGTTCGGGCTTCGTCAAGTGTATGGCTCGACGGCCGCGATCACTTGTCAGGCGCTGAGTGACACGTATGGGATCGACGCGAATGGCAGTTTCGGTTTCGCGCCCCGCAGCGTCCAGGCGCAATGGCGGTCCATGTCGTGCTCGACCTCGCCGTCTTCTGCAGATTCCTGCCAGAAGGCGAGCGATCTTTATGGCATCGAGGCGAACGGCTCTTCCGGCTTCGCGCCGAGTGAGGTGCAATCGTGGTGGGCTTCGAATGCCTGCAACACGAAGCCGCGAAGCTCGATCGAGCTCTGTCAACGCGCGAGCGAAACTTATGGCATCGTTGCCAATCGAACGGTCGGCACGGCACCGAGCTTCGGCACGGCGCCGAGCTCGGTCCAAGCTTGGTGGAGCAGCGAGTCTTGCAACGCGGTTCCACGCTACCAGGATACCTGCCAACGCATGAGCGACCTCTACGGCATCAACGAGAACACTCCGGGTTGGGCGCCGAACGAAGTTCAAAGCTATTGGCGCACAAACGATTGCGACACGACTCCCGTCGTCAGCAGCGCGTGCCAGCTCCTGAGCGACAACTACGGCTTGTCACCCAGTCTATCGACGGGGGCCGCACCAGCCGCTGCGCGAAGCTACTGGAAGTCGAACTCCTGCAGCACGAGTCCGAGTTCGACCAACACCTGCCAACGTGCGGCCGATCTCTACGGCATTGTGCCCGACGTGACCTGGGGATGGGCTCCATTAGAAGTGCAAACCTGGTGGACCACGGCGGGTTGTTCGAGCAAGCCCACCGTGATGGATACCTGCCAAACGGCAGCTGACCGCTTCGGCATCATCGCGAACTACACCCTCGGTGCCGCGCCGGCCGCAGTGCAAACCTGGTGGAACGCGGCCGGCTGCAACACGCGGTCCAAGGACGTCCTGCCGATCCCTGGCTGAGGCCGCGCCCCATTGAATCGGGGACCGGGACGGTCGCGCACACCGTCAGCGCTACCGTTACGGACTCAGGCTTGGCGACGTCGCGCCGTCAGGGCGCGCGCTCGACGGCTGGCCGAGCCCGAGCAGGTGCCATGCTTCGCGAAACTCGGGCATGCCCTGGAATGCGCGCGCATCGCGAGGCCAATTGGCGTCGATCGCCAGCATCGCGAGGACCAGCGGCGGACGCAGGATGAAAATTTCGGGGTCGTCCTTGCGCGATCCGAAGTCGACGAATGCGTACGAAACATTCCTCCCCGAGGGATGTCGGTCTAGCTCCCTGAGCTCGAACCGACCGTTCGGACCCGACGAGCGTACCCGCAACAGCGCGACTCGGGCTCCGTCGGGTGTGCACGCCATCAGCTCGGCGTGGCTAGCGGTCGTTGCGGAAGCCCCGTACCCGCGTTGCGTCAGGCGGTAGAGGACGTAGTAGCTGGCAGCGGCAGGCTGGTCCACATCCCTCGAGCCGGATGTTAGCGCCGAGACGCGAACGCCGCAACCGCGACTCGCAGTGGCTCAGAAGAGCCTAGGGAAGCTCTACACGCTCGACGTCGTATGCCTGTGCATCGGGGAGCCGCGCTGGGCGCGAGAGGGGCAAATCATGCTGAAGTCATGGTTCTTTTCTGTGTTGTTCGTGATATCGAATGGCCTCGTTGGCTGCGAAAAGTCGCAAGCAGCGCCGAGCATGGGCGTGAGTGCACGACCTGCAGCGTCGACGAGCGCCCCAGTAGCGTCGACCGCGGGCGGACCCCACGGCCTGCCAGCTTCGTGTTCATTGATCACGAAACAGGAACTCGAGACAACGTTGCACGACACGTTCCAAGAACCGGCCGAGTCGAAGCACGTCGCGGGGATCTGCGAATTCACGCGCACCGGCGGCAAGCTGCCATTCATCGGTGTGACTCTGCTCCCCTACACGACCCGTTCCCAATTCGAGTCCGAAACTGCCAGAGCCGCGAACACGCTCAAAGCGAAGCAAGAGCCAGTCGCCGGCCTGGGCGAGGAAGCGTTCGTGCTCAGTGACAGCATGCTGCTCGTCTACGCGCACGGTAAGGCGTTCGAGCTGACCTACTTGTTCAAGCCACTCGAGCCAGCACAGCGAGCCGCGCTGGCGAAGTTTGCACTGGCTCGCTTGTGAGATCGCGGCGCTCTGGCGTTGCGTGACGAACTCGGAGCTACGCGACGGGCAGCGCACCCCGCGCCCGCTAACCCCAAAAAACAACTTCAGCGTCTACAGCGCGGATAGTCATTTGAATACGAGCGTGCGTCGCAGCTTGTAATCGAGACGTCGTCCGCTAGAGTCTGCGAAGTGTGAGCCGCGTAGGTGCGAGCTCACGTCGCGCTGAGTCGGGGATCGGCCGGGGAAAGAAGAACCGATGAAATCGTGGACGTATTTGCTGAGTTTTCAAATCGCTGTGTTGGGGTTGGTCACGGGCCTGGCGCGCGCAGGTCACGCGCAAGGCATCGTCACATTCGATCCACCAAACTCGGTGCACACACAGCCCCAAGCCATCGACTCATTCGGGCGCATCACGGGTTTCTACTTGGATACCAGCGTCCGAAACCACGGCTTCGTGCGCTCGCCCTTTGGTGCGATCACTACGTTCGATGCGCCAGGTGGCGCAGACGGTGACGTTTCCATCCTTCCAGTAGCGCTCAACGATGCGGGCCTGATCGTCGGCACCATCTTCGACCCTGGCGGCAGCAATGTCTCCCACGCGCGCGGGTTCATCCGCGCGCCGAACGGCGCGCTCACGCAATTCGACGCAACGACGGACGCCACCCAGACCTGGGCGCAGGCCATCAATGCGCAGGGCTGGATTGCCGGTGTTTATTTGGACGCAAGCAATGCCCGTCACGGCTTCGTGCGCTCGCCGCACGGGACCATCACCACCTTCGGGGAATTGGGATCCATTGCGGGCGTTCGCCAGATCCTCCCCGATCGCGAAGTGATCGGTTACTACTTGGAACCGGGTGGAGTGGTGTTTCACGGCTTCACGCAGGCGCATAATGGTGCGTTTTCCGCGTTCGACGAGCCGGATGTCAGCCTCGACACTAGGGGCGTCTACTATAAGTTCTACACTGGTACGCTCGCCACCGCGGCCAGTTCGACCGGGTATGTCGTCGGCTACTACGGCGCAGCGGGTAGAGTCATGCATGGCTTCATGCGCACCCCGGAAGGCGTCTTCTCGACACTGGATACCCCCGGTACCCCAAGCGCCGTCAACGCGGCGGGGGCCATCGCGGGAGTCTACTACGACGCAAACTTTACCGAGCACGGCTTCGTCATGCCGCGAGACGGCGCGCTCGAATCATTCGATCCGCCCACCTCGACCTTCGGCGTGACCGGGATCGGTCCCGACGGCACCGTGTTTGGCGAATACTACGATTCGAGTGAAGTCGGGCACGGTTTTATTCGCAAACCACGGCGCAGCTGCGCTCACGTCCACTTTTGACGAAGGCTCGAGCGTAGTTGGTGCGCTCAGCGATCGGCACGGCGAAGCCATTGTCCGGGGCTCGGTGTGCCGGACTGCACGTGCTCGAAGGTTCGCCCGAAGTCGCTCGAAGCTTCGTAGTCCTGAAATTCGAACGGCAAGGTCGTCAGATCGCTGAACGCGCCCGGCTCGTTCGGTTCGGCGCGGTCGCTCAACGCGAAATGCAGGTGGGCCTCGCGGGCTCCCGTCTGTCCGACCAGGCCGAGCAGCGCGCCAGCAAGCACGTGGTCTCCAACTCGCACTCGCCCACTCCGAGCCTGCAAATGCAGGTAGCAAGAGACGACGCTCGGCGCATGTTCGACGCAAACCAGGTTGCGATTGGCGTGCTCCGGATCGCCTTCTGGGCGCGGCTTCATTCCCGGGCAGAGTCCACGATTGTCGTCCGCAAAACAGTCCACCCGCGAGACGACCTTGCCCTCCGCAGTGGCAAGGATCGGTTGGCCCGAGCTGCGGCGCGCCGCTGCGCCCGCTTGGCGCTCGACCGCAGCCTGCGGCGCGGGATCCATGCGTTGGAAGTCGAGGGCGAAGGCCGAGCTATCGTGGTGTGAGCGAGGACTATTCATGCCCTGAATCACCATCCACACCTGCCCGCCCGCAAACGGCAACGTCAAGCGCGGCACGCCGGCGGGACGGGGAAACCTCGAGCTATCCGCGCGAGACTCACGCTCGCCGCCGAGCGCGATGAGCTCCGCGGCACCGCTCAGGCGATACCCGAG
>Ga0164306_10000987_pt1 | contig 12290 bp, 15 predicted proteins | sample Whisoiple_242_MG_FD_110213 | JGI IMG/M metagenome (GOLD analysis project Ga0164306, IMG submission 110213) | Soil microbial communities amended with fresh organic matter from upstate New York, USA - Whitman soil sample_242_MG | ecosystem: Environmental > Terrestrial > Soil > Unclassified >... | reverse complement strand
GCTGCCGCTGCCGGCGCCATGGCGGCGACCAACACCACCGAGATTCCGCAAGCAGCAGCGACTTTCCACTTTCCTCGCATGACTTCCCCTCCATCGAGTCTGATCCACAGTGATCACCAAGATGTGCTGTTGCCCCGACCGGCCGCATTTCCTTCACACCCGGATCACAGACACCCCACAAGACCCTCCCAACACCGACCGCATGCGTCAATCCGGCATTCGAAGGGCCATTTCACCCTGAAGGCGTATCGGCAAAGAGCCGACTCGACTGGAATTCCCAAGTTTCTCGACAATATGAAATCAACCGCCACGAGCAACCTCGATTGGCCAATTCTGTCCGACGACCCGGGACCACCTGCCGTACCACCTCTGCGGGCAGATCCCTCGACGGGGACACTGGGCGGGTGCAGCTACCCGTCATGCCCCCCGTCTCGCCCATGCTGGCCAAGCCGGTCAGCGCCATCCCCGCCGACCAGCTCTACGAGCCGAAGTGGGACGGCTTCCGGTCGATCATCTTCCGCGACGGCGACGAGGTCGAGATCGGCAGCCGCAACGAGCGCCCGATGACCCGGTACTTCCCCGAGGTGGTCGAAGCCGTGCTGGCCAACTTCCCGGACCGTGCGGTGATCGACGGCGAAATCATCGTTGCCAATCTCGAGGGCAACACGCTCGATTTCGAAGCGTTGCAGCAACGCATCCATCCGGCAGCCAGCCGGGTCAAGATGCTGTCGACGGCGACGCCGGCCAGCTTCGTCGCGTTCGACCTGTTGTCCCTCGGTGACGACGACCTGATGAACACTCCGCTCATCGAACGCCGGGCGGCACTGCAGGAGGCGCTTGCCGGCGCGCAGCCGCCGATCCACCTGACCCCGGCCACCCGGGACCAGGCGGAGGCGCAGCGCTGGTTCGAGGAATTCGAGGGCGCCGGGCTGGACGGCCTGATCGCCAAGAAGCTCGACCTGCGGTATCAGCCCGACAAGCGGGTGATGAGCAAGATCAAGCACGAGCGGACCTGCGACTGCGTCGTCGCCGGGTACCGGGTGCACAAGTCCGGTCCGGATGCCATCGGTTCGGTCTTGCTCGGTCTGTTCGACGACCGCGGCGTGCTGGCCTCCGTCGGCGTGATCGGTGCGTTCCCGATGGCGACCCGCAAGAAGCTGTTCGACGAGCTCCAGCCCTGGGTCACCACTTTCGACGGCCACCCGTGGAACTGGGCGGCCCACGAGGAGGGCGAACGGACGCCACGCAAGAACGAGACCAGCCGGTGGAACGCCGGCAAGGACCTCTCGTTCGTACCGCTGCGACCGGAAAAAGTGGTGGAGGTGCGGTACGACTACATGGAGGGCGTCCGGTTCCGGCACACCGCCCAGTTCGTCCGCTGGCGTCCGGACCGGGATCCGGAGTCCTGCACGTACGAGCAGTTGGAACGCCCGGTGCGGTTCAATCTCGCGGACGTGCTGGCCAGCGGTTGATGGACGAGACCTACTGGGACGAAAGGTATTCCGGAACCGATCTGGTGTGGACGGCGGAGGCGAACCGGTTCGTCGTCCAGGAGTGCTCTGACCTGCCGCCGGGTTCCGCACTGGACCTGGCCTGTGGCGAGGGGCGCAATGCCGTGTGGTTGGCCGGCCGCGGGTGGTCGGTGACCGGGGTCGATTGGAGTGGTGTCGGACTGACCAAAGGCGCCAAACTCGCCGCGGCCGTCGACACAGCAGTCGACTGGGTGCATGCCGACGTCCTGACCTGGACGCCGCCGACGACCTACGACCTCGTCCTGCTCGCCTACCTGCAGGTCGGCGCCGCCGACCGGCAGCTGGCGATGAACGTCGCCGCCGCGGCCACCGCACCTGGCGGGTCGGTGCTCGTCGTGGCCCACGATCTGAGCAACCTGACCGACGGGGTCGGCGGACCGCAGAACCCGGACGTGCTCTGGCGGGTCGAGGACGCCGTTGCACCCGGCCTGACCACCGTCCGCGCCGAGGTCGCGGTGCGGCCGACCGCTGCCGGGAATGCGCTGGACACCGTGGTCAGGCTGGTCCGCGAGCAGGGCTGATCGCCGCACCCGGGCCCGCAGCGCGCCGAATTATTCGGTCTCGTCGGTCAGCGGTGCAGCGTGCCGGTGCCAGTCGACCTGACGCTGCGCGCCGGGCAGATCCCGGCGCCCGTTCGCCCACAGCAACGCCGGCCAGGGCTCGGCGTCCTTGGGCGCCCAGGGAAACAGCCGCCGCACGATCAACCCGCTCAACACTTCCGGCGGCTCGAAGTCCAGACCCAGCCCGGTGGCGGCGTCCCTGGTGTGCACCAGCAGTTCGTCACACCCCATCGCGGCGAAGCCGGTGCTGTCGGCCATGCCGTCCGGGTGGAATCCGCGTTGACCCGGTGGCACCCCGTCGACCACGTAGGCCAGCGTGTTGCTGAAGGCGGTCAGCGTTGCGATCAACCGTTCCGGGGGTTCGGTCGGACGCACCTTGAGGTCCATCGTGCTCAGCTCGCCGGTACCGGCCGACAGGTCGGTGGAGTACCAGAGCAGCACGTCGGAGATGTGGGCCACCACCTCGCGGACCGACCAGGTCATCTCCGGAATCGGTCGGTCCCAGTCGAGCTCCATCGCCGAGGTCAGGAACGATGTACTTGCGCGGGCAGCCTGCCGAAGGTTCGATCCGTCCATCCGGCCATTGAATCGGATAAGGGGGCGTCATGAGCGATCTCGACGACCCGCCCAAACCGCAGCGCCGCAAACAGGTGGTCGCCGCGGCGGGCCGTGGTGGCCGTCGGGTGCACAAGAGCACCGGTTTCGACATCGTGGTCGGGGTCGGCCTGGTGACCTATGGAATCGTCCACCTGCTGATCGCGTGGATCGCGGTGCGGATCGAGCTGACCGGCGTCAGGAGCAGCGATTCCCAGGACGAGGCACTGTCCGCGATGGCGCAGACCGTGTTCGGCGAGGTGTTGCTGTGGATCACGGTGTTCGGCCTCGGCGCGCTGACGCTGTGGCAGGTGTTCGAGACGATCTGGCGGCGGGCTCCGCAGGAAACCCGGCTGAACAAGACCTTTGGCCGGCTCGGATCCTCGTTCAGCGCCATCGCCTACCTGACGCTCGGCATCAGCGCTGCCCGGGTGGCATTCGTCGGGCATGCGGCACGCGACGGCCGGCGGATCGCGACTGAATCCACCGAGGTGGAGGAGGTGCTGCTGCGGGTCTTCGCGGTCGTGGTCGGGATCGTGCTGGTGGCGCTGGGGATCAGGGCGATCTACCGGGGGGCACGGATCAGATTCCTCGACGACCTGAAGGAATCGGTCAGCACCAAGGTGATCGTCCTGGGCCAGGCCGGGTTCATCGGCAAGGGCATCACCTTCAGCATCATCGGAGCCCTGATGATCGTCACCGGATTCGACGGCCGGACGGGCGCGCCCGGGTTGCAGTCCGTCATCCGGCTGATCAACCTGTCACCGGCGGGCGGGGTGCTGTTGCTGCTCAAGGCCTTCGGGCTGGCGTTGTTCGGCGTCTACTGCTTCGTCTGGGCGGCGAACCGCCGCCGCTGACCCCGGCGCATCACCTCGAGAATTCCTGCCGCTACCTGACCTTGCCGCGTAGCTCATCGGTGTCGGAGAGATCCTCGATGCTGTGCCAGGCGCCGGACGAGAAGTACAACTCGGAACGGTCAGGGCGGTGGATGGTGAGCACTCCGGTATCGGGGTTGATGGTGAAGCTGTGGTGTTCGTCGTACTTCGTGTTTCCGCGGACCGTCCACACCTGGAACCTCATCATGGCCAACAGTGTTCCACCGATGCGGATGACCCACACTGCCGTCGAACGGGTTCAGCCCGGAGGCGACTCGATGCGGTTGCCGTGCTCGTCCCAATGCTCGGCGACCTTTTTCGACGGCTGCACCCGAGGCGGCTCGCCCGGCATCTTGGGGTGGTCTGGCGGGAAGTTCAGCTCTCCGCCCTCCAGATTCTCCCAGAGGTCGAGCAGCGGCTCGAGGGTGTACGCGACGTCGTCCATGTGCTCCCACGGATCGCCGTGCGCAGCGTAGTCAGGCACCGTCGTCAGGTTGAAGTCGCGAGGGTCGCTGATGTCGACCAACTGGCTCCACGTCATCGGTGTGCTGACCGGAGCACCAGGTCGGGGTCGCAGCGACCAGGCTCCGGCAACGGTGCGGTCCCGCAGGTTCTGGTTGAAATCCAGGAAGATCGACCCCGGCGGGCGCTCTTCCTTCCACCAGTTCGTGGTGGCGCCCACATCCCGGCGCTCCAACTCCCGGCCCAGGCCGATCGCGGCGTGGCGCACCTGGTCGAACCCGTAGCGACGTTCGATGCGAACGTAGACGTGGATACCCCGGTTGCCGCTGGTCTTCACGAAACCCCGAAGCCCCAACCCCTCCAGCAACTCTCTGGTGGCCTCGGCAACCCGCTGCACATCACTGAACTTGGCCCCCTCCTGCGGGTCGAGGTCGATCCGCAGCTCGTCGGGGTGCTCGACATCATCGGCACGTACTGGCCAGGGGTGGAACGTCAAAGTCCCCATGTGCGCAGCCCAGACGGCAGCGGCCGGTTCGGTCAGGACGAGCTCGTCGATCGGGCGGCGGTTCGGTGTGGTCACCCGAGCGGTCTGCACCCAGTCGGGCGCACCTTTGGGGAGCCTCTTGGAGTAGAAGCCGTCACCGTTCTGCTGCCCCATCGGGCCGAGGGAGAGGGTCATGCCCTCACGCCAGCCACCCGGCCAGCGCTCCAAGGCGACCGGCCGGTTCCCGTTCGCATGCATGAAAACCTCGCTGATGGCGGCGAAGTATTCGCAGACCTGGAGCTTGGTGATGGCAGGAGTTCGGTCGGTGGCTTCGTAGACGACCCGATCAGGGCTGGAGACGCGCACCTCGCGGTCGCCGACCTGCAGGACTGTTGCTGCGCTCTTCGCCACGCGGCCCACGCTATCTGGTCACTGACCAGTTGTTACGGAGCCGTCAGATTCGTCCGGGAACGCCCGCGACGATCCGGTTGTTGAACTGGACATGACAATGAAGGGCATGAAGACCGACAAGACCTACGACGTCCAGAAGACCGACGAGCAGTGGCGCGCCGAGCTGAGCCCGCAGGAGTACAAGGTGCTCCGCCAGGCAGGCACCGAGCGGCCGTTCTCCAGCTCGTACGAGACCGACAAGACGGTGGGGGTGTACCGCTGTCGCGGCTGCGGCGCCGAGCTGTTCCGCAGCGAGCACAAGTTCGATGCGCACTGCGGATGGCCGGCGTTCTACACCCCGCTGGCTGCCGACCGGGTGGAGCTGCTGGAAGACCGCTCCTTCGGCTCGGTGCGGACCGAGGTTCGCTGTGCGTCCTGCGGTTCCCACCTCGGGCACGTGTTCTCCGGCGAGGGACTCGGCACCCCGACCGACGATCGGTACTGCATCAACGGAGTCTCGATTCAGCTGGAGCCGGAAGCCGGCTGACCCGCTGCGGGTGATCCGTCGCCCGTCATCGACAGCACGCCCAGCAGGCGCATTGCCGCTGCACCGAGCGGATCGGCCTGCTGGGCGTTCAGTCGGGCTTCCGATCGGTGTGGGGCTCACCACTCGCCAACGCGCCTGGGGCGCTCCTCGCCCATGGGAGAATTCAGACATGAACTCCCGCATCGTGTTCGCCTTCCGCGTCGTCGCCTTCGTCGAGGCGTTGACCTGGTTGGGGCTGCTGGTGGGGATGTACTTCAAGTGGATCGCCGAGACCGGCGAGGCCGGCGTGAAGATCTTCGGGCCGATCCACGGCGCGGTGTTCGTCATCTACCTGGTGCTGGCCCTGCTCACCGCACGAGTCCAGCGCTGGTCGTTCTGGACGACGGTCTTCGCCCTCGGCGCCTCCATTCCACCGTTCTTCACCCTGTGGTTCGAGGTATGGGCGAAGCGCTCGGGCCGGCTCGACGTTGCTGCGACGCGCCCCGAGGCGTCCGACACCGTCCGGGTCTGATCCGGCGCTGCCAACCTGCCGGCACCGTCAGACGCCCTGCGCCCGCAGCTCAGCGATCCCGTCCAGTAGCCGATCCACCGACCACACGAACTGATCGCTCGAGATCCATTGCGCAGCGACATCTTTCGTTGCCGCTGTCATCGGCCACTGGGCCGCATCCACCCACTCGAACATCGCCCGACGGCCCGCGATCCGATCCTGCTCCGGCGGCAACGGCGGCCTGCCGTCCGTCTCGGCGACCTCCAGCGCGACCGATCCCAGCACCTGCACGATCAACGCGTAGGTGGACCGGGCGGCATCGTCGGCGCTGAGGCCACCCTCGGCGAGCGCGCCGATCAGCCGCTCCCCCACCAACAGCGCCGTCGGGCCGTCCATCGGCGCCGTCATCATCAGCCTGGCCACGGCCGGATGCCGCAGCAGCGAGTGCCGTAGCGACGTGCCGTATGCCACCACCCGTTGTCGCCAGCTTCGGTCGCCGTCGGCCAACAGGGTCAGGTCCGACTCGGCCAGCACCCGCTCGACGATCTCCCGCTCGAGTGCCGCCCGGCTGGCGACATAGGTGTAGAGAGCATTGGGGTTGACACCGAGTCGGCCCGCCACCGCACGCACAGACAAGGCCTCAGGCCCGCCCTCGTCGACCACCAGCAGCGCGGCATCGACCACCTGAGGCAGTTCGAGGCTGCGCCGCGGCCCTCGACGCGGCTTGGAAATTGGTTCCGGATTGCGTCTTGACTCGGCATTTGTCACCGGTTTACTGTACACCGTACAAACTCCGTACAGCGTACAGAATAAGGAGCAAACCGATGAGCCTGACCATCACCACCACCACGACCAGTTCCTCCCGAGCGGGACGCCGCACCACCGCCGCCCTGCTGGCGGCGGGCGCCGTCACGGTGAACATCGCCTTCCTCGGTCTCGGCGCGGCATTCGACTACCCGAACGTGTTGAACCAGCCGCCGGCGGAGGTGCTCGCGACGTTCCACGCGAACCAGTGGGTCATCGGCGGCCTGTTCCTGCTCATGGCGATCGGCGCCGGACTGCTCGCCCCCATCGCGCTCCGGGTCGGCCGGCTGGGCACCTCGACCGCATTGCGCGCCTCTGTGCCGGTCGGCGTTGCCGCGGCGGCAGTCCAGGTGATCGGTCTGCTGCGCTGGCCCGTCCTGGTTCCCGGACTGGCCGCCCAGTCCGCCGATCCCTCGGTCAGCGGCACCTTCGACACACTGAACCTGGTCCTCGGGACAGTCATCGGCGAAACCCTCGGCTATGCCTTGACCGCCGCCTGGACCGTGCTGGTCGCAGTCGGACTGCGTAAGTCCCTGCTCGGCACGCCGCTCACCGTCGTCGGGATCGCCGCAGCCGCCCTGATCGCCACCGGAATCGTCGAGCCGCTCGACGTACCCGGCACCGGCCTCGCGAATTTCCTGGGCTACATCCTCTGGAGCGCATGGCTGATCGCCGCCGCCGTCGCTGTGCTGCGCGCCGGCCGGCCGTCACCGGCCGGCAGGGTTCAGCCGGCCACCAGGCGTGTCAGCGGAGCCTGAAATATCATGGCCATCAACACTTCTCACACCGTCTCTGCCCTCCGCAACTGGGCCATCTGGACCCTGGGGTTCTTCTCCTTCCCGCTCGCCGGAATTGCCGGCGGAGCCATCTCCGGCCCGGTCGACAGCCGGATGGCGGCAGCGCTCGGTGGCGCCGTCACCGGCTTGGTCATCGGCACCGGGCAATGGTTGGCCTCTGGCCGCCGGCTGCGGGCCGACCGCTGGATCCCGGTCACCACCGTCGGCATGGGCCTCGGTCTGCTGATCGGCGCCACCGTCGTCGGTTTCGGCACCGACCTGGCCGATCTCGCCGTGATGGGTGCGCTGACCGGCATCTCGCTCGGCATCGCCCAAGCGATGGCGCTGCCGTCCCGCAGCAGGTTCCGTTGGGTGTGGGCGGCCGTGATGCCCGCTCTCTGGTCACTCGGCTGGACCATCACCACCCTGGTGGGCGTGGACGTCGATGCGCAGTACACGGTCTTCGGATCCACTGGTGCCATCACCGTCTCTGCCCTGACCGGTCTCGCCCTCCGGTTCATCGTCCCGTCCGCCATCACCGCTGCATCCACCGCCACTTCGATCGAGGTCTCGTCATGAGTGATCAGCACGTCATCTTCGGCACCGGCGCGATCGGTCTCGCGCTCTGCGAATCCCTGCGGCGGCGCGACGTCGGCGCGATCCGGATGGTCAACCGGTCCGGGAAGGCCGACGTGCCAACCGGAGTCGAGGTGGTGGCCGCTGACGTGAGTGATCCGGCGCTCGCCGTCGCCGCGGCGAAGGGCGCTACCTCGGTCTATCAGGCACTCAACCCGCCCTATGCCCAATGGGTCGAACTGTTTCCCGGTCTGCAGGCAGGCGTGGTCGCGGCTGCCGAGACTGCGCAGGCCCGACTGGTGAGCATGGAGAACGTCTACATGTACGGACGTCCGGCAGGATCGCCGTTGACCGAGGACCGGCCGTACCTGGCGCACACGAAGAAGGGGCAGTTGCGCGGCCGGATGGCGGATGCGTTGATGGCGGCCCATCGGGCCGGCCGGATCGAGGTCGCGATCGGCAGGGCGTCCGACTACTTCGGTCCGAACGGCGGTGCCCAGTCGAATCTCGGTGACCGGCTGTTCGGGCCGGCGCTGGCCGGGAAGACGGCGTCGCTCCTGGGTGATCCCGATCAGCCGCACACGTACACCTACATCCCCGACATCGGCGAGGGGCTGGCCGTTCTCGGTCTGCACCCCGACGCGGTCGGCGAGATCTGGCATCTGCCCAACGATCCGGACATCCGGACCACCCGGCATTTGGTCGAGGTCGCCTACCGGTTGGCGGGTCAGCCGAAGGCGAAGGTGCGGGTGTTGCCGGCCCCGTTGATCTCCGCGGTCGGACTGCTGAACCCCACCGTGCGCGAGCTGAGCGAGATGCGGTACCTGTTCCAGGAGCCGTTCGTGGTCGACAGCAGCAAGATCCGCGATCGGCTCGGCGTCGTCGCGACACCGGTCGAGGAAGCGCTCGCGACGACCATGGCCGGGTACCGGTCGCCGACCCGTTGAGACGATCTTCTCGATCAGGAGCAAGATGCGGTGATGACCCGAGCGGACACCTACACCCACGGCCATCACGACAGCGTGCTGCGCTCGCACCGGTCGCGGACCGCGGAGAACTCCGCCGGCTACCTGCTTCCGCACCTTCGCCCCGGCCAGGCGCTGCTCGACATCGGTTGCGGGCCAGGCACCATCACCCTTGATCTGGCGGCGCGGGTAGACCCGGGTCAGACCGTCGGACTGGATCGGGCCGAGCTCCCGCTGGTGCAGGCCAGGGCGATGGCCCGCGAGCAGGACCGGCACAATGTCGGTTTCACCGTGGGCGATGCCTATCAGTTGGACTTCCCCGACAACAGCTTCGACGTGGTACATGCCCATCAGGTGCTGCAGCACCTCACCGACCCGGTCGCCGCCCTGACCGAGATGCGCCGGGTGTGCCGGCCGGGTGGGGTGGTGGCGGCCCGCGACGCGGACTACGCCGCGATGACCTGGTACCCGGCAGACCCGCGGATGGATCGCTGGCTGGAGTTGTATCACCAGGTGGCCCGAGGCAACGGTGCAGAACCGGACGCCGGTCGGCGCCTGCTCGCCTGGGCCCGGGCGGCCGGGTATGCGGATGTCTCCTGTTCGGCGAGCGCCTGGTGCTACTCGACCGGTGACGAGCGCGCCTGGTGGGGCGGCCTGTGGGCGGAACGGATCACCGAGTCCGCCATGGCCCACCAGGCCGTTTCGGGGGGATTCAGCGATCCGGACGAGCTGTCCGAACTAGCCGCCGGATGGCGGGACTGGGCAGCGCAGGACGACGGCTGGTTCGTCGTCCTGAACGCCGAGATCCTCTGCCACGTCAGCTGATCGACGAACGGTCGCCGGATCACGCCGGCGGCGCTGCGGTCCCCACCCGGTCGAGCAGCGCGAGGCTGGCTGCCACGATCTCCGCCGACGCGGTGTCCCGGTCGATGCCGGGCGCGCCGTCCCCCGGTTGTTCGCCATAGTCGGCGAAGTAGGCGTGGATCCCGCCGGCTATCTGGACGAAGTCGGTGTCCGGCGGCAGTTTCGACCTCGACTCCTGGATGTCGGCCGGCGTCGCCAACTGATCGTTGCTGCCCGAGATCGACGTCACCTCCAGGTCTGTCGCGCCCGAGAGATCGCCGGAAGGATAACTTGCCCAGAGCAGCAGCCCGTTGACCGTCGCCGGGTTGTCAGCTGCGAACGCGGATGCCGTCACCCCACCGAGCGAGTGACCGCCGACGACCCACCTGGCAATCTCGGGATGGTCGTCGATCGGACCGGCCGACTGGCCCGGCTGGACGATGGCCAGATCGAACGGCTCCTTCAGGATGACGACCAGGTAGCCGGCCTCGGCCAGCGGCCGCAGCAGATCGGCGTAGGCCCGAGGGTCCACCAGCGCACCCGGCGAGAAGACCAGGCCGACTTCGGGATCTTTCGGGACCGCCGGGACCAGTTCGATGGTTGTCGGAGCATCGACGACGGTAACGAGCTCGTCCGGGGTCAGCGCTCCGAGCGCGCTCGCACCTGCCGGGTAAGGGCGGAGCCAGACCAACGCAACAACCAACAACAGGGCCAGCACGCCGCCGACGATCCGTCCGGTGACCCGCCATCCCCGACCGGCACCGCCGACGGTGCGAGCCGCTGGTGCGGAGTTCGACTCCCACGGCGGACCGTTCGGTTCGGGGTCCCGGCGCCACGGCCAGAGTGCGAACCCGATCAGCGACACTCCGATCGCGATCGTCACGAACAGGGTCGTCGGGTAGGCCGGATGGCCGTTCCAGATCGGATCGAGCCGGCTGAGCAGCACCCACAGCGCGACGACCACCAGCACGAGCCCGATGCCCAACCGGTACCAGCGCGCGGCTCCCATGGTGTGACTGTCTCCCGGCACAACACTTGCGGTGACCGACCACGCGGCGCGCCGTCGACTCTTGCACAGCCCGAACATCATCGGCCCGTCAGGACGAACCCGCCGGACGGCGACCAGGGGCGCCTGACCGATCCGGGTCCGGACACACTCTGGATCAACGACCGCGGCGGTACCCGGTGGGCCGCCGATCCTCTCGGATCTTGGGGTTCGCGCCGAGGGGGTTGCGCGGCCGACCGTCGTCGGTCGGGGTCGGACCCGGCTGGCACTGGGGGCAGTAGAACGCGGGTCGCTCCTTGAGCACCGGCCCGATCGGAGCGACGCGAATGATCGTGCCGCAGCGTTGGCAGGGCTTGCCGGATCGCCCGTGCACCCAGTTCTCCAGGCCGCGGCGTGGGTTGCCGGTCGTGCTCGGGACTGCCTGAGTGGCGCCGCGCAGCAACTGACGCCGGGCAGTGGCCAGCAGTGCTGGGATGTCGACCTCACCGATCGGCGTCCACGGCGACGTCTTCTGCACGAACAAGGCCTCCGCCATGTACATGGTCCCGATGCCGGCAACCGTGGTCTGATCGAGCAGCGCGGCGCCGACGTGGCGCTGCGGGTCGGCGGTCAATCGGCGCTCGGCTTCCAGCGCCCCGTCCGGCACGAACGCGTCCGCCATGATGTCCGGTCCGAGATGGCCGATGAGCGTGGCTTCGGCGGCCATGGGGATCAGGTCGAGCAGCCCGAGCCAGGTCCCGATGGCGGTCCACTCCGTCCCGCCGAGCACGGCCCGCACGCTGCCCCGGCTCTGCGGGGGCCACGGCTCTGCGTCACGGGCATGGATGTACCAACGACCCTCCATCCGCAGATGCGAGCGCAGCGTCAGTGGATCCGCCGACACCGTCGGGATCCGCGGTTGCGGCGCATCGCCGTCGGCGGCCGCGATCCGGGTGAGGATCTGCTTGCCGTACGCCACCACCTCGGTGACCGTCCGACCGGCCAGGTCGGCGTGACCCAGGGTCGGCCAGCGGAGCTCCGTGCGGATCAGCGGCCGCCCGGCCAGCGCGAGGTGCAACCGCCGGGCGGTGCGCAGCACCGTGTCACCCTCGGGCATCGCTGGACCGTTCACCGGAGTTCGGCAGGCTGAGCGTCGAGTTGCCGCGCACCCCGGCCGAGTGGGGGCGGACCACGGGCGCGCCGAGGTGCGGCTTCGAGTTGAGACGAGTTATCTGACGCTTTTGGCCGTGCAGCGCTTGATTTCTCGCCTCAACTCCGGTCGGACCGCACGCGGAGAGTCCGAGCGCCGCGCCCTGGGCCGGTGAGAGCAGGGAGTCGACGTAGTCGGGCGTCATCGGGTCGAGCTCCGCAGTCGCAGAAGGCGCGCCGTCGCCGCCCGCGAGCGGC
>Ga0164306_10000986_pt1 | contig 12292 bp, 8 predicted proteins | sample Whisoiple_242_MG_FD_110213 | JGI IMG/M metagenome (GOLD analysis project Ga0164306, IMG submission 110213) | Soil microbial communities amended with fresh organic matter from upstate New York, USA - Whitman soil sample_242_MG | ecosystem: Environmental > Terrestrial > Soil > Unclassified >... | reverse complement strand
TTTTCCCAGGCCGGAACGTTAGCAGCGCTACCGTTGCGGGCCAGGATCTGGCCTTCTTCAAAGTGGATGTGGATCGGGTGGTCCCAGCCGCCGCCGCCGTTCTGCAGCGTCCAGACCTCGCGCGTGCCGTAGCCCGGCGCAGCCGAGACGCGGCCGAAGCTCGCGTTCAGCATCGGGCCGTTGTCGGTCTTCACGCCCCATGGTCCCTTCTGTCCGCCTGCGCCGGTGGTGTAAGCCGCCGGATCGCTCGCGGGCAGAGGCTGCGAAGCGCCGCTGCCGAACTGGAAGGTCCGCGTTCTTGAAACCGGAATGCTCGACAGGTCGGGATTCGGGATCATCACCGCGGGCACCTGGCTGACGTCGGGCTGGGCCGGGTCGCGCACGATGCGGAACTCCAGGAACTTGCCTACGCAAGGATCAAGCGACGTTCCGGAAAGCGCCTGCGCGATCGTGAGATCGGCCGAAGGCTTCTTTCCGTTCACGTGCTCGGCCACGTTCACCATCCACACCTTGTCGCCGATGCTGTAGCGCGAGAAGTCGATCACCCAGTCATAACGCTCGGCAATGCCCTGCTCGTCAGAGACGGTCTGCACTACCGGTGAGGGCAGCAGGTTTCCGTCATTGGCGATCTGGATCATCGGCGAACCGTCTGAGAGACCGTACTTGAAGAAGCGCGACACGCTGGCGTTCAGGATGCGGAAGCGATACTTGCGGCGCTCCACTTCGAAGAACGGTTTGTAGGTCAGGTTCACGCACATCAGGTCGCCCAGGAAGCCGTCAAACTGGAAGATGTCCATGAAAAGCTGACCGCTTGCATCAAACGCTTTTTCATTGAACATCAGGTTGACGTCATAATCCAGGTTGCCCCAGCCCTTCCCGTTGGAGGAGCCGCTGGGCAGGCGCAGGTTCACGCCGTCATTCACGGTCTCGTCGCCACGATCGAGCGAGCTGTAGATGTTGAACATCGCAGCGTTGCCCTTGTACACGTTCTGCGAAGTGAAGGTGAACATGTGATCGTGGAACCAGTGGGTTGACATGGTCTCGTGCCAGTCGCCCGGGACCTTGTTGATCCCGCCGTTATCGGCAGGGCTGCCGGCCCGTGGATCAGTGGCCGCGGTATTCACGCTGCGGAAACCCGCCAGTACCACCGGCCAGTGATAGTCATAGAACTGGTTGGGGAAGAAGAACGCGCCGGTAAAGCCGTCATTCTCCGCACCGTGGTGCCCGTTGTGCTCGTGCGTGGAGATGGTGTTGCGGCCAAAGCCGTTGTTCTGCGTCACGTCCGCGGGCAGGCGGTTGTGATGACGGAACAAGAGCGGCTCGCCGTAACGCGCGATGACCAACTTGGGTGGAATGGTTCCGTTGAAAGTCCACACCGAGTTCGGGTTCTGTGTCGGGAAGCCAGGATGGAACTTCAGCGGGATTGCCTGGGTCGGATCGATGCCGGAGTTCAGGTTCGAAGCCACCGCCGGGTTATAGACCGTATTGGTCTGCGCCTGGGCCTGTGACATCTCAACCGAGATCTGCGGCGCGTGATCGCCGAAACCCTGGTGCGCCCAGATTGGTCCCGGTGGACGGCCTTCGACCGGGCCAGTGAGTCCGGTCTGTCCGTTGACCAGGGCCGGATCCAGAGGTTGCTGCGTCTGGTTGGCCTGGGCCGTAGGTGTCGGCGTCAGATCGCCGCCCAACGGGTTATTGCCACGCGCAATCACGTCGAAGCGCGGCATCGGAGTGCTGAAAGGCTGCACGCCAAATGTCGGGCTGGGCGGAGCGCCTGTCGGGATACCGTTGCCGGCACCGCCGCCGCTGGCGTACGCGCTGGAAACAAACGGATTCAAGCCGTGGATGGGAGCCAATAGGCCACCAGTTGTAATCAGTCCCCATTTCACCAGTTCGCGACGGGAGACTTTGCCCTGCGAATACGCCTTTAAGATCTCCGCACGGTTCTTGCGTGCGTTCTCGGCTTCCCGCAGTCGTGCCTTTGAGCTTTTTTCGGATAGAAAAAAGCCATCATCGTTATGACTCATAGCTGCGCTCCTTAAAATTGTTGCAGACTTTCAGAACTTCTCTCGAACGTTGAACTGCGTCTCCGCGGAAGGCACGCTTTGCGAAGGGAAGCCCGGAAGTACCGTAAAACGTGGCGCCGTCATAGCAGAGCCTATCGATTACGATATTGGCCTGTGAGAGAGTACCCAATCAGGCGTTAGCAATCCATTAGAAAACAATTAGAATCTTTAATAATTTCCCGAAATCAACCTTTGTTTTCATCCACTTGCAAAATCAATGAGTCTCTTTACGACTCTTAACAATTCCACCTCTGGCCGGCATTTCTGCTTACTTCTCTCACCCCTGGGCTGCCTGCGCCTCTTTTGGGAATCCTAATTCGCTCGTTATCATCTACTTACGTATGAACAATGTAAAAACGTTCTTGCTGCTGACTCTGCTCACCCTTCTGGCCATTGGGGTGGGAGATTATCTCGGCGGGCAAAACGGAATGGTCCTGGGCTTTCTTTTTGCCGGGATCACCAACTTCGTCGCTTATTTCTTCTCGGACAAGATCGCCCTGGCCATGTATCGCGCCCAGCCGGTCACGCGTGAGGACCTTCCGCGGATTTACGCAGTGGTGGAGCGGCTAACGCAGAAAGCCAACTTGCCGATGCCCAAGCTGTATGTGATCCCCACGGATTCACCCAACGCCTTTGCCACCGGACGCAACCCCCGGCACGCCTCAGTCGCGGTGACACAGGGAATCCTGGGGCTTCTGAATGATGACGAACTGGAAGGCGTGCTGGCGCACGAACTGGGCCACGTTCGTAACCGCGACATTCTCACCAGCTCGATTGCCGCAACCATGGCAGGCGCCATTACAGTCCTGGCCCGGTCAGCCATGTGGTTTGGACTCGGCGGCGACCGTGACGATCGCGACCGGGGCGGCGGAATTCTTATGCTGATCCTGGCCCCGCTTGCAGCCATGCTGATCCAGCTGTGGGTCTCACGCACACGCGAGTACGAAGCGGATGCCACGGGAGCGGGAATCACTCATAATCCTGAGGCGCTGGCCCGCGCGCTGCAGAAGCTGGATGCATATTCCAGGCGCGTGCCCATGGTGGCCTCGCCTTCCACGGCGCATCTCTTCATTATCCAGCCGCTGATGGGAATGAATTTTGGAGGCCTCTTTTCCACGCATCCACCCATTGCCAAGCGGATTGAGAGGCTCACCGGACGGCCTGAGGAGTATCAATAAGAGCTGCCTGGGTTAAGCGTGGGTGGTTTGTTCCGTAACAGCGGTGCTGTCGTGTGCGTGAAATTGGGGCTCAGCCGGGAGGAATATTGAAAAAACAGTCCCTGTAGAAGGTAGCGATGAACTGCTTTTGAACCTTATAGTCCCACCATGTTTGCGGATAATTTCAGAACTTACCCAAAGGCCGAGCCCAGTCCCTGTCTCGCCCTTACTGCTGACGAACGGCTCGAAAAGCCTGCGTTTGATTTCAGGAGAAATCCCAACTCCGCTATCAGCGATGGTCAACCGCATTCCCGAGCGAGAGCCATTCGAGTATTCTCTCCCATGGTCGATACGAATATTCAAAGTGCCGCCGCCCCGCATCGCATCCAGCGCATTTCCCACCATGTTGACGATCACCTGGCGTAGTTCGCCCGCCATGGCGGTAATTGGGGGGCACGCCCGGAAGTCCTTTTGCACGGTTACGCAAGCGGAAATCAGCCTGGCTTGATACAGGACCAGCGCGGAGTCGACCAGTTCCGTCAAATAGACGCTGGTGGGTTTGCTCAGTTGCCGGAAGAATTTCAGAGTATGAATGGCGATTTCCGAGACACGCGTCAGTTCATCCGTGGCCGTCGCGGCATAGATTTTTGCTTCTTCCAGGTTCGAGGATGTTCCGATGAGATACAGCAAATTGGTGACCGATTCCAGCGGATTATTGATTTCGTGAGCAATGCTTGCGGCAAGCCGCCCGGCTACGGCCAGTTTTTCTGAGCGAAGCAATGCTTCCTCCGTTTTGTGGCGCTGTGCCAGATAATCTCTGATGAGATATTGGCGGCGCCGGCTTCGCAGTGAAGCCTGCACGGTACTCACCAAAGTCTCAGGCCTTATGGGCCGCTCAAGCAAAACTACGTTACCCAGTGGCTCCCGGAACCGCATTTTCTTTTGGCTGTTCGGATCCACGGCTCCGGCAACGGTCAGGACGATCAAAGGATAATCAGACCATGAGGATTGCGTGGAAATTTTCCGGCCCCAGGCGGCGATGTTGGAGGGCGTGAAGACCTCTTCGGCAACAACCAGCGCTCCGGACCCTACCACCCGCTCAAGGGCCTCTTCCGAGGTGGAACAGACAGTGCAATCGATACCTTCCCTGGTCAGAAGGGCCGCTATCAGAGGCGCGTCTCTTCCCGTGGGAGCGACTACCAAAACGTGAAGGTCCCGGTTCACTTCAGGCCCTTCATGCCGCAGGCTTGGATTTTTTTTCAGAAGCTTCCTCCAATCCTTCAAGTTTGCCGTGATATTTGGGAACGCCTGTCAGCACGCCGTCAAATTCCGCCAGGGCTTTCCCGACGCGGATTGAGCCGTGCTTCATCACCAGCTCGCGGATGGTGCGTTCATGCTCTCCGCTTCTTTTCTTGATTACGGACAAGGCTTGTTTTACTTCTCCACCGGCTTCAAAATAGCGGAACAAGAGCACGCTATCGGCCAGGTAGCTCACGTCCACCGGGGCACTGATATTGGTGCCCACAAAACCATGCTGGGCAAGAGTTAAAAGCGTGGCCACGCCTTTGTGCGCCAGGTAGCTCAACAGCTCATGCATCTGCAACGCGAGAAACTTTTCCCCGGGCATGGCATTCAGGAAGCCATTTAAGCTGTCGATGATTACCAGCTTTACATCCTGGCGATTGACCAGATCGCTGATGGCATGAACAAACTGGCCCGGCGAAAGTTCGGCCGCGTCCACCTGCCGAAGAATGAATTTGCCGGATTTGATGTGGCGATCAAGGTCCATCCCCAGGCCTTTGGCCCGGCCCGCCAGGGTGGTTAAAGTTTCATCAAACGCGAAAACCGCCGCGCTTAACCCCTGTTCGGCGGCAGAAACCGCGTAGCGGATGGCAAGGGTGGATTTTCCGCACCCCGCAGGCCCCATCAGTAGCGTGCTGGTGCCGCTGTCAATCCCTCCTCCAAAGAGCTGGTCCAACTCCTGGATGCCGCTGGTGATTTGCTGGGATGCAAAGTCGGTAATATGTTCTGAAGCCACCATCCGCGGGTAGACTTCCAGTCCGCCTCGCTTAATGGTGTAATCGTGGAACCCTTCGCGGAACTGTGCGCCTCTCAGCTTCCTCACTTCCAGCCGGCGCCGCTTGATTCCATATTCCCGTTCCAGGCTTTCCAGCATGATTACGCCGTGAGAAATGCTTTGCAGCTGCAAGTCATGTCCTTCACCAGTGCGATCATCCAAAAGCAGGACAGTGCAGTTGCGTCCGGCAAAGTATCGCTTCAAACCCATGACTTGACGGCGATAACGCAGAGAATCGCGGGCCAGCATGCGCAACTCGGACAATGAGTCAAACACGATTCGGACAGGCTGGAGTCTTTCCACTTCCGCCAATACCGCGGACGTGGTGTCCGCAAGCTCAACCTCTGAAGGATGAAATACAGTGTACTGGGCCTCGGGCTTCAGTTCGTCGACGTCTGCGATCATCTCAAAAATATTGACGGCAGCAAGCGACCACCCGTGCGACTCTGCAATCTCTAAGAGCTCTGCTTTTGATTCGGAAAGCGCGACATAAAGGCACTTTTGCCCCAGACGGGCGCCTTCCAGCAGGAACTGTAGAGCAATGGTCGTCTTCCCCGTGCCCGGATCGCCTTCAATCAGGTAGAGATGGTTATGGGAAACGCCGCCGCCAAGGATATCGTCCAGCCCGGCGATGCCGGTTGCGAGCACTTTTGTGCCGTTTCGGTTATCAGGTGCTACCACGGAACTCTCCACTTCATGTGTGCTCAAGGTAGGTCCACCCTGGCTCCGGATCCAAATATGTGACACTGCTGAATCAGACATGATGGCCCACACTAAGTATGCCTGCCGCCTGGCATGCCTTACTGGTCAATTCTGCACAGTAGGGGTGGTTTATCTATGGAATGGCTTGGCCCTTCGGACGCCCTCAACCGCTAATAGAATTTCTTGCCGGTCGTCTTGATCGATTGCCCCAGGGCGGTGGATGCGAGCAGCAAGTCTACGGTTACGGTCGTGGGAAAGACGCGCTGCGCCGCTTTTGTAAGCGCACCCATAGCGCGCTCGACATGTTTGGGAGAAGAAGCGGAAGCAAACTCAACCGCCACTGTCCAGTGCGGTTCGCCATCGGAATAGATGACCTGGGCGAAATACAGCGCCACAACGTCAGTAAACTTTCTGGCCGTTGCGCCCAGCGCGTCGAATACTTCCGCAGCGGGCATCTGCGCCGGCATGGTCACCAGAACGCTTTGCGTAGTTTGAGTTTCCGCGTCATCGTCCGCCTGGATCTCGGGAAGATTGCTCTGGGCCAGCTCTTCAAATTCCCAACGCTTGACGCGTCCGCCGGGACGGATCATCTTGGAGGCAGGATTATCAAGCTCGTAAGGATTGATGACGATTTCCTCTGCTTCGGTACTTGCCACGGCCTGGAAAAATCCCGTTCCCTGCAGGGCGACCCAGGGAATGGTCTTGTTCCAGTTGCGTAGCGCTTCTTCATCGGTAAACGCTACAGCCACCAAAAGGCCGGCGGGATCGTGCTCGAGAGAAAATACGGAAGCCGTGTTTTCTTGAACGTCATGGAAACCGGGCGTGTCTGTGACTGGTTCCCTTGTCGGGACAAGAAACCATGTCTTTAACATGCTTTCATACAGAATATGCCGCGTCTCAGGCGAATCGCCATGGGCGACGGCCAGCATGGCCGCGGGCAACGGACTGTTTTCAAAATCCGGCTGGCCCTGCGCGGGCGGCGTTCCGGACTGAGCGGCGCCCGGAGCGGAAGGCCCGCCGTTGGTTTCATCTTCGCGCCGGATACAGGTTGACCATCCGGCGACGGATATATTCCGCAATCTCATGACCGGGGAAGATTACATCAAAGCGCCGGCAAGATCCTGGAGCTGCGCAATTTCTTGCATCTCGTACGATCTACCTAGAAGCGGCCTCAGGTTACTTTGGGCATAAGTATCAGCCCTTTCGTTGCTTGAGCAAGCGGGGCGCGTCCCGCATAGTAATAAGGAAACGGACCAGCATGGTTGTGCGATACAGCGATACAATAGAACCCAAGTCGATGGCTTCCACCCAAATTCAGTCATCCACCAGCAGCAGCGCGCGCGCCGCCGCGATTGAGCAGTCCCTGAGGACGATCATCCGCGGCAATGATGAAGTCCTGCGCCTGGCGTTGGTTTCCGTGCTCGCGCGCGGCCACCTGCTGATTGAAGGCGTCCCCGGCGTCGGCAAGACCACGCTGGCCCATGCCCTGGCCCGGGCGCTGGATTGCAGTTTTCAGCGCATCCAGTTCACCAGTGACATGCTCCCCTCGGACGTGCTGGGCATCTCAGTGTATTCGGCAACCGAAGGCCAGTTCGAATTCAAGTCCGGTCCGGTTTTCACCAACGTTCTGCTGGCCGATGAAATCAATCGCACCACGCCAAAAACACAGTCGGCGCTCCTGGAAGCGATGAACGAAGGCCAGGTCACCATGGACGGGCATTCGCATCCGCTGCCGCAGCCGTTTCTGGTGATCGCAACGCAGAACCCCATCGAGCATCACGGCACGTATCCGCTGCCGGAATCGCAGCTGGACCGTTTTCTGCTGCGCGTCCGCATGGGCTACCCGCAGGGCGACAATGAGCGCGAGATCCTGCGCTCTGAAGCCGGCGCGGCCCGCCTGGACTCCGTAAAGCCCGTCGCCTCCGGCGCGGACATCATCGCCATGCAGGATGAAGTAACCGAAGTGAAGGTCGACGATTCACTGGTCGACTATGCGCTGGAAATCGTCAAAAAGACACGCGAGATTGAAACGCTTTCTCTGGGAGTTTCGCCGCGCGGATCGCTCATGCTCTATCGCGCCGCTCAAGCCATGGCCTATCTGGAAGGCCGCCGCTTTGCCACCCCCGCCGACTTCAAGCAGTTAGTGGTGCCTGTGTTCTCGCACCGCGTGGTGGTCAATGCCCGTTATTCTTCGACCCTGAAGAAATCCGACCAGGGCGACAATATTCTCCGCGACATTATTCAGTCGGTGCCGGTTCCGGTTTAGGACTTAGCCGCGAATTCACGCGAATGAACACGAATCAAACTGAACTTTATTCAAACGATTCGCGTATTTCGCGTTGATTCGCGGCTAAAGCTTTTATCTGATAGCCCGCCAAGAGTTTTATACTTCTCCTAACATGCCATTCCTTCGATTTCTCATGCTGCTGGCGCTGATCGTCTGGATCGGCGGGATCATCTTTTTTGCGTTCGTTCTGGCGCCTACCCTGTTTGGTGTCCTTCCCACCACGAAACTGGCCGGTGATGTTGTGAACGCAACGCTAAGCAAGCTGCACTGGATGGGAATAATCTCAGGTGTGGTCTTTCTGATCTGCTCTCTGGTTTACAACTGGCAGAAATATGTTCAAGCAAAGCCGTTCATGGCCAGCCATATTTTTGTGGTGCTGATGCTGGCCTTCACATTGATTTCTCAATTCGGAATCACGCCACGCATGCGTGAGCTGCGATCGAGCCCCGTGATCATGGATTCGGTAAGCCGTGCGGAATTCGACAGTCTTCACGCCTCGTCTACCCGACTTGAAGGCGGAGTGCTCGTCTTTGGCCTTGGCCTTGTGATTTTGACCGCCCGGCGGTTCGGCTCGAGCAATTAGCAATTGGCAATATTAGCAATTAGCAATTAGCAATTAGCAAATGGCAATTAGCCTGAGCCTTCCGAATCCAAACATTTCACTTGATACAATCAGTTAGGGACTCCGACGCACCAGCCAATTGCTAAGTGCTAGCGGCTAACTGCTACAAAAAGGGCGAGGCCGACCACGCGCCGAGCCCGCTGCATCAGGCGCAAAACGTAGCATACAAACACGAAATCCTCTAGCGGTTTGGAGCGAAGCGACATAAACAATGAAAACTGGAATCATCGGCCTGCCCCAGGTGGGCAAGACATCTCTGTTTAAAATCCTGACCAAAGTGGACGTATCGACCCGCGGGCATTCCAATCCGCGCGAAGCGCACCTGGGCATCGCCAAGGTTCCCGACGACCGTCTCGATCGCCTGGCGCTCCAATACAATCCCAAGAAACTCACGCACGCCGTGGTGGAATATGCCGACGTCGCCGCGATCGGCCAGGAAGCGTTGAAGGAAACGGCTTTCCTCACCGCGCTGCGCACCGTGGATGCGCTGGCCCACGTGCTGCGCGCCTTTGACGATCCCTCCATCCCGCACGTAGGCGACATCAATCCCCTGCGCGACGCCAAGACCGTGGACTTTGACCTGATCGTGAGCGACCTGGGCCAAGTGGAAAAGCGGCTGGAGCGCCTGGAAAAAGACCTGAAGAAGATGAAGAACGCGGAGCTGGAGCGGGAAAACGATTTGATCCTGCGGGCCAAGACCCATCTGGAAAAAGAGCTGCCACTCCGCGAAATGGAAATCACGCCCGACGACGAAAAGCGCATTCGCGGCTTCATGTTCCTGAGCCAGAAGCCCATCCTCTACGTGCTGAACGTGAATGAATCACAGACCCTGGGCGACGATCTGGAAAAAGCCGTCGACAAGTTCGGCTTGCAGGAAATCTCTTCGCGCAAGAACGCCGGGGCCACGGCCATCTGCGGCAAGGTGGAAGCCGAACTCGCCGAAATGAGCGACGAGGAGGCGCAGGAATTTCTTTCCAGCTACGGATTGAAAGACAGCGGGCTTACCCGGTTGATCCGCAAGACCTATGAGCTGCTGGGCGTGATTTCATTCTTCACCATCGGCGAAGACGAGTGCCGGGCCTGGACCGTGCCGCGCGGATCGCGGGCGCAGTCCGCGGCCGGAGCGATCCATTCCGACCTGGAAAAGCATTTCATCCGCGCTGAGACCATCCACTGGGACACGCTGCTGGAGGCAGGCTCTGAAGCCAACGCGCGCGCCAAAGGCCAGTTGCGGCTGGAAGGTAAAGAGTACATCGTGCAGGATGGCGACGTGATGCACATACGTCACAGCGGATAAGCCTGCATTTGTGCTTTACTTCTCCCAATGAATTCAATTACTACGAGCATCCTGCTGGGCCTGACCGCTGCCCTCGCCAATGGCCTGGGCGGCGCGGTAATTGTGCAAAAGGACTGGGAACGCCGCTACGTGCGCTACTTCGTGGCCCTGGGCGCGGGTTTCATGCTGGGCACGGCATTCCTGGAAATGTTGCCGGAAAGCATTGCCCTGGTGGGGCCAAGGGCGCCCCTGTTCATGCTGGCGGGATATTTCCTGGTCCACTTTTTTGAACACACCGTCACCGGACACTTCCATTTCGGCGAAGAGACGCATTCCGAGGAGTTCAGGGAGCGACGGCGCGGCTATTCCGTCCTGTTCGGTCTGGTCATACACACTTTCTTTGACGGCATCGCCATCGCTGCCGGCTTTTTGATTTCCGGCTGGCTGGGCTGGATCATTTTTCTCGCCGTCGTTCTGCACAAAATCCCGGAGGGCTTTACCGCATCCTCCATCATGCTGGCCAGCGGACGGAGCAAGGCTGTGGCGTGGGCGGCTTCAGGAATTCTGGGGCTGGCGACCGTGGCCGGCGTTCTGACCATGACTTTCTTCACCCGATCGCTGACAACGGGCTTGCCGCTCTCCGCCGGCGTCACCTTCTACGTGGCGGCATCCGATCTCATCCCGGAAGTAAACAAAGAGCCCGGAGTCGGCACCGCGTTGGTCGTGTTCCTGGGTGTGGGACTACTGGTGGTGCTGCGGCATTATTTCCACTGAGGAGATATCGCCGGAATCGCCGTCATCGCGCGACATCGCCGAAATCAGAAAGCAAAACCCTGCCACGGATGACCAGACCCAAAGAGGTTGATCCGTGCGAAGCGTGAAATCTGTGGTGAGGTTAGTCCGTTATTAACCACACGTATGGTTGGGTGTCCCGATTCCGGCGATGTCGCGCGATGACGGCGATTACGGCGATTTTTTTCATTCCACCTGCTGCTTCGCCTTGTAACCATCGCGCGCGACGATCTGGTATTTGATCTCTTTGTTGCTTTTCTCGTCCTTTAGCTTCAGCGGGTGTCCGAACTCGTCCACCAGTTCCACCTTGATCTTGCGGAAAGAGCCGTCAAGAGCGCGGTTGGTGGGATGGTAAGAGATGGCGTACTGATTGCGGATGGTCTGGGCGATGTCGCCGAAAATCTCGCGCAACTGGCCATCGAAGACGGGTTCATACCAGCGGCCGCCGGTCATTTTGGAGAAGGTCTTCATCTGGTTATCGGCCTGAAGAAACGTCATGCGGCAATTGAATTCGGTAATGGAGCAGAGATAACGCATCAGGCCGTGCGATTCGGCATAATTCAGAAGCGCCTTGCCGGTGCTCACGGTATAAATCGCAATGTCCTTTGAGGACTGGACCTTCTTCAGCGTCTGGTCCAGGGTGTGCTTGCTGAAGCTGTCACGGCCACTGCTGATCAGGATGATGTATTTGCGCCCTTCCACGTTCTCCAGCCGGTCAATGGTGTCATACAGGGCGTCAAAAAGATTGGTCTCCTGGCTCATGGCCATGCCCGGCTGCATGCTTTGCACCGCGCCCAGGATAGCGTTCTTGTCCTGGGTGAAATCCTCCAGCAGGTGCGCCTTCAGATCGTAAGAGATCATGGCGATCCAGTCTTCTTTTTTCAGCGTCTGGGCAAAGACATAGGATGACTTGATGGAGTCAATCTGGAAACTATAGAAGTACTGGTTGTTGGAAAACTCCACCAGCATCACCGCGGTGATGGGCGCTTGTATCTGGTTGAAGCTTGTGATCGTCTGGGGCACGTTGTCTTCCAGCACCCGGAAGTATTCTTTTTTCAGGCCAGGGATGAAGGATCCGTCCTTGGATAGCACTCCCACGTCGAGCGTGACCAATTGCGAAGCCACGCGCATGGAAAAGTTATCCAGGCCTTCCACTTTCTTGGGTGCCTTGGGAGCTTCGTCCTTTTTGGGCGCTTCTTCTTTCTTTTTGGGCACGGCAATAGGCCCAATGTCGCCCTGCGGTCCGCCGGCTTCGGCCGGCGCGTTGGTTGGTTGCTGCGCGCTGGGAGTGGGGCTGGGGCTGGCCTGGGTCT
>Ga0164306_10000985_pt1 | contig 12293 bp, 10 predicted proteins | sample Whisoiple_242_MG_FD_110213 | JGI IMG/M metagenome (GOLD analysis project Ga0164306, IMG submission 110213) | Soil microbial communities amended with fresh organic matter from upstate New York, USA - Whitman soil sample_242_MG | ecosystem: Environmental > Terrestrial > Soil > Unclassified >... | reverse complement strand
TTTCGCTGATACCCCATGATTGATTGGCATTTCAATAGCTGTCGGCTAAGTGGACTCCAGCGAGGACGGCTGCATCGCGCACGAGATCCACTGTCACCGTGCACCATTGGACTGAGACGGATGGATATCGGCTGTCGGCTTGGGCATTGGCGGCCCGAGCGATGGCGATCGGCCTTCAGGCAGTGCCGGGATCGGCGCATGGCATCTGCTCAGCCGAATAATCGCGTAGAGGTTATGGGTGTATCGACGGCTCGAGTGCGGCGATCTCCGGTTTAGACGCCGAAGACGCACTGTCGCTTTATATTTCGGAGACCGAAAGTACACCCACGCGATCGGCGATTCATGCGGCGCGATGGCGGATGCGCAGCCTGTAACCACTAAAAACTCTGTCTGACAACAACACTCGCTATCCACTGCTGAAAGTGCGCGGCAGCGAACGTTTTCTGCTGCCGATGGCGAAAGATCCTGCTGGCGAGCGATTCTGGGCGATCCGCTCGCTAATTACTTGTGCTTTCAACCAATATCGGGTGTTCCAGGTCACAATAAACCAGTGATTTGGCTCACCTTATTACGGCGCCGACGCCGGCGCGGCTGTTAGGCCGACTCGCCGGTATGACCTGCTACGACCGTGTGCTATTGCTGCCGTGATCTGTCCGTGATCTAACTGCGACACGTTCTTCACCGATATGACTTTGCCGAAATCGCTTTGTACGTTTCCAGGCGACTCAGAAATGAGCAAATAAATTCCAAACCACGAACCTGCGTGTGAGCGGGGCTGCGGACCGGGCGATCGCCTACTCCCGCGGCCGCCGGGCGTGACGTCCGGCGGGGTGATCTGTCACGTCCCCTGTCGTGCCTGACCGAGACGGCACGACCCGATTTTTCTGCCTTGACGGCATCAGCGCCTGCGAATGCGGGCGGTGTCGGCGCGCGCTTGTCGAAAGGAAAGTAGTGAAGAACATCCGCACAACGTTCGGTCTGGCAACCATCGCCGGTGCACTCGCGTTGGCACCGATGGCGCTGGCGACCGGCACCGCGAATGCGGACGGCGGCGTGAACTGGGACGCCGTCGCGGCATGCGAGTCGGGTGGCAACTGGAACACCGCCACCGGCAATGGCTACTACGGCGGCCTCCAGTTCACCATGGGGACCTGGCGCGCCAACGGTGGCGCGGGCTCACCGCACAAGGCCAGCCGTGAGGAGCAGATCCGGGTGGCCAACAACGTGCTGAAGACCCAGGGCATCGGTGCCTGGCCGGTCTGCGGCAGGCGCGGCTAACACCCGCACGCTGCACACAAACGCAGTATGGAATTAATGGGTGCCGGGTCTTTTTAAGGCCCGGCACCTCTTTTATTCTCAATTGCCCCATCTGTCACATCTGTCACTTCTCTACCATTCGCCTCCGTTTACTCATATTGCCCTTTTCCCTCATTTGCCACATCACTAGCTGTGTTCTATTCCGCCCCGATAACGTGCATATACCTCCCTTGTAACGTCTGACCCTCCTAACCCGAAAGTCCCATCAGTTGCAAGGTCGGGGAAGGACCAACGTGATGAATAAACGCCATTCGTTCATCCAGACGGCGAAGAAGGCCAGCTGGCTCGTCGCAATTGCTGGGGCGCTCTTCCTTGCCCCATTGACGCTCTCAGCGGCCACTGCGAACGCCGACAGCGTCGATTGGGACGCAATCGCCCAGTGCGAGTCGGGCGGGAACTGGTCGACCAACACCGGCAACGGGGCCTACGGCGGCCTGCAGTTCAAGCCGTCGACCTGGGCGTCCAACGGCGGAGTCGGCTCGCCGTCGACGGCCTCCAGGGAAGAGCAGATCAGGGTCGCCGAGAATGTGCTTCGGACACAAGGCCTCAAGGCATGGCCCACCTGCGGTTCGTCCGCAGGCGGACCCGCAGTGTGGAACGCATCCAGTCCGCTGAGGGGATGCGGCGCGATAGGCGGCGGCGCGGTGCTCGGGCTGGTCGACCTGCGTCAGATCTGTTCGACGTTCCTCAGCCCGTTCGGCCTAGGCTGACGCCGACGTCGGCGCCCGGAACGCCGACTTCGACGCCACCGTCGCCAGATGCCGGGTCAGCACCGCCTCCGGCACCAGCACCGTCGCACGACTGGCCAGGCCGCTCAGCAGTGCGGGTCGCAGGTTGACTGCCCGTCCGATCATCGCCGATTCCCGGGTCAACGCCTTGGTCCGGGGCTTTCGGTACGTCGCGAATCGGGCGAAAGCGGTCGCTAGATCGCTGCTCTGGTCGACGAAGGCGGCCAGAATCGCGGCGTCCTCCAGTCCCTGACAGCCGCCCTGACCGAGATGCGGACGCATCGGGTGGGCGGCATCGCCGACCAGAACGATCGGACCTTGCGACCACACGCGGGCCTCGTCACGGTCGTACAGGTCATTGCGGAGGACGACGCTCGGGTCGGTTGCGGCAAGCAGCGCAGGCATGGGCTCGGCCCATGACCCGAACCTGGTCTTCAAGTACTCCAGTTCGCCCGGCGATGCGACGCGACCCTCCTTCGCGCGCTCGGTTGCGAACCAGTAGGTGTGATCGGGGCCGAGCGGTACATGCCCGCATTCCCGTCCAGCGCCCAAGGTCTCACCGGCGAAGTCCTGATGGATTGCGACGTCAGCAATGCCGCGCCACGCGGTGTATCCGACGTAGCGGTTGCGCAGCTCGCCGTTCAGGTGGCGGGCCACAACGGAGTGCGTGCCGTCGGCGCCGATCAGGGCGGCGGCCCGCCGCGTCGTCGAATCGGAAAGTGTCACACGCACACCGGATTGCGCCATTTCTATGTTCACTGCAGTAGCCCCCGTTTGCACGGTGCCGCTCGCCAGCGCGCCGGCCAGCACCTGGTTCAGGACCGACCGTCGGATCACCACCAGCGGTTCGCCGAGCGCCCTGACGATTCGCTCCTTCGACGGACGACGCAACCACGTGCCGTCGTGCCAGCGCATCGCTCCCGCGGTCACCCGGCCGCCGGCATCCCGTACTGCGTCGCCGAGCCCGATGTCATCAAGGGCGGCAAGGGCATTGGGCCAGATGCTGATTCCGGCCCCACTCGACGTGTCGGCGCGGCTCTCCAGGACGGTGACGTCATGGCCACGGCGCTGCAGGGCGACGGCTGTCGCCAAACCCGCAATGCCTGCACCGATCACGAGGAACTGCTGTTGCGCCACCCGTCGAAGGTAGCGCCTCGGCCGCGCGTGACTACAGGTCGAACACCAACAGCGTGCTGGTGGCCGTCGCCACCACCGCACCCGAGGCATCGGTGACGACACCCTCGGCGAAGCCAACCCGCGCTCCCGCCTTGACGACAGTTCCCGTCGCGGTGAGCAGTCCGCTGCTCAGCCGCACCGCTTTCAGGTAGTTCACCTTGATCTCGACCGACGTGTAACCCTTGCCTTGCGGCAGAGTGCTGTGCACCGCGCAGCCGGTGACCGAGTCCAGCAGCGTGCAGACCAGACCGCCATGGACGGCCCCAATCGGGTTGTATGCCGATTCGTCGGGCTCGCATGTGAAGACCACCCGTCCCGGGTCGGCAGAGACCATCTCGAAGCGCATCAGGCCTGCGATCGGCGGCTGAGGCAATTCACCGGCCGTGATGGCCCGCAAGTAATCGACTCCGGCCATCGACAGGCCCTTGGCGGTGCTCGGCCCTGGTTCGTGCCATGTGACCGTGCGCGATCTCTGCGGCCCCCAGTCCTCGCGTGTGGTCGCGTCGGCGAGCTCTGCGGTCATCGTGATCCCTTCACTTTCAGCGCGCTCATCGGTCGGTATCTGCGTTGTCGATCGGGGTCGTCGGACGCGACGGCGTAATGCCGTCCCCATTCGAGGAGAGCGTCGAGAACCGGCATGAGTGCGTCGCCGGAGTCGGTGAGCCGGTATTCGTAGCGGACCGGGCCGTCGTGGTACGGGGTCCGGGTGACGATGCCTGCGCTTTCGAGAGCCTTGAGTCGGGCCGCGATGCGGTCCCGGGGCGCGCCGGTGCCCGCGACGATGTCGCCGAAGCGGGTGGCCCCGAGCGCGATCTCGCGTACGACGAGCAGCGCCCACCGTTCACCGACGAGGCCGAGCGCTGCCGCGATCGGGCAGGGCCTGCCGGGAAGGTCGGCAAGCGCGACGTTGTCCATGCCGTCAGTGTGCCCGGTGCGAGTTTGAAAATCAAACTGACCCCGGTTGTGCTACGAACATCGCATGACCGAAACCCCATTCGGCGATCTCGACGACTTCTTCGCCCTTCCGCGAGTGTCCGGGCTGGCCGTCTCGCCAGACGGCTCGCGCGTCGTGACCACCGTCAGCGAGCCCGGCGAGAAGCGCACCGAATACGTCACCGCGATCTGGGAACTGGACCCGAAGGGCGTGGCGCCGGGCCGCCGCCTGACCAGAGGGGCGAGGGGCGAGTCGGCGCCTGCGTTCACATCCAAGGGTGACCTGTTGTTCGTCGCGGTACGTCCGACCGATGACGACGACAAGCCGCCCGCGGCGCTGTGGAACCTTCCTGCGGCCGGTGGCGAGGCCGTCGAGGTGCTTGCGCCGCCCGGCGGCGTCGACGTGGCCAAGACGGCACGCGACAAAGCCGTGGCGGTGGTACGTGCGCCGCTGCTGCCGTCGGCGCGCAGTTTCGAAGACGATCACCGGCTGCGGGATCTGCGCAAGGACAACAAGATCACCGCGATATTGCACACCGGATATCCGATTCGACACTGGGACAGGGATCTCGGCCCGGACGCGCCTCATCTGCTCGCACTGAACCTCGCCGACGACGCCACTCCAACCGATCTCACGCCGCGGCCGGCCGGTGCCCTGCGCGACGCCGACTTCGACGTCAGCCCCGACGGCAGCTTCCTGGTGACGTCATGGCAGCGACCCGCGCCGGGTGCGTCGCAACGATCCGTGCTCGTCCGCGTCGACCTGGCGTCCGGCGAACACTCCGTCATTGCCGACGAACCGGGGGCCGATCTGTGGAGTCCGACCGTCTCACCCGACGGGAGGGCCGTGGCGTTCCTCCGGGAGTCATACTCGACGCCGCAGCATGCACCTCGAATCAGCCTGCGCTATATGCGGTTCGGGGAGTCGCCGGCAGAGCTCGTCGCCGACTGGGATCGCTGGCCGGCGTCTGTCACGTTCTCGCGCGACGGCTGTGCATTGCTGGTCACCGCAGATGACAGTGGCCGCTGCCCGGTGTTCCGACTCGACATCGCCGCCGGCGAAATCCAGCCGCTGACCACCGACGACTACGCCTACACGAACGTGACGGCCGCACCTGACGGCATCGTCTACGCGCTGCGGAGTTCGTACGCCTGCCCGCCACACCCGGTGCGAATCGACCCGGGCGGCACCGTCACGCCGCTGCCGTGTGTCGAGCACCCCCGGCTGCCCGGTTCGCTCACGGAGGTGCGGGCAACCGCCCGCGACGGGACGTCGGTGCGATCGTGGTTGGTGCTGCCCGAGAAGGAAGTGCCTGCACCCCTTGTTCTTTGGGTTCACGGGGGACCGCTGAACAGTTGGAACTCCTGGCACTGGCGATGGAACCCATGGGTGCTCGCAGCCCGCGGATACGCGGTGCTGCTCCCGGATCCGGCGCTTTCGACCGGCTACGGCCAGGACTTCATCCAACGAGGTTGGGGCGCATGGGGCAGTGCGCCGTTCGACGATCTGATGGCCGCTACCGACGCAGCGTGCGCCCATCCGCGCATCGATGCGTCCCGCACCGCCGTGATGGGGGGTTCTTTCGGCGGGTACATGGCCAACTGGATTGCCGGCCACACCGACCGGTTCGACGCCATCGTCAGCCATGCCAGCCTGTGGGCGCTCGACCAGTTCAACTCCACCACCGACGCCGCTTACTACTGGCTACGCGAGATGACGCGTGAGGCGGCCGAGGCCAACTCACCGCACCGTTTCGTCGCCGATATCCGCACGCCGATGCTTGTCATCCACGGCGACAAGGACTACCGCGTGCCCATCGGCGAGGCACTCCGGCTGTGGTACGAGCTGCTCAGCGAATCAGGGCTACCCGCCACCGACGACGGCACGAGCCCACACCGGTTCCTCTACTTTCCTTCAGAAAACCACTGGGTGCTCTCACCACAACACGCCAAAATCTGGTACCAGGTGGTCATCGCGTTCCTTGGCCGGCACGTGCTCGGTGAGGACATCGAGCCCCCCGAGACGCTCGGGTAGCGTCGAAAGCCATGGACCCCTCAGGCCTGAGCAATCGTGACTTCGACATCGTCGTGTACGGCGCGACCGGGTTCGTCGGAAAGCTGACCGCGCAGTACCTGGCCAGCGCCGGCGGCGACGCACGCGTTGCGCTTGCAGGCCGTTCGCAGGACAAGCTGCAGGCGGTGAGGGAGACGCTGGGGGAGTCGGCGCAGTCCTGGTCGCTCATCACGGCGGATGCCTCGCAGCCCTCGACGCTCGATGCGATGGCCGCGCGGACACAGGTCGTGGTGACGACTGTAGGACCGTACAACCGCTACGGGCTGCCGCTTGTTGCCGCATGTGCCGCCGCCGGCACCGATTACGCGGATCTCACCGGTGAACCGATGTTCATGCGCGAAAGCATCGACCAATACCATAAACAGGCCAAGGACACCGGAGCGCGGATCGTACATGCATGCGGATTCGACTCGGTCCCTTCCGATCTCAGCGTTTTCGCGCTGTACCGACGGGCGTCTGACGACGACGCAGGCGATTTGGTGGACACCACCTTCGTGGTCCGAAGGATGGCCGGCGGGCTTTCTGGCGGCACCGTCGCGTCGATCACAGATGTGCTGCGGGCGGCGTCGGGTGATCCGGAGATCCGACGTCAGCTCGAAGATCCGTACACCCTTACCCCGGACCGGACGGCCGAGCCCGAGTTCGGTGCCCAGCCCGACTATCCGTGGCGGCGGGGCGCTCAAATTGCGCCGGAGCTGGACGGCATTTGGACCACGGGCTTCATGATGGCGTCGACGAATACACGAGTTGTCAGACGCAGCAACGCATTACAGGACTGGGCGTACGGGCCGCGGTTCCGCTATTCGGAGTGTCAGAGTGTGGGGTCCTCGGCGCTTGCGCCGGTCGCCTCGGCGATCGCTTCGGGCGTTGGCGCAGTCGCCACAGGGTTGGGCAGTCGGTATCTCGACAAGGTGCCGGAGCGCTTGGTGGACCGCATCGTTCCCAAGGCGGGCACCGGCCCGAGCGAACGCACCCGCGAGCGCGGCCACTACACGATCGAGACGTACACGACGACGACGAACGGCACGAGGTACCGGGCCACCATGTCCCAGCAGGGCGACCCAGGCTACAAGGCCACTTCGGTGTTGCTGGGCGAAAGCGGTTTGGCGCTGGCACTGGATCGGGACCAACTTTCCGATCTGGTCGGCGTATTGACGCCTGCGGCGGCGATGGGCGATGCGTTACTCGCTCGATTCCCCGCTGCCGGTGTGTCATTGGGAATCGACCGGCTGAATTGATCTGCCAGCGCTGAACACCTGTTATCCAAGATCAAAGCGACTAGTGTCGTGCTCGGCATGCGATAACCAGCAATGAAGGTGGACACGACAATGGCAGGTCTCGACGAACTCTTCGCGCAGATCCCGGTACAGGACATCGCGAGCAAAGTCGGCGCGGATGAGGGCGAGGTGAACAACGCCATCAGAACGTTGGTGCCTGCACTCGTCGGCGGTCTGGCGCAGAACGTCCAGTCGAACGACATCGACTCGAGCAAGCTTGAATCCGCCGTGGCGCAGCAGGGCGAAAGTGGCCTGCTCGACGGCGGCGTCAACGTGGACCAGGTCGACGAGAGGGAGGGCGACAACCTTGTCGCGCACCTCTTCGGGGGCAACGACAGCAACGCCGTCGCCTCCGCGCTCGGTGGTACCGGCGCAGGCAGCAGTGATCTGATCAAGAAGCTGCTGCCGATCCTCGCCCCGATCGTGCTGGCCTATATCGGCAAGCAGCTCACCAAGGGGTCGGCTTCGGCGCCGGCCCAGCAGCCCCAGGCACAGTCGGGAGGCGGCGGCGGCCTCGGCGACATCCTGGGCAGCATCCTCGGGGGCGCCGGTGGAGGTGGCGGCGGCGGGAACAATCCGCTCGGCAGCATCCTCGGTAGCGTGATCGGCGGAGGGCAGGGCGGCGCGATCGGTGACATCCTGGGCGGGCTGCTCGCCGGCAAGAAGTAGCCACGCAGGGGCTGGCGCGCCGCACTCCATAGAATGGCGCGGTGACCGCCAGCCCGAAGCCATCGACGGACGCCCTGCCCAAAACTTGGGAACCGGGCGCCGTGGAGGGCGAGCTCTATCAGGGCTGGGTGGACGCCGGATACTTCACGGCCGATCCGGAGAGCGACAGGCCGCCGTATTCGATTGTGCTGCCGCCGCCCAATGTCACCGGCAGCCTGCATATGGGGCATGCGCTCGACCACACGCTGATGGATGCGCTGACCCGGCGAAAGCGGATGCAGGGCTACGAGGTGCTGTGGCTGCCGGGCATGGACCATGCGGGCATCGCGACCCAGTCCGTCGTCGAGAAGCAGTTGGCGGTCGACGGCAAGACGAAGGAGGACTTCGGCCGCGAGCTGTTCGTCGACAAGGTCTGGGACTGGAAACGCGATTCGGGCGGCACGATCGGCGCCCAGATGCGCAGGCTCGGCGACGGTGTGGACTGGAGCCGCGACCGCTTCACCATGGACGACGGCCTGTCCCGCGCGGTGCGCACGATCTTCAAGCGACTCTTCGACGCCGGGCTGATCTACCAGGCCGAACGACTGGTGAACTGGTCGCCGGTGCTGGAGACCGCCATCTCCGACCTGGAGGTCTCCTACACCGACGTCGAGGGCGAGCTAATTTCGTTCACCTACGGATCGCTCGACGACGCCGAACCCCACATCGTGGTGGCCACCACGCGCCTCGAGACGATGCTCGGTGACACCGCCATCGCGGTGCACCCAGACGACGACCGCTACCGCGACCTCGTCGGCAAGACGCTGCCGCACCCTTTCGTCACCGGCCGCGAGTTGATCGTCGTCGCCGACGAACATGTCGACCCCGAATTCGGCACCGGCGCAGTCAAAGTCACGCCAGCCCACGATCCGAACGACTTCGACATCGGGCTGCGGCACAAGCTGCCGATGCCGACGATGATGGATACCAAGGGCCGCATCGCGGACACCGGAACCGAATTCGACGGCATGGACCGATTCGATGCTCGCGTCGCGGTTCGCGAGGCGCTGGCCGCCGAGGGTCGGATCGTCGAAGAGAAGCGGCCGTATCTGCACAGCGTCGGGCATTCCGAACGCAGCGGAGAACCCATCGAGCCCAGGCTGTCGCTGCAGTGGTGGGTCAAGGTCGAGTCACTGGCCACAGCGGCAGGTGACGCGGTGCGTAACGGGCACACCGCTATTCATCCGCCGAGCCTCGAGCCTCGCTGGTTCGCCTGGGTCGACAACATGCACGACTGGTGTATATCCCGCCAGCTGTGGTGGGGGCATCGCATCCCGATCTGGCACGGTCCCGATGGCCAGACCGTGTGCGTCGGACCCGATGAGGCGCCGCCCGAGGGGTGGGAACAAGACCCCGACGTGCTGGATACCTGGTTCTCTTCGGCGCTGTGGCCGTTCTCCACGATGGGCTGGCCCGACCACACTCCCGAACTGGCCAAGTTCTATCCGACCAGTGTCCTGGTCACCGGGTACGACATCCTTTTTTTCTGGGTGGCCAGGATGATGATGTTCGGCCAGTTCGTCTCGTCGGATCCGGCGATCACCCAGGACGGCGCGCGCGGTCCGCAGGTGCCGTTCGAAAACGTGTTCCTGCACGGGCTGATTCGCGACGAGTTCGGCAAGAAGATGAGCAAGTCGCGGGGCAACGGTATCGATCCGCTCGACTGGGTGGAGATCTTCGGCGCGGACGCCCTTCGGTTCACCCTCGCCCGCGGCGCGAGCCCCGGCGGTGACCTGTCCATCGGTGAGGACCACGCCAGGGCGTCGCGGAACTTCGCCACCAAATTGTTCAACGCCACCCGCTTCGCGCTGATGAACGGGGCCAGCCCCGCGCCGCTGCCCGTCGCTGCCGATCTGACCGACGCTGACCGCTGGATACTTGGCCGGGTCGAAGAGGTTCGCGCCGAAGTGGATTCGGCGCTCGACCACTATGAGTTCAGCCGCGGGTGTGAAGCGCTGTACCACTTCGCCTGGGATGAGTTCTGCGACTGGTACCTCGAACTCGCCAAGGTGCAGTTGGCCGAGGGAATTACCCACACCACGGCTGTGCTGGCAGCGGTTCTCGACACGCTGTTGAAGCTCCTGCATCCCGTGATGCCGTTCGTCACCGAGACTCTGTGGAAGGCACTCACCGGCGGTGAATCGCTGGTCATCGCCGAGTGGCCCACCCCTTCCGGCTTTGCCGTCGACCTTGTTGCGGCGCAACGCATCACCGATATGCAGAAGCTGGTCACCGAGATTCGACGGTTCCGCAGCGATCAAGGACTCGCCGATCGGCAGAAGGTGCCCGCGCGGTTGACGAATGTCACTGAAGCCGATCTCGACTCGCAGATTCCTGCGGTCACATCGCTGGCATGGCTGACGCCGGCTTCGGACGGATTCGCTCCGACGGCCTCGGTCGAGGTGCGGCTGAGCCGTGGCACCGTCGCGGTTGAGCTCGATACTTCGGGCACCGTAGACGTCGCCGCCGAGCGTCGCAGGCTCGAAAAGGATCTGGCCGCTGCCGAGAAGGAACTCAAGGGCACCACCGCCAAACTCGACAACGAGGCCTTCCTGGCGAAGGCGCCCGTCGATGTCGTCGACAAGATCCGCGGTCGCCAGCAGCTGGCCAAAGAGGAAGTCGATCGAATCACCGCAAGGCTGGCTTCTCTTCGATGACCGAGCCCGTCCCGACGCCGGACGAAATCGCCTCGCTGCTTCAGGTGGAGCATCTGCTGGACCAGCGGTGGCCCGAGACCAAACTCGAACCGAGTACGACCCGAATCTCAGCGTTGATGGAACTGCTCGGCTCGCCGCAGCGCGGCTATCCGTCGATCCACATCGCGGGCACCAACGGAAAGACGTCGGTGGCGCGCATGGTCGACGCGCTCCTCACCGCGCTGCACCGACGGACCGGCCGCACCACCAGCCCGCACCTGCAGTCCGCCGTCGAGCGCATTGCTATCGACAATAAGCCGATCACGCCTGCGCAGTATGTGGCGACGTACGAAGAGATTGAACCGTTCGTCGAGCTGGTCGATAAGCAGTCCGAAGCGGCTGGGGGGCCGGCGATGAGCAAGTTCGAGGTGGTGACCGCGATGGCGTTCGCGGCGTTCGCCGACGCGCCGATCGACGTGGCGGTCGTGGAGGTCGGAATGGGCGGACGCTGGGACGCAACCAACGTCGTCGACGCTCCGGTAGCCGTGATCACCCCGATCGGTATCGACCACACCGAGTACCTGGGCACCGAAATCGCCGATATCGCCGCCGAGAAGGCGGGCATCATCGTCAGGCAGAAGGACGATCTGGCGCCCGTTGACACGGTGGCGGTGATCGGCAGGCAGGTGCCGGAGGCAATGGAGGTGGTGCTGGCCGAGACGGTGGCCGCCGACGCCGCGGTCGCTCGCGAGGACTCCGAGTTCGCGGTGCTGGGCCGGCAAGTGGCGGTCGGCGGCCAACTACTCGAACTGCAGGGCCTCGGCGGGGTGTACTCCGACATATTCCTTCCCCTGCACGGCGAACATCAGGCCCACAACGCCGTCATCGCGTTGGCTGCCGTCGAGGCGTTCTTCGGGGCGGGCGCCGAACGGCAACTCGACATCGATGCCGTCCGCGCCGGTTTCGCGGCCGCCGTCAGCCCTGGACGATTGGAACGGATGCGCAGCGCCCCAACGGTTTTCATCGACGCAGCCCACAACCCCGCCGGTGCGACGGCTTTGGCGCAGACGCTGGCCGACGAATTCGACTTTCATTTCGTCGTCGGAATCGTCTCGGTGATGGCCGAAAAGGATGTCGACGGCATCCTGGCCGCGCTGGAACCGGCCTTCGACCAGATCATCGTGACCAACAACGGTTCGCCGCGCGCCCTGGACGTCGAGAGCCTCGTGACGCGGGCCGAGGAGCGATTCGGACCGGAGCGAGTGATCGCATCTGCCAACCTGCCCGACGCCATCGAAACCGCGACCGCGCTTGTCGAGGAGGCGGGACATGACGGCGAAGGCTTCTCCGGCAGTGGCGTCGTCATCACCGGGTCGGTCGTCACCGCAGGCGCGGCCCGCACGCTTTTCGGACGGAACCCCGAATGAGCGCTGATTCCGACAGG
>Ga0164306_10000984_pt1 | contig 12313 bp, 12 predicted proteins | sample Whisoiple_242_MG_FD_110213 | JGI IMG/M metagenome (GOLD analysis project Ga0164306, IMG submission 110213) | Soil microbial communities amended with fresh organic matter from upstate New York, USA - Whitman soil sample_242_MG | ecosystem: Environmental > Terrestrial > Soil > Unclassified >... | reverse complement strand
TGGCCTTAACTTTGGAATTGGCCCGTTCCTGGTCACTGAATTTGTTGCAGGCATCGTCCATGCAGCCGGGAAAAACCTCAGAAGTAAAGACGATGTTCTTGCCGTCAGGCGACCAGATGGCGCCATCGGCCTCTGTGGAGAGGCTGGTGATCTTTTTGGGCGCGCCGCTCGGAGTGCCAGCCGCCCCGTCAAATCCGGTGATCCATATCTGGGAGCCGCCGTCGGCGGCGCTGATGTAGAGATAGCTCTTGCCGTCGGGCGACCACCGGCCGCCGCTCTCACCGGCAGCGGTTCCAGGAAGCTGGCGCGCCATCCCGCCCGCCACAGGGACCACCCACAGGTGGGAAGTCCTTTTATTTTCATTCAAGTCCACATCAACGGCGGAAAACAGCACCCATTTGCCGTCGGGCGAGATCACGGGCCCGCCAATCCGCTTGAGCGACATCATATCTTCAAAGGTGAAAGGCTTTTTGGCCGCGGGCTGGGCGGAAAGCTGAACAAAAAGCCCGCCCATGAGTAAAATAGCCATGACTGAGACAATCGGGAGCGTAGAACGGCGCATTCGGCCTCCTCAAAGACACGCCAGTGTAAAACCTTTTGAGAATTGAGGCCAGCATGCAATGATGAAGTCCGTTCGCAGCTTTCCGGTGTCTGGTTCAACAGACCCAATCAAGGACCCCTGCATGATTTTTCTCAAGACTGTTCTGCGCCTCGTTCTGATCCCGGCTTTTCTGCTGACGCCAGCGGCTCTTCTGGCTGATACCAACTGCGAGGAAGGCGCCGGCACGCTGAATCCGGCGCAGCCGCAAGGTATGACTACGCAGGAGATCATCCAGAAGTTTGCCGCGCGTGAAGAAGTCTTCCGCCAGGCGCGCAACAACTACGTTTATACCCAGGACATCACCGTCCAGGAGCTGGACGGCGCCACCGTGACCGGCGAATTTCGCCTGGTGCAGGACATCACCTACGATGACAAGGGCGCCCGCCAGGAAAATGTGACCTACGCGCCGCAGAATTCATTGCGCCAGCTCATCCTGAGCCGCGAGGACTACGAAGACTTCCGCAGCAAGATGGCCTTCATCATGACCACGTCTGACCTGCCGCAATATAACCTGCTTTATGTGGGACAGCAGCGGCAGGATGAAATCGACGCCTATGTGTTCGACATCGCGCCCAAAACCATCGTCAAGGGACAGCGTTATTTTCAGGGGCGCATATGGGTTGACAATCGCGATTTTCAGATCGTGAAGAGCTGCGGTAAGACTGTGCCGGAAGCAATCGCCAACACAAAAAAGAAAAAGAACATTCAAGAGAATCTTTCTCCCAAATTCGTGACCTATCGCGAACAGATTGACGGCCAGTACTGGTTCCCGACTTATATTCGCGCTGATGACACGCTGCATTTCCGTAATCAAGATGTTCACATGCGCGAAATCATCAAGCTCACGAATTACAAACGCTTTGGATCGAAGACAAAAATCATCTTCAAAGGCGAAGCCAAGGAAGATCCGACAGACAATTCCAAAGACAATTCGAAGGTGAATCCAAAGCCGCCTGACAAAAAACCTTAAACGCGGCTTTTTCAGCTTAATACCAGCAGGCCATCCCAGCCTGGGCCATCCAGCTAAGGATGGCCTTTTCATTTTGATTTGTTAAGCAGCCCACGCGCAGGCCCGTCTTTGCGCATCTAAGTTGTAAGAAAATCCGAAGGAAGCCAAAATGAAGTGCCTAAGACTCGCGCTCTCCGCGTGTGTGTTCCTGCTTGCCATGCTGGTTCCGTTGGCATTGGCTGCCCAGACCAACTGTGATGGGGGCAACGGTCCGCTCCGTTCCGCGCCGCCGCAAGCCATCAGCGTGCCGGATTTGGTCCAGAAGTTTGCCGGCCAGGAAGAAGTGTTCAAAGATGCGCGCAACCATTACGCCTACACACAGGACGTTACGGTGCAGACGCTGGATGGAGACACGGTCAGCGGCGAGTTCCGCGAAACCACGGACGTTCTCTATGACGATCAGGGCAAGCGCGTGGAAAAAGTCACCTATGCGCCGCAGAACACGCTCAAGGGAATCAGCATTACCAAAGAGGATTATGACGATTTCCGCAACCGCCTGCCGTTTGTCCTGACCACTCAAGACCTTGGCCAGTACAGCATTTCATACGTGGGCCAGCAGCACGTCGACGAGATTGATACTTACGTGTTCGACATCGCGCCGAAAAAAGTGGACAAGGACGGCGGCCCGCGCTTTTTTCAGGGACGCATCTGGGTGGACAACCGCGATTTTCAGATCGTAAAGACCTGCGGCAAGAACGTGCCGGACATTCACAAGAAAGACAGCGAAAACCTCACGCCCAAATTTGTGACCTATCGCGAGCAGATCGACGGCCAATATTGGTTCCCAACCTACACGCGCGCCGACGATGACTTGCAGTTCAAAAGCGGCCCTGTCCACATCCGGGAAATTGTGAAATATACGAATTACAAGCGCTTCGGCGTAAAGACGCGAATCATCTACAACGGGCAGCCGATCAAGGGCGGTGGATCGGAACCGAAGTAGGCGCTGATCAGCCGCGAATGAACGCGAACACACGCGAATCAATATTCGTGTTTATTCTCGGAAATTCGCGGCCAATCTGGAGCTTTCGATTAGCGGCGAGGCCAGAGTACCGCCGAGCCGCGCGCAACTGGCGCGAAACGCTTTTTATTCGAAGAGTGAGCTCTGGCGGTTTTGGAGCGGAGCGACAGAAATCCTAATGATGCAACAGCCACATGAACCAGCCGGCAACGAACAGGCCTCCCAGCGCCATGGCAAAACAATATGCGCCGTAGCGGACCATCTCATTGGGTGTGGTGCGCTGGGTAATGCCAAACACAATGGAAAAGAAGAAGGCAAACAGCGTTGCGGCGCTGAAGTGTGAGAGTTGCAGGGCAAGAGCGAAGATCATTGTTTCTTTCCAATCGCAATATGATAAGCGTCCACGGCGGCCATGATGTTGAGAAGACCCGCCACGACGATGAACTTCGTGCCGTAATCGGCATTGGCGGAGGTGATGGACGTGCCGCCCCACTCAAAGATCCGCGCCATAAAATAAAACGCCCCTGATCCCAGATCGCCGATGAACCCCAGTATGTCCAGCAGGTCGCCCGTGTTGGCCTGGTAAACCTTGCCCTGCATGGCCACGCCAAAGGCAAACATCCCGGCCACGGCGGCCATCAGCAGCAAGCCGCGTGTCCAGCGTTTCTGCACCAGGTGTCCGGCGCCGGGAATCAGCCAGCCAATGGCCGGCGCCAGCGCCGCAATCGGCGTGAAGGGAACTGCTGCTGCGGAGGTTTGCGTGTCCGGTGTGGTTGTCTCTGTTTTTGCCATCAAATAAGGACCAGTTCGTTCTGTATTTTACCTGTTACTTCAGCCGCGCCGTTGCGCGTAAGGACATTTACCTCGCTGCGCACGCCAAACTCCGGCAGGTAAATGCCGGGCTCAATGGAAAAACAGGTGTTGGGGATGATTTCGCGGTCGTCCTTGGTCTCAAGGTTGTCCATGTTGGCGCCGTTGCCATGCACGTTTACGCCGATGGAATGCCCCGTGCGGTGCGTGAAGTACTGCGCATAGCCTGCATTGGTGATGTGCTCGCGCGTGGCCTGGTCCACCTCCCACCCGGCAATGCGCCGCTTGCCGGCAAAGGCCTCCACCACTTTCTTGATCCCTGCATCGCGCGCTCCGCTCACGATGTTAAAAATCTCAACCTGCTTTTCCGTCGGCGTGCCAATCGCGCCGGTCCAGGTGATGTCGTAATAGACGGCGTTGGGCGTGTTCTTCTTGGCCCAGATGTCGAGCAGCACAAAGTCGCCGTCTTTGATCGCCGCTGACGTTTCCGCGCTTGGCCCGTAATGCGGATTGCCGCTGTTGGCGTTCACCGCCACAATCGGCAGGTCTTCCGTGACCAGGCCCTCGCGCCGGAACGCCTCGGCCAGCCACTGCTGGATCTTATATTCCGTGGTGCCGCCGTTGCGGACGCGCCGGCCAATTTCCTTGAAGCATTCCGGAACAATGGCGTCAATGGCGTCACGCGCGGCAAAGTGGCTGGCGATCTGCTCTTCGCTCCACGCGGCTTCAAAGCGCGCTACCAGGTCGCCGGAGCTCACGATCTCCTTGCCAAAGCTGCGCACCAGCTCCACCGTGCCCGCGTCCACCAGGCCGATATAAGGGATCAGGTTGTTGGGCGAATATTGCATCGCCACCGTGCGCAGGCGGACGAGAATGGCCTGCAAGTTGTCCCAGAGTTCGCGCCAGCTTGAGTACTCGCGCTTGCTGCCGGGCAGTGAATCCAGGTGGCCGGCCTCGATGCGATGCACCAGCTTTGTGGGCTCGCCTTCGCGGGGAATGATGTAAAACCAGCGGCGCGTGACCATCGAATGTTCCGGCAGTCCCAGGACCTTATAGGCGATGGGATCGCGATGATGATGGTCATAAAAAAGCCAGGCATCGATATTGCGCTCGTGCAGGGCTGACTGAATAGCTTTCAAATCCATAAGTGGTTCTTCTATTTAAACACAATCGCCCCTTTCAGAGATTTTCCTCCGTTTTCCTTCGTGTCCTCTGTGGTTAAGGGCCTTGCTTTTCCGATCACGGCGATGACGCGCGATTCCGGCGATCACGGCGATTCCTGCGGCCCTCTGCCTGCGTCCCTCAGCCACGACCCCACCCCCCATAACACCTTTGTTGAAAACAAAGATCAAACCTCAATTCGACCGAGCGGTGACCGAGCGGTCGAAAGCCTTTTTTTGTGTTTTTCAGCGGTTCAATCTGGCCCAATTTCAGCCCTGTTTTCGCGTTTTTGCTGTCCGGTCGGCAGAGGGTCGCAACGTGGAAGGGGGTTGGGTTTTCTGGCGAATTGCCAGTTGCCAATTTGCTAGCTGCTTGTTTTCAAAGATCGTCCAACTACTGCTTTTCCTCACTGGAAGGAAATAGCTGAATTTACCATTTGTTCGCCCCAAGGTCAAGAGCAAACCTCGCGGGTACTGTCCTGATTTAGTGTGGAGCGCAGGCGCCCTCGCCTGCAACCGGTCATGATTTAGTGTGCGCCTGCGACCGGTCATGCCTTGGTTTGAAATGAGGGCACTACCAACCTGCACAAAAACTTGCACAAACCTTTGCAACAAAACGAGAATCTACGTCACCCCTCGATTATCAACCGAAGAACCAGAACAAACTTCAACCCGGCATGCTCCAGTCCCGCCCTGGCGGGACGGCTGAAAATAGCCCGGTCACGTTTCCGAGTCCCGGCGTGCCGCTGGATGGGATAGGTCTGGGCTTGAGCCCAGACTGAGCATAGCGAAAAGCCGGGTAAGCAAAGAAAGAATACTTCCTTGCGCCGCAGGCACAGGGTCCCCGACGCGGCGCTTCGCGTGGCGGGATGGAGACCCGCGCGCAGCGCCAACGAACAACGATCATTCCTCCGACTTGCCTGCCAGCAATGATAGGGCGTTAAGCGTACTTTCAACCTTAGGCTGATATATGGATGGATTCGCCTTGGCCAGGGCACGATAGATATCGAGTGCCTCTTTGTAGGCGTCCTTGGCCTCCTTTAGCCGTTGCGTATCGCTGTAGAGAATGGCCAGATTGTTCAGCGTCCCAGCCACATAAGGCTGGTAGACGCTGGGATTGGCTTTGGTCAGAGCACGATAGCCCCCCAAAGCTTCCTTGTATGCCTCCTCTGCCTCTTTCATCCGCTGCGTGTGCTTATAAAGAATGGCCAGATTGTTCAGCGTCCCAGCCACAGACGGCTGGTAAGCGCTGGGATTGGTTTTGCCCAGAGCACGATAGATCTCCAGAGCTTCCTTGTAGGCCTCCTCTGCCTCTTTCATCCGCTGCGTGTCGCTGTAGAGAATGGCCAGATTGTTCAGCGTCCCAGCCACATACGGCTGGTAAGCGCTGGGATTGGCTTTGGCCAGAGCAAGAAAGATCTCTAGAGCTTCCTTGTAGGCCTCTTCTGCCTCTTTCATCCGCTGCGTGTGCTTATAAAGAATGGCCAGATTGTTCAGCGTCATTGCTACATCCGGCTGGTAGGCGCTGGGATTGGCTTTGGCCAGCGCACGGCGGACATCCAGAGCCTCCTTGTGGGCTTCCTCTGCCTCTTTCATCCGCTGCGTGTCGCGGTAGAGAATGGCCAGATTGTTCAGCGTCGCAGCCACATCCGGCTGGTAGGCGCTGGGATTGGCCTTGGCCAAAGCACGATAGATATCCAGAGCTTCCTTGTAGGCCTCCTCTGCCTCTTTCATCCGCTGCGTGTCGCGGTAGAGAATGGCCAGATTGTTCAGCGTCGCAGCCACAGCCGGCTGGTAGGCGCTGGGATTGGCTTTGGCCAGCGCACGGCGGGCCTCCAGAGCTTCCTTGTAGGCCTCCTCTGCCTCTTTCATCCGCTGTGTGTCGCGGTAGAGAATGGCCAGATTGTTCAGCGTCGCAGCCACATCCGGCTGGTAGGCGCTGGGATTGGCTTTGGCCAGAGCACGATAGATCTCCAGAGCTTCCTTGTAGGCCTCCTCTGCCTCTTTCATCCGTTGCGTGTCGCTGTAGAGATTGGCCAGATTGTTCAGCGTCATTGCTACATCCGGCTGGTAGGCGCCCGGGGCTTTTTTGGCCAAGCCTCGCAATTGCGCCAGCAGCGCTACTAAAACGTCTTCGGCTTGACTGAACTGGTTTTGCCCGAGCAGTAAGTAGCTGTAAGCTGAGGCATATTCAATCTTATTCGGCCGGTAGCGATAAGCACGTTCGTAGTCGCTGAGTGCATGTAGCGGGTCAAATTTGATTTCATTTAAGCGCGCGCGATTGAAGTAATCTTGCGCCACTCGGTCGATCTGTTTTTCGTCGTCAATGATGAGCTGATCGAGTATCTTCTTCGCATCGTCAAGCCGGCCCTCTTTCAGAAGTTCATCAGCTTTGCGTGCTAGATCGTTGTCAATTCCCGCTACTGCAAGCCGCTCCGCAAGCTCTTCATACTTGCGCCGCCACTCTTCTGCGGTCTTCAATTGATCGGCAAGGTCCTTGATGCTTTGTCCCTGCTTCTGCAATTCCTCGTTGAACACGCGCATGGCCCGAGGGCCGACTCCGGGACAGTTGATTGTGACGGTTGCGCCGCCCTGTATTCCGGCAGCATTCACCGTGCACGGCCCTGAACTCTTTTGCTGGATGGATCCGACCTGCTGCTGTTGCAAAAAGAGCATTCCGAAGCCCAAAGCGATGCTCACCAACATCTCAGTTCTTGCCTTTCTCGCTTTTCCTTGGCTGAGGCAAAGGAGTCGGGCTGGCCGGAGCGTTATTCACACTCACTGAGCCTCCCTGCGTTCCTGCAGCATTGACAGCTCCAGCGCCGGACGATTCCTGTTTGATCTCTCCCACAGACTGTTGGTTGATAGTGCCGGGTACAGGAGAAGGCTGGCTGGCTGTGCTCGGTGTTGTGGTTGAAGAGGGATTCGGATTCGTCCGAACACGAAAGTAGGCGAGAATCAGTCCGCCAGCCAGAGCCACACAGGCCATAGCGAATGCGCCGGCTGCAAGCCAGGCAGGCTTTTTCCCTTTTCTGGCAAGGACAGTAAAAACCAGGAAGAGCGCGAATCCGGCAAGACCCATTGGATCGGTTACGACCTTGATCCACTCTTTCATCGATGGAGCCTCTTGCCTGTAAATCGGGGATGTTGATTCAGAGTATATCCTAAATTGATGGTATTCCAGAGGTTTTCGGTTGCACTACGACATCCGCATCTGCCCGCCAGACACGTATCAGGGCATGACTTGAGCGTTTAATGCGAGGGGAGCGTTAGCGACCGAGGATTGCGAAGTCGTGCCGAAAAGAGCCGAACCAATCAATTTTCCTTGCGCCGCAGGCCCGCGCGCAGCGCAGCGAAGCGCGTTGAAAAAGGCCGGCAAAGCGGAGCGCCACAAAACATCATTTCTTCAGGTCGCGTAGCAGTTTCTTGAACTCTTCCTGATATTCATCGTGGTCCTTCCACCTGGTGAAATCCGGAATGTAGTATTCGCGGATCTCGCTGGCCGAGTCTTTGCCACGGTCGGCGTCAAAGCACTCCCATTCCTGGAGTTGTTCATAAGAAATATTCAGACGGACGGGAAACAACACCCTCTTCTTTTCCTGGCTCTCGCGTTTGCGCGCTTTGGCAATTTCCGTCTTCACCCATTCACTGTTGATACTGTCGGGTGACAGGATCAGCAAGAGTTTTTCATGCAAGCGGATGGCGCTATCGATCTGCTCATGCAGCTTCTTCCCTGCCTGGACATGATGGAGCGCAAACCAGCAACGGACACCCTCACGCTGCAGGTCGTCATAGAGCCGGTCTGCGAACTCCTGGTCTTTGCCCGAGTAGCTGATGAAGCAGGAGTAGAACTCTAAGGCTTTTCCCACCAGTGAACTCATGAACTCGATAAAGTTTTCGGGAATGCCGGCGCCACGCAGGAATTCACTTGGAATCTTGCCCTTGGACCGATAGATCGTATCGATGCCGATTGTACCGGGGCCACAGTGTTTCATGGCTTCAATGCCCTTTGTGGTACTCAAATCGACATTTGCGAAGACCGTAAAACCCACCAGCGCCCCGGTGAGATCAGCCCCGCTCAGATTCGCCCCAGTGAGATCCGCGCTCGAGAGCTGCGCCTTAGAGAGGTTCGCCTCGCTGAGGTTTGCCCCGCGAAGGTTAGCCTCGACGAGGTATGCCCAGCTGAGGTTCGCCTTTCCGAAGTTCGCATCGTGGCAGTCGGCCCCACTAAGATCGACGATCAATATGTCTCGATTCGCCTTGCGCCACTCATTCCACTTTTCGACTCCCTGCTTGAGTATTTTGAGATGTTTTTCATTGGCCATACGCAACTAGCCCTTTCTAACCAAGAAAGGGCATCATGCCGCAAAGCAGCAAAAAAGGAAACTACCCAATCAATTCTTGGGAAAGTTGGGGTCGGCCTTTACCTCAAGGATCTGGAGAGTGTGGCGGCGTTCGTGGCCGGAAATCAGCAGAATCCATTGATACCCATCCAGCGTGCCGATCGCCGGCACGGGATGGTCGGCAAAGTGGTCGCGCAGGTCGTCCTGCGTCGTCTTCATGTATTCGATGGTGCGCGCGCGGCTCGCCAGAAATTGCTTCACCGACTCTTCCGCTGGCATGGGGCGTTTTGTCGGGTCAATCGGCTCGGGTGCGGTGGCTTTGTGGCTTCGGTCCTGCAGCATCTTGACGATCAACTCGTCCTTGCCCTTCACCGCGTCGCGTTTCTCGGGGGTCGCAGGAGACTTCATCACCTTGTTGGTGACGATTCCGAAAATAAAGTCTTCGCTGAGGGCAATGTGTTCGGCACACTCGGCGATCGACCAGCGGTCCGGCCCAGCCTTAAAATTCCATTGCGCGGGCGTTAGCCCCTTCGTGGCGTCGAGAAAAGCCTGGCGCGAGCCCTCGAGCTCAGCAATGCCTTTGTCGCGGTCTGCCTGTGTGAGCGTTGGGCTGGACGCGGCCATGGTCACGCTGAAAATCGCAAGCAGTAAAAGCGCCAGCCGCGTTCTTACCTGGGTTTTCTTGCCGCCTAGAATGTCTTTTTCGGAAAAGCGATTCATCAGAATGTGCCTCCTTGTTTCTACTCCAATGTGCTATTCACAATTTGTCTGACACATTCTAAACCAGCAGCACTGGCGAGAGGTCACCGTTCTGTAGAGCAACAATCAATCGGTGTGAATCAGTGGTAAGTTTTCCAATGCCTCCGATTCCTCTGTTTCAACGGTCTTTCTCCGCGCCTCTGCGCCTCCCGCGTTGAGATTTTGGGTTGCCCAGTCCGATCAGTGTCATCCGTGTTCATCAGTGGTAAGGTTTTCAGCCCTTCGCCCCCGCTTCTTTCGGCATCAGCGTCCTGTCATAGATCCACAACAGCAGTGCGGTCAGCACCCCCACAGCGATCACTGCCCACCACATTTTTTCCGGCTGGTGCGCGACCTCGCCAAAGTGGTGGATCAGCTTGCCTCCAAACCAGCCCGCGATCAGCGAGCCGATGCCGATGGGCAGAAAAGCAAAGCCCATGTATGTCCCTTGCTGTCCCGGCGGAGCCAGGCGGGAGATGTACTCGTAATAGCGCGGCGACTGGATAATTTCGCCCAGCGCGACGACCCCAAGTGTGACATATGCCATTACCACACTGGGATGAATGATCAGGCAAATCCACGCCACCGCGGAGATCAGCGTTCCCAGCGTGATGGCGCGAAACGGAGCGACCTTCTGCGTGGCCAGGTTCATCAGCACCGTCAATGCGATCACGAGCAAGGGGCCGGTGATCAGCATGATTTCGGTATCGGCCTTTGCGTCGATATAGTCATGAACGTAGAGCGGGAGAATGATGAACTCCTGCCAGTACACGATCCAGTAGCCGGAAAAGATCAGCAGAAAGAGCATGAAGCGCGGGTTGGAAAGCACGGTCCCAAAATTCGTCAGCGACTGTCCCAGGCTGGTGGAGTGGACTTCGTCCGCGCGCTTTGGTTCGCGAAAAAAGATAAGGACGCCAAAAAACATCAGAAACACGCTGGCCGCGGAAACGCGAAAGACATTTTCCACGCTCATGTGCCGATGCACCCATGAGGCCACATACGGCCCCGCCGCTCCTCCGATGTTTACCAGCGTGTAATAGATCGAATAACCAATGGAGCGAACGTTTTCCTTTGAAGCACGGGCGGTGGTTCCGACCACGGCAGGTTTTACCAGCGCGATGCCCAGAGCGGGCAACGCCAGCACGAATCCTACGAGCACTCCCAGGGGCATGTGGTCGCGGATGGGGCCAAGCCATGGCGCAGCAAGTGAACCCAGCAGAAAATACGAGCAACTCAGGATCAGGTAGGCCAGGGAAAGCGCGCGGCGAAAGCCTAACCGGTCGGCGACAGTGCCGCCGAAGGCCGCCAGAAACCACACCAGCCCGCCGAACAGTCCTGTAAGACTGCTGGCGTCTTGAACCGGGAATTTCAGCGCCTCATGCAGGTAGCGCGCCAGCGATGCGAAGGCAGCGTAATACGAGAGCCGCTCAAACAGCTCAGTGATATTGGCCACCCAGAATGGCCGTTCAAAGCCGGTCTTGATCTGCTCCAGGCGTTCAGAAAAGGACAAAGTGTTCTCCTTGGCCGCAATATGATCTAGCTGCTCTGCGCCAGCGCCGCGGCCAGGCGCTGCTCCACCGCGGCCCGGCCCAGGCCGGAAATTCGGACTACTTTATTTCGGCTGGTTTCACCGCTGGCTATGGTAACGGACGAGCGGGGAATTTGAAACAAATCCGCAAAGAATTCAATCACCGACTGGTTGGCCTTGCCTTCGACCGGCGGCGCGGTGAGCGCCAGCTTTAGCGCATCCCCCACCGCGCCGGTGATGGCGTTTTTGCGGGCGCGCGGATGGACCTTGATCGAGAACGACACTCCCTTCGCGGATTCATTTACCGGAAACATTGCTGTAAAGAAAATCCAAACTCCGCCACCACCGCTATCCCAACCACAATGACTTGAGGATTCTGCGTGAGCTCGCGGTGCACCAGCCAGGGCAAGGCGGCCGCGAAGACGGCGAACAGCAGCAGGTTGGCCAACGCGCTGACCCGCGCAGCCAGCCGGTCATCCGGCCGGGCAATGCGCAGCAGGTTCAGCAGGGCGCCAAAAATCACCGCCAGCCCTCCGCTGAAAAACCAGATCGCTTCGATGCTGAGGCCCTTGTGCACTACAAAGGCCACTACGCAGTGCACGCACCCGAGCACCAGAAGGACCCAGGCAAATATGCGGTCCGCCGTTTTCATGGTTTCGGCCTCGCTCCGAAAATCGCCGTGCCCACGCGCACGCAGGTCGAGCCTTCTTCAATAGCCACTTCAAAGTCATGCGACATGCCCATGGAGAGCGCGTCCATCTGGATGGAGAGCAGCTTGCGCGCCCCGATTTGGTCGCGCAGGTCGCGCAGCAGACGAAAATACGGCCGCGCGCCTTCTGCATCGCCGGTGAATGGCGGCACCGTCATCAACCCGCGAATCTTGAGACTTTCAAGTTGCGGCGCGGCCCGCAGCAGCTTTTCCAGCTCAGGAGAATCCAGAGGAATGCCCGCTTTGCTCTCTTCTTCGGCTACCTTGATTTCGATCAGTACCGCGAGTTTCTTGCCGGCTTCCGTTGCCGCCTGGTTGAGCCTTTCCGCCAGCCTCAGGGAGTCGACGGAATCAATGGAGTGAAACAGCTCGGCGGCTTTTTTTGCTTTGTTGCTTTGCAGATGGCCGATCAAATGCCATTCAGCGTCTTTGAGTTCACTCAGCGCAGCGGACT
>Ga0164306_10000982_pt1 | contig 12329 bp, 9 predicted proteins | sample Whisoiple_242_MG_FD_110213 | JGI IMG/M metagenome (GOLD analysis project Ga0164306, IMG submission 110213) | Soil microbial communities amended with fresh organic matter from upstate New York, USA - Whitman soil sample_242_MG | ecosystem: Environmental > Terrestrial > Soil > Unclassified >... | reverse complement strand
GCGCACCCCCAACGCATTCGAAAGTCAGCGCGAAAGCCGCAATCGCTTCGCCTCCGGAGGCGAGCAGCTTTCACACGCCGGCGGCCGGGCTCGTCGCCGCCAGGACAATGTCGATCGCGAGCACCAAGCCGAGCGGTGAGCCCGAAGCGGCTCCAGAGCCTTCGGGCGCCGCCAAGCTCTTCGCCGACGCCAATCAGGCGCGGCGCGCGGGCCAGCTGGGCAAGGCCTCTGGGCTCTATCATCTGCTTCAAGACCAGTATTCGGGCTCATCCGAGGCCGAGCTGTCGCGGGTCACGCTAGCGACGTTGCTGCTCAACGGTGGCGACGCGAGCGGCGCTTTGGCCGGCTTCGAGCGCTACCTGGCCGGTCCCTCGCGCGCGCTGGAGGCCGAAGCTCTGGTAGGAAGGGCGCGCGCGCTCGAAAGGCTCGGGCGTCGGCAGTTGGAGACGGCGGCGTGGCGCGAGGTACAGCATCGCTTTCCTGGCTCCGTCTACGCGAGGCAGGCAGCCGAAAGATTGACGGCGCTGACGTCACCGCCTTGAGGTGGTTGGCGCGGCTGCTCACGGCTGCCGCGGCCCTGGGCACCGCGGCGACAGTCAACGCCGAGAGCGCGGCGCCGAGCTCCGCGCCCACCGTCGCCATGCCGCCGTGGGTAGAGCTCCGCGTCGTGGGCGACGAGACGGCACTGTCGCGGGTGCGCGTGACCGCCGCCGAGCTGTTCGCGCGGCTCGACGTGCGGCTCAGCGTCGTCGCCGACGGCGAAGGCTCTGCGAGCATGGCCGGCGACAGCCCGCTGGTGCTCGCCTACATCGACTTGCGCGTGCCGACGGCGCCGCTGGTCGATGTCGATGACGGGCGAACTCGCCAAGAGCTGATGCGCCGGAATTTGCGCGATCTATCGTCGCTCGAGACCGGCGTCGAGGCGGCCGTGCACGTCGTGTACACCACCGTCGAGTCGCTGCTGCAGCTCGCAAAAACCGAGCGCGCCAGCGCGCGCCCCCGCACTCCGCCGCCTCGTGCTCCCGCCGGGCCGCTGCGTGGCACCGGGCTCGACGTGGGCGCGTTGTTTCGGCTCCTCTCTTTGGGTGATTCTCATCTGGTTCCCGGCGCCGGCGCCGCCGTCGAGCTGCGCACCGACGCCGGGCCGGTGCAGGCCGAGCTCTCGCTGCTCGGCGCGCTCCACACCGCGAGTCGGCTCGACTTCGGCGACGGCAGCGCGAGCCTGCGGCCATACGCGCTGCGCCTCCTGCCCGGCGTGAGCGCTCGGATTTCCGAGCAGCTGCTGGGCGCCGTCGGCGTTGGCGTCGGTTTGGACCACTTCGTGCTCGACGCCAGCGACGCCCCGAGCGGCAGCAAAGGTCACGATCGAGCCGTGTTCGAGCCAGTGCTCGCGTCGCAGCTGGGTCTGCGCTTCGCGCTGGGCGGCGCCTGGTTCATGTCCGTGCTCGGCACCCTCGACGTCGATCTGGCGCCGACGCGCTTCGTGATCGATCGCGCAAGCGAGCGCCAAGTGCTCTTCGAGCTTCCACGCTGGCGCGGCGGGTTGCTGCTCGTCGCGTCGCTCAGCCCTACCCCCGTACGGCGCTTCTCGGGTCGCGGAGCCGAGCCATGAGCCGAAGGGGGCTGCTCTGGTTGCTCTGCATCGCGCCGCTCGGCTGCGAAGCTCGCGACGTCACCGTCTTCGAGGTGTCGAGCGGCGGCGATGTCGCGCGGTCCGGCCGTGGCGGCGCGGAGAGCAGCGCCGGGAGCGACCAGCAGGGCGGCAATGGCAGCAAGGGCGGCGCTGACAACGTCAGCGGCGCCGACATCGGCGGAACCGACAACGGCGGCGGCGACAGCGGCGGACCGTCGATGTCCGGCAGCGGTGGGAGCGCCGGCGCGGCCGGAGCTTCCGGCGGCTCGAGCAGCGGCGAGCAGACGTGCGCGTCGAACAAAGATTGCCCTCAAGATTGGTACTGCGAAAAGGTCGGCTGCAGCGCGGCGAGCGGCGCCTGCGCGCTGAGACCGAAGCGCATCTTGAGCGACTACGCGCCCGTGTGTGGCTGCGACGGCGTCACTTACTGGAACGACGTGGTGCGCCGGCAACTCGGCCAGGCCTTGTTCGAAGACGCGCCCTGCTCGACCACGGCGCGCGTCTGTAATTTCGGGCCGGATTGCGGCCTGGACTTCATGTCGTGCTCTCGCCTGGCTTCACCCGGCGAATCTTGCGGCTCCTCGCCACAGGGCGTGTGCTGGACGTTGCCGCCCAATTGCCCCGACCCCAAGAACGACCCCGACGTCTGGCAAGACTGCCGTCCCCCCTCGTCGAGCGGCGCTCCGCCGTGCCTCGATACGTGCAACGCGATTCGCATCGAGCGCCCGCAACAGAAGCCGACCGATCCGAAGAGCATGTGCCCGGCGCCGTAGAGGAGCCGAACGGCTCGTTTCGAGCAACTTGGCCTGGATTCGGCACGACAGCTTCTGCAAGGCAGGCTGCGCCGCGGCAGCCAACCCGAGCTGAGAAGATGGAGGGACGACCGGTTCGCCGCTCACACCGAGCCGACGACGCCGGCGGCCTTGACGAACTTGCTGTAGTCGCTGGGGAACAGGCCCAGCGTCGTCAGGCGCGCGGCCAGCCACGTTGGCAAGGCTTGAGCGCGCTGCTTCACCTCGAGCAGCGCGCCGTCTTCGCGCGCGCAGGCCGCGCCCAGCTCTTCACGCCGGAGCGAAGATTTGCCGAAAAGGTCGGCCGGAGGCGCATAAAATGCCAGGTTGGAGTCGAGGGTGAGCCGCAGCCCACCGTCCGGCGATTGCCAGGAGCAACGCTGGTAGTTGACGACGCAAGTTGGCTCGAACGACTCGGCGCTGGCTTCGAAATAAGCTTCGAGCACCTGCGCGTCGGCGTCGCGGCCCACGTAGTCGCTGCGGCTCGGCGCGCTTCGCTCGTGCAGCCACCGCTGCAGCACGGTCTTGCCGATGCGCACGCGGTGCTTCTGCGTACGCGCGCCGGCGCGGCGCTTGAGCTCGAGCCAGATTTGGCCGGCCGCAGGCCCGACTTCTTCTTCGACGCGCGCGGCACGCTCGGCCCACGAGGGTAGAACGTCGTAGTACTCGCGGGCGCGGAGCTTGACGTTGTCGTGGGCCTGACTCGAAGCGTCGCGGAACAGCCGCCGCGTCGGTGTGTCGAAGTAGACGGTGCTCACCAAATACTGCGGCGCAGGCAGCGTGCTGTCGCCCTCGCCCAGGTAACGCTGCGCCGGCAGGTGCTCGTCGAAATGCTGCACCAACGCTTGCCATTGGCGGAGAGGCACTAGGTAGGTGAGCTCGTTGCGGTCAGCCGTGATGGCTGCGTCCGCCCCGAGCCGCGCGCCGACGGCAGCGTGAACCATCACGGTCCGAGCTCGTAGTCCATGAGCTCCTCGGTTTGCCCGCCCGTCTCTTTGACTTTGCCGACGCCGGCGACGTACCAGTAATTCTTCAAGCTATCGGCGCCCACCTTCTGAAAGACCACCGCGTCGAAGGTGCCCGCCGGTACGGTCACGCTTTCGCTCAAGCTTCGCACGGTCCAGCGGTCACGACGCGTGGAGTGGCTTTCGGTGTCACCGACCGGCAATTTCGTCTCTTCGTACTCTTCGAGCCACGACGCACCTTCGACCAGGTGCGCGGCGGACCAGTCGACGTGGAGCTTGTAGGGGTCCCAATACTCCTCGAGCTCGAGCTGGCCGCTCGACGCCGAATAGGAAAGCTCACGGTAGCGGAGCACGCGCTCGCCCACCGGTGCTTGCCAACTATCGGTGTGGTCAGTGGAGTCTTTCTTGGTCGTCGTGACCTTGAAGGCCATCTGGTCGGCGTTCGGGCCGTCTCCGCCGACGGCCTCTAGCTCGCCGATGGCGTTCACTTTGGTGCTCACCTCGGCGTCGTCGGTGACGCGGTAAGTCCAGCGGTTGCCGACCGCCCAGGGTAAGAGCGGGCCGTTCAACATCGGCCCGTCGCCGCTGCCGCCGGCGCCATCCGCCTTGCTCGGATCTTCGCTACCGCAGCCGATGAGCGACAGCGCCGTCGTAAGCGCGGCGATCTCGAAAAAACGACGAACACGACTAGTCATTGGAAACCTCACTCTACTCCTCACTCTCGGCCGTGCCCGGCGGTAGGTCCAAAGCCAAGAGCGAGGCGTTGCGTAGCACCCCCAGCTCGTGCCCGTAGCGCGCGAGCTGGCGCTCGAGCAGCGCGCGACCGCGGGCGGTGTCGCGCAAAGCGCCGATGCTTTTCACGACCGTCGACGGCCAAAGCTCCGCGCAGCGCTCACGGAGCGCCCACGCGCGCTCGTCATCGGCGCCAGCAATGCCGTCGACGGCCTCTTTACTACTCTCAGCGGCGGCCTCGCGCAGCTGCCAGGCTCGGTCGGTGCGGAGCTGCCCCAAGCTCTCGAGCACGGGGCGCGGCGCTCGGCTCAGGTTCTCTTCGCGGAGCCGCCAGCTGCGCTCGTCGTCCAAATCGGCCAGCGACTTGAGCACCGCGACCGGCGCCACGGGCCAGCAGACGTCGCGCAGCTCCCAGGAGCGCGCGTCGCCCAGGCCGCGCACGCCGCGCATCACCACCGCGGCAAGCTCGGCGTCTTCGGCGAGCTGGGACCGCCGCGTCTCGAGGAACCGCTCACGCAGCCGCCAGGCCCACGCGCCGCCTTGCGCTGCCAACGAGCCCAGCACCGCCTCGGGATGGCGATCGTAAAGCGCCTCGCGCAGCTCGAACGACTCATTGTCGAGCAAGCCGCGCAGCGAGGCCGCGACGTCCGCGCCAGCGCGCTCGAGCAGCTCGAGGCGCAGCTCGCGCGCCCCTTCGACGTCGTTGCCGATACCGAGCAGCGACGCCGCGACCTCCGCCGGGTACGCTTTGACGAGCTGTTGGCGCAGCTCGAAGCTCACGACGTCGGCCAAGCCGGTCAACGCGTGCAGCACGACTCGCGCCGCGCTCGAGGCCAACCGCCGACGTAGCGCGTCGACGGGCGCACCGAAAAAGCCGGTGAGCAAGAAAGCAGCGACGCCCGGCTCGAGCTCGGCGCGAGCGCCCACCTTGTGCAGGAATCGCTCGAGCGCGTCGCTCGGCGAAACGCGGCTGCCAACGCTGGCGGCGGGCGCGACGTCCGCCCGGAAATCGACCAGCGCGCGGGCCACGCCGCGCGCGAGGCTGGCCTCGATCAGCTGCTGGATGCGCGAGACCATCGTCTCGAGCTCCGCGTCGTTGTCGACCACTGCGAAGCGCTCGGGCTCGGCGGCCGCCAGCTGCAGGTAGCCGGCGCGCAGACGCTGGGCGAGGCCCGCGCCGGCCAGCCCCTTGCGTGATGGCGGCTTGTTCGTCGGCTCTTGCAGCTTGGAGGCCTTGCGGCGCGCGCGCGCTACGGCGGGCTCGACGTCGACCAACACCACCAAATCGGGCGCGAGACCGCGTGCCACCAGCTTGAGCAACGAGCTCACCCACTCCGGATCGAGCCCGCGCCCGAAGCGCCCCAGCACCTCGGCCGTGTACAAATAGCGGTCAGCGACCACGACCTTGCCCGCGGCGAGCGCCGGCCGCAGTACCTCTTCCGTGAGCTGCACCTCGCGCGCCGCGTACAAAAGCAGCTCGGCCTCCGGCACCAGCGCCAGGTTGCGCGAGTCGCGCGCCAAGCTACGCACGGCTTCGGTCACGCTCGACGCAAATTTGCCGTCTTGACGCAGGTGGCACGTGTCGATGCCCCGCTCGGCCAGCCGCCGCACGACCCGGTTCGAGATCGTGGTCTTGCCACTGCCGTCGATACCTTCGAAGACGACGAACATCAGAGCTGCGCTCCCAACTGAATCAACAAAGTCTTCTGGTCGCGGTAGTCGGGAAGCACGAACGACCCCGGGAAGTTCCGCTGCGTGCGCGTGAGGCCGCCTTGCAAGGTGGCGTGCCCCCGCTGCCAGAAGCCGGCATTGACGCCCGCGGCGGCTTCCGTCGCCAGATCGTGCGAGACCTTGGCGTCGGGATCCAAGCCTCCGACCATGACGAAAGGCTCGACGTAGAGCTCGCCGCGCTCCCGCCCGCCGCCACGGAAGGCCGCCATGCCGCGCACGGCCGTGTAAAGCGGCCGCCCCGTCGCGCTGCGCTTTGCGGCCACGAACCAGCTCTCGCCGACGTTGACGTCGGCCCAGAGCCGCAAGCCACCGCCGCCGAGCCATGCGTCGATTGCCGCGTCGACTCCGCCCGACCAAAAATGTGCGGGCTCTTCGTCACCCTGCCGGAGCTCGTTCGTCCCGACTCGATAGTTGCCGGTGAGGCCGAGCTGCGCGAAGGCGAGCGCGGCTTCGGCGCGCGCGACCACCGTCTGAGCGCCCAGGGCCTGCATCGACATCAAGCTACGATCGCGCGTCGCTTCGTCTCGCAAGTAGGAGCCTTGGAAGGCGCCGAGCGTGAGCTCGAGCACGCCGTCTTTCTTCAGCTTGATCTTGCCGAAGCCCGCGACGCCGGGGCGACGCCCGCCGATCTCCAAGCGGTCGGTCAAGATGTCGTGGATGAAGCCGCGCCCCGCGGTCGGCAGGGCCAAGCGACTGGCGGTCTCGAAGGGTGAGCCGGGCAACTTGAATTGACCGACGCGGAGCCCCAGCTGGCCGTTTTTGGCCTGCAGAAAGGCGTCTTTCAGCTTCGGCTTGCCCGTCAGCTCCACGCTCGCGGCCGCGCTCACGCCAGGGATATGCGTGTGATAGTGGAAGCCGGCGCGCGCGCTCGGCACGCTGAGATCGAGCGAATCGAGCCGGCGCTCGCGCCGCAGCAGGTCGGAGCCGACGATGTCGAGCCGCCGCGACGTGAGCTGCGCGCGAGCGATGATGCGACCCTTGAACTCGAGGCGCTGCCCTTTGCGCTTCTTCTTTTTCTTGGGCTCCGGCGCTTCGTCTTCGGCCTCCAAGCTCTCGAAGCTGGCGCGCTTCACGGGCGCATCGGCGGGCGCGTTGGTCTCGGGGTCGGGCTGAGCGGCGACCTCTTCCGTCTCGGCAGATTGCGCGGCCGCAGGTCTCGGCAGCGCGAAGGCGCCCCAAGCGATCGCGATGGTGAGCAGCCTTCGACGTTGCATCACTACTGGCTCGCGCCTCGCCCCGGGTATGGCCGGGCCTGCTTGACGTACAGCGTGGGGCGCCCGTCGGGGCTGCCGTCGTCATCGAACTTGAACTCGACATCCATGGCGTACCATCCCGAATTGCCGCTCTTCGGACCATAGGCCGCGCTGAAGCGGTCGTGAATGGCCGACAGCGCGGTGCCGAGCTGGTAGGTCTGGCGGGCGTCGAGCACGGTCTCCCCGTCAGCCACCAAGTTGGAGTGGCTGATGTAGGTGATGGGCTGATTGGGGTTGGTGAAGAAGTAAAGAAACTGATCGCTGCTCACGCCCGCCGGGGGATGCACCACCTCGGCTTTGCCGCCCCATTGCACGTTCACGTAAAAGGCCGGCTCGAGCCCCGCGCTATCGAACGGGTTGTTGGTGACGGCGACGCCGTTGGCCTCTTCGTCCGGAAAGTTGTGGTGCACCAAGAGCGCCATGCCAACGCTATGGTGATCGATGCCGTAGAAGCTGCGCTCCTCGAAGGTGCGAAACAGCCAGATGCTCGAGTAAGCGCCGCGCACGGCGTCGAGCACGTCGTCCCAGTTGCGCGGATCGCCGCTCTGCGACTCGTAACAGCCGGCGCACGGAAAGCCGTCGAGATCTTCGCTGTTGGTGCTGGTGCGGAAGCGCATCACCACGCCGGGGTAGTCGGCGGCGAGCTTCGCTTTCAGCAGCGCCTGGAAGTCTTCGTTGACTGGAGCCTCCATCATCGCCTCGCGCAACTCGGCCAGCTTGGCTTCGCGGATCGCGGGGTCCGACTGGAATCGTGGGTCTTCGAGCAGGGCATCGACCTGGTCGTACAGGCCGTTTTCGCTCATGAATTGGTCGTAGTAGAAGACCGGTACCCCGAAGGCCTTCGGCACCGGCACGTCTTTGGTTTTCGCCAAGATGCTGTACTGCGCGGCCTTGCCGCCAAACGCGGTCACGCTCTTCTTGATCGCGTCACGCAGCGATACGCCCGCGCCCTCCGGCGTCACGTCTTCGATGTCCCACAAGCCGGTGACGCTCAGATCGAGGTCAGGGAGCGTGACCGGCATCGGCTTGTGGTCGGACCAGTAATCAGCCGCTTCGTCCGCGCCGACCTCGTGCACGCTCCACTCCGTCGCGTCGACGGTGAGCTCGACCCATTTACCGTCGAGCGCGAGCAGGCTTTGATTCGTGAAGGCGTTGCGCAGGCCCATGTTGGGCGTGTGCCGGTTTTGCGACAGCACGTTGACGTGCGACAGCGGCGTCTGAAACTCTTCGGTGATGAGCCCCGCCACCACCGAGATGTCGTTCGGGGCAGCGTCGAGCACCACGATGTCTTCGTAGCCGAGGTACTCGTCTTCGAGGTCGGCGGCCCGCGCGAAATGCAGCCGGCCGATCGTGGTGCCCAGTGTGAGCGGCTGGTAGTCGATCTTCTGGTACAGGTCGTCGGTCGTCACGACCTTCACGCCAGCGCTCAGCTTCTGCGCCACCTGGGCCAGCGCCTCCGAGGTCGGGTGAAACGCGAGCGCGGGGCCGAAGTACGCGGTCTTTTTCACGGCGTCGTACAGCTTCTCGATCTGTGCCGCGGACGCCGTGTCGTAAGGCGAGAGCTCGAGCGCCCAGACGTCGGCCGCTTCGTAGTAGCTGACCGCGCCGAGCACGAAGCGCCGGTCGGGCGTGTAGTACTCGGTGGCCTCGAAGGTCGAAAGCTCGGTGACGATCGGCAGGTCGCCACCCGACAGGTGCGTACTGACGAAGTCGTAGTGGATTTGGTAGCGAGTGCTGTTCTGGTAGTGGAGCGCGTCGTCGTCAGCCTGATCGAGGACCACCTTCACCGAGCGCGCGCCGGGCAGGCTCGCGTCGAGCGGCTCCGACGCCAGCGCCTGAAAGTCGGCCAAGCAGGGCAGCTCGCGCGCGGAGTCGGGCGCCGCCGCGCTCGACTCGATCAAGCACTCTCCCTCTTGAATCGTGGTCGTCGGCGCCGCCGCTGGGGAGTCGTCGCTGCTGCAAGCCGGCAGCACCACCAAACCGAGCACTGACGACAAGCTTAGTCGCGCTATCAGCCGCAAATTTCGCATCTTCGAGCCTTTCATGATGCCAGCTCAGGGCGTGAGCGCGAAGCAGTAGAAGCCGCCGTAGCCTCCGCCGTCGCCGACCGACTTGGTGCCGTTTTGACCGGGGCCGCCCGCCTCGACCAAGAAGATGCCCGGCGCGCAGCCAGCTTCGTTGAGGGCGCTCATCCAATTCTCGCCGCTGCCACCGCCGGGGCCGCCGAAGCCGCCGCCACCGCCACCGCCGCGTGGCCAGGTATGGCCGACGCGCGGCGAGCCGGAGCTCTCTTTGCTCGTCCAATCGTTGCAGGTGTAAGCGGCATTGGTGTTGAACAGGGTGCCGGTTTCGTTCGAGCCCGTGAGCGTGTCGTGATTGTCGACGTCGCCGGTGCCGTCGGGGTCGTGGTTGGGCACCCCGTCTTCGTTGGGCAAGTCGTTGACGATTGCGGCATCAGCGCCGACGGGGCGCTTTTGCGCCAAATCGGCCTTATTTTTCGCGACGAGGCGAGCCAGGCGGTCGTACCAGGGCCCCTCCCCGACGCGGTCGATGGCGTTGACGGCTTGGCCCTGCGCGTCCTTGGTGACGCTCAGGAACGCGCGCCAAGTTTTGCCGTTGGCGGGCATGCTGCCCTCGGCGATCGTGGTGCAGATCTTGTCGGCGCCGCGCAGCCCGGCGCCAGCCCCCGTCTCACCGAAGCTCAGGTCACCCCCGAAGCCGTTGGGGTTACCGGACAGCTTCACGATTGCTTTCACGCTGGTCACGAAAAAGCTGAACGGATCACTCGAGGGCGTGCCGGTCGTGCCGGCGCTGCCGCTCATGCCCGCGTTGCCCGCGACCGACGCGGAGCCGCTGCTGCCTGGCGCGCCGCCAACCGCCCCTCCGCCGCCCGCGCCGCTACTCGAAGTGCTGCTGGTGCCGGCGGTGCTCGGCGTGCCCGCGGCGCCACTGGCGCTAGTGCCGGCCGCGCCTCCGCCCCCGACGCTGCCGCTGCCGCTGCTGCCGCTGGCGCTCGTGGCCGAGCCGGCGGTGCTTTGACCGCCCGGGGTGGAGTCGGGGTCGTTGCTGGTGCCGCACGCGCCGAGCGCGGCGAGGGCCACGAAACCGCCTAAAACCGACACCACTGTTCTCGTCTGCAGCATGAATGGTCCTCTCGTACGACGGCACATCGCCGCGCCCGTTTTCCTCGAATCCGTCACGCGCGGGGTCGGGGCTCAGCCCGCCCTCGGTCGCCGACTACTGACAGGTTAGATCCGCTTGGCAGGTCTCACCGTCGGGGCATTGCTCATCTTCGGTGCACGAGTCGACACCCGGCACCGTCACCGCGTGCTCGGTCGTCGAGGCGACGACGAGCGCGACTACGCCACGACCTACGTCGGCTTGCGCGGTCGTCGAGCGAGTGACGATCACGGTTGGAAAACCGGCGACGCCCAAGCCGAGCAGCTCCGTTATCAGCGACGCGGGGATGGTGAGCGACCCCGTGTCATCTTGATCGCATTCGATCATGCCTTTGGAGCCGCCGTGATGGCTCACGTCGAGCTTGAGATGCACGCTGCTCGCTTTCGGATCAGCGGCCGCGGTCCACGCCAGCTCGAGAGGCTTGCCCGACTCGAGCGCAGAAGCATCGCTACCGAGCCACAGCGTCGCCACTCCCGGCGTTTCGAGCTCGAATCCGGGCAGATCGCCGCCGGCCGCGCTGAGGTGCACGGCGTCACCCTCCGCGAACGGCGGATACGCGAACGCGGTGCCGGCCGGTGCCTGATAGGCCTTCGCGACCTCTTTGAGAGTCAGGGTTGCGCCGCCGCCCGCGTCTTTCACGCCGCTGAGCGTGACCGCACCGACGCTGAGCGCGTCAGGGTACGGCTGACAGACGTCGTCTTCGACGCAGACCGCAGAGCCGCACGCCGGCGAGCAGAACGGGACGCGCGGCTTTTCGAGGCGACACGTTCCCTCGGTCTTGGTGACTTCCCACACCACTGATGCGGGGGTGGCGCCGCTAACCACCTTGCCCAGCACTGAGGTCTTGCCGCTCGTCGGCCCGCCCTCGTCGGCCGTGACTTCAATCTTGAAGGAGCCCAGTAAAGTATCTGAGCCCGAGCCGCCGCTTGCGCCCTGGCTGGCAGTGCCGGCGCTGCTGGGTTGACCGCCTTTCGAGCTGCCGCCGGAGCTCGAGCTGCTGCCGGCGCTGCTCGAAGCGCCCGCGGCGCCGGTGCCGTCTTGGGGCTCGGTGCTGCTGGAGCAGCCAAAATTGGCGGCTAACGTTAGCCCAGCGGCCAGCCCCAAGGCCCGGCCGAGCGTCTGCTGTGCACGAGTGTGGCTTCGCGAGATCGTCATGTTTCCGTTGCTTAGAAGACATGTGCGTTGGCCCGCCACAAACCGATCAGCCCCCCTGAAAAAAAGTCTTCCTTCACCCTGCTGAGTGCAAGCTTCGGCCAAGGTCCCGAGCCACTCGCGGGACCCGGCGAGAAAGCCCCAAGATCCCCGTGCTACGCTCAGCGCAATGAGTCGATTTGGGTACGCGCGTGCCTGGTGTTGGACGTCGGTGGCGTTGCTGGGCGTCGGTATCATCGGCTGCAGCGATGGAACGTCGCCGAGCGCGGCCGCTTCCGGCGCCGCGAACGGCGGTGGGGCGAGCACGACTCAAGGCGGCGCGGGAACGGCGAGCACGGCGGCTGGCAGCGGCGGCAACGCAGGCTCGGGCACGAGCGGCGGTAGCAGCGGCGGCGCTGGTGCAAGCAGCAACGGCGGCAGTCCGTCGAGCGCGGGCGTAGCGGGCACGGCCGCAGACGGTGGCTCGCCAGCGTCGGCCGGCACGAGTGGCAGCGGCGGCACGGGCACCAACGGGGGCGTCGCCCCCGTGATCGCCGCTGGCGTGCGCTGGGTAGGGCGAGTCGATGTCGCCAACGCCGCAGGCCCGCGCTTCGCGTGGTCCGGCAGCGGCTTCGTCGCGACCGTGGCCGGCGACACCGTCGCGATCAAGCTGCGCGTCGACGGCGGCAGCGATCCGATCTTTCTTCAACCCGTCATCGATGGCGTGGCCAAGACTCGGGTTTCGTTGACGAGCGCAGACGCAGAGAAGACCCTCACCCTCGGTACGGGGCTCGGCGCCGGCGATCACGTCATCGAGCTGTACCGCGAGACCGAGGGCAAAGCGGGCTACGCCTACTGCACATTTTTGGGCTTGACGAGCGGCACCACGAAGGCGCCGCCGGCCTACTGCGGC
>Ga0164306_10000981_pt1 | contig 12340 bp, 11 predicted proteins | sample Whisoiple_242_MG_FD_110213 | JGI IMG/M metagenome (GOLD analysis project Ga0164306, IMG submission 110213) | Soil microbial communities amended with fresh organic matter from upstate New York, USA - Whitman soil sample_242_MG | ecosystem: Environmental > Terrestrial > Soil > Unclassified >... | reverse complement strand
TGTTCGTAGTCCCAGATGCCGCCGGTGACGGTCGGAGTAATGAGCGGCACCTTGACCTTGATCGTCGACGGGCAGACCGAGTAGCCCTCCGGGCTGACGGAGCAGTAGTCGGCCCAGGGGAAGGACTTGACGGTGCCGGCCGGCGACGCGGTGTTCCCGTCGAGGTAGACGTCGACTCGCTTCGGTGCGAACGGCGACCAGTCCGGACCCACACTCACGGTGACCTCGGCCACCCCACCGGTCCAGCCGTTGGCCTGGGTGGGCGTCCGGGGGACGAGCCTGTCCGTGCGCGCCTCCGGCCCGGAGTAGTAGGTGACCTCGCGGGTGACGATGTCCGACGGCTTGCCCGCACTGTCGAACGCCACGAAGCGCAGCGTGTAGTGCCCGGTCGTGAGTCCGGTCGTCGGGATGCTCCCGGTGACGAGGGACTGGTGCTGGGCGTCCAGAAGCGTGCCCGGGAAGGAACCGCGCCAGCGCACGTCGGGGCCGAAGAGGGTGGCCTCGAGCCGGTCGACGCCGGCCCCGTACGGGCTCACGTAGGCGGAGACCTGAATCGGGTCGGTGCCGACGACCGGCAGGCGCGTGTACTGGTCCTGCATGCCGGGCCACAGCTGCGGGCGCGCGTTGCCGACCTGCATCAGCTCGCTGGACGAGGAGGCACGCACGGTCGATCCGGACTCCGTGGTCCCGTCGACCGTGGCCTCCATCGTCGCGTAGCCGTCGGGCAGGCTCGTCTCGCCGGCGAGGGGGTCCGAGCCCGGGTCGATCCACGAGACCGTGTCGACCACGACGGTGACGTCACACTCGGGGGCGCACGTCGTGGGGACGTCGCTGGTGCCCGTGCGTGACCGTGTCGCGTCGTTGAGGGCGGTGACAGCAACCGTCGCAGCGGTGGGAGTCACGCCCGATGCTGCGGTGACATGGACGACGACCGACTGCTGGCCGGACAGGACGTCGACGCCGGGGACCGGCGACGTGATCTGCGCCGACAGCTCCGCGGGCACCGGATCGGCGGTTGCCGGTGTGACGGCGAGCGTCGCGGACATCGTCAGAGTCGCCGCGACGGCGGTGGCGCGCGCAAGAAGGCGCATGGCGGTGGGTCCTGTTCGGCGAAGGGCGCCACCGGCACGACCGCCGCGGCGGGCTCATGCTAACCGCGCCGGCCGGCGCGGACGGACAAACCGCCACACGTCCAGCGACACCGTAGCCCCAACGGTCGAGGCGCCGTGGCTCGACTCGGAGCGCGATCGAGCTGACGTGCGGTGAGTCCGCTGGGAAGTCGCTGGGCAGAGCCCGCAGACGCCCGGTTCGTCCATCGCACCTGCGTACCGTGTAGGCACCGCTCCTCCCTCCCGTGAAGGGGTCTGAACCATGACGGCACCGACCGCGGCTGCCACCGCCACCGCACGCACCGCCCGACCGGGCTGGCTGCCGCCCCGATGGCTCGTCGTCGCCGCTGTGCTCGTCCTCGCGGTCGTGCTGACCGACGCGGTGTCCCAGGCCGTCGTGCCCTTCATCCGCCGCGACGACTGGCCCTTCCTTCTGCCGCCGCACACCCCCTTCGCGTCGAACGTCTACGCCAAGAACCTCTCCGAGGGCCGCTGGCTCAACTGGGCCTGGTGGGTCGGCATCGGCCAGCACAGCGCCCCGCTCACGGCGTCGCTGACGTACGTGACGGCATACGTCGTCTTCGTCGCGGGCCTGTGGCGCGTGCTGCGTCCGGTCGACCGCGAGCTGCACTGGGCGGTCGACGCGCTTCTCGGCCTCACGGTCTTCGCGTCGGCGCTCTGGGTGCAGCTGCTCTACTGGCCCGGGACCCTGACGCCGTCCGTCCTCATCGCGGCCACCGCGGTGTGGACGCTGCCGTGGGCCTCGCGCACGCGACCGAGGCTCGCGCTGTGGCTCCTGCTCGCCACCGTCCTGACGACTCTGACCTACCCGCCGGTGGGCGTCGTCCTCTTCCTCGCTGCCGTCGTCCAGCTGCGCGCCCGCCCGTGGAAGGACGTGCTGCTGCTCGCCGGTGGCTACGTCGTGGCGTACGCCGTGGGCGTCGCCGTCATCTACGGCCTCAACGGCATCTTCTTCGGGCACCTCGGACTCAAGATCGCCGCGTGGCGACACCCCAACCCGCTCCACGACCTGCACACCCTGCGGGTCAACGCCGGCCGGTTCGCGCGCGAGGTGCTCCGCCTCGGGTCGGCGCTGTGGATCGCCGCCCTCGTCGGGATCGTCGCCGTCGTCGCCGCGTGGCTCGACCGCACGGTCCGGCCGTTGCTGCTGCGTCTCGTGGTCGGGCTCGCGGTCGTCGTCGCGCTGAGCGCAGCGCAGACCGTGGTCACCGGCGTCGTCACCGACCCGCGCGGCGAGCTCTGGGCGTGGATGGCCGTCCTCGTCCCGGCGGCCCTGCTGCTCGGTGGCGTCGGGTGGTCGCCCCGCATCGGGATCGCCTGCCTCGCCGCGCTCACGGTCTTCGGCGTCCTGACGTGGCGGGCCGACATCGGCGCCCACCAACAGACCCGGAGCGAGTATGCCGCCCTCGTCGACCGCGCGACCGCGCCGGGGCCGTCGGGCACCCGCCGCCCCGTCGTGCTCTTCCAGGACCCGGCGCAGCGAGCCACGAGCAAGGGCTCGATCATGGCCGGCACGCTGCGGATGATGGTGCGCCAGGCCCAGGGCGGGGTCGTGCCGCGGTGGTGCGCGCCCGCGGAGTGCGTGCGCATCAAGGCAGCCGGGACCCAGGTCGCCGACCTCGGGACGGTCGTCGGCGTCGTCGTCCCGCCCCCACCGGCCTGGATCTGAGACCGGCCGGCGGGGACGCGTCGACTACTTGACGGACCCCGCGGTGAGGCCGCCGACGAGGTGCTTCTCGATGATCGCGAAGAGGATGACGACCGGCACGACGGCGATGACCGACGCCGCGAAGAGCTGGTCCCAGTGCTGCTCGTAGCCGGTGATGTAGGCCCGCATGCCGACGGTCAGCGGCTTCTTGTCGTCGTCGATCATGAGCGTCAGGGCCACGACGTACTCGTTCCACGCCGCGATGAACGTGAAGATCGTCGCGGTGACGAGGCCCGGCAGCGTCAGCGGCAGCATGACCCGGCGCAGGATCTGCCACCGGCTCGCGCCGTCGAGGGCCGCCGCCTCCTCGACCTCGAGCGGGATCGAGGAGAAGAAGCCGTGCAGGATCCAGATCGCGAAGGCGAGGTTGAACGCCGCGTTCGTGAGGATGAGGGCGCCGTAGGTGTTGATCATGTTGAGCTCGAAGAACTGCCGGTAGAGGCCGACGACGAGCGAGGTGGGCGCGAACATCTGGGTCACGAGCACGAGCAGCAGGAAGAGACCGCGCCCCGGGAAACGGTGCCGGGCCGTCATGAAGGCCGCGGGGATCGCGACGAGGATGACGATCACCGTCGAGCCGGTCGCGACGATGAGCGAGGTCTTGAGCCAGTTGAGGAACCGCTCGTCGCCGAGGATCTGGGCGTAGGTGTCCCACTGCCAGACCTTCGGCAGGATGCTCGGCGGCGTGCTCTTGACGTCGCTGCTCGTGCGCAGCGAGTCGAGCACCATGACGAGGTAGGGCGCGATGAAGACGAACGCGACCAGCGCGCCACCGATCGCCATGAGGATCCGCTTGCGCCGCTTGGGATCCCGGTTGTATGCCGTGGGCTTGCCTTGCGGCGCAGGCGTGCCCGCAGCGCTCGGCGCGGGGGCCGTCGTCGTGCTCATCGGCTCGTCTCCTCGCGCCAGTTGATGATCTTGAGGTAGATGCCGACGACGACGAGGATCAGCAGGACGTTGAAGATGCCTGCGGCCGCCGACATGCCCACGTCGTGCTCCTGGCTCTTGAAGGCCAGCTTGTACATGAACGTGATCGTGGTGTCGTGCAGGTAGCCGGGGTTGCGGTCGTTGAGGGTGTAGATGATCGGGAAGCTGTTGAAGACGTAGATGACGTTGAGCACCGTCGCGATCATGAGCGCCGGGCGCATCAGCGGGAGCGTGATGTTCCAGTAGCGCTGCCACGGGCTCGCGCCGTCGACGGTGGCCGCCTCCATGACGTCGTCCGGGATCGCACCGAGGCCGGCGATGAAGACGAAGATCGTGAAGGGCAGCGACACGAAGACGCCGACGACCACCATCGAGAACATCGTCCAGCTGTCGTCACCGAGAAAGTCGATGGGCGTGCCGATGACGTGCAGGCTCAGGAGGATGTGGTTGATGATCCCGTAGTTGTAGTCGTAGAGCAGGACGAAGAGCTGGCTCGTGATGACGAGCGAGGCGGCCCACGGGATGATGACGGCCCACCGGACGAAGCGTCGTCCCGGGAAGCTCTTCACGAGGAACTGCGCGAGCGCGAGGCTCAGGACGATCGTGATCGCCACGACCGCGACGACCCACACGACGGTGTTGCGCAGCACGGTGCCGAGATCGGGGTGCTCGAGCACCTTGACGTAGTTGTCCCAGCCCGCGTCACCCTTGCGCAGCCCGGTGATGGAGTACTCGCCGCGCGAGGCGTCGAAGAGCTTGATCGCCGGGTAGAGCACGACGCCGAGGATGAGCGCGAGAGCCGGCGCGAGCCACAGCAGCGCGACGAGGGGGTGGACCTGGCCGATGCGTCCCGCACGGCGCCGACGACCGGCGCGGGACGGCATACGCGAACGATGGTCCCCCGACCCCGCCACGGGGGCGGGATCGGGGGACACCGTGGTGCTGTCGCTCATCGGGGCTGGTGCCTCAGCCGCCGCTCTCGGCGGTCCGCTGCAGACCGTCGAGGGTGGCCTTCGGGGAGCCGTTCATGGCGCCACCGAGGTTCTGCTGGACGGCGAGCTTGACCTTGTCCCACGTGGGGTCGTCGGTCGGCGTGAGCTTCGCGTTGGGCAGCGTGTTGAGGTAGACCTGCAGCGCCTTCTCGTTGGAGAAGTACGCGACGCCCGACTTCGTGACCGGGAGGAAGCCCTCGGCCTTGATGAAGGTGTTGACCTGGTCGGGGGTGTAGTAGAGGTTGTAGAAGGCCTTGACCGCCTTCTCGTTGCCCGGCTTCTTGAAGGCCATGAGGTAGTCGGTGACACCGAAGGTCTTGCTCTCGGTCCCGTCGTTGGACGGGAACGGCGCGACGGCGTAGTCGACCTTCTTGTCCTTGTCGAGGTCGGCCGCGAGCGGGCTGAAGCCGATGACCATGCCGGCGGTGCCGGACTTGAACAGGTCGAAGGCGTCGGCGCGGTTGGTGCGGGCCGGGTTGTTCTGCGTGACCTTCTCGTCGGCGAGCTTCTTGAGGAAGTCGAGGGTCGCGACGTTCTTGTCGGAGTTGATGACCCAGTTGCCGTCGGTCTTCCAGTCACCGCCGTTGTTGAACAGCCACATGGAGAACTCGCCCTGAGCCTCCTCGGGGCCGAGCGGGAGGGCGTAGCCGACCTTGCCGCCACCGAGGGCGGTGATCTTCTTGGCGTCGGCCTCGAGCTCGGTCCACGTCTTCGGCGGCGCGGCGATGCCGGCCTGCTGGAAGAGCGTCTTGTTGTAGAAGAAGGCGCGGGCCGAGGACAGGTCGGGGAAGCCGTAGAACTTGCCCTGGTAGGTGCCGTACTTGACGAACGTGTCGAGGATGTCGTCCTTGACGACGGCCGGGAGCACCGCGTCGGAGTCGTAGAGCAGGCCGTCCTTCGCGTAGCTGGCGTACGCGTTGAGGTTGAGGATGTCGGGGGCCTGGTTGTTCTGGATCATCGTCGATGACTGCTGGTCGATGTTGTCCCAGCTGACGACCTGCACCTCGAGGGTGTATCCGGTCTTGTCGTGGTACGTCTTGGCGAAGGCGTCCCAGAACGCCTTCGTGTGGTCCTTGGAGTACTCGGCCGCGACGAGCTTGATCGTCTTGGCCTCCTCGGCGGTGCCGCCGGCCGTGCCCCCCGGTGCCGTACCGGCACCTGTCCCTCCGCCGCATGCGCCGAGGGCGAGGCCTGCGATGGCCAGCCCCGCGACGACCACAGACTGCTTCGTCGACCTCATGTCTCTCCTTGGTTCGGTGCCGGACGTGGTGGCAACGTGATCACGCGCCGACCCGGTCACACAATTAGGCCAACCTAGAGGGGCGTCTTTGCCATCCGCAAGAGCAATTCTGACTGGATGTTCATCAATTCGATCACAATCACGCAAGGGGGCGTCGCTCGGTCAGACCTGGTGAATCTCGACACCGGCCTCGCGCAGCGCGTCCACCTCGTCGCGGTCAGCGCCCACCGTAGTGACGAGGTGGTCGATGCGCTCGGCGGGACAGATCGAGGCGAAGGTCCGCACTCCGAGTTTGTCACCCGTGGCGACGCAGATGACCTGTTTCGACCGTTCGATCATCGTGCGGATGATGGCGGCCTCCTCCTCGTGCCGGCACGTGGCGCCCTCGCGGGCCGACAGCCCGTTGACGCCGACGATGGCGACGTCGAGCCACAGCTGCTGGAGCACGAGGGTCGCGAGTGGGCCGGTCACCTCGTAGGACTCGGGCCGCGCGACCCCGCCGAGCGAGACGCACTGGACGTGCGGCCGGAGCACCGCCTCGGTCGCGATGTTGAGGGCGTTGGTGACGATCGTGATCTCGCCGTCGGCCGCGAGGTCCTCTCGCGCCGTGATGGCCCGTGACGTCGCGGTCGTCGTCGTGCCGCCGTTGAGGCCGATGACCTGGCCGGGCAGGACGAGCGCGGCCGCCGCCTCGGCGATCCGCGTCCGGTCGTCGTCGGCCATGCTGCTGCGGTAGCGGTAGGGCAGCTCGTAGGCGACCGACGTCGCGACGACGCCACCGTGGTTGCGGGCCACGAGCTGTCGCTTGGCGAGCTCGGAGAAGTCTCGCCGGATGGTGGCCTCGCTGACGCCGAGCAGCTCGGCAGCCTCGCCGACGCCGAGGCGGCCGGTCGTGGCGAGGCGGTCGAGCATGATCGACCAACGACTGGCGCGGTTGCGGGCGAGATCGCTCTCTTCGGTCACGCGCTGACGATACCGCGCAGTTCGAGCAATGGACATGTGCATCTCTGCGCGTTTACGCTGTGTTTCGCGCAAACACAATCACCACCGTCACGGCGAGAGCCGTGTGACCGTCGAACCGTCGGGAGCCACCATGCCGCAGACCACGCACCTCGCCCAGGAGATCGCCACGCAGCCGGACGACTGGGAGCGCGTCGTCACGCGCCTCGACGACGTCGCGCGGCACCTCCCGCGCCCCGGTGAGCGGGTCGCGACGATCGGGTGCGGCACCTCGTGGTTCATGGGACAGGCGTATGCCGCCCGCCGCGAGGCGCTCGGCCAGGGCCCCACCGACGCGTATGCCGCCTCCGAGCACCAGCTCGCGCGCGGCTACGACCGTGTCGTCCTCATCAGCCGCTCCGGCACGACGACCGAGGTCATGGCCGTCGTCGAGGAGCTGCGCGCCTCGGGCACGCCGCACGTGTCGATCGTCGCGACGGCCGGCACCCCGGTGGCCGAGCGCTCCGACGCGACGGTGCTGCTCGACGACGTCGACGAGCAGAGCGTCGTGCAGACCCGCTTCGCCACGACGACCCTCGCGCTGCTGCGCGCCTCGCTCGGCGACGACCTGGGTCCGGTGGCCGAGCAGGCCCGAGCCGTCCTCGCGGAGGACGCGTCGGCGGCATACGGCCACCTCGCGCTGGCGGAGCAGGTCACCTTCCTCGGGCGCGGCTGGTCCAACGGCATCGCCAACGAGGCCGCGCTCAAGCTGCGCGAGTCGGCGCAGTTCTGGTCGGAGTCCTACCCGGCGATGGAGTACCGCCACGGACCGATCAGCATCGCGGCGCCGGGGCGGGCCGTGTGGGCCTTCGGTGAGGTGCCGGAGGGGCTGCCCGAGCAGGTGCGCGCGACCGGGGCCCACTTCGAGCACCGCGACATCGACCCGCTCGCCGACCTCGTGCGCCTGCACCGGCTGTGCCTCGGCAAGGCCGACGCCGCCGGCCTCGACCCCGACGCGCCCCGCAACCTCACGAGAAGCATCGTCCTCACCTGACACGTCGAGAGGCCAAAGTCTGCGGGTCTCGGCGACTCGAGAGGCCAAAGTTCGCGACGCACTTTGGCCTTTCGACGTGCGCCCACCCGCGAGCTTTGGCCTCTCGACGGTTTGACGAGCGGCCAGACGTGGCCTTTCGACGGTTAGTGGAGGGCTAGGAGCTGCATCAGGCGGGCGGCCTCGTCGGTGACGGCGTCGCGGGCGGCGCCGAGGTACTTCCTCGTGTCGACCGTCGGCGACGCCTCGAGCCGCTCGGTCATCGCCCGCGTGAAGACCTGGTTGAGGTGCGTCGCGATGTTGACCTTGGTCATCCCGGCCCGCACCGCGGCCACGAGCCCCCCGTCGGGCACCCCGGACGAGCCGTGCAGCACGAGCGGCACCGGCACCGAGCGGCGCAGTGCCGCAATGAGATCCGTGTCGAGCTGCGCCGTGCGGTCGGTCATCGCGTGGCTGCTGCCCACGGCCACCGCGAGCGCATTGACGCCCGTGTCGGCGACGAACCGGGCCGCGTCGTCCGGGTCGGTGCGCACGCCCGGCGCATGGACGCCGTCCTTGCCGCCGACCTCCCCGAGCTCGGCCTCGACGCTGACCCCGGCCGCGCGGCAGAGCTCGACGACGCGACGGGTCACGGCGCGGTTCTCGTCGTCGGGCAGCGTCGAGCCGTCGAACATCACCGACGTCAGCCCGAGCCGGACCGCCTCCTCGACGAGCGAGACGTCCTCGGCGTGGTCGAGGTGGACGACGACGGGCTGCGCACACGCGTCCGCGATGGCGAGCGTCGCCGCCGCGATCGGTGCGAGCGCGCCGTGGTAGCGCACGCAGTTCTCGGAGATCTGCATGACGACGGGTAGCCCGACGCGCTCGGCCGCCGCGGCGTAGGCCTCGGCGTGCTCGAGCTGGATGACGTTGAAGGCCGCCACGGCACGGCCGGCGGCTGACGCCTCGGCGAGCAGGGGCGTCAGGGCGGAGCGGGTCACAGACGGATCTCCTCGATCTCGACGGTGGGGAGCAGACGGGTGACGTCGGCCGGGTCGACGGCGCCGGCGACGGGTTGGAGCACCGCAGCGGCCGACCAGGCGACGCCGCGGCGCAGGACCGAGGCCCACGCCTCGGGACCCTCCGGCAGGTCGCCGTCGCCGTCGAGGTCGGCCGCGAGCGAGGCCGTCAGGGCGTCACCCGCGCCGGTCGGGTTGCCCGAGAGCGGGCGTGGCAGGTGGGCCCGGAGGGCGACGTCGTCGTGGACGAGGACGAGGCCGTTCGTGCCGTCGCTGATGATCGCGGCACGGGCGCCGGCCGCCACGAGCGCGCGGGCGGCCCCGGGCACGGACGGCACCTCGCCGCGGCCCAGCCCGGTGAGGGTCTGGGCTGCCTCGACCCGATTGGGCTTGACGAGGTCAGGCCGCATGGCGAGGGCGCGCGACAGGGGAGCGCCGCTGACGTCGAGGACGACGCGGAGACCGGCCTCGTGGGCCAGGCGGGTGACCCGGCGGACGAGGTCGGGGGCGGTGCCCGGCGGGAAGCTGCCCGACACCGTCAGTGTCGACGCCTCAGGGGCGAGCGCCTCGATCTCGTCGGCGACGCGGTCCCACACCCGCTGCGACTGCCCGATGCCGGGCTCGTTGAGCAGGGTCACCCGGCCGCTCGCCTCGACGACAGCGACCGAACGGCGCGTGGGGCAGGGTGACGGGACGAGCCGGTGCGGCACCCGGCGGGCCCCGAGGTCGGAGGCGAAGAGGTCGAGGTCCATCTCGCCGACGGGCGCCACCGCGACGGACCGGCAGCCCATCGACGTCAGCACCGCAGCGACGTTGAGCCCCTTGCCGCCGGCACGCTCGCTGACGGAGGCGACGCGGTGGGTCTCCCCGAGCGCGACGAAGGGGACGGCATACGTGATGTCGAGCGCCGGGTTGGGCGTGAAGGTGACGATCATCGACCGACGAGGTCCAGGGCGATGGTCGCGGCGCCGAGCGAGCCGGCGCGGTCGCCGAGGGCGGCGCCGCGGACGGCGACGTCGTCGCGACCACCGAGGCGGGCCGTGAGGGCTGTGCGCAAGGGCTGGAGCAGGGTGTCGCCGGCGTGGACGAGCCCGCCGCCGATGAGGACGAGCTCGGTGCCGGCGGCTGCCACGACAGGGGCGACCATGATGGCGAGCGCGTCGATGGCCTCCTGCCAGATGCGTCGGGCCTCGGGCTCCCCGGCCTCGGCGCGGCGGGCGACCTCCTCGGCGTCACCGACGAGCCCGGTCGCCTCGGACCAGCGGCGCCCGATGGCGCCGGCGCTCGAGAGCGCCTCGAGGCAGCCGCGCTGTCCGCACGCGCAGAGCGGGCCGTCGGGCACGACGACGATGTGGCCGATCTCGCCCGTCCACAGCGAGCAGGTGACGAGCTGGCCCCGGCAGAGGATGGCACTCGCGAGACCCGTGCCGAGCGGCACGAAGAGCACGTTGTCGGCCTCGCGCGCGGCTCCGAGGCGGTGCTCGGCGAGCAGCCCCGAGCGCACGTCGTGGCCGATGGTGACGGGCACGTCGACGTGGGCGGCGATGCTGCCGCGCAGGTCGAGGTCGCGCCAGCCGAGGTTGGCCGACCACACCCCGATGCCGGTCACGTCGTCGACGAGCCCGGGCACGGCCACCCCGACGGCGAGCAGGTCGACGGCCTCGTCGACGCGGGCCGTCAGCTCGACGACGGCCTTGGCGGCGACCTCGCCGAGCTGCTCGCCGACCTTGTCCGGCGTCGGGCGGACGGCCTCGGCGAGCACCTGGCCGTCGGGGGTCACGAGGGCCGACTTGATCCGGGTGCCGCCGACGTCGATCCCGACCACTGCTTCGCGCATCACGACGCGCATTCTATGAGCATTACTGCACGGTTGAACACCTGATCGAGCACATTTGGACACTTGGGTCGCAGCGCGGGCACGCCGCACAGCCTGCCACTCGCAGCCCTGCGCCGCTCGCGAAGTCGCTCACCGCAGGTAGAGGGCCCGGGCCGGGCACAGCTTCACCGCCGTGTCGGCCGCCGCCCTGCCGTCGTCGCCGACGACGCGGTCGCCCGCGACGACCGGGTAGCCCCACTCGTCGAGGGTCACCCCCGCGAGCAGCTGCGCGCAGACGCCGTGCCCCGAGCAGGCGACACGGTCGACGGCCAGGCGCCGCTCGCGGACGAGCCCGAGGCGTGGGCGCGTGTGGTCGGCTCCGTCCTCGGTCGCGCGCTCTGCGGGCACGTCAGTGAGCGTGGACATCGGTCCTCTTCGGGGGTCCGCGCGCGTCCGCGGCCTACCGGATCGGCTGACCGCGCGGGGCCTCAGGCGTCAGGGGCTGCGTCTGGTGCTGCTTCCGGGGCTGCGTCGGGCCCGGCGCCGTGGCGGGCGAGGAAGGCGGCGGCGGCGTCGGCGACCTCGCGCCAGCCGCTGTCGACGACGAGCGAGTGCCCGCGCCCCGGGATCTCGATGATCTCGGTGGGGGCGGGGTTCTTCAGCTGACGCTTGTAGGAGGCGTGCGCGATGGCCCACGGCACGATGTGGTCCTTCTCGCCGCTGATGACGAGGAGCGGGCCGCGGTCGGGGTTGCCGGTGTCGACGCTGGCCTCGGTGCGCGGGTTGAGGTTCGCCGTGGCGGCCTGGAAGAGCGGGCGGCCCGGCGCCGCGACGGGATACGTGCGATAGAGGTCGGCGGCCTCCTCGGCGCTGACGGCGTTGGCGAAGGCGTAGCGGTACTGGTCGAAGGTCAGTGAGACGTGCCGGTTGTAGTTGGCCGGGTTGATGAGCACGGGAGAGCTCGCGCGCAGCGCCGAGACGGGGAGGGGCAGCACGCCGCGGAAGGGCGCGGGGTCGACGGCGACGGAGGCTCGGGCGAGACCCTGACCGGCGAGCTTCTGGGTGATGAGGCCACCGAAGGAGTGACCGATGACGACCGGCTCGCGGTCGAGCAGGCGGATGACGTCGGCGACGTGGTCAGTGACCTGGCCGACGGTCTTGCCGGCGAAGACCTCTGGGTGGGCGCGGGCCTCCTCGACGGTCTCGGGGTCGTCGGGCCAGCCGGGGGCGAGCGTGGCGTAGCCGAGGGACTCGAAGTGCTCGCGCCACGCGTCCCAGCTGCTCGGGAGCAGCCACAGGCCGTGGACGAAGACGACGGGCTGGCGGCCGCTCGCGTTGGCGGCCTCGACCTGGGCGCGCTCGGTGACGGTGATGACGGAGGTGGCGGCGGGCGTGGCGGGTGGCGTGGTGCTCATGGGTGTTCTCCCGTGCGGTGAGGGGGCGGATGGGTCCAGCAGGCAGAACGATCGTTCTACAGTAGCCATTCCCGTCGGCGTGCGCCAGAGGTCGGGCGCACCGGTTTCGCCCCGGCTCACGGAC
>Ga0164306_10000980_pt1 | contig 12340 bp, 9 predicted proteins | sample Whisoiple_242_MG_FD_110213 | JGI IMG/M metagenome (GOLD analysis project Ga0164306, IMG submission 110213) | Soil microbial communities amended with fresh organic matter from upstate New York, USA - Whitman soil sample_242_MG | ecosystem: Environmental > Terrestrial > Soil > Unclassified >... | reverse complement strand
GCGAAACGAAGCAACCCTTCGATCGCAAGGTACAGCAATAGCAGAGACAGAGGATGGATCAGGAAATCAAGAAAAACAATGAGGGCAATGATTGCCTGGCCAGTCTCATTCGATCCTGCCATGTGAGGGCCCAATTGTTGCGCGCGCAGAACAAAATGATGTTTGAGACGAATGGTCAGGAACAACGCCGCCAGCAACAGCTGCGCCAGACCACCCCAGGTAGCGGAGCGCAAGACTGTGAGCCGGGAGCCGGGACTGTGCCGGCGCCTGGTCCCGGCTGGACAAAATGAAAGCAAGAAATCCCGCAATATGCTGTGCATGTGCTGTTGGTGTGAGGAGATTACATCTGACCGCGGGCCGGAGCAACAAAATTGGTTGTAAACCTAAAACCGAAATCCCATTCCGCGATTTTTGACGCTTCCTTAGCTCACTGGGGTTAAGAGCTTGGGTAAGAAATTTGTTAAAAAACGTTGAACACACAAGCCAACTAGAGAGAGGTGACCTGACTCAAACTCAGAGAGGTGTGAGTTCCCTTGAGACGAGCATTTTTGTGCTTTTTTAGCTCTCTAGCTCTGGCCCTGACAATTGGATGCGGCGGCGTGAAAGGTTCGTCTATCACGCCCACGCCCACGCCAACGCCGGTGACACAAGCCCCGTCGATCAAGAACGTGGTGGTCGTGATCATGCAAAACCGGTCATTCGACCATCTTTTTGGCACATTTCCCGGCGCCAACGGCATCCGCGCCGGAGTCCCGGGTTTTACGCAGACAACCTCAACGGGCGCCACCGTTACACCGCAATTGCTCACCACCACATCCACCTCTGACCTGCCGCACACCCGCAACGACTTTTTGCGCGTCGTGGACTCGGGAGCCATGGACAAATTCGCGTTTTTCAACGGCGTTACGTCCATGGGGCACTATGACAATAGCACTCCCGGGGTGGGTACTTTATGGAGCTGGGCCCAGCAATTTGCGCTGGCTGATAATTTCTTCCCATCGGTGATGGGTGATGCTCCCTCGAACCAGCTCTACCTGGTGGCCGCCGATGACAACAATACGCCGGGCACTCTTCAGCCATTTTTCCCTCCCTGCAACACCCAGGTAAAAGCCACCGCGGGCTACACTTTCATGCACGTGGGAGATCAACTGGCAGCCAAGGGCCTGAAATGGGGCTGGTATGCTGAAGACCTGAATAACTGCAGCTTTTATGTGCCACAGGAAAATCCTTTCCAGTTCTTTACTGACGCGCATGACTCGACAAACGTGAAGGACTTCTCGAAGTTTGCCACGGATCTAAGCTCGGGCAATCTTCCCGCCGTTTCATACGTGCAGCCCGCGCCGGCGCATAGCATGCATCCCGGGAGCGGTCCGGTGGGCAATGGCATTACCTGGCTGGATGGTTTCATTAAGCAGGTACAGGCGAGCCCGGTCTGGTCGAATACGGCGATCATCGTAATCTGGGATTCGAGCGGCGGCTGGTGGGACCACGTTCCGCCACCGCAGGTCGATGCCCAGGGCTTTGGCCCCAGGGTGCCCATGCTGGTGATCTCTCCATTCGCAAAGAAGAATTACATCTCGCACGTGCAAATGGATGACGTTTCGATACTGAGGTTCATCCAGGGCACGTTCGGGCTGCAGCCGTTGAATGCACGAAACCAGATAAGCAGCGACCTGGGCGACATGTTTTCCTTCTGATTGGTTATTCGTTGCCGCTTTACGAGTTTGGCAGGAAGAGAGGGCTGCTGAATGCGCGGCCCTGAGCTTTTATGCGTACCGGATTCTAGCCGGTAGTATTCAATTTGAGTGGGTTTCTTCCGCAATGCCAAGATAGGCGCGCCGCACGAACTCATTGTTCATCAGCATCTCGGTGGGACCTTCAAGCGTAATCCGCCCGGTCTCCATCACATATCCGTAGTGAGAAATCTGCAGCGTGTAATTCACGTTCTGGCCCACCAGAAGGATGGTTACTCCCTGGCGCGCGATGTTGGTGATGAATTCAAAAATCTCGTCGACCAGCTTGGGCGCCAGCCCGAGCGAGGGCTCGTCGAGCATGAGCAGTTGCGGCTCTGACATGAGTCCCCGGCCGATGGCGCACATCTGCTGCTCGCCTCCGGAAAGCGTTCCCGCCATCTGGTGACGGCGTTCCTTGAGGCGAGGGAAGAGTTCATAGATCCGCGCCAGCCCGGCGTGTGCACGCTGGCGAAACTGCTTGAGAAAACAACCCATCAGCAGATTTTCTTCCACCGACATGCCCGGCCAGAGCTGGCGTCCTTCAGGGACCAGGCTGATGTGCCGGCGCACACGATCACGCGTGGAAAATGACGTGATGTCGTCACCGTTGAGCAGGAGGCGGCCTTTTTTGGTCCGCAAGATGCCGGCAATGGTGTTGAGGGAAGTTGTTTTGCCCGCGCCGTTGGCCCCGATGATGCATGTAACCTTGCCTCGGGCTACTTTGAACGAGACGCCCCACAGCACCTGGGTAGTGCCATAGCTCACCTCAAGGCCTTCGGCGATCAGCAGCTTATCGTCTTGCGGCGCGGGATTTTGCGGGACGGGCATCTGTGGCTCAGGCACGCTTCTTGCCCCCAAAGTCGCTCTTGCCGAGATATGCCTCGATGACGGATTCGTCATTCTGAATATCTGCCGGCTTGCCTTCCGCCAGTTTCTGCCCGAAGTTCAGCACCGTAATGCGATCGCAAACGGCCATGATGGCTTTCATGTCGTGCTCCACGTACATAATTGTTGTGCCGCCTTCGCGTACCCGGTGAAGCAGTTCCATCATGGCATGTGTTTCGGAGCCGGTAAGGCCGCCGCATATCTCGTCGAGCAATAACAATTCAGGCGCCGTGGCCAGCGCACGCGCCACTTCCAGGCGTTTTTGCTCGCCCAGAGAAATGGCTGAGGCCAGCGTGTTCGCCTTACGGTCCAGGCCCACGAGCTTCAAGGTTTCCATGGCCTGGTCTTTGGCAATATGGGTGCGGGTCACAGCACGGCGGCCATAGTGGACTGCGAGCTGCACATTCTCAAGCACGGTCATTGCCTTGAACGGCCGCACGACCTGGTGGGTGCGGGCCACGCCTTTCTTAACCAGGGAAGCCGCGTCCATGCCGGTAACGTCCTTGCCGTGGAACTGGACTTTTCCCGCCGAGGGGCGGATGGCGCCGGTAATCAGGCTGAAGAGCGTGGTCTTCCCGGCGCCGTTCGGCCCAATGAATCCGCAAATCTGTTTTTCCGGGATATCAAAGCTCACGTCCTTCAACGCGGCTACTCCCCCAAAGTACTTCGTCAGCGCCTGGACTACCAGAATCTCCACGCTTCCCCCTCAACAGCCGGAAGAGCCGCCGCAATAGTCCCAGCAGGCCATCAGGCTCCAACAAAATAATGGCTATTAATAGTGAACCATAGATCAGCAGGTGCAGGTTGGGGAAATACACCACCAGTTCTTCTTCTACTGTACCGAAAATCACGCCTCCCAGCACGGCCCCCCATACGGTCCCAATCCCGCCGATCACCGGCATCAGCAGAATGGAGATGCCGGTCTGAAAGGCGAAAACGTCGCCGGGATAAAAAAACGCCGCGCGGCGCGCATAGATTCCGCCGGCAATGCCGGTAAGGCCGGCGGCGATGGCATGGATCCATAACTTGGAAGTGTACGGATTTACGCCAATATCGGCAGCGGCATCTTCATCCTGTTTAATGGCGCGCAGGGCCAGCCCGAATTTGCTCTTAGCAATGATGGTTGAAACCAAAACCGCCAGAGCTGCCGCCGCAATTGCCGTGTAGTAATGCTCAAGCGCGCTAAAGGGTTTATCTTCCGTGATGCGATAGCCGCTGGCGCCGCCGGTCACGTCCAGATTGTTCATGACCACGCGCACGGCTTCCGTCACGCCGATGGTCGCGATAACGAAATAAGGGCCGCGCAGTCGGAATGTCGGCAGCCCGATCAAAAATGATGCGAGCATGGCAATGGCCGCTCCGCCGACAAAACCGAAGTAAGGGCTGTGGCCGGCGTGCATAAACAGGGCCGTAGTGTACGCGCCCAGCCCGAAGAAAACGGCAAAGCCGAAAGAGACCTGGCCCGCCATGCCGCCCAGCAGGTTCCAGCCCAGACTGGTGGTGGTCCACACGGCGGTGACGAACAGCAGGCGGATAACATTGTCAGTGGGACTGGCGACAGGCAGCAGCAGAAGGGCAGCCAGCAGGAGCCAGGGCAAAATAACTTTTAGCCAGCCGCCAAGGCCCGAAGGTCGCTTCATGCGGCTTTCCATTTTCGGTTGAACAGGCCGGCCAGACCTTTGGGCATGATCACCAGCACCACAACCAGCAGGGCAAACGAGATGGCAGGCTGGTAGCTGGCGGGCAGCTTAACGATGCTAAAAGTCTCTACAAGCGCCAGGACAATCGCACCCAGCGCGACGCCGGAAATCGAGTCGAGCCCGCCGAGCACGATGATCACGAAGGAGCGCAGCAGAAATTGGCGGCCGAAATCGGGGCTGAAGGAATACAGCATTCCCAGCAACGCTCCGGCAAATCCCGCGAAGGCCGTTCCTAATCCGAAAGTCAGCCGGGAAGTTCTCTCGTCATCCACGCCGGCAATCTGCGCCGCATAAGGATTTTGAATCAGCGCGCGCATGGACCGTCCAAACCAACTGCGATGAAAGACAATCTGAAGCACGATCATGCAAACTACGGCCGCGGCGAACACCACCAGGTTTACCTTGGGAATGGAAATCTGGCCGATCTGTACCGACGAAAGCGTGAGGGGAGTGAGGATTGACTGGTCCTCGTTTCCCCATTTCAGATATGCGGCATTTTGCAGGACCAGCCAGAAACCGAACATCAAAAGCAATGAAGCGAGCGTGGGAGTGTCCGATTTTGGCAGCCAGCGAACCAGGAGCCAATGCACGGCCATTCCGAAGAGAAAGAAAACGGGCAGCGCGAGCACGGCCCCCAGGATCGGGTCAATGTGGAAGCGCTGGAACAGCTCCATGGCGAAATACGCGCCCAGCATCAGGAACCCGGCGTGCGCCAGGTTCACGATCTTCATGACGCCGTAAATGACTGTCATGCCGACGGCCATCGCCGAATACACGCCGGCCAGCAGCAGCGCTTTCAACAGAAGGTCGAGATACTCAACTGCATCCATGTGATCGCCCGGTTCCCTGGAGTGCTGTGACTACTTGGCCGGGACCGGCGCAACCGGTTCGCCTGTGGCTGCGTCCTTGGGGAACACGATATCCACTTTGTTGTCGGGCTTGTTCTGCGTGATCACAAAGGGGTATTCGGATTGTCCGTTGGCGCCGAACTTCAAGACCTGGCCCGGGAGCACGGAATTCTTCAATTGGGCTTTCTTCAGGGCATCGCGGATCGCGGTCTTGTCCAGCGAACCGGCAGCTTCAATGGCCTGGGCCACAATGCGCATGCCGTCATAGGCAGGAGCGGAATACCAGGAATCGACGTCATGGCCGGTGAACGCCTTGTAGTCGGCGGCAAACTGCTTGGCCTGGGGATAAGGCAACTTGTTCGACCACCAGATGCCGGCAAAAATATAATCGGTCCCGGCGCCAAGCGCCTGGCGGGCGGCCGACTCTGGTCCGCGAGCGCCGTAACTGATCATCTGGTGGTGCAGGCCATTCTGCAGGTATTGGCGGTGCATCGTGATGTAGTCAGGCAAGTGCGCGTCAGAGAGGAAAACGTCTGCCTTGGCATTCTTTACCTTCTGGAGGATGCCGGAAAAGTCTGTGGCCCCCAGCTCGAACTTTTCACTGAGAACGACCTGGAAGTAGCCCGCGTGTTTGTTCGACCACTCAGTGAAGCCCTGGATGTAGTCGGTGCCGTGATCGGTGTTCTCCACCACCATCGCCACTTTCAGTCCCTTTTTGAGCTTGCCCTGGTCCACCAGCGAGCCGAGAAATTCAGCCGACGTGGTCCCGATCAACGCTACCGGGCTCAGGCTCCCGAACGCGTATTGGTAGCCTTTGCCGAAAATGGCCGTTGCGCCCGCTCCGGTGGTGATCCATGGGGTCTTGTAGCGGTCCGCCATGACGGATTCAGCGGTGCCCAGCGCGGTGGAATAGCCGCCCAAAACGGCGACCACGCCATCTGAACTCATGGCGCGTTCGGTCAGCGAGGCCGACTTCTTGGAGTCGGTGCCGTCATCGTAAAAGACCTCTTCGATCTTGAGCTTCTTGCCTTTGCTTTTTACCATGATGCCGCCGCCGTCATTGATCTGCTTGATGGCCAGTTCGATGCCTTCTTTCTGGTATTGGCCGGGCTTGCTCTCGCTGCCGGTGGTGGGCAGGACCACGCCAATCTTGATGGTGTCGTCGGCGGCAAAAACGGGGCTGGAGCCGGCGCAAAACGCGGCCATCCCGCACAGCGCCAAAGCAAAAATCGTGCTGCGACCGATGTACGTGCCAACGAAAGCTAAACGACCCTTCATGTTTTCCTCCTCAAGGCAGTATGCGGCCCATACGATAAAGACCGAGGGTTTTTAAGGTATCCGCGACATGGCCGGTAGTACAGAATGGGCATGATATGCCTACGGCCTATGATTCACAAGAGGCTCTTTTTAGACCGTTGAGAACGGGGCGGCCGGGCCGTGTTCCGTGAACCATTCATGTTCACTCTTTGATTTCCCCTTGACATCTGCGGTAATCCGACTACCCTAGGTTGCCAAATGACGATTGATCCTGTCCGGCCACTGTGGCGGACGAACGGCACGTTTCCCAGGGCCAACAATTCTTCAGTCATGGGACGCCAGATACGGGCTGAAGCCAATCCCCTGAGGGTCGAAAAATAGAGGGTAAAGGTTTGTATTCATACGGCATTATGCTCAGTTTTTGATGCTTTAAAGTCAGCTCAACATAACAGGGACCAGGTCCGGCCGGCCTGCATCCCCTTCCAGGAGGGCCACAATGTCTAGCGCTACCGTGCCGATCACGTCATCGGATCAGATTTCGACCTCGAAAATATGGATGGTGATCTTAGCGTCATCCGTAGGAACCATGATCGAGTGGTACGACTTTTACATTTTTGGCAGCCTGGCCGTCGTACTGTCCCAGAAATTCTACCCGCAGGGAAACAACACGTTTGCTCTGATCGCGTATCTTGCCACGTTCTTCGTAGGATTTGGGGTGCGGCCGTTTGGTGCGCTCTTCTTCGGCAGGATTGGGGACCTGGTGGGCCGCAAATATGCCTTCCTCGTTACACTCACCGTGATGGGCGGGGGCACCTTCCTGATCGGCTGTATGCCGACGTTTAAGACCGCCGGCTGGTTTGCTCCCATTGGACTGATCGCCATCCGCGTGTTGCAGGGGCTGGCGCTGGGCGGAGAGTACGGTGGCGCCGCGATTTACGTGGCAGAGCACGTTCCCGATAACAAGCGCGGATATTGGACCAGCTTTATTCAGATTACAGCGACGCTGGGCTTGTTCTTTTCCCTGATCACTGTGCTGCTGCTCCAGTTCTATATGACGCCGGCAAATTTCCAGAGTTATGGCTGGCGCATTCCCTTCCTGGCTTCGGCTGTCCTGGTTATGATCTCACTCTACATTCGCCTCAAGATGAAGGAATCGCCGATCTTTGAGCAGATCAAGAGCAGCGGCATGAGTTCGGCGCAGCCGCTCAAAGACGCCTTCACCCACTGGCCCAACCTCAAGCTGGTTCTGATTTCACTGCTGGGGGCGACCGCCGGACAGGGCGTGGTCTGGTATACAGGCCAGTACTATGCGTTGTTTTACCTGCAATCGATTTTGAAGGTGAACCTGCGCACTGGTTTCATCATTGTCGCAGTTGCCATGTTGATCGGCATGCCGTTCTTTACCGTCTTTGGCGCTCTTTCCGACAAGATCGGGCGTAAAAAGATCATTCTGGCAGGTTGCTTGCTCGCGGTATTAACCTACTATCCGATTTACCACGCCATGGAGTCCGCAGCGGGCAATCATGTGATCACGTTCAAATCAACGCAAAATCCAGTGACCAAGGCATGGACCTTGACACCCCTGACGAGCGATCCGGCGGACCCGACTAAGCTGGTTCCGGCCAAAGAAGCGCCGAATCCGAACGTTCCCATGCTCATTCTGCTGGTTTGGATTCAGGTGATCTACGTGACCATGGTATACGGCCCGATTGCCGCATATCTGGTGGAGGCATTCCCGGCAAAGATTAGGTACACATCGTTTTCTTTGCCGTATCACATCGGCAACGGGATCTTCGGCGGGTTGGTGCCGCTTGTGGGCCTCTCAGTGTGCGCGGCGACCGGCAATATCTACGCGGGCCTGTGGTATCCGATGGTTGTGGCTGCCATGACTTTCGTGGTGGGCTCAATCCTTCTGAAAGAAACGGTGAACGTGAAGATCTGGACCGAGGTCAGCGGGAAGAAGGCGTAAAAACGACCCGGCGCTTGCGGAGCAGGTGCCATGTAGGTGTAGGATAATCTGTTTCGGACTGGCGGGTGGCAGCCGTTGCCACCCGTTAGTTCGTTACGGCCCACATCCCCAGCGGGCCTTGAGAGTTAGCGCGATTCGATTTGGAAATCAACGAGGTCCATGCCATGGCTGACGCTCGCGTAATGAAGGAAAAAGAACAAGAGACCGAGGTCAATGAGGCGCAGATCGCCGTCCATTGGAAAGAAGAGCAGTATTTTTACCCAAGCTCGAAATTTACTGGCCAGGCCTATCTGACCGATCGTTCCGTTGATCAGCGCTTCAGCGAAAAAAACTTTCCCGAATGCTTCCGTGAGTATGCTGACCTTTTGAGCTGGGACCACTATTGGCACACCACGCTCGATACCAGTGACGCCCCTTTCTGGAAGTGGTATGCCGGAGGCAAGCTCAACGCCTGTTTCAACTGCGTGGACCGTCATCTGGAAAAATATCGCAACAAGGCGGCATTTATCTTCGTCGGTGAGCCGGAAGATGTTCCGCCGGTTTCCATCACCTACCAGGAGCTTTACTACCGCGTAAACGAGATGGCTGCGCTGCTGCGCGATTTTGCCGGACTTAAAGCCGGAGATCGCGTCACCATTCACATGCCTGTGGTCCCTGAGCTGCCGATCACAATGCTGGCCTGCGCGCGGCTTGGCGTGATTCATTCCGTGGTCTTTGGCGGATTCAGCGGAGAAGCCTGCGGCATGCGCGCCGCGGATTCAGGCAGCAAAGTCCTGATCACCATTGACGGTTACTACCGCAGCGGCGCCATGACTGACCACAAAGAGAAGGCCGATATCGCCGTAAAAACTGCCAAAGACGAAAAGCATACGATCGAAAAGGTCCTGGTCTGGCACCGCGAGCGGGGAAAATATAATTCCAAAACGCCGATGGTCGAAGGGCGTGATTTCTTTGTCCAGGACGTGCTGAAGAAATATGCAGGCCAAGTGGTTGCTCCCGTGCCGATGCCTTCAGAAGCCCCGCTCTTCCTCATGTATACCAGCGGCACCACCGGCCGGCCCAAGGGCTGCCAGCACGGAACCGGCGGATATCTTTCGTATGTAGCCGGAACCACAAAATACATTCAGGACCTTCACCCAACTGACGTTTACTGGTGCATGGCGGATATCGGCTGGATTACCGGGCATTCTTATATTGTTTATGGGCCTCTGGCCCTGGCGGCGACCAGCGTTCTCTATGAAGGCGTACCAAATTATCCTGACGCAGGACGCCCCTGGCGAGTGGCCAAGCGCCTGAACGTAAACATCTTCCATACATCGCCCACGGCGATCCGCATGCTGCGCAAAGCCGGACCCGATGAACCCGCAAAATACGACTACCACTTCAAACACATGACGACTGTCGGCGAGCCGATTGAGCCTGAAGTGTGGAAGTGGTATCACGAAGTTGTCGGCAAGGGCGAGGCGGTAATTGTGGACACTTGGTGGCAGACGGAGACCGGCGGCTTCCTTTGCAGCACCAAGCCGGCCATCGATCCCATGAAGCCGGGCAGCGCCGGCCCCGCGCTTCCGGGAATTTATCCCGTGATCTTTGATGAAGAAGGCAAAGAAGTAAAAGGCGGCTCAGGCAAAGCCGGGAACATCTGCATTCGGAACCCGTGGCCGGGAATGTTCCAGACCATTTACGGCGATCGCGACCGCTTTGTGGCACAGTATTACCGCAAGTACAACAAGGACCCCAAGAGCAAAGACTGGCGCGATTGGCCGTACTTTGCCGGTGACGGCGCGGTGCAGGCGCCGGATGGCTACTTTAGAATTCTTGGCCGCGTCGATGATGTAATTAACGTCGCCGGACATCGCCTGGGCACGAAAGAGTTGGAGTCCGCGTGCCTGACAGTGAATGAAGTTGCGGAAGCCGCCGTGATTCCGGTGGTCGACGAAGTAAAAGGCCGCGTGCCGGAAGTATATGTCTCATTGAAGCCCGGCCAACACAATGCAGCCGCCGTTTCTGATGCCGTAACCAAGGCCATTGAACACCAGATCGGCAAGATTGCACGGCCGAAGAAAGTCCACGTTGTACCGGACATGCCGAAAACGCGCTCCGGTAAAATCATGCGGCGCGTGCTGGCGGCAATTTCCAATCAAATGGATACCGGTGACGTTACCACGCTGGCCAATCCGGACGTGGTGGAGCAAATCCGCGTGATGGTGCAGGGCACCCGCCCCGTGGTCACAAAGGATGTTCCTGAAGACGTAAAGCGTTTTGGGGAAGAGCGTTAGTTCAGAGCATTGAGAACGAGCTGTGAGTAGCTGAATTGCGTAATGAAAACTAGAGTCGCTGAATACCTGAGGAGGGAATTATGAGCGATAAAAAGGGCAAGGGAGTATCTCGCAGAGATTTCATCAAACTCGCCGGAGCGGGTGGAATTGCAGCCGGGGGGCTGGGACCGGCATTTCTGTTTCCTGAGCGCGCCCAGGCGCAGCAGAAGACACTTAAGATCCTGCAGTGGAGCCACTTTGTTCCCGCTTATGACACCTGGTTTGACGGGACATTCGCCAAACAATGGGGCGAAAAACACAACACGAACGTAGTTGTTGACCACATCAACCTGGTGGATCTCGGTACGCGCGCTGCGTCTGAAGCCCAGGCAAAAAAGGGGCATGACCTCTTCATGGTTCTGTCGCCGCCGGCGAAGTACGAGAACCAGGTCATAGACATGACCCACGTCTATCAAGAAGTGGAGAAGAAGTGGGGCAAGAAGATAGAACTGGCGCACAAATCCACTTACAACCCGAAGACGAAGAAATATTATGCCTTCTCCGATTCCTTCGCGCCGGATCCGGGCAACTGGAGAAAGGACTTGTGGGAACAGGTAGGTTTCCCGAACGGCCCGGACACATACGACGACCTGCGCAAGGGCGCCAAGATGATCAAGGACAAGTTCGGCAACCCCTGCGGCCTGGGATTGGGCCAGGAGCTGGATACCAGCATGGCCATGCGCGCACTGCTGTGGTCTTTTGGCGGTGCAGAACAGGATGAGGCCGGCAATGTAACCATCAATTCCAAAAACACGATTGAAGCCCTGAAGTTCATGAAGGCGCTCTACGAAGAGTCAGAAACGCCGGAAGTCTTTACCTGGACTCCGCCAGACAATAACAAGGCCATGCTGGCAGGCAAGGTCTCTTACGTCGCGAATGCCATCTCCATCACGCGCCAGGCGGAGAGGGAACATCAGCCTATCGACAAGAACATTATGATCAGCCGGGCCCTGAAAGGACCGGTGCGCCGAATAGCGGCAGAGCACGTTATGAATTGCTACATGATTTGGGAGTTCGCAGAGAACAAGGACGGCGCGCAGCAATTCCTGATCGATTACATTGATGCCTTCCACGACGGTTTTGTGGCCGGCCAGTTCTATAACTTCCCCTGCTTCCAGAAAACGGTGCCGAACCTGCAGAAGGAAATTGCCAGTGATCCGAGGGCGACGCCCAACGATAAATACAAAGTGCTGGGTGACGTGCTGGATTGGGCGACGAACGTCGGCTACCCCGGGTACTGCTCCGCAGCCATTGATCAGGCGTTCTATAGCTGGGTGATACCCACGATGTTTGCTACTGTTGCTAACGGCAAGGCGACTCCCGAGGACGCCGCGAAAACGGCGGAAGCCGAGTACAAACGCATCTTCGAGAGAATGAAATAACTGAGGACTGAATGGCCGTCGTTGAAACCCGGAAACTGACCAAGGTATTTAAACAAGGAGAGCTCGGAGCTGTAAACGAAGTAGATCTGGAAACGCGCGAAGGCGAGTTTCTGGTTTTCCTGGGACCTTCGGGTTCCGGGAAAACCACGCTCTTGCGGATGATCGCCGGCCTGGAATCCCCCACGGCCGGCGAAATCCTTATTGGCGGCAAAGTGGTGAACGATCTTACGCCGCGCGAGCGCCGCATT
>Ga0164306_10000979_pt1 | contig 12341 bp, 8 predicted proteins | sample Whisoiple_242_MG_FD_110213 | JGI IMG/M metagenome (GOLD analysis project Ga0164306, IMG submission 110213) | Soil microbial communities amended with fresh organic matter from upstate New York, USA - Whitman soil sample_242_MG | ecosystem: Environmental > Terrestrial > Soil > Unclassified >... | reverse complement strand
CGGGGCCCGCCATGACGTTGAGGTAGTACAGCGTGCGGCCGGGCGGGGCGATGGACGGGCCGTGCCAGCCGTCGGGGATGAGGACGGCGTCCCCGGTGGCGACTTCGGCGAGGACGTCCGTGCCGCCTTCGCGGGACGGGGACACCCGGTGGTAGCCGAGGCCGTCGTCCTCGACCTCGAAGTAGTAGATCTCCTCCAGCACGGATTCGGCGCCGGGGTGGTACTCGTCGTGCTTGTGCGGCGGGTACGAGGACCAGTTGCCGCCGGGGGTGAGGACCTCCACGGCGATGAGCCGGTCGCAGTCGAAGGTGTCGGCGGCGGCGAAGTTGTTCACCTGGCGCGAGCAGGTTCCGGCGCCGCGGAGTTCGACCGGTACCTCCGGCGCGGGACCGTAGCGAGCGGGGAGTCGTCGCTCGCACTTCGCTCCTGCCAGGGCGAAGCGGCCTCCTGCGCCGGAGGCGATCTGGGCGCCGGCGTCGCGTGGGACGTAGGCGAAGTCGGTCACGGCGCCGAACACGTCTTTCCTGCCCAGCAGTTCAAAGATCTCACCTGCTGTGCGCACCGTACAGCCACCGGACAACGGCAGGATGATCCATTCGCTCTCCCCGGTTTCCAGCGTGTGAACGCCACCCGGTTCGAGTTCCAGGACGCGCAGACTCGACCGCTCCCACCCGGCCCGCTCGGGACCGATGTCCAGGGCGTAGGGGCCGCTCGCCGCGTGCCCGGCCCTGAGGTGGTACCTCTGCTGCTCGTCGGACGTCGTCGTCATGACACCATCCCTACCCGTCGTCAGGCCTCGTTCACAGAAGTCCTACGGCCGTGTCGACCGCTCCCGCGACGTCACCGTCGGCGGGGTAGAGCAACGAGCGTCCGACGACCAGCCCCTGGACGGTCGGCAGCCGCAGCGCGCCGCGCCACCGCTCGTAGGCCGTGTCCGGGTCCTCCGCGAGGTCTCCGCCGAGCAGGACCGCGGGGAGGGTCGAGGTCCGCATCACCCGTTCCATGTCCTCGGGGTCCTCGGTGACGGGAACCTTGAGCCAGGTGTACGCGGAGGTGCCGCCGAGCCCCGAGGCGATGGCGATGGACGTGGTGACGGCGGCGGCCCCGAGGTCGGTGCGGATTCCCGCGGGGGTGCGGCGGCAGAGGAAGGGCTCGACGAACACGGGCAGCCGGTGGGCGGCCATGGCGTTCACGGTGCGGGCGGCTGTGTGCAGGGTGTCCAGGGAGCCGGGGTCGTCGTGGTCGATCCGCAGGAGCAACTTGCCGGCGTCGAAGCCCTGCTGGGAGAGATCGACGGGGCGGTGGCCGGTGAAGCGGTCGTCCAGTTCGAAGGAGGCCCCCGCCAGTCCGCCCCGGTTCATGGAGCCGATGACGATCCTGTCCTCCAGCGCACCGAGGAGCAACAGGTCCTCCAGGACGTCGGCACCCGCGAGCACTCCGTCGACGCCGGGGCGGGCCAGGGCGAGGCAGAGGCGTTCGAGCAGGTCGAAGCGGTCTGCCATGGCCAGGCCGTCGTCGCCTACGGCGAGGGCGCCGCGGGCCGGATGGTCGGCGGCGATGATCATCAGCCGTCCGGTGGGGCCGAGGAGCGGGCGTCTGCGGCGGGCCCCTGCGGCCTCGGCGACGGCCTCGGGGTGGTGGGCACGGAGCCGGACCAGATCGGCGACGCCGCCCGCGGCGGGCGGGGTCACGGGGCGTCCCCCGTGGCCGGGGCCACCAGGCCTTCGGCGAGGGCCTGTTCGACCTCGTGCGGAAAGGGCATCGCGGAGGAGCAGGCGAGCCGGGAGGCGACGATGGCCCCGGCCGCGTTGGCGTAGCGCATCACGTGCCCGGTGTCCCAGCCGGCGAGCAGACCGTGGCAGAGGGCGCCGCCGAAGGCGTCCCCGGCGCCCAGGCCGTTGACGACGTCGACGGGGAGGGGCGGGATCTCGGCGGTGGTGCCGTCGCGGTGGACGGCGAGGACGCCTCCCGGCCCCTGTTTGACGACGGCGAGTTCGGGTCCGGCGGCGAGGAGGGCGGCGGCCGCGGCACGGGGGTCGCGCTCCCCGGTGGCGATCTCGCACTCGTCGAGGTTGCCGACGGCGACCGTGGCGTGGGCGAGCGCCTCGCGGTAGTGGGCGCGTGCGGCTTCGCCGTCGCCGTCCTTCTGCTCGCCCCAGAACATGGGGCGCCAGTCGAGGTCGAAGACGGTGATGCGAGGAGGAGGGCCGGGCGACTCCGGTGGCCGGCTCCCGGCCGGCCAGGCGGCCGGAGCCCCGCCGTCGGCGCGACCGCCCGGGGTTCCGTCGTGAGCAAAGGTGCCCCCGGTCCCGGCCCGGGCCCTGCTGTCCTCGGTTTCCGCGCGACGGGCCCTGCCGTCCTCGGTCTCCGCGCGGTCCCTGCTGTCCTCGGTTTCCGCGCGGGCCCGGCGGTACGGGCGCTCGGCGCGGGCCCGGAGTGCGGTGAGGGTGGCGGTGCGGCTGGGTTCGGCGCAGAGGCCGGTCCCGGTCATCCAGAAGACCCGGGCGGCCCGTACCGCGTCCAGGTCCAGCTCCTCGCCCCGGATCTCCAGGTCGGGGGCCTTGGGCTGCCGGTAGAAGTAGAGGGGGAAGTGGTCCGGCGGGAAGATCTCGCAGAAGGTGACCGGGGTCGGGTACTCCGGCACGGCACTCACCCACCGGTCGTCCACGCCGAACTCCCCCAGCGCCTGGTGGAGGTAGTCACCGAAGGCGTCCCGCCCGGTCCGTGTGATCACAGCCGTACGCCGTCCCAGCCGGGCGGCGGCCACGGCGACGTTGGACGGTGAGCCGCCGAGGAACTTCCCGAAGGTCTCGACCCGGGCCAGTGGTACACCGGTCTGCAGCGGGTAGATGTCCACCCCGATCCGCCCCATGGTGATCACGTCGTACGGCTCAGGCATACGCATCCCTTCGACCCGGTGCTCCGGCCCGGCGCACCGTCCCCGGAGTCGGCCACGGCCGGACGGCCGCTCCCAGGTCTAGCCCTCGCCCTGGACCCTGTCAACACTTTGTCCGGACATTCGGACGAACTCTTGACACTGTTTCCCGAGGACTGGAGGGTGGGCGATATGACCTCCTCCGTACCCTCTTCGGCCCGCATCCGCATCGGCTCGGCACCCGATTCGTGGGGGGTGTGGTTCCCCGACGATCCACAGCAGGTGCCCTGGGAGCGATTCCTCGACGAGGTCTCCGAGGCGGGCTACGAGTGGATCGAACTCGGCCCCTACGGCTACCTGCCGACCGACCCCGCCCGCCTCGCGGACGAGACCGCCCGCCGGAATCTCGCCGTCTCCGCGGGCACCGTCTTCACCGGATTGCACCACGGTCCGGCGGTCTGGGACCGGACCTGGGAGCATGTCGCCGGTATCGCGGCACTCACCCGGGCGATGGGCGCCGGGCATCTCGTGGTCATCCCGTCGTTCTGGCGGGACGACAAGACGGGTGAGGTCCTGGAGGACCGGACGCTCACCCCCGCGCAGTGGCGCGACCTCACCACCCAGACCGAGCGTCTGGCGCGCGAGGTGCGGGACCGCTACGGGCTGCGGATCGTGGTGCACCCGCATGCCGATACGCACATCGACAGCGAGGAGAACGTCAACCGCTTCCTCGACGCCACGGACCCCGAACTGGTCTCCCTCTGCCTCGACACGGGCCATTACGCGTACTGCGGCGGCGACAGCGTCGAACTCATCCGGACCTACGGCGAGCGGATCGGCTATCTGCACCTCAAGCAGGTCGACCCGGTGGTGCTCGCCGATGTCGTCGCGAACGAGGTGCCGTTCGGGCCGGCCGTGGCGCGCGGTGTGATGTGCGAGCCGCCGGGCGGGGTGCCCGCGCTGGAGCCGGTGCTGGATGCCGCGCGCGCTCTGGGCACCGACCTGTTCGCGATCGTCGAGCAGGACATGTACCCCTGTCCGCCCGACAAGCCCCTGCCCATCGCGCGCCGTACCCGCGAGTTCCTCCGCATCTGCGGGCCCGCGCGTCCGTCCTCCTGAGCCGCCTGGAACCTCTCCCGTCGCAGCAGTCGCTACAGCCACTGCAGCTACCGCAGCCATTGACCGGTGGTCAGGCCTCCCTCGCCGGTTCGATGATCGTGACGCCCGCTCCGGGCGCGGTGCCCATCGCGGCGAGGGCCGCCGGGGCGGCGTCCAGGGTGATGGTGGAGGTCACCAGGAGGTCCGGTCGCAGGGTCCCGGCCCGGACCATGTCCATCATCGGCGGGTAGTCGTGGGCGGCCATGCCGTGGCTGCCGAGGATCTCCAGCTCCAGGCCGATCACCCGTGCCATGGGAACCACCGGGTCGCCGGTGGCCGAAGGCAGCAGCCCGACCTGGACATGACGGCCCTGCCTGCGCAGGCTCCGCACGGAAGCGGAGCAGGTGACCGGGGAGCCCAGGGCGTCCAGCGACAGATGGACACCGCCGCCGGTCAGTTCGCGGACCGCCTCGTCCGCACCGGCGGGGTGCGCGGAGGCGTCCACGCACTCCGCGGCGCCGAACGCCCGCGCCAGCTCCAGGGCCCGCTGCGAGACGTCGACCGCGACGACCCGGGCTCCGCATGCCACCGCGATCATCACGGCCGACAGCCCGACCCCGCCGCAGCCGTGTACGGCCACCCACTCCCCCGGCGCCACCCGCCCCTGCCCCACGACGGCCCGGAACGCCGTGGCGAAGCGGCATCCGAGCCCTGCCGCCGTGGCGGACGACAGCCCGTCGGGCACCGCGACCAGGTTGACGTCGGCCTGCTCCAGCGCCACGTACTCGGCGAAGGATCCCCAGTGGGTGAAGCCAGGTTGGGTCTGGTGTTCACACACCTGCTGGGCGCCGGACGCGCAGGCGGGACACCGGCCGCAGGCGCAGACGAAGGGCACGGTGACCCGGTCGCCGACGCGCCAGTTCCGCACGCCGGGGCCCGTCTCCTCGATGACCCCGGCCAGTTCGTGCCCGGGTACGTGCGGGAGAACGATGTCCGGGTCGTGGCCCATCCAGCCGTGCCAGTCGCTCCGGCAGAGCCCCGTGGCCTCCACCCGGACCACCACCCCCGCACCGGAGGGTGCGGGGTCCGGAAGGTCCCGGACCCGGGCCGCCTGACCGAACTCCTCGAAGACCACTGCCCGCATCGCTTCCGCCTCCCATGATCCGGTCGTCCTGGCCGGCTGCCGTCATCCACTGCCGTGGACCGGCCGCCGGCCGTCACCATCCCGCTCGCGATCCGGCTCGTGGTCCCGCGATCCCGTCATCCCGCTCGTGATCCGGCGAATCTACGCTCCGGCGGTGATCTTGTCCCGCTCCCGCCCGGTCACCCCGGGCCGCTCCTCGGCGTCCTGACCGGCGGTGGGGGCCGACTCCCCCTCGCTCAGCCCGAACCGACGGTGGAAGGCGCGCAGCGGCGCGGGGGCCCACCAGGTGACCCTGCCCATCAGCTTCATCACGGCCGGCACCAGCAGACTGCGCACCACCATGGCGTCCATCAGCACGGCCAGCGCGATCCCGAGCCCGAGCATCTTGGTGTTGGTCACCCGCGAGGTGCCGATGGCGACCATCACCACGGCCAGGATCACGGCGGCCGCGGTTATCAGTCCGCCGGTGCGGCGGAGTCCGAACGTCACCGCGTGCTCGTGGTCACCGGTGCGGTCGTACTCCTCCTTGATCCGGGAGAGCAGGAACACGCCGTAGTCCATGGAGAGACCGAAGGCCACACAGAACATCAGCACGGGCAGTGTCGTCTCTATGTCACCTGTGCTGGTGAAGGAGAGGATCCCGGAGAGGTTTCCGTCCTGGAAGACCCAGACCACCGCTCCGAACATCGCGGTCAGGCTGAGTGCGTTGAGGACGACCGCCTGGAGGGGGATCAGGACACTCCCGGTCAGCAGGAAGACCAGCAGCAGTGTCACCACGACGATGATTCCCACCGCCCAGGGCAACCGGTCCGCGATGGCGTCCTTGGAGTCGACCAGGACGGCCGCCGTGCCGGTCACCGAGGTGTCGAACGGCGCCGGCTCGGCTCGCAGCTCCCGCACCAGATCCTGGGCCTGCTGTCCGACCGGCTCTCCCTCGGGCAGCACGTCGTAGTACGCGAAGCCGTCCCCGGTGACGGGGCCGTTCACCTGCCGCACCCCGGGGAGCGCCTCGATCCGCTCCTTGAAGTCGGCATACCGGCCGGGGCTTGCCGCGCCCTCCGCAAGGACTTCGAGTCCGCCGCCGGGGCTGCCGGGGAAGCCTTCCCGTATGTGTTCCTGGACGATGCGCGACTCGGCCGTGGCCGGCAGCTGGCGGTCGTCCGCCGTGCCGAACTTCACCCCGAGGAACGGGAGCCCCAGGAGCACGAGTCCGACCGTGGTGACGACCGCGAAGACCGGAGCCCTTCGCATCACGAGCACCGAGAGGCGGGCCCATCCCCTGCCCGAGTCCTCGGGCGCGTCCGGGGAGGCGTCCGGTCCGGCGGCCGGCGTCGCCCGGCGTCGGCGGAGCAACCGGCGGAGGTCGAGCGCGTTGACCCGTGGGCCGAGCAGCATCAGGGCGGCCGGCAGCAGGATCAGGGCAGCGGCGGCCGCCAGCAGCACCACGGCGATACCGGCGTAGGCGAAGGAGCGCAGGAAGTACTGGGGGAACACCATCATCGCGGCCAGCGACACCGCCACCGTCAGCGCGGAGAAGAGCACCGTGCGTCCCGCCGTGCGCAAGGTGGTGCCGATCGCCGTCCGGGGATAGGCCCCGGCGGACAGCTCCTCGCGGAACCGGCGGACGATGAACAGCGCGTAGTCGATGGCGAGCCCCAGCCCGAGGGCCGTGGTGAGGTTCTGGGCGAAGACGGAGACATCGGTGAACTCGGTGATGCCGCGCAGCACCGCGTTGGTCCCGAGGATCGCGACGATCCCGACACCGAGCGGCAGCAGGGCGGCGACCGCGCTGCCGAAGACCATGACCAGCAGCACCAGCGTGACCGGAAGAGCGATGAGCTCGGCCCGCAGGAGGTCCTCCTGGATGATGCTCTGCATCTCGTGCCGGACGGCGACGGGCCCTCCGACCGAGATCTCCACCGGGCCGTGCACGCCCTGGTAGTCGGGGGCTATGCGGTCCAGGATCTCGCCGGCGCCCTTCTCGTCCCCTGTGATCCGGGCGGCGACGATCGCTTCGCGTCCGTCCGAGGAGCGCAGTGCGGGGGACTTCGTCTGCCAGTACGAACCGACGCCGGTGATCCCCGGCTCGGCGGACAGCCGTTCGGTGAGCCGGACGGCCTCGGCTGCCACCGCGGGGTCGTCGACCGGGACGTCGCCGCTGTCGACGAGCAGGAGCAGATTGGGCTGCGACGCGGGGAACTCCCGCTCCAGCACCCGGGTCGTCCAGGTCGACTCGGCGTCGGGCGCCTCCCAGCCGCCGCTGCCCATCCGGTCGGCCACCCCACTGCCCGCGAAGACGGCGAGCGCCGTGATCACGAGGGCGGCCAGCAGCGCGAGCCGTGGCCGCGCGGTGACGAAGCGCGTCCACCCCCCGACGCGCTCCGAGCTGTTGACTTCCGACATGGTGCGGTGTCCCCTTCACCGGGACCCGGGCCGCACAGGGCAGCATGGGTCGGCCATTGCCCCGTACACTGGCAAACACGAGTCCTCGCTCGTGTTTCATCAGAATGCGAGTGCCCACTCGTGTTTGTCAACCGCGTCTTGAGAGCTGAGGATCGACCGTGCCGGAGGCCAGAGCGGAAGAAAGCGCCGGAACACCCGAATCGAGCGGCAGGCCCAGGACTGGGGCCGACAACGGAACCGGCACAGGAACCGGCGACAGAACCGGCACTGGAGTCGGCGCCGGAGCCGGGCAGGGTGCCACGACCGGCCGGCCGCGCCGCCGTCAGGCGCGCGGCGAGGCCCGCATCGCCCAGCTGCTGAAAGCAGCCGCCGACGTCTTCTGCGCCAGCGGATACAACGGCGCCAGCACCAACGCCATCGCCCGCGAGGCGGGCGTCTCGCCCGGCACGCTCTACCAGTTCTTCCCCAACAAGGAAGCCATCGCCATCGAGCTCGGCGAGCAGCTCATGCAGCGCTGGCGGGAGACGTACGGCGCCGCCTTCGTCATCAGCCGCATCGAACTGCCGCTCGACAGGCTGCTGGACGCCGTCCTCGACCCGCTGATCGCCTTCAACTGCGAGAACCCGGCCTTCGCCGTGCTCACCCACGGCTCCGAGATCCCGGGCGTGATCACCCAGGAGCACGACGCGCTCCACGCCACCATGCTCACCCGGACGGAAGCACTCCTGGCCGCCTACCTGCCGGAGCTCCCCGCGGACCGGGTGGCCCGCACCGCGGAGATGTCCTTCGTCCTCTTCAAGGCCGGACTCGACCTGATCATGGCGCACGAGGGTGCCGAACGGGAGGCGTACTCGGCGGAGTTGAAGACCGTGATGTACCGCTACCTGGAACCCCTGGTGTGCGACACACCCGACAGGACGGCCGAACGGAGCATTGATACCCCCTAGGGGTATAGTTGGAGCTGCGGGCAGGCGCACCGGCCTTCCGGTGCGCCCTCGCGCCACATCCGTCACACCACGTGTGCCTGCGAAGAGGAGAACGCCATGACCACCGAGACAGACACGCCCCAGGCCGCCGGCTCCTGCTGCTCGTCCACCGGCTCCTGCGGCGAAGGTGCGGCCGACGCGCAGGCGGGGGGCGTCACCACGGTGTACGAGGTGAAGGGCATGACCTGCGGCCACTGCGAGGGGGCGGTGTCCGAGGAGATCTCCGGAATCGCGGGAGTGACCTCGGTGAAGGCCGAGGCGGCGACCGGCCGGGTGACCGTGGCCTCCGCGGCGGCCCTGACCGACGAGGCGGTACGCGCCGCCGTCGACGAGGCGGGCTACGAGCTCGTCGGCCGCGCCTGAGACCGGCGGGCCCAGCGCCCGGCGGAGCACGTCCGCCCGGGCGCGCACCCCAGGAGCCCACGCCCCGGCACGGGACCACGGCCCCGCGGGAGCCCTCGCCCGGCGCCACCGCACACCACCCCGCGCGATCCGCGCCCGGCTCGCCCCGCCCGGCGCCTCCCCCCGGGCCGGTTCCGCCACCAGGAAGCAGATACTGGTGGGGAAACGGCCCGACTGCTCGACCCAGGAGTCCGCTCACATGGCCAGCACCACGGCAGCCGAGACCCCGGCGGCCGAGACCTCCGACGCCGAACTGACGATCGGCGGGATGACCTGCGCCTCGTGCGCGGCCCGCGTCGAGAAGAAGCTCAACCGGATGGACGGGGTGACCGCCACCGTCAACTACGCGACCGAGAAGGCCCGCGTCTCCTACGGCGCCGGCATCACGCTCGGCGACCTCGTCGCCACGGTGGAGAAGACCGGCTACACCGCCCAGCCCGTCGCCCGCCCCGCCCCCGCACCATCGGCACCGGCACCGGCACCGGCACCCGCGACGGAGTCCCCGACGCGTACCCCGACGCCGGCCGAGGCCGCCGGGGGCGGGCTCCCGACCGGCACCCCCCGTGACTCCGCCGGGGGCGGAGCCGCGTCCTTCCGTGAGAGCGGCGAGCTCAGAGGCGACGACCCCGGTGAGGCCGCCGAGCGCCGGGCCGACGCGGCCCTCGCCGCGCTCCGGCAGCGCCTCCAGGTCTCGGCGGTGCTCGCCGTGCCGGTGGTCCTGATGGCCATGGTCCCCGCCCTCCAGTTCGACAACTGGCAGTGGCTCTCCCTCACCCTCGCGGCCCCCGTGGTCGTCTGGGGCGGGCTCCCCTTCCACCGCGCCGCCTGGACGAACCTGCGGCACGGCGCCGCCACGATGGACACCCTGGTGTCCATCGGCACGCTGGCGGCCTTCGGCTGGTCGCTCTGGGCCCTCTTCCTCGGCACGGCGGGCATGCCGGAGATGCGCCACGGGTTCGAGATCACCGCGTCCGGATCCGACCCCTCCTCCACCATCTACCTGGAGGTCGCGGCCGGAGTCGTCGGCTTCATCCTGCTGGGCCGCTACCTGGAGGCGCGGTCCAAGCGGAAGGCGGGTTCCGCCCTGCGCGCCCTGCTCCGCCTCGGGGCGAAGGACGTCACGGTCCTCCGTCCGGGCACGGGGCCGGGGCCGGAGGTCACCGAAGTACGCGTCGCCGTCGACGGGCTCCAGGTCGGAGACCGCTTCGTCGTACGGCCCGGCGAGAAGATCGCCACCGACGGCACCGTCGTCGAGGGCTCCTCGGCCGTCGACACCTCCATGCTCACCGGGGAGTCCCTACCCGTGGACACCGCTCCGGGCGACTCCGTCACCGGCGCCACCCTGAACGTCTCCGGCCGGCTGGTCGTCGAGGCCACCAGGGTCGGCTCGGACACCCGGCTGGCACGGATGGCCAGGCTCGTCGAGGACGCGCAGAGCGGCAAGGCCGCCGCCCAGCGCCTGGCGGACCGGATCTCCGCGGTCTTCGTCCCCGCGGTGCTGCTGATCGCCCTGGGGACGCTGGTCGCCCAGCTGCTGGCCACCGACGACGTGACCGCCTCGTTCACCGCGGCCGTGGCCGTGCTGATCATCGCCTGTCCCTGCGCCCTGGGGCTCGCCACCCCCACGGCCCTCATGGCGGGTACCGGGCGGGGCGCGCAGCTCGGCATCCTCATCAAGGGACCCGAGGTCCTGGAGACCGCGCGGAGGATCGACACGGTCGTCCTGGACAAGACCGGGACGGTCACCACCGGCCGCATGACCCTGGGACGCGTCCACACCGCCCACGGGACGGCCGAGACCGACGTACTCCGCCTCGCCGGCGCCCTGGAGCACGCCTCCGGGCATCCGGTGGCCCGCGCGGTGGCCGCGGGGGCGGCCGCCCGGACGGGCTTGGCACTGCCGGCACCGGCGGACTTCACCGACGTCCCCGGCCTGGGGGTGCGCGGCACCGTCGAGGGGCACGCCGTGCTGGCGGGCCGGGCGAAGCTCCTCACCGACGCCGGGATCGCCCTCCCGGCCTCACTGGAGGACGCCCTGGCGCAGGCGGCGGGTCAGGGAAGCACGACGGTCGCCGTGGCCTGGGACGGCGAGGCCAGGGGTGTCCTGGAAGTGGCCGACAGCGTGAAGGAGAGCAGCGCGGAGGCAGTCGCGGAGCTCCGGTCTCTGGGCCTCGACCCGATCCTGCTGACCGGCGACAACCAGGCTTCGGCGGACTCCGTGGCCCGCGCGGTCGGCATCGACACGGTGCACGCGGAGGTGCTCCCGGAGGAGAAGGCGCAGGTCGTACGGCGTCTCCAGGAAGCGGGCCGGTCCGTCGCGATGGTCGGTGACGGCGTCAACGACGCCGCCGCGCTCGCCGTGGCCGATCTCGGCCTGTCGATGGGCACCGGTACCGACGCGGCGATCGAGGCGGGCGACCTCACGCTGGTTCGTGGAGATCTCAAGGTGGCCCCTGCCGCCATCCGGCTGTCGAGGCGTACTCTGTCCACCATCAGAAGCAACCTCTTCTGGGCTTTCGGCTACAACGTGGCCGCACTGCCTCTCGCCGCGTTCGGGCTGCTCAGCCCCATGATCGCGGGTGCGGCAATGGCGTTCTCGTCGGTCTTCGTCGTGACCAACAGCCTGAGGTTGCGCTCCTTCACATGATTTCCACAAAGAGACTTAGATCACACCGATTCGAGGGTAACCATCTGATGGGTTGGTGAGTCTAAGAGTGCGATGCCAAGGATGTCTTGGGGGACGTCCGATGGAGTGTCTTGGGGGACGCTCCTGGCAAGTGTTGGCCGGGGCACGTGCACCGGGGAGCTTTGAGCGGCCCTCCTGTCCGTACGTACCCCGGCAGCCGCACAGCAGGACCGAACTGAATAGGCACCACCGCACAACAACGGGAGTTCAGGCTCCCTGCAGACGCCCGGCCGGATCCCGTGGGGGGAATCCGCTCCGGGATATGGGAAGCGCCCTGTCCGTCGACCCGTGGGGGGATCGGCGGCGGGGCGTTTCTCGCTTTCGCCACAGCCCGTCGGCCGGCATCGGTCCCGGGCAGTCCCCGGAACGCCGAAACGCCCCGGACACCGCGCTCCGGAGTGGGCGAGCGCGGTACGCGGGGCGAAGGATGCCGGCCGCGAGCGGCCGGGGGTGGAGCGGTGGTCCTACAGGTTTCAGCGGCCCTCGACCGGGACGAAGTCGCGCAGGACCTCGCCGGTGTAGATCTGGCGCGGGCGGCCGATGCGGGATCCCGGCTCCTTGATCATCTCGTGCCACTGGGCGATCCAGCCGGGGAGGCGGCCGAGCGCGAACAGCACGGTGAACATCTCGGTCGGGAAGCCCATGGCGCGGTAGATCAGGCCCGTGTAGAAGTCCACGTTGGGGTAGAGGTTGCGCGAGACGAAGTACTCGTCGGAGAGCGCGTGCTCCTCCAGCTTGAGCGCGATG
>Ga0164306_10000975_pt1 | contig 12355 bp, 9 predicted proteins | sample Whisoiple_242_MG_FD_110213 | JGI IMG/M metagenome (GOLD analysis project Ga0164306, IMG submission 110213) | Soil microbial communities amended with fresh organic matter from upstate New York, USA - Whitman soil sample_242_MG | ecosystem: Environmental > Terrestrial > Soil > Unclassified >... | reverse complement strand
TCCCTGCTGCCCTCGACAACGACCTCCACCCGGCCGTCGGCGAGATTGGTGGCCGACCCGACCAGCCCGAGCTCCAGTGCCTGACTCCGGGTCCACCACCGGAACCCGACACCCTGCACGAAGCCGTGTACCCAGGCGGTCATCCGGACGGCATCCGGATCCGGTTCGTCGGTGGTGGGTGCTTCGTCCTCGGCGCGGCCACGTCCCCATTTCATCGGGCCATCCTGCCTGTGCCGGTGATCGATCCGCCACCGCGGTTCACCGAGGCATGGCAACTCGGGCGAGTGTCGCTCACCGACACCGGCCAGGAACTCAGACCATCGCGCGGTAGACCGTCAGCTTCCGGTCGGAGATCTCCAGGGTGACAGAGTCTGTGGGGTCGGTGATCTCGCCGTCGTGCGCGGTCGCGCGTGGTCCCGACAGCGACTCGATGGTGACCTTTGCGCTCTCCAGCGATCCGAAGACGTGGCTGCGATCGACAAGTCCGACCAGCGATAGGAGCACCGCCCTTGTCCTGGACAGTCGGCGGTCGGCTCGCAGGTACTGCACGTCCAGGACGCCGCCGGCCAACTGTTCGCGCCAGGACGGTGCGAGCCCGCGCGGGATGTAACGGCCGTTGCCGATGAAGACCACCCAGACCGGCATCTGCTCGCCGTTGATCACCAGCTGTACTGGTTTCTCGTGTCGCAACGTGCGCACGATCGCATAGGCGGTTGCCGGCCACTTGCCGTACTGGTGGGAGTAGTGATCCCGGCGGCGAACCATCTCCGGGTAGCCGCCGATCGAGGCGGTGTTCAGGAAGCCGACGCCGTCGATGTAGGCCATGTCGACCCGGCCGGCGACTCCGGCCTCGACCGCGGCGACGGTGTGCGCGTCGGTGTCCAGGCCCAGCGCCTTGGCGAAGTGATTCAGCGTCCCCGCCGGGAACACCGCCAACGGCAGACCCCGCTGGTGGGCGATCTGGGCGACCGAGGCCACAGTGCCGTCTCCGCCGGCCACGCCCAGCGCCTCCGCCTCGCCGTCGATCAACGACCCGAGGTCGGTGTCCGGATCCCAGTGCAGCACGGTGGCCAATGGCAACGCGGTGCTGATCGCGTCGAAGGCCCCGTCACTGCTGCCGGAGGCCTTGTTGACGACCACCGTCAGCCCCTTCCCCTCGGCGAGCGCCGGCGCGTTACCGGGTGCCATCAGCGCCGGACCCCATGGCTTCACCGGCCACAACACGCGACCGATGACGGCGCAGGTCAGGCCGATGGCGGCGCCTGCCCAGACGTCGGAGCGGTAGTGCACGCCGACGTGCACCCGGGAATAGGCGACGGCTGCCGCCAGCGGAACCAGGATCGGGCCGGCCATCGGAAGTTCCATGGTGGCGCCGGCCGCGAAGGCCGCTGCCGATGCCGCGTGCCCGCTGGGAAAGGACGACGTCCAGGGCATGCGATGGATCCGACGCGCCAACATGGTCCGCTCCGGATCCGGACGTCGCCGACCGATCAGCGGTTTGATCACCGTGTTGGAGACGAAACTGGCGGCACTGAGCGAGGCCACGCCGCGGAGCCCGGCCCGGCGGCTGCGCTTGCCGGCGAGCACACCGACCGCGGCGATGCCCATCCACAGCAGCCCGTGGTTGGCGGACTTGGTCAGCAGCCGCAGAGCCTTGTCGACCGGCTCGGCGACCGGGGTGACGGCCGGGATGATCATCGGGTCGGGAATCTCGTCGGTGGCACGCATTGCAGCGACAATACGGCCCGAATCCCGCCGCTCTCAGCTCGTTCGGCCGTTGTTCCTGGGCGGACGCTGGCAATTCGGGCAGAAAAAGGACGAACGGTTCATGAATGCGTCCCGACGGATCGGCGTGCCGCACCGGGGACACGGCCGGTCCTGCTGGCCGTACGCATTCAGCGAGCGGTCGAAGTAGCCCGACTCACCGTTGACGTTGACGTACAACGCATCGAACGACGTCCCGCCGACATCCAATGCCGCCGTCATCACCTCGGTGGCTGCCGAGAGCACACTCTCCGCCGCCGCCCTGGTCAGCCGCGCTGTCGGGCGCGCGTAATGCAGCCGGGACCGCCACAACGCCTCGTCGGCGTAGATGTTGCCGATCCCCGACACCACCGTCTGGTCCAGCAAGGCGCGTTTGATCTCGGTCTTCTTGTGCCGGATCGCGGCAACCGCTTGTGCCATCGAGAATTCCGGGTCGAGCGGATCGCGGGCGATGTGCGCAATCTCGGCCGGCAGCTCGGCTCCACCCGCAGCGAACGCCATCCCGCCGAAGGTGCGTTGATCGAGGAAGTCGATGTCCGGACCGTCGTCGTCGAAAACGAACCGGATCCGCAGGTGCGGGTGTCGGACGATCGCGACTTCGCCAGGGTCCTCGTTGGCCGGCGCCGGTGTCGTCACCGGAGCGGCCCCGATCCGGAATTGGCCGCTCATGCCCAGGTGGGCGATCACGGCATCGCCGTCGTCCAGCGCCCACCACAGGTACTTGCCCCGCCGGCGCACCGCGGTGATCGCATGACCGGTTAGGACGGCCCGAAAGTCGGCCGCACCGCCGGCATGCCGGCGCACCGCACGATCGTGGAAGACCTGGACGTCGGCGATCCGGCGGCCGACCAGATGGGCGGTCAGTCCGCGGCGGACGACCTCGACTTCGGGTAGTTCAGGCACCGGACGGTTGCGGGCCTTCACTGGGATTCGAACCGCCGGGATTCGAACCGCCGGGCTTCGCGTTGCCGGCGGACCGGCTGTCGGCACCCTGCGCGGGATCGGTCACGGCAACGCTGTCGATCGCCAGGCTGTCCGTCATCGGGGCACCGGTCGGAGTCGCCAGTTGCGCACCGGCAACATCCCCCGACGACGACTGACCGTTCGCCGGGGCGGCCTGCAGGCTGGTGTAAGCCGCCGCGGCCGCGTGCTGTTCGGCTTCCTTCTTGGTCCGACCGGAACCCTCGCCGCGGGCGGACCCGGACAGCAGAACCTTGGCCTGGAACACCTTTGCGTGATCGGGGCCTTCTTCGGTGACCCGGTATTCGGGCACGCCGAGGCTCAGCTCGGCGGAACGCTCCTGCAGCGAGGTCTTCCAGTCCAACCCGGCGCCGAGTTGCGGCGCAAGAGTGAGCAGCTCGGCGAACAGCCGATGGATGACCTGCCGCGACGGCTCGAGGCCGTGCTGCAGATAGACGGCGCCGATCACCGCCTCGACGGCGTCGGCGACGATCGACGACTTGTCCCGTCCGCCGGTCATCTCCTCGCCGCGACCGAGCCGGAGCTGCGCACCGAGGCCGATCCGCCGGCCGACCCCGGCCAACGCGTGCATGTTGACCACGGAGGCCCGCAGCTTGGCCAGCCGGCCCTCGGGCAAATCCGGATAGGTGCGGTAGAGCACATCGGTGATGATCACGCCGAGCACCGAGTCGCCGAGGAATTCCAGGCGCTCGTTGGTGGGGAGCCCGCCGTTCTCGTACGCGTATGACCGATGGGTCAGGGCCAGCTCGACCAATTCGTCGGAGAGCTCGACCCCGAGCGCGGCGCTGATGACCGCTGGGTCAGGGATGTTCGCGCCCGTACCGGCCGCCACGGCCGGGTCAGACCCCGACGACCTGGCGGCCCCGGTACTGCCCACACGTCGGGCACACGGAATGAGGGGGCGTCAGCGCGCCGCAAGCCCGGTTCGTGCAGGTCACCAGGGTCGGCACGGAGGCCTTCCACTGTGAACGGCGCGAACGGGTGTTGCTGCGCGACATCTTCCTCTTCGGGACAGCCACGGTCGTTCTCCTTCTCGGTTACTCGCCGGAGCCGGCATGTGGCCGGTCCGTGCTCTCGGGTGTTTCGGTATCGAATCTGTCCCGCAGAGCGGCCCAGCGAGGGTCCAGTATCTTATGGGAATGACCGGGTTCGAGATCATCGAATCGCTCGCCGCACTCGGCACATAGGCCGGGACAGTCCGGCCGGCAGAGCGGCGCCATCGGCAGTGCGAGCACCACCTCGTCGCGGACGAGCGGCTCGAGATCGACCAGGTCGTCCACCAGCCGGGGCAGTTCGTCGTCATCGGTGGTCGCTGCCGTCGTCGACTCGGGGTAGGCGTAGAGCTCCCGGATCTTGGCGATGACGGGTTCGGTCAGGTCGATCAGGCACCGCGAGCACTGACCAACCGCGACAGCGGCCGCGGTCCCGGAGACCAGCACGCCCTCGGCGACCGCTTCCAGCCGGAGGTCCAGGTCGACGTCGGACCCCGGCGGGACAGCGACCACGTCAAGCCCCATCGGCTCGTCGACCGGCGCCGCCAGTCGCAGGGCGCGCAGGGTTCCCGGCCGTCGACCCAGCGCCCGGGTGTCGATCACCCAGGGCGAGTTGGACTGCGGGCGGGCATGGCCTGACATGGTCACGTTTCTGTCTTGGTCGGTGGATGGGGTGGGTACCGCACTGATGCGGCCGCCGGCCCGCACGCTTCGCGCCGCCATGAGATGACGGCCGGGAGCGCAGGGCAACCCCTCCAGGGTAGTCGACGGCGTTGCCAGAACCAATTTGGCGACACTGGCCGCGGGCACAGCCCGCTGGGCCGGCCCGCCGAGTCGGCTTTGACGCGGGCCGACCCGAGGCCGGTCCGGGTGGTCCTCGGGTCAGTCCCGGTAGTCCGCCACTCCCCCGCTGCGCAGAGCGGTCCGTCCTCGACCGATCGTGCGCAGCGCGGTGGTGAGAGTCTCCTCGAGCGATCCCAGCGAGGTATCGACGTAGCTGTCGCACTCGGCACGCATCCGGTCGCTGTCGGTGTGCGCACTGTCCAGGATGCGGGCGGATTCGGTGTAGGCGGCCTGCACCACCTCGGTCTGCGAGACCAACCTGGCCTGCTCCGCCTGGCCGTCCGCCACCGATCCCTCGTAGCTGGCCCGGCCGGCGGCGATCGTCCGCTCCGATTCCGCATGGGCGCGGGCCAGCAGCGCATCGTGCTGCTCCTGACCCGACTGCAGGATGCGAGCCGCGTCCTCCTGGGCTCTGGCAACGAGCGACTCGGCGTGGGCGGCGGCCTCCCGAACCAGCCGATCGGCCTCCGCCCGTGCCCCGGTCACCGTGGCCTCTGCGTCGGCATACGCGGTGCTGACCAGGCGATGGGCTTCGGCCTGCGCGGTGCTGACCGCCTGCGCAGCATTCTCGGTTGCCTCACCGATCATCTGATCGCGATGGTCCAACACGTCCTGTGCGTCATCGACCTCGCCGGGCAGTGCGTCCCGGACGTCGTCCAGGAGCTCGAGGACGTCACCGCGCGGCACCACGCAGGAGGCCGTCATCGGGACTCCCCGGGCTTCCTCGACGATGGTGACGAGCTCGTCCAGGGCCTCGAAAACCCGGTACATGATCGAACCTCCTACGGCTGAACGCCGAAACGACGCCAGCACGGCGTTGCTTCCTGTCAGGCGCACCATCGGGCGCGGCCCATTTCCCAGTCTGGCAAGTGCCGGACCGGCATCGGCGCCAACACGCCCGGCCGACGCGGTGCGCAGCATCACCCCTTGCCCGTCGCGCCCGCTTGTGCGGCGCCACGGCGGTCAGCGGGTGCCGGCCGCCAGCTTGCCCGCCAGCGCGGTGGCGACCACGTCGGGCAGCAGGTGTGAGACGTCCCCGCCGTAGGTGGCGACCTGTTTGACCAGCGACGACGAGACGAACGAGTATGCCGGGCTGGTCGGCATGAACAGCGTCTCCACCCCGGTCAGGCCGTGATTCATCTGCGCCATCTGCAGCTCGTAGTCGAAGTCCGACACCGCCCGCAGCCCCTTGACGATCGCGGCGATGTTCTTCTCGGCGCAGTAGTCGACCAGCAGACCGGCGAATGAATCGACGTCGACGTTGGGCCATTCCAGCGTGGTGGCCCGCAGCAACTCGAACCGCTCGTCCAGGGAGAACATCCCCCGCTTGTCCGGGTTCACCAGGACGGCGACGGTCACCCGCTCGAACAACCCGGCCGCCCGGCCGATGACGTCGAGATGACCGAGCGTCGGTGGATCGAAGGAGCCAGGGCAGACCGCGTGTGTCATGGGGCGCGACCGTAGCAGAGCATGGTGTCGCCGTACTTCCTGGTCCGGACGCCTTCGAAAGGCTCCGGCCAAACCGGTTCGCCGTTCCGTTTGCTGCGCTCCAGGATCAGGTCCGCATGGGGTGCGAGCAGGGCCGCGCACTGCAGCTCCAGCAGCAGGACCAACAGCGCGGCGGTGGACAGGTCGTAGGGCGGGTCGGCGACCACGACGTCGAACGGCCCCGCCCCGGCGGCACGGCCGACGAAGGCGGCGACATCGCCGGGTACGACGGTCAGGGTCGGCGCGGCAGATCCAGCGGGCCGGCCGCCGAGGCGGGACGCTGCGCTCTGCAGGGTCGTCACGTTGGCGCGCAAGGCGGCCAGCGCGGCGCGGTCGCTTTCCACGAACACCGCCGATGACGCTCCCCTGGACACCAGCTCCAGCCCGAGCGCTCCTGACCCGGCATAGAGATCGAGCACTCGCGCTCCCTCCAGCCCGCCGGCCGCGGTCAGCGAACTGGCCATCGCGGCCCGCACCTTTTCCGAGGTGGGCCTGGTCGTGTCGCCGTCCGGGGTGAGCAGCCGTCGGCCTCCCCAGAGGCCCCCGACAATCCGGGTCATCGTTCACCCTCGAGTGGAGGTCGAGGGAACCGGTCGGCCATCCGCACCGTCAATCCTCACCGTCGTCCGGCGCGCTGCCGTCCGGTGCCGGGCCGTCCGGTGCGGGGCCGAGGACCAGCACCAGATCGCCGCCTTCCACCTGCTGCACGGAATTGATGGCGGTCCGTTGCACCCGTCCGGATCGCGGCGCGGTGATCGAGGCCTCCATCTTCATCGCTTCGATCGTCGCGACGGTGGCACCGGCCGCGACGTCGTCGCCCTCGGCGACGGCCAGCGTCACCACGCCCGCGAACGGCGATGCCACATGCATCGGGTTACCGGCATCGGCGCGCTCGGCGACCGGTACGTCGACGTCGATGTTGCGGTCCCGGATCTGCAGCGGCCGCAACTGCCCGTTCAGCGTTGTCACCACGGTCCGCAGACCACGCTCGTCGGCGTCACCGGTGGCTTCGAGGCCCAGGTAGAGCTGGACGCCCGACTGCAACTCGATGACGTGCTCGGTGTTGCGGCTCAGGCCGTAGAGGTAATCGGCGGTCGGCAGTACGGAGAGATCGCCGAACTGCTGACGGGAAGCGGTGAACTCCTTGGTCGGACCGGGGAACAACAGTCGGTTCAGCGTCGCTCTTGGTTGTGCCGCCAGCTCTTGCGCGTCCTGCTCGCCGAGTTCACCGGCGGCGGGGGTGAACGTGCGACCGGCGAGTGCCTTGCTGCGGAACGGCTCCGGCCAACCGCCGGGCGGATCGCCGAGTTCCCCGGACAGGAAGCCGATCACCGAGTCGGGGATGTCGAATCGTCCCGGGTCGGCCTCGAAATCGGCGGGATCGACCCGAGCGCCGACCAGATGCAGCGCGAGGTCGCCCACCACCTTCGACGACGGCGTGACCTTGACCAGGTTGCCGAGCATGGCGTTCGCCGCCGCATAGGTCGATTCGACCTGCTCGAACTGTCCGCCCAGTCCCAAGGCAATGGCCTGTTGCCGCAGGTTGGAGAGCTGCCCGCCGGGGATTTCGTGCCGATAGACGCGGCCGGTCGGTGCCCGTAGCCCGGACTCGAACGGCGCGTACAGCGCGCGGACGGCCTCCCAGTACGGCTCCAGATCCTCGACGGCCTTGAGCCGCAGGCCGGTCGGCCGGTCGCCGAAGTCGGTGGCGGCCACCAGGGCGGACATCGGTGGCTGCGAGGTGGTGCCGGCCATCGGTGCACTGGCGGCATCCACTGCATCGACGCCGGCCGCGGATGCCACCAGGTAGGTCGCGAGCTGACCGCCGGCCGTGTCATGGGTGTGCAGATGCAGCGGGAGGTCGAAGCGCTCGCGCAGGGCGGTCACCAGCGTCCGTGCGGCGGGGGCACGGAGCAGTCCGGCCATGTCCTTGATCGCCAGCACATGGGCGCCCGCCTCGACGATGCGGTCGGCCAACCGCAGGTAGTAGTCCAGGGTGTAGAGCTTTTCCGCGGGATCGGACAGGTCGCCGGTGTAGCAGAGTGCGACCTCGGCGACGGCGGTCCCGGTCTCGCGGACCGCGTCGATGGCCGGCCGCATCTGCCCGACGTCGTTGAGCGCGTCGAAAATCCGGAAGATGTCGATGCCGGTGCTTGCCGCCTCTTTCACGAAGGCATCCGTGACCGCCTGCGGATAGGGCGTGTAGCCCACCGTGTTCCGGCCGCGGAGCAGCATCTGCAGCGCGATGTTCGGAATCGCCTCACGCAGGGTGGCGAGCCGTTCCCAGGGGTCCTCGGCCAGGAACCGCAGCGCCACGTCGTACGTCGCCCCGCCCCAGGCCTCGATCGACAACAGCTCCGGGGTGAGCCTGGCCACCGCCGGTCCGATCAGCGCGAGGTCGCGGGTCCGGACTCTGGTTGCGAGCAACGACTGATGGGCGTCTCGGAAGGTGGTGTCGGTGACCTTGAGGTCGGTGCTGCTGCGCAACCACTGCGCGAACCCGGCCGGACCCAGCTCCTGCAGTCGCTGCCGGGTGCCTTCCGGCGCAGCTTGGCCGAGATCGACGACGGGCAGCTTGCCGGCCGGGTCGATGAGTGTGGCCGGCCGGGTGCCGTGCGGCCGGTTGATGGTGACGTCCGCGAGGTAGGTCAGCAGCCGGGTGCCGCGATCGGCGGAGTGCCGCGCGGTGAGCAGCTGCGGGTGGGTCTCGATGAAACTGGTGGTGACGCCGCCGGCCGCGAAGTCCGGATCCTCCAGCACGGCCTGCAGGAACGGAATGTTGGTCGCGACGCCGCGAATCCGGAACTCGGCGAGAGCTCGCCTCGCCCTGGCCACCGCCTGCGGCCAATCCCGGCCGCGACAGGTCAGCTTCACCAACAGCGAGTCGAAGTGCGCGCTCACCTCGGCGCCGGAGTGCACGGTGCCGCCGTCCACCCGGGTTCCGCCGCCGCCGGGCGAGCGGTAGGTGATGATCTTGCCGGTGTCCGGTCGGAACCCGTTGGCCGGATCCTCGGTGGTGATCCGGCACTGCAGCGCGGCGCCCCTGATCTGGATTTCGTCCTGCCGCAGGCCGAGGTCTTCCAGGGTCTCCCCCGCGGCGATCCGGATCTGCGACGCGACCAGGTCGACGTCGGTGATCTCCTCGGTGACCGTGTGCTCGACCTGGATCCGTGGGTTCATCTCGATGAACACGTGCCGTCCCTGCTCGTCGAGCAGGAATTCCACGGTGCCGGCGTTCACGTAGCCGATGTGCCTGGCGAAGGCCACGGCGTCCGCGCAGATCCGCGCCCGCAGTTCGGGATCGAGCCCGACGGCGGGCGCGACCTCGATGACCTTCTGATGCCGGCGCTGCACCGAACAATCGCGTTCGTACAGATGGATGGTGCCGGCCTGGACGCCGTCCGCGGCCCGGTGATCAGCCAGGATCTGCACCTCGATATGTCGCGGCTCGACGACCGCCCGCTCGAGGAACACGGTCGCGTCGCCGAACGCGGACTCCGCCTCCCGCATCGCGGTGGCAAGGGCTTCCGGCAACGCGTCGGGGGTGTCCACCCGGCGCATCCCGCGGCCACCGCCGCCGGCCACCGCCTTGACGAACACCGGGTAACCGATGGCCTCGGCCGACGCGGTGATCACGTCCACGTCGGCGGACGGCTCGGAGGACTCCAGCACCGGCACTCCGGCGGCCCTGGCCGCGGCGACAGCCGTCGCCTTGTTGCCGGCCATCTCGAGGACCGAGGCGGAGGGGCCGATGAACGTGATCCCGGCGTCGGCGCAGGCCTGGGCAAGGCCCGGGTTCTCGGACAAGAACCCGTACCCCGGGTAGACCGCGTCGGCCCCGGAAGCGATGGCGGCCCGAACGATCTCGTCGACGTCCAGGTACGCGCGGACCGGATGGCCTCGCTCGCCGATCTGGTAGGCCTCGTCGGCCTTCTGCCGGTGCACAGAGTTCCGGTCCTCATACGGGAACACCGCGACCGAGGCGATCCCGAGTTCGTAGGCCGCCCGGAAGGCACGGATCGCGATCTCGCCGCGATTGGCCACCAGAATCTTCGAGAACATCGCACCACTTTCCGATTTGCCCGGCTGACGCCCCGATCCGGTCTTGGGTGACCGGCGATCAAGGGCTTCGAGCCTGGTCGGACGGCCCGCCATCGCAACCTAGCGTGCGTGAACGGGCTCGTTCGAGGTGGGCCGGAGCTGGGTCCGACTACCGGACCGACGGCCGCTCCGCAGCCAACCCGCGCGCCAGCACCCTGCTCATCACCAGCCCGGGCAGCATCGGCACCACCGTCAGCAGAACGACGATCAGGACGAGAGTCAGCACGTTGGTGAACAACAAGGTGGGGCTCCTCGGTGTGGTTTTGTTGTCGTGTGTTAACGGTTACGGCCATGGCGCAAGGGTTGCTGAATTGATTCAGCTGAGGGGTGGACGCCGCGGGCCTGGCGGAGGTTGCGATCGCGGCCGACTGCTGTGGCTCGCCGTGGCCTTTGGCCGGCCGCTTGATCTGGATTCGGCGGTTGGCCTCTGGCCCGTCGCGGGTCTCGGCCCAGCTGCGGGGTTGGGTTTCGCCGGGGTCAGGGCAACGCGTGACGCGTCAAGACAACGTCCCGGACGTTGCCGCGAGCGCTCAGTCGTTGTCCGGACGGCCGTTTGCGACCACCGGCGGGCGACTCAGCACCCACCCCGCAACCTGTATGGCGACCGCGCAACCTCTCCGGATGTTGCGGCGACCACACAGACGTTGCGGGGATGACGTAGGCGCACGACCGTCCCGGCGCCGATCGCCAACGCGGACTTCAGCCTCCGTCCGACTCGGTTTCAGCCCTTGTCGAGGTATTCCTGACTCTCGGCCGCGATGACCAGGGACACCATCTGGGCCAGACCGGGCCATTGCTTCATCTCGGGGTCGTCGCCGACCAGGCCGATGGCGTCTTCCCTGGCCTGCTCGATGACCTCCTTGTCGCGCAGCAGCGACAGCTGCTTCAGTGCGGTCGAGCGGCCTGCCTGGGTGGTGCCGAGCACGTTGCCCTCGCGGCGCAATTCGAGGTCGGCCTCGGCCAGTTTGAAGCCGTCGTTGGTGGCGGCAACGGCGTCGAGCCGGGCCCGCCCGACGGTGCCGGCCGGAGCCTCGCTGATCAACAGGCAGATCCCGGGTGCGCTGCCACGACCGACCCGGCCACGGAGCTGGTGTAGCTGGGACATCCCGAATCGCTCCGCATCCATGATCACCATCATGGTGGCGTTGGGGACGTCGACCCCGACCTCGATGACGGTAGTGGCCACCAGCACATCGAGGTTGCCCGCCGCGAACGCCGTCATCACCTCGTCCTTCTCCACCGGCGACAACCGGCCGTGCAGGATGCCGAGCCGAAGGTCTGCCAGCGGCCCCTCGTGCAGCATCGCGGCGACCTGGTTCACCGCCAGCGGCGGCCGCCTGGTGTTCTCCGATCCGTCTCCGTCGTCCGCATCCGGGTCGAAAGTGCTTCCGTCCTCGAACATCTCGGTCTCGTCGTCATCACCGATCTTCGGGCACACCACATACGCCTGGTGCCCCTTGGCCACCTCTTCGCGGATGCGTTGCCACGCCCGTTCCACCCACCCGGGCCGATCGGCGGCCGGCACCACGGTGGTGGAGATGGGCGAGCGACCGCGGGGCAGTTCGGACAGCGTCGAGGTGTCCAGGTCACCGAACACTGTCATCGCCACCGTCCGCGGGATCGGCGTCGCCGTCATCACCAGGACATGCGGCGGATTGCCGTCCGGGTGTTTGGTCCGCAGCGCGTGCCGTTGCTCGACCCCGAACCGGTGCTGTTCGTCGACGACGATCAACCCGAGGTTGTTGAAGAACACGCCCTCGGACAGCAACGCATGGGTGCCGACCACGATCCCGGCCTGACCGGAGACGATGGTCAGCAGCGCGTTCTTGCGGGCCTTGGCCGGCATCGATCCGGTGAGCAGGGTGATGGCGGTCGCCCGGTCGGACGCACCCAGCTCGCCGCCACGACCCAACGGGCCGAGGACGTCCCGGAGCGAGCGGGCGTGCTGGGACGCCAGCACCTCGGTCGGCGCCAGCATCACCGCCTGCCGGCCCGAGTCCAGCACCTGCAGCATGGCGCGCAGCGCGACCACGGTCTTGCCCGAACCGACCTCGCCCTGCAGCAGCCGGTTCATCGGATGGATCGTCGCCAGGTCCTTGGCGATGATCTCGCCGACCTCGTTTTGGCCGGCGGTCAGCTCGAACGGCAGGTTGGCATCGAAGGCGGCCAGCATCCCGTCGGTGATC
>Ga0164306_10000972_pt1 | contig 12373 bp, 10 predicted proteins | sample Whisoiple_242_MG_FD_110213 | JGI IMG/M metagenome (GOLD analysis project Ga0164306, IMG submission 110213) | Soil microbial communities amended with fresh organic matter from upstate New York, USA - Whitman soil sample_242_MG | ecosystem: Environmental > Terrestrial > Soil > Unclassified >... | reverse complement strand
AGATTCCCAGCAGGTCGGCCGCCGCCAGTTCACGCCACAGCTCGGCGTCGTGGCGCACATCGCCACCTTCGAGCGTGGTGAGGTGTTCGGGGGTGGCGCGGTGCTCGAAGAGCTGACGCGCGACCTTGCCGATCGTCTCCTGGTCTTCGGTGAAGGTGAAATCCATGGCGGCGGTCTATCCCGCCGGTCGGAACTGGTGCAGCACGACGTCTTTGCCGTCAACGGTGTCGAACGTCTCGTAAAAAACCTCGACCGGCATGCCGACTTCGACGTCGGCAGGGGCGATGTCGCGCAGATTGGACACCAACCGCACTCCTTCGTCGAGATCGACAAGCACGACGATGTACGGATACTCCATCAGCGGCATGGGCGGGTGTTGCGGCATCACGTAGCTGTACACGGTGCCGCGACCGGTTGACTCTTTTGTGTCCCAGTCGAGCGAGTTACACGTCGGGCACATCGGCCGCGCCGGCTGGCGTAGTCGCTGACACCCGGTGCAGCGCTGAATCAGCAGCTTGTTCTCCCGGCACCCTTTCCAGAAGAACTCGCTGTCCGGGCTGATTGTCGGCGCCAGTCTGGTCGCCATCAGTCCTCAGCCGTTCCGGCGGGTGCGCTGTTCGCCTTGAATCGGAACACCCGGAACCGTTGCCTGCCGAGGACGTCGCCGTTCTGGTCGGTATAGGTCGACAACCAGGTGACGAAGTATCCGGTGCCCAGCGAGGTCTTCTTCTCGTCGGAGATGCTCTCGAACTCCTGCGTCACGGAGATCTCGTCGCCGAGGCGCGGGTAACGCTCGATCTCGAACTCGGAATTGGTGGCCACGATGCCGGTGTAGCCGGCCTCTTCGATGAACGACGCGGGATTGCGGCCCATCTCGACGGGAACTCCGCCACGCTCGGCGATCCCTTCGATCTTGGGTGCCGGCATCGTCCATGCCTGCAACATCACCGGCGGAGAGACGATGCCACCGAACCGTGACTTCGCGGCGAACTCCGGATCGAGGTAGACCGGGTTCATATCGGCCAGCGCGTGCGCCCAGTGCCGAATCATCGGTTGGTTCACCGGATCCGGCGCGACAGTCGGTTTACCCGATCCGCCGGTCGGCTGTCCGATGAGCGCGTCGAGCTTCTTGCGGAAGTCGGTGTCTGTGCTTGTCATTTGGCATCTCCGTTCTGGTTTGCGCGCATGTCGCGCGGCGCGCGTGGCATGAAGAGACCTGCCATCGCGATGATGTCGCGCTGAAGCTCATTGGCGCCGCCGCCGAAGGTGTTGATGACCGCGATCCGGTAGGCCGACTCGAGAGCGCCGCGCAACGGTGCGTCTTCGCCCTTCCGAATGCCACCCCGGTCAAGCACCTCGAGCAGCTCACGCGCGACCTGTTGGGTCAGCTCGGTACCGAAGACCTTCACCGCTGACGCCTCAGCCATGCCGAGCTCGCCTTTTGTCATCGCCGCGTTCACCCGCCGGTTCATGATCTTGTAGGCGGCGACCTGCGCCTCCACTCGGGCCAGCGCCTGCTGCACCCACGGCTGGTCGATGACGTGGCCGCCGTCGAGTTCGGTGGTCTGCGCCCACGTCAACGTCTTGTCGAACAGCGGTTCCAGCGCGCCCATGTTGCCCAGCGCCGCGCGTTCGAAGTTCAGCTGCGTGGTGATCAGCCGCCAGCCTTCGTTCACGCCGCCGACGATTGCCGTCGCGGGCACCCGGACGTCGTCGTAGAAGGTGTAGAACGTCGAGACCCCCGGCATGGTGTGCAGCGGCTTCCAGGAGAAGCCCGGCGACGACGTCGGCACGATGAAGATCGAGATGCCTTTGTGCTTCTTGACTCCTGGATCGGTGCGTGCCGCCAGCCACACATAGTCCGCGTACGCCGCGCCGCTGGTGAACATCTTCTGGCCGTTGATGACGTAATCGTCGCCGTCGCGCACCGCCGTGGTGCGCAGCGAGGCCAGATCGCTTCCCGCCGACGGTTCGGAGTAGCCGATCGCGAACTCGACGGTGCCGTTCAGTATCGAGGGCAGAAACTCACGCTTCTGCTCGTCGGTGCCGCACGCTGCGAGCGTCGGCCCGACCGTATTGAGGGTGACCAGCGGAATGGGGGTGTTCAGCCGCTGTGCCTCTTCGAAGAAGATGAACTGTTCGAGCGCGGTAAACCCCCTTCCGCCATACTCTTTGGGCCAGCCGACCGCAAGCAGGTTGGCGGCGCCGAGCGCTCGAACGCATTCCTTGACGGCGTCGCCGCCCTCCATCCGGCTTGCGACGGCGGCGATACGTTCGGGTGTCATCACCGCTTCCAGTGAGGACCGGATCTCTTTGCGCAACTGCTTCTGCTCGGGCGTGAAGTCCAGATGCACGGCTCAGCCTCCCGATCCGAGTCGCACGGGCATCCGCTTGACGCCTGGCACCATGGTGGCCCGCATTCGGTCGACATCGCCGACAAGCTCGAGATCGGGATAGCGCCCCAGTAGAACCTCGAAGAAGACGCGAGCTTCCAGCCTGGCCAGCTGGGCTCCGATGCACGAGTGCTCACCGCAGCCGAATGCGATGTGCGGGTTGGGATGTCGAGCGATGTTAAAGTCCTCGGCGCCGGATCCGAAAATTTCCTCGTCACGGTTGGCGGAGCCGTAGAGCATGACGACCACGTCGCCCGCGCGAATGAGCTGCCCGCGAATCTCGACGTCTGCTGTCGCGGTCCGCGCCATGTGCGTCACAGGAGTGGTCCAACGCAGCATCTCCTCGACCGCCACCGGGATCAGCGACGGATCCTCGACGAGCTGCCTGCACTGGTCGGGATGGTCGATGAGGGCCAACGTGCCGAGCGCGATCAAGTTGCGAGTGGTCTCGTTGCCCGCGACGAGAAGCAGGAACGCGAAATTCAGCAGATCATCATCGGTCAGCGTCGCCCCGTCGACCTCGGCGGTGGTCAGCACCGACAGCATGTCGTTTTTCGGGTCGGCGCGACGGGCGGCGATGAGTTGCTGGAAGTAGCCGAACAGCTCGCCGACGGCGACCAGCGCATCCATCTCGATCTCAGGGTCCGCATTCCCTGTACACGCATCCGACCAGCGCCGGAACCGCTCCCAGTCGTCGGGCGGCGCTCCGAGCAGTTCGGCGATCATCCGGGTCGGCAGCGGCGCGGCCAGCTCCTCGGCGAACTCATGGGTGGAGCCCGACGTGACGTCGCCGAGGATCCCGTGGACGATCTCGCGCACCTTCGGTTCCAGGATCGCCACCTGCCGTCGGGTGAATCCGGTGTTGATCAGCTTGCGCATCTGACGATGCCGCGGCGGGTCCGTGAAGATCAGGTTGCCCTCCTGCACCGGGTTGGGCATCACGGGGTCGGGGATGGTGATGCCCTGCGTGGAAGAGAACAAATTCGGGTTGGTCGAGACGAACCGGATGTCCTCGTATTTGAGCAGCGCCCAGAATTCGGTGACGTCGTTCCAGCACACGGGTGCGGTGGCCCGCAGCTCTTTGTAGGCGGGGTACGGGTCGCCGATGAAGAAGTCGGGGGAATGCAGAGGGAACGTGGTGGGCAAGTCAGGCCTTCCTGACATCGTTGTCGGACACTTCTTGGCAAAGTGTCTGATGCTAAGTGTCTACCCCCGGTTGATATTGCTGTCAATACGTATGATTGACGGTGCCGGTCGGACAGGTGTACACCATGTGTTGACCCACTGAGCTCGGTGAGGAGCCCTATGTCCGATCCGCTTCGACTGGTTGACGACTACCCGCTGTACATCGGCGGAGACTGGGTCGAGCCACGCAGCGGTCGCTACGACGACGTGTCGCCTGCCACCGAGGAAACGATCGCCCGGGCTCCCGACGCCGACAATCACGACGTCGATGCGGCGATCGGGGCCGCGCGACAAGCCTTCGACCAAGGGCCGTGGGGCACCGCCACACCCGACGATCGCGCCCGCTGCCTGACCCAGTTGGGTAATGCGCTGCTCGAGCACGCCGACGATTTCTTCGCTCTGTCTCAGGTCGAGTGGGGCGCCACCACCAACGAACGGCTGATTCAGGTCGACGGGCCCGCATTCATGGCGCTGCGCGCGGGCGAACTGGCCGCACAGTTGGCCGACGAACCGATCCACGCATACGGGGCGGCGGGAACCACACTGCTTCGCCACGAACCACTCGGCGTCGTTTCGGTGCTCACGCCGTGGAACTTCCCGCACAGCCTGAACGTGATGAAGGTGTCCAACGCACTGGCTGCGGGAAACACCGTCGTCCTCAAGCCGTCGCCGCTGACTCCGCTCGCCGGCCTTGCACTGGCTCGAATAATCGACCAGCACACCGACATTCCCCCAGGAGTGGTCAACGTGGTCACCCCCAGCGGCGTCGACGCAAGCAAGCGCCTCACCACCGATCCGCGAATCGACATGGTCAGCTTCACCGGAAGCTCGGCCGTCGGCAGGGCCGTGATGTCGGCGGCGGGAGCGACGATGAAGCGGATCCTGCTCGAGTGCGGTGGTAAGTCGGCGGCCATCCTGCTCGATGATGTCGACCTGACCGACGAACTGCTGCAACGGATCCTGTTCGACAGCTGCTCGCTGCATGCCGGACAGGCGTGCATACTGCAGAGCCGATTGCTTCTGCCGTCACGGCTTCACGATGACGTCGTCGGACGACTCGTCGATGCAGCGCAGCACGTCCGCGTCGGAGATCCGCGGGACCCCGAGGTGCAGATGGGTCCGCTCATCAGCTCAGACCAGCGCGACCGCGTCGAGGCGCTCGTCGCGGCAGCGCTCGATGACGGCGCAGCGCTGGCGGTAGGCGGGCGGCGGCCTGCTGATCGGGGTTCTGGCTTCTACTTCGAACCCACAATCCTGACCGACGTCGACGCCGACTCCCGAATCGCCCAGGAGGAGGTGTTCGGCCCCGTGCTCACGGTCCTTCGCTACGACGACGACGACCATGCCGTCGACATCGCCAACAACTCTCAATACGGGCTCTCCGGCGCGGTCTGGGGCGCCGACGTGGATCGCGCGGTTGCCGTAGCGCGGCGTGTCCGCACGGGGCAGATCGCAGTGAACGGCTGCATCCCCGGCGATGCGCCGTTCGGCGGGTTCAAACAGAGCGGCCTCGGCCGAGAGGGCGGCGGACTGCCGGGGTTGCACCGATACATGGAACCGAAGGCCATCGGGATACCGGTATGACGGGTGCGCTCGCTGGGCTTCGGGTTGTCGAGATCGCGGGTGATATTGCCGGGCCTTACTGCACCAAGCTGCTCGCCGACCTCGGCGCCGAGGTCATCAAGATCGAGCCGCCGACCGGCGACCCGCTTCGTGACTGGGGGCCGTTCCCCGGGGGCGTCACAGATCCGAACAAGTCCGGTCTCTTCGAGTACCTCAACGCCGGGAAACACGGGGCGACAATAGATCTCGCAGTCAACAGTTCGGCATCTCATTCCCTCATCGCATCGGCGGACCTGATTTGCGATGGAATGCCGCCGGGGGTGCTCGACGGCTTCGGGCTCAATGTGTCCGCGCTGGAAGCGCTGCGGCCCGGCCTTGTCGTCGTGCGCATCTCCCCGTTCGGCCAGCACGGACCGTTACGTGACCGGCGGGTGACACCGCTGACCGTGCAGGCCGCCTCGGGATGGGTCAACCTGCGCGAGGCCGACCGGCCCCCGGTGCAGGCGGGAGCAAGGATCGCCGAGTACGTCGCAGGTGGTTACGCCGCGTTGAGTGCGCTCACAGCGTTGAGAACGCTGTCGCCCAACACAAGTCAGGTCGTTGAAGTCGACGTATCGGTGATGGAGTCGTTGCTGTCGACACTTCCTTACCCGATGTTGCTGGCCGAGAAAATGCGCGGTCTTGGCCTGCCTCCCAACACGAAAGCCGGCCCCGTAATGGGGGTGGTGCGGGCTGCCGACGGCTGGCTCGGCATCAACTGCCTGACGGGACAGCACTGGCTCGACGTCTGCGCGATGCTCGGGCTTGCCGAGTACGGCGAGCATCAGATCGAAGTCATGCTGGGCGGTCCTGAGCGTGCCGAGTTCTACGAGAAGGCCCAGCCGTGGCTTTTGGAGCGAACAGTCGACGAGATCGTGGAACTCAGCCAAGCGCTGCGCATTCCGGCTACTCCCGTCAACGACGGTGCGACCGTGTTGGATTGCCCGCAATACCGAGATCGCGGGTTTTTCGTGGACGTCGGGGGTGATGACTGGTCGTTCCGCCGACCGGGTGCCCCGTTTCGGCTGTCGAAGACGCCTGTCCTGCCGGTTCGGGCCGCACCCCGACTCGGCCAAACCACCGCAATGGGTGTGACGCGACGGTCGACGGCCGGCGCCGGCCGGGATATGCCGTTCGGCGATGTGAAAGTCCTCGACCTGTCGACTTTCTGGGCGGGTGCCTACCTCACGTGCTACCTCGGAGCGTTCGGCGCCGACATCACCAAGGTCGAATCGATCCAGCGACCAGACGGGTTCCGCTACTCAGGGGCATACGCCCATGAGGGCGACCTGTGGTACGAGCGCAGCGGACTGTGGCAGGCGACGAACCTGAACAAGCGCGACATCACACTCGATCTCGCCTCCGATGCCGGGCGCGATATTGCCCGCAGGCTCGTGCGCGACGCGGACGTCGTGGTGGAGAACTTCTCGCCCAGGGTCGTCGAGCAGTTCGGACTCGACTACGAATCGCTCGTCGCGCTGAAGCCCGACGTGATCCAGGTGCGCATGCCGGGGTTCGGATTACAAGGACCGTGGCGCGACTACGTCGGCTGGGCGTTCAACTTCGAGCAGACATCGGGGATGGCCGCCGTCACCGGCCACCCCGACGGTCCGCCCTGCGTCCTGCAGGGGCCCGCCGACCCGATCGTCGGCGTGCACGCGGGGGTGGCGCTGCTTGCGGCGCTCGAGCACCGTCGCCGCACCGGTGAAGGGCAACTGATCGAGATCGCGCAGATCGAGGTCGCGGCGTGCCTCGCCGCCGAGCCCGTGATCGAGTACTCGATGAACGGGGTGGTGACGCCGCGGGACGGTAACCGGCAGCGTGGTTACCTACAGGGGGTGTACCCGACGGCCGTCGACGGCGCGTGGGTGGCGATCTCAGTCTGCGACGACGTAGGGCTTGACCACGATGCCTTCGACGAAGCCGTCGCCGCGTGGACGAGCACGCTGGCGCCATCGGATGTGATCGATATTCTTGACGCACAGGGTGTCTCGGCCGAGCAGGTGTTGACCGCCGAGGGAATGTACGACGTGCCTGTGCTCGAAGCACGGAACTACTACCAGGAGCTTGAACACCCGATCACCGGCGTCCACCGGTATCCGGGCTGGCCCTTTCGCATCGCGCGGGGCCCGGTCGAGCACCACCGGTTCCCGCCGCCGACGCTCGGGCAGCACACCAACGAGGTGCTGGGCGGCCTCGGCTTGACGGACGCCGAAATCGATGACCTGCGCGCGCGCAAGGTGATCGGCGAGAGAGCGCTCAACGCGTAGCTTGCGCCGCATCGACGAGCGACCAGTATCGCCCCTCTCTCTCGGTCAGTTCGTTGGACGTGATCGCGCCGAATGCGGCCGCATCGCGCATGAACCGGGCTGGCGCTTCGGGCAGCGCATCGGGGCCCTGCAGCCGAAAGCAACTCGGCGCGAGCGGGCCGAAAAGCAAGGCGCGACGCAGGTTCGGCCAGTCGTCCGGATTCGGTTCGACCCCTGCGGCCCTGGCGAACGACATCGCCACGAGATTCATCCGGCTCTTCTGAGACGTTCCGCGGCGTGCGCGGTAGGCCTCGACCGCCGACCGAAACTCGGTCTCGCTGGGCTCGGGGACCACGCCGCCCCAGGTGTAGGCGAGCCAACGGGCCTGAAGCTCCAGCGGCACGAAGTATCCGCCCGATTGGTCCCACATTCCGACGAACGCCAACCCGGGAAGATCAGGGTGGAAGGTGTAGCGGTCGGCATCCAGATGGACGGCATCGACGTCGATGACCGACCTGATCTCGTCACTCAGAAACGGCAGGTCGAGTTCGAACCCGGTGCCAAACAGGATCCCGTCGAAGTCTGCGGCCGATCCGTCGGCGAACGTCGCCGTCTTGCCGTCGACCGATTGCAGCCATGGCCGCACCGTGATTCGGCCCTCCGCCACCAGCGGCAGGTATTGCTGGGCCAGGGTGACGCCGGCCGCAAACAGCGACGGGTCGGGTGCGGGCGCACCGTATTGCTCGGGACTGCCACCGGCCTCGAGCACGATTTCTTTGAGCTGCCGGTCGATCTCGGCGGCCGGCAGAGTCTCGTTCGCCAACGTTCCGTACCGGGTGAAGATCCGCGCGTCGGAGGGGACACCCGCGGCGAACTTCGGCAGCACGTAGCGCTGACGCCGCTGGGTGACCACGACGGTCGCGCCGAGTTGAGCGAGTTCAGAGGCGATCTCGAGGGCGCTGATGGCACCACCCGCGACCAGCACGCGCTTCTCCAGGTATGGCTCTGGGTCCCGGTAATCGAACGTCGACATCGATCCGGCCGACCCGTTGAAGCTTTCGAGTCCGAGAACCCTTGGCGTGCAGGGTGTCTGAAACCTGCCACTGGCGACCACAATTCGTTCGAACGACTCTGTTGTGCCGGAATGGTGGACCAGCCAGCCATCGTCGCCACGGCTGAGACGGTCGACTCGGGTGCCGAACCGGATGCGTGAGGTGATGCCGAACCTCTCGGCATAGCGGTGCAGGTACGCGAGGATGTCGCGGTTCGATGGGAACGTCAGGTTGTTGTCGTGTTCCAGGTCGCTGAACGACGTGAGGATGCGGCTGGTGTTGGTGTGCATGGTCGGCCAGATACCGCTGATGCCGTCCAGCCCGGTCCACTGCCCGCCGAGCATCTGGCTCTGCTCGAAGATCGTCGGCTCGAAGCCTTGCGACAGCAGCCAGCGGGCTGCGACGAGGCCGCCGGGGCCTGCGCCGATCACGGCAACGCTTCCTGTCATCTCCCGAACTGTCGCACAGGTGTCAATTAGGCTCAACGAGTGCCAGAAACGTCGTACGCGCCCTGCGGCGACCTGAGCCTGGCCTACCAGGTTTTCGGGGACGGACCGGTCGAGCTGGTTTGGGCGGGGTCCTTCGCGAGCCATGTCGAGCTGTACTGGTCTTTGCCTGAATTCTGCGCATTCATGGAGAAGCTCGGCACCTTCTGCCGCATCATCCTGTTCGACAAAGCCGGCGTCGGATTATCAGACCCGGTCCCGAAGGTCCGCACACTCGACGATCGAGCGGCCGAGATCGAGGCGGTCATGGATGCCGCAGGCTTCGATAGGGCCGCGCTGTTTGGTGTCAGTGAGGGCGGTCCGGCCTCGATCCTGTTCGCGGCGACCCGACCGGAGCGGACGCGCGCGCTGATCCTGACCGGTGCGACGGCGTACTCCGGTTCGGGCAGCTGGGAGGATTTCGATGGCGATCCGGCCGAGCTGCGTGAGCGCAGCCTAAGTGAGTTCGATGAGAAGTACGTGCCATCAGTCGAGCAGATCGCTCACATCCAGGCATTCGGTCGCGCCGTTCGAACGAAATGGGGCAGCGGAGAGGCAATCAAGTTCCTCGTATCGTCCGTTCAGTCAACCCGCCTGCTCGGGATGCTCGAACGGATGAGCGCGAGTCCCGGGATGGCGCGGGCAACCCTCGAGGCGTCGTTCCGGATCGATGTCAGGTCGATCCTGCCGACGATAACGGTGCCGACCCTCGTCCTTCACGCCCATGACGATCCAGGCGTCCCGGTACAGCTGGGGCACTACCTTGCCGACCACATACCCGGTGCGCGCATGGTCGAGCTCGACGGTACGGACCACGCGCCGTGGTTCACCGATCCCGACCGGTGCGTTTCGGAGATCGAGGAATTTCTCACCGGGAGCCACGCAGCACCTACTCAGTCGCATCGGGCGCTCCGTACGGTGTTGTTCACCGATATCGTCGCGTCGACCGAACGCGCGGCCGCAGCGGGCGACGAACGCTGGCGCGCCACACTGGTGCGTCTTGGAGAAAGCACTGCTGAGGCAGCCGTGCGTTTCGACGGCACGGTGGTTAAGAGCACTGGCGACGGTCACCTCATCACGTTCGAGGGACCGACGCGGGCTATCCGCTGCGCAGAGGCCTTGCGCGACGACGCAGAGAACCTCGGCATCGAGATCCGTATCGGCATCCACACGGGTGAGTGCGAATTGATGGGTGCCGACATCGGTGGAATCGCCGTCCACATCGCAGCGCGAATCCTCGGTCATGCTGGCGCCAGGGACATCATTGTCTCCAGAACCGTGCGCGACTTGGTCGTCGGCTCCGGAACTGGCTTCGAAGAACGCGGTACTGTCGAGTTGCGCGGTGTGCCGGGTAATTGGGAACTGTTGGCGGTGAATAAGCCAGGTGCGCAGAGCGATTCGGCCGAGGTGAGGCTTGCGTCAGCGCCGACCCCTGGCCCCCGAAGCACGATGCGACGGTCGGACCGCGCGGTGGCGGTGGTAGCGAAACGGACCCCGTGGATACTTCGTGGCATGTCCCGCATGACTCCGACGACGACGAGACGGGCAAGCAATGACGCGTAAGCCTCAGATCTCGCTCTACCTGCCTACTTATACCGACGATCCCAACCAAGACTGGAATGCAACGCTTGACGTGGCGCGCGCGATGGATGCCGTCGGCGTCGACCGCGTCGTCGTCGCGGATCACTTGGTGTTCGGCGAGAACCTCGATGCCTACGGGGACCCCGCGATCGGCGGAATGGCAGGTGGCAGGCAGCCGACAAGTCCGGATGGCAATTGGCTTGAGCCCCTTGTCTTCCTAACCGCGGTGGCCGCCACCACTAGCCGCATCAGGGTAGGCAACGCAATACTTCTCGCAGCGTTGCGACGTCCGGCCGTTTTGGCCAAGCAGTTAGCGACGATGGATGTGCTGTCCGGTGGCCGTGTCGACCTGGGTGTCGGTGTCGGCTGGCAGCGCGAGGAGTACGAAGCCGTCGGCCTGTCGTTCGAGCAGCGCGGACGCCTGCTTGACCACACATTGGAGGTCTGCCAACTGCTGTGGACGCAACAGCGCGCGGCTTACGACTCGCCCGAGCTTGCTTTCGACGCTATCCACCAGATGCCAAAGCCGGTGCAGCCCGGCGGTATACCCGTCTGGATCAGTGGCACGGTGAACAAGAGGGTGGCTCGTCGTCTGAGCAGATTCGGCACCCGGTGGATTCCGTGGGGCACCGATATCGTCAACCTCGAGGAATCCGTCCCAGCGATGAAACAGGCGATCGCCGACGTCGGAGGCGATCCGACCAATCTCGAGGTGCAGGGCAGCGCCGCGTTGAAGAAGGGCGCTGACGGGGCGCTGGACATCGACGCGTGCCTCGCCCCGGTGTCCAGGCAGGTTGCCGCAGGGGCCACTGACATCCGATTCAGCGGGTCGCTTCCCGATGATCTCGCGCAAGCCACCGAACAGTTGTCGCAACTGGTCCACGCCTTTCGCGAGGTAACGGACAATATCGATTAACCCGGCCGCGTCGATCCTCGACGCGCAGTACAGGGGAGGTTGGCCATGCGGGTGCCACGCGCGGTGGCGAAGTTCAATCGCCGTATCACGAATCCGCTCGCGGTCCGGTTCGGCGGGTGGGCACCGTTGAACGGGACGCTGGAGCACGTCGGACGGAAGTCGGGCAAGACTTATCAGACGCCGCTGAACATCTTCGAGACCGCCGACGGGTTCGTCATCCCCATCGGTTACGGCCTCGAATCTCATTGGGTACAAAATGCTTTGGCCGGTGGTCCGCTTACGGTCCACAAGGCCGGGCGAACTATTCCAGTCGTGGATGCGCGCATCGTCAGCAAGGCGGATGCCGAACCGCTCGTGACGCGAGGACGGACGATGTTCCGCCTGCATCCCTACAACGAGGCCGCCCTGGTGTTGAGGGCCAGCTAGCTGGTCTTGACGATGGCGAGAACCTCGGCGGAGGGCAGCGCGGAGAGGACGTCGGGCGCTGCGAGGAGCTTGGAGCCTCGAACGCCGCTGCCAATGATGAGGTGCTCGCGCTCGGCGACATTCTGATCGACCAAAATCGGCCAGTCCGCCGGTAGCCCGACCGGGGTGATACCGCCGTACTCCATTCCGGTCAGCGAGACTGCGGTGTCCATGGCGGCGAACGAGATCTTGCGCGCGTCGAGGTGTTTACGCACAGTGCCGTTGACATCGGCCCGGGTGGTCGCCAGCACCATGCACGCCGCATACCACACGCGATCGGCGCGCTTGGCCTCCACGACGACGCAGTTGGCCGAAACATCCAACCCGACGTCGTAGTGCTCGCAGAAGGCCGCGGTGTCGGCGAGGTCAGGGTCGATCTCGCTGACCCACAGCCCGTCACCGCAGGTTCGGTCGATGTGGCGGCGGACGGGATCGCCGACCAGGT
>Ga0164306_10000970_pt1 | contig 12379 bp, 8 predicted proteins | sample Whisoiple_242_MG_FD_110213 | JGI IMG/M metagenome (GOLD analysis project Ga0164306, IMG submission 110213) | Soil microbial communities amended with fresh organic matter from upstate New York, USA - Whitman soil sample_242_MG | ecosystem: Environmental > Terrestrial > Soil > Unclassified >... | reverse complement strand
GCCGTTGCTCTAGCAAAAAAATACATTGAGGAAGGAAGAATCGGAAAGATTTTAAACTTCCGAGGCACATACCTGCAAGACTGGTCTGCGGATCCTAACTCGCCTTTATCATGGCGCTTCCAAAAAGAACGAGCTGGTTCAGGTGCATTAGGTGATATCGGAACACATGTGATTGACTATGCAAGATATCTTGTGGGTGACATTTCAGAGGTAATGGCTATTGCAAAGACATGGATTGGTGAAAGACCGATTCAAAGTGGCGGTGTAGATAAACTAGGAACTGTAAAGGCAGAAGCTGATGTACCAAAGGGTAAAGTTGATGTAGACGATGAGTTTTCAACTTTAATTAAATTTAATAACGGCGCAGTAGGAAGTATTGAAGCGACTCGTAATGCCTGGGGTCGCAACAACTTCTTAACATTTGAAATTCACGGAGAGAAAGGTTCATTATACTTTAACTATGAACGCCGTGATGAGCTTCAAGTATGTTTCTCCGATGATCCAAGTGATAGCCGCGGATTCAGAACGGTTTATACAGGACCTGCACATCCATATGGAGAAGGTCTATGGCCAATCCCAGCATTAGGGATTGGCTACGGGGAAACAAAAATTATTGAAACATATGATTTCCTCAAATCAATCGCTGAAGATACAAGCGTATCACCAGATTTTGAAGATGGTTATCAAATCGCCGTTATTTCAGATGCTATCCTTGAATCAGCTGAAAAAGGTATTTGGGTTAATCTTACAGGAAATTTAGTGAAAGCTTAAATGATAGTTTAGTAGAGGCTAGTCCTAGTAGACTAGCCTTTATTAGAAATAGGGTTGTTGATTTGTGATTCGGTCGATAGAAACAAGTCAACAAACGGCTATAAAGGTTTTAATTCTCTTTTTAGCTACTACGTAAGTAACAGAAATCATGGAAAATACAGTTTATTAAGGTGGAGAAAGAAATGGGAAAAATAAAAGTTGGAGTTATTGGGACAGGATTCATTGGGCCTACTCATATTGAGGCTATCAGAAGAATCGGTTTTGTAGAAGTAGTTGGATTAGCAGAACATGGCCAGGAAGTAGCAGAAAAAAAAGCGGTTGAACTTGGAATTCCGAAAGCTTATGGGGATTATCGTGACATGTTAAAAGACAGTGATATTCAAGTTGTTCATAACTGTACACCTAATCACCTTCACTTTCAAATTAATAAAGAAATTATACAAGCAGGCAAACATGTGTTATCGGAAAAACCATTAGCTATGTCTAGTGAAGAGTCTGCCGAGCTATTGAAATTAGCTAAAGAGCACCAGGTCGTACATGGCGTAAACTTTAACTACCGCCAATTTCCGATTGTAAAACAATTAGAAACGATGATCAGAAACGGTGAGTTAGGGAAAGTCAACTTAGTGCACGGAAGTTATTTACAAGACTGGTTATTGTTCGAAACAGACTTTAATTGGCGTTTAGCTCCCGAAGTCGGAGGGAAATCACGAGCGGTGGCGGATATCGGTTCTCATTGGTGTGATACAGTTCAATATGTAACAGGTAAAAAAATCGTCGAAGTTTTTGCTGATCTAGCAACTGTTATACCAGTAAGAAAAAAATCTACTTCTCAAGGATCTACTTTTGGGGGACAAAAAGGACAAGAAGAAGCATATGAAGATATTCCGATTAACACAGAAGACTATGCATCTGTTCTTGTACGTTTTGAAGACGGGGTAAAAGGCTTATTTACTGTGTCTCAAGTAAGTGCAGGGCGAAAAAATAGGCTAAGCTTCGAAATCGCTTGCAGTCAAAATTCTGCTTTTTGGAATCAAGAAGAACCAGAAAAGCTGTGGATTGGCTATCGAGATCAACCAAATCAAACTCTTCTTGCAGATCCTACTTTATTTAATCCTGAAGCAAAATCGTCCATTCATCATCCGGGGGGCCATAATGAAGGCTGGCCGGATGCATTAAAAAATGGATTATTGAATTTCTATACCTTTATTCGAGAAGGTAAAAATCCTTTAAGTGATAAAGCCACTTTCGCGACATTTGAAGATGGACATATGTCCATGTGCATTACCGACGCCATTTTAGCAAGTCATGAACAACAAAAATGGATGAAGGTGAAGGTAAAGCAGGAGGTACGTGCATGAAATTAGGGGTGTTTACAGTTCTTTATCAAAACTTACCTTTTGAAGAGATGCTGGACAAACTATGTGAAATGGGTGTAGAGGCCGTTGAATTGGGCACAGGCAATTATCCAGGAAACAATCATTGTAATCCCGATGAATTACTAGAGAGCCCAGAGAAATTAAAAAGATTTCAAGCTGCCCTTAAAAGTAGAGGACTTACAATAAGTGGTCTAAGTTGTCATGGAAATTTACTGCATCCAAATAAGATAGTTGCCAAAAAGGCTCATGATGTGTGGAGAAAAACAGTTTTATTAGCTGAACGTTTAGAAGTGCCGGTGATTAATGGATTTTCTGGGTGCCCAGGTGACCACCCAGGTGCCAAAAATCCGAACTGGGTAACCTGTTCTTGGCCGCCGGAATATACGGAAATCCTAGATTGGCAGTGGAATGAAGTAGTCATTCCTTACTGGAAAGAGGAAGTAAAATTTGCAGAGTCACACGGTATCCATCAAATTGCGCTTGAAATGCACCCGGGGTTTGTTGTGTATAACCCTGAAACTCTCTTGAAATTAAGAGAGCATGCTGGGCCAAGTATTGGAGCTAATTTTGATCCAAGCCATTTGATTTGGCAAGGGATTAATCCAGTAGAAGCCATTAAAAAACTTGGTCGAGAAGAGGCTATTTTTCATTTTCATGCAAAAGATACGTATTTGGATCAGGCAAATATTAGCGTTAATGGAGTATTAGATACAAAACATTACAGTGATACTTTGAATCGTTCATGGACATTTAGATCCGTAGGATATGGGCAAAACGAAAAAGTATGGAAAGATATGGTGAGTGCGCTTCGTGCGGTAGGATATGACTATGTGATATCCATTGAACATGAAGATATGCTAGCTTCGTTAGATGAAGGGTTAAGTAAGGCCATCTCTTTATTAAAAGGCGCACAATTTAAAGAACAATTAACTGAAATGTGGTGGGCGTAACAGTATATTTCCTATATAATTAATGATAAATACCCAGTCGGGTATTTATCATTAATCATTGAAGAGAACCATCTAATGAGTAAATGTGACTATCAGCATTGTTAAATATATAATTTTGAGGTGAGTAAAATGAATGCGATTTCAAAAAGAGAGCAAAACACCAAAGGTCTTCCATCAGCTATGATTTGGGGCTATATCGCAACTCTAATTTTTATGGTAGGAGATGGTCTAGAACATGGTTGGCTTTCACCGTATCTTATTGAACATGGCTTAACCGTTCAACAATCTTCTACTCTCTTTGCAGCATACGGAGCTATATTAGCAATCGCCTCCTACTTTTCGGGTGTCCTTACAGAAGCATGGGGACCAAGAAAGGTTATGATAGCAGGCTTGGTTATCTGGTTAGTAGGTCAAATTCTTTTTATTGAATATGGTCTAAAACCGCATAATTATGCAGTTATGTTACCAACTTATGCTATTCGAGGATTTGGTTATCCTTTATTTTGCTATTCGTTTTTAGTTTGGGTTACGTATCGCAGTCCTGAACGTATTTTAGCTACGGCAATAGGGCTATTTTGGGCAGCATGGAGTGGGGGTCTTTATGTTGTTGGAAGTTATTTTCCAGCTTATATGATTCCGAAAATCGGATATATCGGATTAATGTGGAGTGCGGTCGTATGGGTGTTAATCGGTGGATTAATTGGAGTTGTTGTTGTAAAAGGCCAAGTACATGAACGTGAGGGTAACGGCAAGGAAAAATTGAAAAATTTACTCAGTGGACTAACTATTTGTATTGAAAAGCCAAAAATTGCAATAGGAGGAGTTGTTCGTATAATAAACTCCACCGGCGTAGGTGCTCTTCCAATCTTTTTCCCTCTGTACTTGTCCTCTGAATATGGATACAGTACAGAAGAATGGTTACAAATATGGGGAACTATGTGGGTGGCCAATATCTCTTTTAACTTAGTCATTCCCTATATCAGTGACAAATGGTTAGGTTGGCGAAAGACAATTATGTGGATTGGCAGTTTCGGTTGCGGTGTAATGACTCTGGTTATGCTTTATACTCCTCAAATGTTCGGGCATAATTTCTGGGCATTAACTGTGGTAGGCATATTTTTTGGAATCGTTCTATGTGGTTATGTACCACTCTCTGCTCTAGTAAGTTCACTAGCACCTGAAAAGAAAGGCTCAGCTATGGCTATTGTAAGTTTTGGGGCTGGAATGTCTTACTTTATTGCACCTGCAATTGTAGGAACATTCATTGGTAGCATGGGTGTACACGGAGTCATGTGGATATTTGCTGGTTTGTATTTTGTTAGTGCTATTTTGATGATATTTATGAAATTACCAGGTGAAGAAAAACAAAACAAAAGCAGTTATTCACCTGAGAAACAAGTGGGTTGAAAGTAAGGATAATCAATATGGCAGACAGGCTTTTATACTGTTTTAACGAAGTACTAAAGTGAGTAGATATCATATAACAAACATAATAAAAAAGTCCTTGAAATTCAAATAATTTCATGGATTTTTTTATTTTCCTAATGGACAAGTTAACAGGTAAATTCTTTAGAGATGTTAACAATGCATGAGGTATTTTATACTCCCATTTAAAGAATCTCTGCCTAAAGTGTATGAATCGAATGAGATAATCGCAGAAATAAAGTATCCATCGTATTAAGGTTGTTCATATGCAAAATTAATAAATAACTCTTCTTTCTTAGCCCTTCTGCTCTAATTCTTAGTCAGCGATTTCCTCCACATTTAATACAGCAAATACCTATTTGCTCTTGTAGAGTAAAGCTCATTTTTTTGACGTGTTTCTTCTATTGATGATAAAGAAAGAATAAATAAACTCTAAGATTGTAGCTAAAGCTAGAATAGGCACAGTAACTTTAATTATAATACCAAAAGTACTTGCTGTATCAACTGATAAAAGAAACAATCGAATTGTAACTACATACAAAATTATCGAAGTGACTAAAGAAACTATTGATACCTTTAACGCATTAAAAAAAGTTCTCCATATAACTGACCGTTTTTGGTGTTTATTAACAGAAAATCAGTAGGATATTTAAGTTAATGTAGAGAAGAAATTGTGAATAATTGAAACAAATATGCAGATTTAATCATTCTTCAAATGTCCCTATATTCTTTTTGACTCTTATTATTGATTGACAACCTCTATCTAAGATAAATCGTACTTATTATTGAAGATAAGTCTTATAACAGACATTGTAAATCTAACCAATAATAAGGAAAAAGAGAGAGAATAAAAAGTAGTTGTCCAATTCCATCCATTTTTATATTTAATAAGACGTGTATTTTTTTCTAACCATAGCTCAGCAATAGTCATAGGTATACTGAAATACAGAACTTTTAAAAGGCACTGAATGATGCGGGAACCCTTAGTTAGTTGATTATAAAAGACACACGTAATTGGGAAAAGTATGTAATCAAACAACACGCTTGTTTTAACTTGTTTTGGAAATCGGGTGGGATATTGAACATAGCCTCTTTTTACAACCAGATTATCGACCAATGATGCATAGTAACTTTTTATAAAGAAAACAAGGAGCCATTCCTTTGCAAGTGGTTTTTTTATTAAATATATAAAAGAACTAATACCAAAGAAATAAAGGAATTTTACAAGGTTTATTTCAAATTTTCGACCCAATGTTTAGCACCTCCACAAAGATAGTTTATCTTTGATGTAGGAGGTTATACTAAGGAAATTCCAATTTTAGATCAGTAAACAGTGAATAAGCAAGGTTCTATTTTGATATAAAATTGTTTCCTGGTTATGAACATTTTCACTTAAATTAACGGCTAGCAAATGCTTAATATGTACAATCGCTTTCTCACTTATTTGAAATAGAAACGGTCACCGTGAAAAAGAACTCAATTTGGGTTCTTTTTTTTCACTAAATTAATTACAGAAAACGACTATACCATTTTACGGAAATGCCTGTATTATAAGCGATGTGAACGAGAAGTACTTAAAAGTAAAATTAATTGTAGGGGTTTGCGATCTATGAGATATCGATTTTATATGAATGGGGATGAGTCGGGGAAATTGAACGGCAGTAAGCCCAATTTTGACATCATTGATGATGTTGTCATGGGCGATGCTTTCTTTGTTGGTGGAGGAATGTACTTAAAGTAATGGGGCAGGTTAGTTGAAGAAGGAATTCTTTCCTTGGCTATGAATAACAGGTGTTGTAAAACTATGCAGAACCCGAAGGAACAAAAGCGGAAGCGTGTAGATGAGAGGCGTGACTCCAGACAAGCTAGCGAGAAGGTTTGCTCTTTAGTCTTCTTGACGGATTGGCTTATACCCGTGCTGGAGCTGGACATTCTATAAAATATAAAAGAATAAGCACAGGGCAGCTCTACTTCTTCAAAGAGGAAAGAATCCGTCCCTGTGATTAAAAACTTATTTTCTTTTGAGAAGCCAGTCTTGAAAATCGATGGCAACTATTCTTTCACCTGTGATTCCCTCTGCAGCAGCTGAGGCTAAAAAAACAATCGGCTCGGCCATAACCCTTGGATCTAATAGCTGGAATTTTGATTCAATCTCTTTTCGGACTTCGTCCGGAATCATCCCGGTAGTAGTGGCACCACCCGGTAAAAGCATATTCACCATAATTCCATATTCCTTTAAATCTTCGGCCATTATATATGAGAGTGATTCAGTGGCTGCCCTCGATGGTCCATAAGGTACAAAACCCTTTCTTTTCATAGTCTCATGATTCATAGAAATATTAATGATTCGCCCATGACCTTGTTCCATCATTAAAGGAGCAAACCCTCGAGCTACTAAAAAATATCCTGTGAGATTGGTATCAATTAAATCTCGAAACCCCTCTGGTGTTACTTTAAAAAATGGCTGAGGCTCGACTAAAAAACGCGGGTTTACTGTCCTCATCCCAATTCCCGCATTATTGACGAGAACATCGAGCTTCCCCCATTCTCTTTTCACCCATTCGACCGCATTATTGACGGATTGTTCTGATCGAACATCCAAAGGAATTCCAACAGCAGGATAACCCTCACGCTTTAATTTCTCTACTGCTTGATCCAATTTAGTTCCAACTCTAGAAGCTAACGCCACCGTGGCTCCAGCTTGAAGCAAAGCCTCCGCCATGGAAAATCCTAGGCCGCTTGAAGCACCTGTTACGAGGGCATGGATATTTCTTAAGTCTTTTGTATTCATTGGCATTTTTCCTCCGAAATGTTATTAAACCACTGACTGATACAGTATTCTATGTAATCATCACTTTATACGAAATTTCTTTAAAAAGCAAAGCTATGATAAAAGAGTAGTGGACTTAAATTGCTAAAGGTTGAAGTGCTTATTGTGCTAAAGAGGCAGTTTAGCTTAAATACATTTCCTCATAAAGTTAAAAAAGAAAATTTTCCTAATTTCTTATTTATAACAGCTTAATGTTGATTCGGGAATATTGAACTTCGCTACCTGCTAATTGAATTCTACTTCATCTGGAGACCTTTAAATTAAAATGTTTCCTTTCTTCTGACAGACTTATTAAATTTCGAAAACAATCAATTCAATCATCTTTTCGTATAGAAAAACTTATTAAGAAACATGCATTAGAAAAAATATAAACCATATATATGAGATATCCCGTTTGAATGTTTGAGGAGGATATTATGAAACCTATGTTACCTAGTGAAAAATATTTCGGTAATTTAGAACTAGTTTATGCATTTTATGGGGCTATGCCTACAGGTGTTACTGTTTCAGAAACCGGTCGTATTTTCATTTGCTTTCCGAAATGGGGAGACGATGTTAAATTTACAGTGGCGGAAATTATTCAGGATAAATTGCAGTCTTATCCTAATTTAAAAACTAATTTGGTTAACTCCGAAAATATCACAATGACTTTCATCAGTGTCCAAAGTGTAGTTGCTGATGGAAGGGGAACGCTTTGGATATTAGATACAGCGGCACCCAATTTTTCTGAACCTATTAAAGGGGGAGCAAAATTAGTCGCTGTTGATTTAGAAACCAATACAATAAGAAAAGTATATACCTTTACAGAAGATGTTGTTCTACCTACAACTTATCTGAATGATGTCCGTTTTGATTTTCGCGTTGGAAAAGCAGGTTATGCCTATATAACAGATTCTTCTTCAAGAGGACCAGGAGCTATTATTGTCGTAGATTTATCAAATGGAAACGCGTTTAGACGGTTAAATGGAGTAAAATCAACTTCACCCGATCCCTATTTTTTACCGAAGGTAGAAGGTGAAATTTTGATGAATAGAAACATAGATGGCTCAACTTCCCCATTTAGATTGGCTTCTGATGGAATAGCAATTTCTCCCGATGGCAAAGTTTTATTTTTTTGTCCACTAACCAGTCGTCATCTTTTCTCAATTTCAACAGACGTTCTAAGAGACCGAACTATACCAGATAAAGATTTAATTTATCATGTGGAGTATTGGGGAGAAAAAGGTGCGTCTGATGGAATGATTACCGATGCAAAGGGAACTGTTTATGCTGGAGATTACGAAAACAACAGTATTCGTAAGATATTGCCAAATGGCATAATGGAAACTATCGCACATGATCCAAGAATTTTGTGGCCGGATACTTTTTCAATTGGTCCGGATCAATATTTGTATGTCATTGTAAACCAATTACATCGGCAGCCTAGATTTCATTATGGAAAAGACTTACGAGAGAAACCTTATAGTTTACTTCGTATCAAAATTGATGAATTTCCTGCTCCAACCTTTTCATAATAAAAATAGTCAATTAATTGTTTTCATTATATAGTGTAAAACAAACACGAGTAAGCAAGAAGTATTAAATTTATTTACTTCTGCCAAATAAAATCAAAATGGTTTAATAGAAACAGTTTATTTGGTTAGTGTTAAACTGTTCCAGGAAATTTTTCATAATATCGGTAAATTCAATGCTGTATTGATATTATTTAAATCCAAACTGATCTGTTCGTTTGTATCCCAAGCATGGTAATCCTTATAAGCTTATTTAATAACATCAATACCGCATACATATCTAGTTAACATGATCATTACCGGAAGAGTATTAGTATAAATCTTTATAGAGTAAATTTTTTGATAAGTATTACCTAATATGTTAATTCTCGTGCAAACATTACTCCTAGCAATAGACCTTTTAGATAAGTAAAATAGACTTTTATCGGGGGATTGAAAATAATAATTTTATGTTATAAAATGAAAGCATTCTACAATAAGGAGGATTATTAAAAATGACTGTTTCAATCAGATTGCGTATCCGTACTTTGAACAAGTAATTTAATATGTTCAAAGGCTCTGTTTAATACTTGCAGAGTAAACAGGATCAGTCTGTCCATTTTTAATAATCTTCAACGGACATAGCAATGTGTGACATGAGGAAAGGTGGGTTCATCTATCTTTCTTTTGTTATACCTAACCTAAAAATGCACTCATTTACCTTGAACAATCTACTGTTATGGTTTCTTCGAGGTATTACTGAGTACATGGAGGTTGATACTTGGTTACTTTAAGCTGCAGACAGAGATTTCTGCAGTTTTTTTGTGTTTCTAACTGTTGATTTATACTGATAAATAGCTATTAATTGATAACATTAGTTGTGAGAAGAAGAGCTGTAGAGAATAAAAAGGGCAACGAACAAAGTAAAAAAAATTGAATATTTATGGGAGGATAATTAAGATGAATAAACTAGAAATTAAAGAATTAGCAAAAAGAAAAGGCCTAAATGTAATCGAAAAAACAATGAAATTGAATGAATCAGGCTTAGATTTTCAAGTTGCCCATGCAGAGGATGAGCAGGGACAAAAATGGATTTTACGAATCCCGCGCAGACTAGACTCTATGGCAAAAGCTAATCAAGAAAAGATGGTTTTAGATGCTGTAAATCGATATACAACCATTCAAGCACCCAATTGGGAAATTTCCACCGATGAACTCATTGCTTATAGATTATTAGACGGAGTGCCTGTGGGTACCATTAATCCTAAAATTCAAAATTACGAGTGGGTTTTAGATATAGAAAATATTCCATCCACATATTACGAATCATTCGGACGCATGTTAGCAGAGTTACATCAACTGCCAACAAACGTAGTAAAGAAGGCTGGTATTAAGGTTTATACGGCAACGGAAGCAAGAGAGTTAATGAAAGAAAAAATGCAAAAAGTAAAAGATGAATATGAGGTGCGTAATAATTTGTTGAATCGTTGGGAAGCCTGGGTAGCTAATGATGATATGTGGCCAAACTATACCGGCCTTAGCCATGGTGACATTCATCCGGGGCATATTTTAATTAATCACCAATCAGAGGTCACTGGCTTAATAGATTGGACCGAAGTAGCCGTTACAGATGTATCTCGTGATTTTCTTGCTCACTATTTATTTACTGGAGAAGGTGGATTGGAAAAAGCTATTACTGCATATGAGAAAGCAGGGGGAAAAGCGTGGCCACTTATGAAAGAGCATATCATAGAGTTAGCAACAACACAGGCAATTACTGTTGCTGAGTTTGCTAAAAGCTCTGGGATGCAAGAGTATAAAGATATGGCCCAACAGATGCTTGGTCCAATTGAGTAATAAAATAACTTTGATAAAAACTTATATAATGAGCAAACTACTTAAGAAGTCTTTTAGGACTCCACTTACAACCTAATTTATTTATCAGTAGAAAAAGCCATCTTCCCCAAAGGTAGCTTTTTCGCCTTTTAGTTACCATAATGGATTCTCTAGGAACGAACCATAAAAGAGAACCCTTTAGTCAATCTCAGAATTATTATAAGGGCCTTTTAAATTTATAAAAATCAAGAAAGTGCAAAAAATGGAGGATAGAAGATACTAATTTTATAATCCAAATTATTCTTTTTTAGTAATTAACGAAGTCGTCATTCCACCTATGAAAATTGTCGAACATGAAAAAAGAAACGTTTTAGGTCCTAATAAAGGAAGACCTGCTGTTATGATAAAACCATCTATAATTAAAATAACCATCCCTATGTTTAAAGAAAAAGCTTTTGATATAAGTTGTGCTAGTAAATCTGTTCCTCCTGTGCTTGTCTCATATCGAAGCATAAGACCAATCCCCGTCCCAATACACACTCCTCCAAGAATTACACTAGGAAAAACAGGAAGTTGAAACTGGTCTTTAATAGGTTCTAGCCAATCAATCAATAAAGAAGAAATAACTAAACCATAAAAACTATTATAAAAATAATTTCTTTCATAAACCCAAGCAAACCAGCATAATGGAAAACCCAAAATAATAATCATCACACCTGTAGGAAATTCAAAATAATAGTGAAGGATGAGAGCAATCCCAATTGTTCCCCCATCTAACAAATAATGAGGAACTAAAAATCCATTAATTCCTATACTTAACAATAAGCTTCCGACTAGAACAACCAGTATTTTCTGAATAATAATCACCTTTTCAGTCAATTTATCTCTTACTATATGTATAAGCTTTAGCTAGCTGTCATGAATGTTTTTATCGGAAAAGCGCTTTTTAATTTTATAGATCAGGGAAGTTATAAAAAATACGGATTCAGAGCTGAAAGCATTCTGACTACACTATATGTTTTCATTCTTTATCAGGCAACTTGCCTAAATTGAATACTTTTTTATCATTTGAGCAAACTACTCAAGATGTCTGAACGGCGTCTTCCACTGCAACCTTGTAAGAAAGAAAGCTGCCCTCCCTGGCAGCTTTCTTTCTTATCGATTATCTAGGAATAAAATTCATTAGTGTAACCACACTATTCATGATGATTAAAGTCATCAATAAAAACATAGTTTGCAATAGAAAAAACTACTGCTGTCCCAGTAGTTTTTTCTATTTTTAGGTAGTTTGTTTTTTAAAGGACAAAAAGTCATAGCACTTTAAAAACAGGCATATGATTTATAAAGACCTCAACGTGCTTATAAATTGAATTAGTAGATAACCCTTGAATGTATTGATTCAAGGGTTATTTGCCTTTTTTTATGGATTTAGAAGCCTCATCAAATGAATTCGCTTTTATTTGAGCATCTGCAAGGCAATACCAGTAATACCAGGCATCCAACTTTCTGATTTTATTTTTATAAAACTTTTCAATAATTGGATAATATGTAGAGTATAATTCTTGATCATAAACTAGTTTTTCACCATTCCATTTTAATACATCTACAAGATAACTATCACCGATGTACATATGCCAAGTTGCAATACCAATCTTTTGGTTCCCTTTTACTAGATCTATTTTATGGTATGGTTCTTCT
>Ga0164306_10000969_pt1 | contig 12386 bp, 11 predicted proteins | sample Whisoiple_242_MG_FD_110213 | JGI IMG/M metagenome (GOLD analysis project Ga0164306, IMG submission 110213) | Soil microbial communities amended with fresh organic matter from upstate New York, USA - Whitman soil sample_242_MG | ecosystem: Environmental > Terrestrial > Soil > Unclassified >... | reverse complement strand
GCGGTCATAGCGAAGGGGAAACGCCCGGTCCCATTCCGAACCCGGAAGCTAAGCCCTTCAGCGCCGATGGTACTGCACTCGCCAGGGTGTGGGAGAGTAGGACGCCGCCGGACATCATTTCAGGAAGAGCCATCCCTTCGGGGGTGGCTCTTTCTGTTTCCCCGGGGTTGTTTCGTCGGCGCCGACCGCGGCCCGTGCTCACCCCCCTCCCTCCCCGAGCCCACACCTCGCCGAGCGGGCCACTCGATGTCCCTTCGCGAGCGTCGGAGGCGGCATCTACTGCCCACTCGGTGACTGCCGTCGCGTTCAGGTTCGTGCGCGCAAGGGTCGGCGGAGCGTTCCGGGCGGTCGGGGGCGGGGAGCGTGCGGGGGCAGGCGCGCACCGGCGAGGCCGGTCAGGGGGTGGCGAGGCCGGTCAGGCTCGGGGGTTCGCGCCGCGGGACTGCCAGCTGCGGGTGAGGATCCGTTCGAGGGCCGCGCCGTCGACGGCGTCCAGGTCCTTCACGTACAGGCACCCCGCTCCCACGGTGTGCGGGCCGAGGACCGCGAGGTCGGCGGCGTGCGGCTCGAACCCGTCCATCAGGTAGAACGTCAGCGCGGTCTTCCGCGGGGAGAAGGCGACCGGCGGCCAGTCGCCCTCGCGGCCCGAGGCGTAGCGGTAGTGCGCCGACCCGAACCCGACGATCGACGGGCCCCAGAGGACCGGGCGCTCGCCGGTGATCCGCTCCAAGGCCTCCCGGGCCCGCGCGGCGTCGCGGCGCCGGCGCTCCGGCTGGACGGCCGCGAGGAACGCGTCGACGTCCGCGTCGGTGGGCACGGTCTTGGGCGAGTCGGGCATGCGCCCATGATGCCGGAGGCGGTCCCCGGTCCGTCCTGCGCGTCAGGCGCCGCGCAGGAGCTCCCCGATCGCGTGGAACCCGCTCGCGGCGATCACCGGGTCGTCGTCGCCGTGCGCGACCAGCGCCGACGCCATCGTGAGGGCCCAGCCGGCGGCCCGGCGCCAGCGGCCCGGGTCGTGCGGTCCGCCGGCGTCGGCGAGCGCGTCGGCACGCTCCCGGAAGGCCGCGCGCCCCGCGGCGTCGAAGGTCAGCCAGGCGGTCGCGAGATCGCACGCGGGGTCGCCGGCCGTCAGGTCGCCGAAGTCGAGCAGGCCGGCGAGCCGACCTTCCGCCGCGACGAGGTTGCCCGGGTGCGGGTCGCCGTGCAGCCACACGGGCGGACCCGGCCACGCGGGGGCGGCCAGCGCGTCCCGCCACAGCGCGTCGAGGCGGCGGCGCGCGGCGACGGTTCCGGCGTCCGGGCCCACCGCACCCGCGCCCACGGCCCCGTCGCCGCCCGCGATCGCCGCCCGGACCGCGGCGTCGAGGTGCCCCGCCTCGAACCGGGCCTCCAGCGCCGCGGACCGCCCCGCGAGGGCACCTCCGCGGAACGGGTTGACCGGGGCGCCCGCGGGGGCGGGCACGTGCAGCGCGAGCAGCGCCTCGGCGAGCTCCGGCGCCCACCGGGTGCGGTCGGCCACCGGCTGGTCGGCGGCGTGCGTCCCGACGATCCACGGGACCACGCTCCACGCCCAGCCGTACCGCGGGCCCGGGCGGCCGATCCGCACGGGGGCGGGCACGGGCACCGGGCAGAGCGCCGCGAGCGTCGGGAGCCACCGCTGCTCGTGCTCGACGAGGTGCGCCGCGGCCTCGCGCCGGGGCAGCCGCACGGCGAGGTCGTCGCCGAGCCGGAACGTCGCGTTGTCCCAGCCGTGGGCGGCCAGCCGCAGCGGGAGCGCCGCGAGGTCGGGGTGCTGGTCCTCGAGCAGCGCGCGCACGAGGTCCGTGGTCAGGTCGACCTCGGCGGGCGGCTTGACGGGCACGGCGGCTCCTCGGGTGCGGCGCGGCGCGCGTCGGGCGGGCGCCCGGGCGGGACGGGCCAGGTTACTCGCCCCGCGGGCCCCGGGGTCGCGCCCCGCGGGCGGGAGGCCGTCGCGCCCGGCCGGGTCACGAGGCGGCCGATACCTGCCCCTGCGCGGCCACGTCGTCGTCGTGCCACGTCACGGCGAGCGGCAGCCCCAGCCCGGCCAGCCCGACGAGGTCCGGCAGGTGGTGCACGCCCACCGGCGCCGTCGAGGCGAGGACCGCCGCCCGGGCCGCGACCGCCGCCGTGGCGGCGGACTGCCCCGTGCCCGTGACGGTCACCCGGGGACCCGAGGCGTCGCGCACCTGCAGCAGCCAGTCCTCCGAGCCGGGCAGGTGCAGCCGCCCCGCGAGCCGGCCCAGCGGCGGCAGCCAGGTGAGCGCGGCGAGGGCGCCGGTGGCGAACCGGGTGTCGGTACCGAAGTACGTGCGCACCGGCCGGCCGAGGGCGCGGGTGAGCGCGTGCTGATCGCTGAAGTCCGTCCGGTACAGGCGTCGCGGGCCGGCCGGCAGGTCGAACCGGGCCCCGCGGGTGTAGCTGCGGACGGCGGCGCCGGGGCGCGTCGTGTCGGGGTAGGTCCGCCCGAGCAGCGACAGGCTCCACGCGGTCGCCGCCGCGCCGTGCGCCTCGCCGGCGCCGAGGACGACCGCGACGTCGAGCGGGCCGGCGGGGGCGCGCCCCGCGGCGGCGTCCCGGTCGGCGACGGCGTGCGCCAGCAGGTTGGTGAGCCCCGGCGCGATCCCGACGCTGAGCAGGACGGGCGCGGCCGGGTCGAGCCGCTCGACGGCGGCGAGGTAGGCGCTGGCCGCGCTGATGTCGACGAACGGCGTCCCGGCGTCGGTGACGGCGCGGACCAGGTCGAGGTCCTCCCGGCCGGCGGCGTTGAGCACCACGTCGGCCCCGGCCGCGGCGCGGGCCACGGCGGACCGGTCCGCCAGGTCGAGGGCCACGTCCGCCCGGCGCGCGTCGCGGCCCGCGGTGCGCGGCGCGTGGCCGGCGGCGCGGAGGTCGGCGGTCGCGCGGGCGCCGACGGCCCCGTACCCGCCGAGGACGAGCACGTGCAGCGGACGGTCGGGGGTGGCGGTGTCGGTCACGGGTGCTCCTCGGGATCGGCTAACTCGTACAGCGGTGTTCGAGATAGTATGCCGACATGCCCTCGACCTCTGACGAGACCACCACAGCGGCCGGGCGGCGACCCGCCCCGCGGGCCGACGCGCGGCGGAACCGGCAGGCGGTGCTGGATGCCGCGCTCGCGCTGTTCACCACCGACCCGACCGCCACCGTCGCCCAGGTCGCGCAGGCCGCGGGCGTGGGTCGGGTGACGCTGTACGGGCACTTCCCGACGCGGGAGGACCTCGTGCGGGCGGCGCTGGACGAGGCGGTCGACCGCGCGCGGCGGGCGCTCGAGGTCAGCGGCGCCGTCGGCCCGGACGGGGCGGCCCCCGCCGGGGATCCCCTCGGCGCGCTCGCCGCCCTGCTCCGGGCCGGCTGGTCCGCGCTCGCCGAGGGGCACGGCGCCGTCGACGCGGCCTGCCGGGTGCTGCCGGCCGGCGAGGTGGACGCGCGGCACGAGCCCGTCGTGGCACCGCTGCGCACGGTGCTCGCGGAAGGACGCGCGTCCGGCGCCGTCCGGGACGACCTCGGCCTCGACTGGCTCGTCGCGGCCGTCTCCGCGCTCGTGCACGCCGCCGCGGAGCAGCGGGCCGCCGGGCTGCTCGACCAGGGCGAGGCGACGCGCAGCCTCACGGCGTCGGTGCTCGCGCTCGTCCGGGCCTGACCGCCCGGCCCCGCCCCGGCGCGAGCCCGCCGTGCCCGACGCGTCAGCGCCGCTCGGTGTCGTCCCCGGTCGGCACCGGCAGGGACGCCGCCCCGGCTGCGCGCGCCGGCCCGGGCCCGCCCGCCACCGGCGCCGACGCGCCGGGCACCCTCGCGCCGGGCGCCCCGCCCGCCACGCGCGCCCCCGCGCCCCGCGGCAGCACCGACTGCGCGAGCAGCGTGGACCCGGCCACCGCGGCCGGCATCGTCGCCACCGCGCCGCCCGGCACGAGGAAGCACAGCTGGGTCGCGACGCCGAACCCGAGGGCCCGGGTCCGGTGCGCGCGCAGCAACGCGTTCCGCTCGCGGCGGGACAGGCCCCGGGCCACGAGCGCGCGGGAGGACAGCTCGTGCGCCAGCACCCAGCCGGTGAGCACGACGCCCGCGAGCCACCCCAGGGCCGTGCCGACCAGCGGCACCAGCCCGAGCAGCCCGGCGACCGCGGCTGCGACCAGGCCCCGCGCGACCAGCGCCACGCCGTCGGCGGCGCCGCGCCACACGCCGGTCGAGCCCTCGGGCACGGTGCCGGTGGTGTCCTGCTCGACGGCGCGCCAGATCCGGTCGTAGAACGGCTCGCCGACCGCGAGCGTCAGCGCGGTGAACGTGACCACGACCAGCACGACGGAGCCGACGAGGACCACGCCCTGCGCGGCGAGCTCGGCGGCGCGCTCCCAGCCGGGGGACCAGCCGTCCGCGAAGGGGGTGAGCGCGTCGCCGACGGCACCGAGGTTGGCCACGAGGGCGATCAGCGCTGCCAGCACGACGGCGCCCACGATCACGGCGGGGATCAGGCCGCGCGCCATCGTGCCCGGTCGCCGCCGCCACCAGGACCAGCCGCCGCCGAGCAGGCGGGCGCCCGCGAGGAACTCGTGCATGCGGCCAGCCTAGGTCGCGGGGACGTCGTCCCGCCGCCGGAGCGCGTCGTCCGCCGGGCCGACGGGGTTCGGGACGCCCGCCCCCGCCGCCACGTCGCCCGCGGGCAGCGGCACGACCGCGTCGACGACCATCGACCCGTCCGTCGGCCCCTCGACCGGCACCGGCACCGGCGTCGCCCCGACCCGGTCGAGCGGCGCGATCGGCTGCCGCCCGAGCGCGCGGTGCGCCCGCAGGTACGCCGGCACGAGCAGCACCACGGCGCCGGCCCAGGCGAGCGGGTTGCCCCACACGACTCCGACGAACCCGAACGCCGCGCCCAGCACGACGGCCGCGCCGACCCGCATCGCCAGCTCGATCACGCCGGTGAGCGTCGGCACGCCGGTGCGGCCGAGCCCCTGCAGCGCGCCGCGGAGCACGAACAGCACGCCGAGGATCGCGTAGAGCGCGGCGTTGATGTGCAGGAACCGGGTCGCCATGCCGACGACCTCCGCGGCGCCGTCACCGACGAACAGCCGGACCAGCGAGGCGCCGGACGCGAACAGCACGACGCCCAGGACCGCCGAGCCCGCGACCGCGAGCCAGGTCGCCTGCACGACGCCCTGCCGGATGCGGTCGGGGCGGCCGCCGCCGAGGTTCTGCGCGACGAACATGGACACCGCGAGGCCGAGCGACTGGAGCAGCGCGACGGCGAGACCGTCCACGCGCGCCGCGGTCGTGTAGGCCGCCACGGCGTCGGCGCCGAGGGTGTTGAGCCGCACCTGCACGGCCAGCGTGCCGATCGCGATGATCGACGCCTGGAAGCCCATCGGCAGGCCGAGGCGCAGGTGCTCGGCGAGCTCGGCGCGGGGGACCCGCCAGTCGGCGCGGTGCACGTGCAGCACCGGCACCCGCCGGCGCACGTACTCCAGGCAGAGCAGGACGGACAGCGCCTGCGAGACCACGGTCGCGAGGGCGGCGCCGCCGACGCCGAGGCCGAGCGGCCCGACGAGCAGCACGACCAGCACGACGTTGAGCACGCACGCGAGGGTGAGGAACCACAGCGGCGTGCGGGAGTCGCCGATCGCGCGGATGACCGCGGCGAGGAAGTTGAAGAACATGAGCGCGCCGGCGCCGAGGAAGCTCACCTGCGCGAAGGTGGTGGCCTCCGCCATGAGCGACGACGGGGTCTGGAGCAGGGCGAGCGCCGGGCCGGCCAGCAGGGGCGCCCCGACCGTGAGCAGCACGCTGGTCGCGCCGGTGAGGATCGTGCCCGCGGCGACCGAGCGGCGCACGGCGGCGGCGTCGCGGGCGCCGAACGCCTGGGCGGTGGGGATGGCGAAGCCCGAGGTCATGCCCCAGGCGAACCCGAGCAGCAGGAACAGCAGGCTGCCCGTCGCGCCGACCGCGGCGAGCGAGTCGACGCCGAGGTGGCGGCCGACGACGACGGCGTCGGCGAACTGGTACAGCTGCTGGACGACGTTGCCCACCAGCAGGGGGACGGCGAACACGAGGATGACGCGCCAGGGACTGCCAGCGGTCAGGACCTTGGCCATGACGAGAGTGCTCCGGGGCAGGGCGGGGGTGGGTGGGGACCGGTCGAGCGGGAGGGGACGGGCGCCGGTCGAGCCGTCGCGCCGCGGCACCGATCGTATCGTTTCGACGGTCGTTGACCAGAGGGTTTTCCGGGCGATTCCACCCGTTCGACGGTCCGCTGCGGCCGACGTCACACCGGCGCGGGCACCGTCCGGCCCTCGTCCCACGGCACGGCCCACCCGACCGCGTCGAGCAGCCGGTCGAGGATGAACGCGGTGAAGCCCCAGACGAGCACGCCGTCCGCGTCGAACGCCGGCCCGCGCCACTCGTGCCCGCCGCGGCGCAGCACGGTGGTGACGCGGCGCGCGGGGTCCACCAGGTCCGCCACCGGGACCCGGAACACGTCGACGGTCTCCGCCGGGTCGGCCGCCGCGACGGCCGAGGGGCGGTCCCACCACGCGAGCACGGGCGTGACCAGGTTGCGGCTGACCGTGACCGGCAGCAGCGGCAGCGTGCCCAGCACCCGCACGCCGGAGGGGTCGAGACCGGTCTCCTCCCGGGCCTCGCGGAGCGCCGCGGCCTCGGGCCCCGCGTCGGTCGGGTCGATCCCGCCGCCGGGGAACGACACCTGGCCCGGGTGGTGGCTCAGGGTGGGGGAGCGCCGGGTCAGCAGGACGTCCAGGTCCGCCGGCACCGCGGGGTGGTCCGCGCGCGCGTCCGCGGCGTCGAGGACGCCGAACAGGACCAGGACCGCCGACCGCCGGACGGGCCGGGCGTGCGCCGCCTCCCGCCCGGGCGGCGGGGCGTCGAACGCCCGCTCGGGGTCCGGGGCCCACACCGGCCGCTCGGCGCACAGCGCGACCAGGTCGGCGAGCGCCCCGGCGCCCGGCCCCGCCGTCACGCCCGCTCCCGCACGGCCGCCGCGAACGACGCCAGCCCCAGGTCCGCGCCCGGCCGCAGCGCGGCGAGGTGCTGCCGCGAGCCGAGCCGGATCGCGGCCACCTCGTCCGGGTCCAGGTCGGCGACCATCTGCGGGGTCGACAGCCACAGGTCGAGCACCGTCGGGTCGACCTCGAGGTGGAACTGGGTGCCGACCGCCGAGCCGGCGCGGAACGCCTGCACCGGGGTCGCGTCGGTCGAGGCGAGCAGCGTCGCCCCGGCGGGCAGGTCGACGGCGTCCGAGTGCCAGTGCAGCACGGTCGGCCGCGGGCCGGCGGGCGCGAGCAGCGGGTCGTGCGCGACGACGTCGACCGGCGCGAACCCGATCTCGGTGCCGTGCCGGCGGTGCAGGGGCGCGCCGAGCGCGAGCGCCAGCAGCTGCATCCCCAGGCAGACCCCGAGCGTGGGCAGGCCGGCGTCCACGGCCTCCGCGAGCAGCCGGCGCTCGGCGGCCAGGCCGGGGTGGCCGGCGTCGTCGTCCGCGTCCTGGGGGCCGCCCATGACGACGAGGCCGGCCAGGTCGGCCACGGCGGGCAGCCGGGGCGCGGGGTCGTCGAGCACGGTGCGCGTCGTGATCGGGAGGCCGTCGAGCGCGCGGGCGACGAGGCCCGGCCCCTCGTGCGCGACGTGCGTGAGGACGAGGACGGGACGCGGCTGGCTCACGGGGCGACCCTAACCGGTGCGCCGCGCGCCGCCCGGCGGGACGCCGACGGGCCCGGTCCGGGGCGTCGCACTCCGGGCCCGGGCCCGTCGGTCAGCGGGTCACGCGCCGCCGCCACCGGGGCCGCGCCGCGCGCCGGTCACCACCCGTCGGGCAGCGGCCGGCCCTCGTCGTAGCCGGCGGCGGACTGGATCCCCACGACGGCGCGCTCGGCGAGCTCGTCGAGCGAGGTCGCCCCGACGTACGTGCAGGAGGACCGCACGCCGGAGGTGATCCGGTCGACGAGGTCCTCGACGCCGGGGCGCTCGGGGTCGAGGTACATCCGCGAGGAGGAGATGCCCTCCTCGTACAGCGCCTTGCGCGCGCGGTCGAACGCGGACCCGCCGCGGGTGCGGGCGGCGACGGCGCGGGCCGAGGCCATGCCGAAGCTCTCCTTGTAGAGCCGGCCGCTGCCGTCGGCGTGCAGGTCGCCGGGCGACTCGTGCGTGCCGGCGAACCAGGACCCGACCATGACCTGCGACGCGCCGGCGGCCAGCGCGAGCGCGACGTCGCGCGGGTGCCGCACGCCGCCGTCGGCCCAGACGTGCTTGCCGAGCTCGCGGGCGGCGGCGGCGCACTCGAGGACGGCGGAGAACTGCGGCCGCCCGACGGCGGTCATCATGCGGGTGGTGCACATGGCGCCGGGGCCGACGCCGACCTTGACGATGTCGGCGCCCGCGGCGATCAGGTCGCGGGTGCCCTCGGCGGTGACGACGTTGCCGGCGACGACCGGCACCCGCGGGTCGAGCGACCGCACGGCCTCGAGGGCGTCGAGCATCTTGCGCTGGTGGCCGTGCGCGGTGTCGACCACGAGGACGTCGACCTCGGCGTCGAGCAGCGCGGCGGCCTTGCCCTTGACGTCGCCGTTCACACCGACGGCGGCGGCGACGCGGAGCCGGCCCTGCGCGTCGAGCGCGGGGGTGTAGATGGACGACCGCAGGGCGCCGACCTGGGTCAGCACGCCGACGAGCCGCCCGTCGCGGACGACGGGGGAGAACTTGCGGCGCGAGCCGTGCAGCCGCTCGAACGCCGCCTCCAGGCCGGCGGTCCCGCCGGACTCGACGACGGACAGCTCGACGGTCGTCGGGTCCCCGGACATGACGTCGGCGATCTGGGTGAACCGGTCGACGCCCTCGCAGTCGGCGGGCGTGACGACGCCGACCGGCCGGTCGCCCTCGACGACGACCGCGGCGCCGTGCGCGCGCTTGCCGATCAGGGTGAGCGCGGTGTGCACGGTGTCCTGCGGGGACACCACCACGGCGCTCTCGACCACGGTGTGCTTGGCCTTGACGGACGCGACCACGTCGGCGACGACCTCGGTCGGCACGTCCTGCGGCAGCACCGCCAGGCCGCCGCGGCGCGCCACGGTCTCGGCCATCCGGCGGCCGGCGACCGCGGTCATGTTGGCGACGACAACCGGGATGGTCGTGCCGGTGCCGTCGGTCGACGACAGGTCGACGTCGAAGCGGGAGGCGACCTCGGACCGCGACGGGACGAGGAAGACGTCGCCGTAGGTGAGGTCGGAGGAGGGCTGGTGCCCGGGCAGGAAGCGCATAGGTGTGTTCCCCTTTCCGCCCGATGCTACCGGGGACCGCGCGGCCGCCACCCGCGGACCGCGGGACCCCGCACCGGGGCCCCGCGGGACGCGCACTACTCCTTCACAGCGCCGGCGCTCTGGTTCATGATCCGCTTCTGGAACACGAAGAACAGCACGGCGACGGGGATGGTCATGATCGCCGCGGCGGCCAGCTTGAGCGGGTACTGGGTGCCCTGGGACAGCTGCCCGGACGCGAGCTGCGCGACGCCCTTGGTGAGCGTGACGAGCTGCGGGTCCTGGGACGCCACGATGAAGTGCGACAGCTCGTTCCACGAGCCCTGGAACGACAGGATCACGATGGTGACCAGCGCGGGCCGGGCCATCGGCAGCACGACCGACCAGAACACCCGGAAGGTCCCGGCGCCGTCCATGCGGGCGGCCTCCTCGACCGACGGCGGGATGGACTCGAAGAAGTTCTTCATGATGAAGATGCCGGCGGCGTCCGCGAGCAGCGGGATGATCAGGCCCGCGAACGAGTTGTAGATGCCGGCCTGCTTGATCACGAGGAACTTCGGGATGAGCAGCACGACGTTCGGCACGGCCATGACGGCGACGAGCCCCGCGAACACCAGCCCGCGCCCGCGGAACCGCAGCCGCGCGAGGGCGTACCCGGCGAGCGAGTTGATGAACACCCGCCCGATCGTCACGACGACGGTGACGATCACCGAGTTCCGGAACCACAGCGGGAAGTCGGAGCGGAGGAACAGCCGCTCGTAGGCCGCGGTGGACCAGGTCTGCGGGACGAGGGAGATCGCGTTCTGCGCGGCCTCGGCGTCGGTCTTGAACGACGTCGCCACCTGGATGAGGAACGGGTAGACGTACAGGATCGCGAGGACCACGAGCACCGCGTAGGTGAAGGACGTCGCGAGCATCCGGCGCCGGCTGCGGCGCGGGCGCGGGGCGGTGCCCCGGCCGGTCGGCCCGGACGTGCCGCGGGACGGTCCCCGGGTGACGGTGGCGGCGGTCATCGGTCGCTCCCGGTCGTCGACGTGGCGGTCGTGGTGCCCGCGCCGGGCCCGCCGGTCGCCGTGGCGGTCCCGGCGACGGCGGCCGGGGGAGCGGGCGGGGTCCGGTGGAACCGCTTGCGGCGGGGCACGCCCCGCTCGCGCAGCACGACCCGCTGCAGGACGGTGAGCAGCACGATGATCGCGAACAGCACGAACGCGATGGCGGCGCCGCGGCCCCACTCGTTGTTCTGGAACGCCGCGGTGTACGACAGGTACGCCGGCGTCAGGGTGGTCTTGGCGGGCCCGCCCTGGGTGCCGGTGTAGATCTGGTCGAACACCTGCCAGGTGCCGATCAGGCCGAGCGTCACGACGGTGAACACCGTCGGCTTCAGCATCGGCAGCGTGACCCGGAAGAACCGCTGCCGGGCGTTCGCCCCGTCCATCAGCGCGGCCTCCTCGACCTCGTGGGACACGGCCTGCAGCGCCGCGAGGAACAGCAGCATGAAGGTGCCCGAGGTGGTGAAGATCGCCAGCAGGATGAACGCGGTCATCGCCACCGAGGGGCCCGCGGCCCACTCCCACAGCGAGATGCCGAGGAACCCGTGCTGCGCGAGCGCGGCCGGCGCGGCGTCGACGCCGACGGTGCCGAGCAGCAGGTGGATCACGCCCTGCGGGTCGTTGAACCAGTTGGGCCCGGTGATGGACAGCTTCGCCAGGATCGCGTTGATGGTGCCGGAGGCGGAGAACAGGAACAGCCAGAGCACGGTGATCGCGACGGACGACGTCACCGACGGGAAGTAGAACGCCGTCCGGAAGAAGCCCTTCCCGCGCAGGGCGGCCCGGTTGACCATCGTCGCGAGGAACAGCGCGAGCGCGGTCTGCAGCGGGACGACCAGCAGCACGTAGTACGCGTTGTTGCGCATCGCCGTGCCGAAGTCCTGGGTGGCGAGGCCCCCGCCGAGCAGCAGCCGCCGGTAGTTGTCGAGCCCGACGAAGCCGACGTCGGAGGACAGCGGGCTGCCGCGCCCGGTCCAGTCGGACAGGCTGACCCAGAGCGCCATGAGCACGGGCACGACGAGGAACAGCCCCAGGATGACGAGCATCGGGGTGAGGAACAGCCACCCCGACGCGGCCTCGCGGCCCCGGGAGGACCCGGGGCCGCGACGCCGGCGGCGGAGCGGCACCGCCAGACTGGTCATCGGTGTCAGGACGCGTTCTCGTCGAGCACGGCCTGCAGGTTGGTCTGCACCGAGCCGAGGATGGCGGCCGGGTCGCCGGTCTTCAGGCCCTCGAGCTGGGCGTTGAAGTCGGTGATGACGTCCGCGGCGCCGCGGGCGTTGACGACGTTCTGCGCGAAGTCGGCCGAGTCGATGAACGCGGTCATCTCCGGGAACAGCTCCTTCCAGCCGTCGGCGGCCGACTGCACGGACGGCATGACGCCGAACGCCTCGGAGAACGCGAGCTGCTGGTCGGTGGCGGTCAGGTACTGCACGAGGTCGACGGCGTCGGACTGGCTGGACGAGTCGGCGGCGACGCCCCAGCAGTTGGTGAACTGCAGCGTGCCCTGGCCGGCGGGGCCGGCGGGGAGCTCGACGACGCGGTAGTCGACGTCCGGGTAGTCGTTCTCCATGGCGCCGGTGATCCAGTTGCCCTCGATCGTCATCGCGGCGGCGCCGGTGCCGAACGCCTCGCCGCCCCAGCCGGTGCCGAGGTCGGCGGCGTAGGCCGCGGAGCCGGAGGCGAGCAGCTGCTGGACGTAGGTGAGGCCCTCGACGTTCTCGGCGGAGTCGGCGGTGGCCTCGGTGCCGTCCTCGCTGACCAGCGTGCCGCCGGCCTGGGCGAGGAACGCGCCGACGCGGGCGTACTCGCCGGAGAAGCCGAGGCCGACCTGGTCGCCCGTGGTGAGCGTGCCGGCGACGTCGGTGAGCTGGTCCCAGGTGGTCGGGACGTCGGCGTCGGTGAGCCCGGCCGCCTCCCAGGCGGCGGTGTTGATGATCAGGCCGAGCGTGGAGAAGTCCTTCGGCGCGCACACGAGCTGGTCGTCGTAGGTGAACTGCTCGACGAGCGACGGGTAGAAGTCGTCCGCGTTGTCGAGCTC